>Ga0209281_1001277_pt1 | contig 16219 bp, 12 predicted proteins | sample MedtruBG_FD_187514 | JGI IMG/M metagenome (GOLD analysis project Ga0209281, IMG submission 187514) | Root nodule microbial communities of legume samples collected from California, USA - Medicago truncatula BG (SPAdes) (version 2) | ecosystem: Host-associated > Plants > Roots > Nodule | place... | reverse complement strand
TTGATACATTTCATTAATACTTTCACTTGCTTTTAAATTAAAATAATAGCCTGTACCTCCAAGAACAAAAAGTAGTAGAATCATTGTAGTTGAGAATAAGAAAATTTTTTTCGTTACTTTTAAATTATTTAACATATTTAATCCCCCTTGTATACCAACAATCTTTATTATTCCTCTGTGTTTTAATCTCTAAATAAAAAACAATTCCCTTTTTACAAATTATAAAAAGACAATTACATCAACTAAAACTAATATTAAATCGATTTCAAATTGATTTAACATCAAATTACCTTATATTATAAAGATATCAAATAATTTTTTCTCATTTCTATATTTTCTTACCACCTACTATAACTAAATCTTTAATTCAATTTTACATTTTAACCATATATATGTAATATTAACATTCAAATCTAGAAAAATCAACCTAACAATGTAAATGATTCAATTCACTACCAATTTATTTCCACATATAACTATTCAATTATTTCCCACAACAAAAAAATCCAAGGCATTTTAATTCTCATACCTTGGACCTTCTATCATAGTGTTAGTTTATTTATACTTAAAATTAAATTAATACTACATAATTTATTCTTTTTTGTATCTCTTTATAAAAACTAATTAACTTAAATATTCATCTATAGCTGCTGCAGCTTTCTTACCTGCTCCCATAGCCAAAATTACAGTCGCAGCTCCTGTAACTGCGTCTCCACCAGCGTATACACCTTCTTTAGTCGTTAATCCATCTTCATTTGCTACTATGCATTTCCATTTATTTATATCTAATCCTTCAGTTGTTGATGAAATTAGTGGGTTTGGAGATGTTCCAAGTGACATTATTACTGTATCAACGTCCATAATAAATTCCGAATTTTCTTTAACTACAGGTTTTCTTCTTCCTGAAGCATCTGGTTCCCCAAGTTCCATTACAACGCATTTCATTCCTTTAACCCATCCATTTTCGTCTACTAAAATTTCTGTTGGATTTGTTAAAACATCAAATATTACACCTTCTTCTTTTGCATGATGTATTTCTTCTGTTCTTGCTGGAAGTTCTGCGTCACTTCTTCTGTAAACAATGTGTGATTCTGCGCCTAATCTTAAGGCCGTTCTAGCAGCATCCATAGCAACATTTCCACCACCGACTATAGCAACTTTTTTACCTGCTCTAACTGGGGTGTCATATTCTTCTTTAAATGCTTTCATTAAGTTTACTCTTGTTAAAAATTCATTAGCCGAGAATACTCCATTCGCATTTTCCCCTGGAATGCCCATAAACTTAGGAAGACCTGCACCCGATCCAATAAAGACTGCTTCAAAATTTTCTTCTTCCATTAATTGATCTATAGTTATTGTTCTTCCTATAATAACATTGGTTTCAATTTTCACTCCTAATTTCTTTATGTTTTCTATTTCGGCTTTTACAACATCATCTTTAGGTAGTCTAAATTCAGGGATACCATATACCAAAACTCCACCGGCTTCATGTAAAGCTTCAAATATAGTTACATCATAACCTTTTTTAGCTAAATCACCAGCACAAGTAAGTCCAGCAGGACCACTTCCAATAACAGCAACTTTCTTTCCTTTTGAAGGTTCTCTTTGTGATAAATCTACATTATTTTCTCTTGACCAGTCAGCAGTAAACATTTCTAACTTACCGATTGCCACCGCTTCACCTTTTATCCCAAGCACACAGTTACCTTCACATTGGCTTTCTTGCGGACATACTCTACCACAAACTGCTGGAAGTGCACTATATTTTGCTATTTCCTTAGCAGCTCCTTCAAAATCTCCTGTTTTAGCTTTTGATATAAATCCTGGAATATCAATTGATACTGGACATCCGTCTACACATTTTGGATTTTTGCAATTTAAACATCTATTAGCTTCTTTTATAGCTTGTTCTTCATTATACCCTAAACAAACTTCTTCAAAGTTTCTAGCTCTTACTTCAGGGGCTTGCTCAGTGACAGGTGTTCTCTTCATTCTATCATTCATATCTATTACTTATCCTCCTTACATCCACAACCGCCATGGTTATGAGTATCTCCTTCTTCACTCTTTAATACAGCTCTGCCTTCTTCTGTTTTGTACATTGTTTGTCTTCTCATTGATTCATCAAAGTCAACTAAATGCCCATCAAATTCTGGTCCATCAACACATGCGAATCTAACTTGCCCACCTACTGTTACTCTACAAGCACCACACATTCCAGTACCATCAACCATAATAGGATTTAAACTAACAGTTGTCTTAATGCCAAGTTCTTTTGTAAGCATTGCCATAAACTTCATCATAATCATTGGTCCAATTACAACAGCATGATCATATTTATTACCTTGAACTTCAACTAATTCCTTTAAACAATCAGTAACTCTACCGTTAAATCCATATGAACCATCATCAGTTGCAACATATAGGTTTCCTGCAACTTTTTTCATCTCTTCTTCTAATATTAATAATTCTTTATTTCTACTTCCAACTATAACATCGCATTTAATTCCATTTTCATGCATCCATTTTACTTGTGGATATACTGGAGCAGCTCCAACTCCACCAGCGATAAAAATGATATTTTGCTTCTTTAAATCTTCTATATTTTCATGAACAAATTCACTAGGTTGTCCTAATGGACCAACAAAGTCACAAACAAACTCGCCTTCTTCAAAAGAAGCCAGTTGTTTTGTTCCTTGTCCAACTGTTTGAAAAACTATTGCTACTGTTCCTTTTTCCTTATCATAATCTGCTATTGTTAAAGGTATTCTTTCACCTTTTTCATCATTTTTTATAATTATAAATTGACCTGGTTTTGCTGATTTAGCAACTCTAGGTGCTTCTATATCCATTAAGAATATATTATCTGTAAGTTCTCTTTTGCTAATTATTCTATACAATATTTGTACCCCCTATAATTTAAATAACTAAACAGTAATTCATCATTACTTATATTGACTATTTTTCTATGTTATTCCTAATAATTTTCATAATAACAAAAGCTCTCTAAGGCGAGAGCCATTGCTATTAAATAACTTTGTAACGATATCTTAATATATTAATTCAATTAAGTCTATAGGAATTTTTTTAACCTTAATCCAATTAATTTTTATATAAATTATAATTGTAATTCTATTAAACCTATAACTATTCTTCTTAATTGGGTTTATACTAAAAAATAGTTATTTTAATTCTGTGTTTATCTTTAATTAAAATGAATTTATTTGACAGAACTTTTTATAAGTTAACCTTTGTCCCATAATATGTGCATTCAAATAATTTTTCCATTGTTGAATCGTCTATTTCTCTTGGATTTGAACCAGTACATGCATCTAAAACTGCATTATGAGCTACGAATGAAAGATTAGCTTTGAAATCAGCTTCTTCAACTCCATATTCTTTCATTGAATGAGGAATACTTAATTTATCATTTAATTCATTTATTACTGCAATTAATGCATCTGTTAATTCTGCATCGTTATTTCCTTCCAATTTCAATGCTCTTGCTATATCAGCATATCTATTTTCACATTTTACCCTGTTATATTGAATTACATATGGTAAAAAAATTGCATTAGCACATCCATGTGGAATATGGAATACAGCTCCTACCTTATGAGCCATTGAGTGAACTATTCCAAGTAACGCATTTGAGAATGCCATTCCAGCTAAACATTGAGCTTCATGCATTAAATCTCTAGCCGTTTTATCTCCTTCATATGATTTAACTAAATTTTCTTGAACCATTTCAATTGCCTTAATAGCTAATGGATCTGAAAAATTTGATCTAAGTGATGCGGTATATGCTTCTATAGCATGAGTTAATGCATCCATTCCAGTGTGGGCTGTTAATTTAGCAGGCATAGTTTGAGCTAGCGCTGGATCTACTATTGCTATATCTGGAGTTATATTAAAATCAGCTAATGGGTACTTAATTTTTTCTGTATAATTTGTGATTACAGAGAATGCTGTTACTTCTGTAGCTGTACCACTTGTAGATGGAATTGCTACAAATTTAGCTTTTTGTCTAAGTTCTGGTAATCCAAATGGAACAACAGCTTGTTCAAATGTAAAGTCTGGGTACTCATAGAATATCCACATAGCTTTTGCTGCATCTATTGGTGATCCACCACCCATAGCAACAATCCAATCAGGTTCAAAGTTTCTCATAGCTTCTGCACCCTTCATTACTGTTTCAACTGATGGATCTGGTTCCACCCCTTCAAATAATTCTACTTCCATTCCAGCTTCTTTTAAATAGTCTTCTACTTGCTTTAAAAAGCCGAACTTCTTCATTGATCCACCACCAACAACTACAAAAGCCTTCTTTCCTTTTAAAGTCTTAAGAACTTCAAGCGATCCTTCTCCATGATATAAATCTCTTGGTAAAGTAAAACGTGCCATAAATTTAATTCCTCCTAATATTTATCTATTATTCTTATTTTGACATATTAAAAAACAGAGTTATGTATATTTTCTACAATATGTCTTTCTAACCACATGATTATATCAAGCAACATTCATGCCAACTTGTTATAATTTTATCAATCTCTCTACTAAACCTTCGAAAATTATCCCTATACCTCAAAAAAACATATATAAAAAAATAGTCTGCATTCATGCTTTATTCCATGCTTTTTACATCTTTCTCTTCACTTAAAGTATTAAATTAATTATATTTCAATTTGACCTACCATTCACCATCAACTTACAATATTCTGCTTTTAAATGTTTTTCTAAATAAAAAATGTCCTAAAACATTACACATTATTATATAATTACTGTGTTATTTTAGGACAGTGTGTTATTTTAGGACACTTCAATATTATATTTTTTTATTTTTAAGTACAATGTATTTCTACTTATGCCTAAAGCCTTTGCAACTTTGCTCATATTATGATTACATAATTCTATGGCCGCTTTGATAACTTTACTTTCTATTCTCTCCAAATTAAGTTCTTCTTCATTTGCGTCAAAAATTTCACTAAATCTTTTTTTTATATTTTTACTAGGTATCATTTCTAGATAATCTACTTTACTTTCCTTATTGCAAATATTTAATGGTTCTAGTTCATTAATTTCTTCAGGAATTCTATAATCATTTTCATCCCATAAATCAAAAGATAACTTTCCATCTAAATTCACTATATTCTCTATGTAATTTTCTAACTGCCTAATGTTTCCTGGCCAATTGTAGCATAATAGATTATTATATAGTTCTTCACTAATATCTGGAATTAGTTTGTTCAATTTAAAAGATTTTATTCTAAAGAAATATTCGATAAGCTTAACTACATCACCTTTTCTTTCTCTTAGTGGAGGCAGCTTTATTGGAATAACGCATAACCTATAATACAAATCCTCTCTAAAATTTCCTTTTTTCACTTCATTTTTAAGGTTCTTATTTGTGGCTGCTATTACTCTAATATCTATAGAAATTTCCTTACTTCCACCAAGTCTTGTTACTCTTCCATTTTGAAGTACTCTGAGCAACTTAACCTGCATATCTAATGGCATTTCTCCAATTTCATCTAGAAACAAGGTTCCACCATTTGCTATCTCAAATTTTCCAGGATTTCCACCCTTTTTTCCTCCAGTAAAAGTGCCATCTTCATATCCAAATAATTCACTTTCAATTATATTAGCTGGTATAGCACCACAGTTAATAGCTATAAATTTATTACTTCTTCTTAAGCTGTAATTGTGCATAGCCTGTGCTAAAACTTCTTTTCCGGTTCCACTTTCTCCTTGAATCAATACTGTTGAAGGGCTATTGGCAATAATTTTACAATTTGTAATTACATTATCTATTGCAGCACTTTCACCAATTATATCGTTAAAGGTAAAAAATGCTCCACTAACATTTTTAATATCAATCTCTTCTTTTTCATTGCTCATAGTTACAACCAGCCCAACAGTAGTCTCTTTATGTTTTATCCCCTTGAAAACAAGTTTAGTTTTATAACTACTTGTATGTTTTAATTTTACTTCCTTAATTATAAGTCTATTTCCTTTATCTGATTCTTCTATTATGTTTCCTAAATCAGGCAAAATATAATGCATCTCTTCACCTAGTAAAGAATATTTATCTCTATTGAATATTTCCGCACCTAACTTATTTATATTAATAATCTTGCCATCTTTATCAATAATCATAATACCTTTGTCCAAATTATCTATAACACTTTCCATATAATTATAGGTCTGAATTAAAATATCACTAATTTTTTTCTTATCTAATTCATTTTCAATTGCCTTTACTCCAAAAACTACTAATCCCAATGTATGTGGATGTTTCATATTACTTCTTCCTGTTAAATTCAAAGTTCCTATAATCTCACCACTGCTATTATGAATAGGTGCAGCTGAACAAGTTAATTTTTGAAACCCTTGAATGTAATGCTCATCGGCAGTTATTTGAATGCACCTATCTTCTTTTATAGCAGTTCCCATTGCATTTGTTCCTATGTTCTGCTCATCCATATAGGCACCAACATTAATATTATCTACTTCTAGTTTTCCACTATTTTCTTCTGCACCTTTTATATATAAAATACAGCCATTTTTATCTGTTAATAATATAATGAATTCATTATCCATAACTGCTGAAAAAACCATATCAATATATATTTTAGATACTTCAATTAATTCTTTATTTTCATTTAAAATTTTCTCTAAATCCGAACCAAATAAAATTTTCTTGGAATAATTAGATTTCTTTTCAACTCCATAACTTTCGCTCCTCTTATGAGAATTTTCAATCAACATTTCTTTACTATCCATAAAGGCATCTCCATCCTTTTTGCATTTATATTTTATAAGCTCACATAATTAAATATAAAATATATGAATCTTTTTATGCTTATTTACCAGCACTTTTTAACTTGTTTGGATTTCATGATTATAGTTCTTGGTAATGTTAATAATAACATTACTTCTTGAATAGAATCCTATATAACCGATAGATTCTCCTAACCATATTAAGATAAAATTCAGGTATCGGTGGATGTTTCTTTTGTAATAATGGAATATATATTTTATAGTATGCTTTTTTAAAATCTTCCCATAAAGAGCATTTTTTTAACTTAGTAAAATCCGAAATATCTGCAACTACTCCTCTCCCATTTACTATCATAACATTTTTAGCATGTACATCATTGGGGTTTAATCCTAAACTCTTTGCATATTCAAGCGCCTCATCTATATCCTTAATAACACTTTTAGGGATTTTAATCCCTTCGTTTATGCAGCCATATAATGTTTTCCCTTTCAATCTTTTTAATATTAAATATTTTTCACTTGAATAAAAACATCTTGAAAATGAGGGATGATTATTTATTTTGTTGTATACTTTAATTTCTTCCTCTATACCGCATCTACCTTCTGCATATATCTTTATAGCATACTGTGGAAAATCCATATGTACTAATACAGCCGCATAATTTCCGACTCCAAGTAGTCTCCATGATTCTGGTGCATTACTAACCACTATTGGATCAAAATGTCGTACACTTTTTATATCAATATTGGGTAAAAGATTACTTTCAATATAATCAATTAGTATATTAATATCACTCATATTAACACCTCAATTACTATCCAGTTGTTCACTTATTATTATACGTATTCTTCCATATTTTCTACTCTTTGTACAAATTTTATATAAAGTCTTTTAGTTTTGAACATGCCTATATTATATTGTTTCCTTTTTCACATATCAAGTTATGATATCAATTTAATTCATATTTTTGAAACCATACTTTTTTAAATAATGCATTTATAGTGAATTTAATGGATAAATAATAAAATAAGTGTGAATGTTAATTCTAAATATAAGATTTAACATTCACACCTATACATATCAAAATATATGAACTATATTAACTTATAATAATATTCAAGACCTAAAATTAATCTCTTTCAATTACTAAAGCAGTCCCTTGCCCCCCTCCAATACATAAAGTTGCAAGTCCCTTTCTAGCATTTCTTTTTTCCATAGCATATAACAATGTGACTAATATACGTGCACCAGATGCACCGATAGGATGTCCAAGAGCAATTGCACCTCCGTTAACATTAACCTTACTCATATCTAGATTTAAGTCTTTAGCTATAGCCAAACTTTGAGAAGCATAAGCTTCATTAGCCTCAATTAAATCTAGCTCTTCAACCTTGAGATTTATTTTATCTAATGCTGCTTTAGTAGCATAAAATGCTCCATATCCCATTATTGCTGGATCTAATCCTGCTGACCCATATGAACTTACTTTAGCAAGAGGCTTAATTCCTAACTCTTTAGCTTTGTCTGCACTCATTATTACTAGTGCTGCTGCTCCATCGTTAATACCAGATGCATTTCCTGCTGTCACTGTACCATTTTCTTTAAAAATTGGCTTCAGCTTTTTTAGAGCTTCTATAGTATTGCCGAACCTTGGAAATTCATCTGTATCAAAAAGTATTTCTCCTTTTTTAGTTTTTATTACTACAGGAACAATTTCATCCTTAAATTGTCCCTCTTTGATTGCTTTTTCTGCTTTTTGTTGAGATATAAGAGAAAACTCATCTTGTTCTTCTCTTGTTATATTCCATTTTTCTGCTACATTTTCAGCTGTTATTCCCATATGATAATCATTAAAAGCATCCCATAAACCGTCTTTTATCATCTCATCAACTAATTCGCCATGTCCCATTCTTTGCCCCCATCTTGCGTTATTAAGTAAATATGGGGCACTTGACATGTTTTCCATACCACCTACAACCATAACATCTGCATCTCCAGCTTTTATAATTTGGGCTGCTAAACTTATAGCTCTCAATCCTGAACCACAAACCTTGTTAATTGTAAAAGCTGGTATTTCTACAGGTAATCCTGCCTTTACTGCTGCTTGTCGAGCTGGGTTTTGTCCTAAACCAGCTTGAAGCACATTTCCGAAAATAACTTCGTTGATTTCTTCTGGCTTTATTTTTGCTCTTTTAACTGCCTCTTTTATCACTATTGCTCCTAATTCCACAGCTGGTACATCTTTTAATGTCTTACCATAAGCTCCTATAGCTGTTCTCACTGCACTTACTATTACTACATCTCTCATATCTTTATTCCTCCTAAAATTAAATCTATATTTATTCTTCATTTCCAAATAGACTGGTTTGTTTATTTTATTTAAAAAAATTAATTTTTTTACATCTGAAATTTTTACAACTTTCTACACGCAGGACATAATTTTAAGCAATTAAAACAATAATACTGCGTTATAAATGCATTAACTTGATAATATGGAAAGAATTTCATAGTTATCGCTTGTCTTTCTTCTTTGTTTGCATCAACCTATTTATCTAAGAATGACAAATATGAAATGAATGAAAAAGATTGAGACACTTTCATACATTAACTGATGCAAACCCCAAATAATCCACTCCAAGATTTTTAATGTAATTTCTTATTTTTTCTTTCACTCTTGTACTTCCATATTCTCTTCATATATTCCAATAAGATCTCTTAACATCATTCTTAAAGCCTCAACATCTTTTCCTATTCTATAATATAATAGATATCCCTCGTATATAGCAAAAGCACGATTTGATAAAATATTTCTTTTCTCTTTAGGAATGCCTGAATACTCTAAGACATCGGCAAATATATCTATTAATTTTTTCATTGATTTGTAGTAATATTCTGATATATCAGGTTCGGAAAAAGCGATTTCTAAACCTAAAACTGCAAAAGGGCACCCAAAATGACGTTGATTTTCTGCTTCACTAATCATTGTTTTTACTATCTCATTTATGAAATCTGTCCAAACTTTTTCTTTAGAAGTTTTCATTATCCAATTTCCAATTTTACTTTCAAAAAAAGTTGATACACTTATTGCCAAGTCTTTTTTACTTTTGAAATGAAAGTAAAATGATCCTTTTGGAAACCCCGTATTAGCTAGGATATCATTAATCCCAGTAGCATTATATCCTTTTTGCATAAATAATTCTGCCGCGCATTCAATTATTTTGTTCTTCGATTGTTCTCCTTTTGTTATCTTTGCCATATGGATATCTCCTTTGAATTATTCTCTCGAATAAATAATAGACCACTTTGTCTATTTTGTCAATCATATTTTACTATAATATCAAAAGTATTATTTTAAATTCACAAAAAAGTAATAGTAGTTAAATAACACACTCCTATTACTTCTAATTATTTTATAAGATTATAATTCTGAAGAAGATATATTTTGTTCTAGAGAATTATATAATTTAATTACACCTGAACATCATCTATAGTAATCTTAAGTAATTCTTCTTTCTCTCTAATATCTTCTTTAATAATTCTTCCAGCTTGTTTCATTTTTATTTTTTCAAAATATTTTCTAACTAGTCTTCCATTGCCAAAGTTTTTATCTTTATTCTCATATTGTTTTTTAAAGATATGTTTTAGTTCCTCTCTAGCTATTTCTGAAAGAACATAGCTTTCTTTTGTGCATAGGCCTTCAAATATTTCCATTAATTCTTCTGGATTATAATCTGAAAATTCAACGGTAAATTTAATTCTACTTTCCATACCTGGATTTAAGTTCATTAAATCTTTCATTTCCTTTGTGTATCCTGCCATTATAACTATAAGCTTATCTCTACTATCTTCCATTTCTTTTATCAAAGTTGCTATAGCTTCTTTTCCAAAATCATTTTGATTGTTCCCGTTTAAACTATAAGCCTCATCAATAAATAATATTCCACCATAAGCCTCTTTTATTTTACTTAATGTTTTAGGAGCAGTTTGTCCAACATATTGACCTACTAAATCAGAACGTGTTACTTCGATTATATGTCCCTTTTTAAGAACACCAATGACTCTTAAAATCTTCCCAATAATTCTTGCTACAGTAGTTTTTCCTGTTCCAGGATTTCCTGTAAATATCATATTTAATGAAATATCCTCTACGCTTATTCCCATTTCTTTTTTTCTATGTTGCAATTCTAGGGTGTTAATAATGCCTTTAACAATATTTTTAACATCTTTAAGACCAACTAACTTATTCAACTCATCTTGCAATTCTTTCATTTTATCTCGAGCATCAAATTCTAAATTTACTCCAAAATCTTCAGGAGTTAAAGTTAATAATTCTTCTTTGGTAACTTCGCTATCCCCAATTCTAAAAGCTTTTTCTCTTATAGCTGATTCTAAAATATTTCTTGCCGCTCTTGCATTAGCAAAATTTTCATCAACTTTTTCTATTTTTATTTTTTCTAAAAAAGCCTTTTCTCCATCTTCATTAAGTTGATAATAATCTTGGTTAGCCATACTTTTTGCAATCTCTACCAATTCATGTTCTTTATAATCCTCAAATTCAATTTCTAAGTTAATCCTACTCTTCAAACCAGGATTTAATTTCAGTAGATTTCGCATTTCCTTTGTATATCCAGCTAAAATAACGGTAAACTTATCTCTTTTATCCTCCATTTCTTTAATTAAAACTTCTATGGCTTCTGCACCATAATCATTACTTCCCTCGCCACCTTTGGCTAATGAATATGCTTCGTCTATAAATAAAATTCCACCTATAGCATTATCAATTGCTTTTTTTGTAAGTTTTGCAGTTTCTCCTATAAAACGACCAACAATTGAACTTCTATCAACTTCTACTAACTGCCCTTTTTCTAAAATTCCCAGATAATAAAAAATATCCCCAATCAATCTTGCCACTGTAGTCTTTCCAGTACCTGGATTACCAAGAAAGGCAAAATGGTAACTTTGATTAACATTCTTTTCTATTCCCAGAACATTCGCTCTATTATTCTCATACTTAATAAGCTGTACTATTCTTTTCACTTCTGTTTTAACGTTATCTAGTCCAATTAAAGCTTCAAGCTTATTTAATGCTTCTTCTAAAGACGCTGAATTTCTGTCTGCATTTTCTTTTAACTTCTCCTCATCTGTTAAATTATTTTGGTTAATCATTTGTTTGCTTGAAACACTGCTATATTTATTTAAAGATTCTTCCTTTCCTTTTTCGACTTCTTCTTTATAACTTGAATTTTCTAAATCTTCATTTTTTAGCCCCAAATCCATAATATCATCAATTGAAGATTTTACCTTACTCTCATTTATCTGAAATTCTTCCTTTGAACCTAAGTCATCTGAGTTCTCTATATCCTGTCCTAATTCTAATTCTTGGTTAATTCTAGCCTTACTTAACATTACTTTTTCATATATTTTAGAAACATATTTTGTTGCTTTTTGAGCTATGTAGGAATCATTATTCTCAATTATACTTCTTTTACATTCTTTTAAACATTCAAAATAATCCCCATTTATATACAAAAATTTAATTATATCAAAATCAAGATCATCATCATTACCCAGGCCTCTTGCTTTTCTTAATATCTCTAAAGTTACACTTTCATCTTCACCTTTTGCAATATAGCATTTACTTAATAATCTTACTGATTTAAAATTTTTATCATCCATACTTACAGCTAAAGCTGCATATTGCATGGCCTCATCATAATTATTTCTATAAAGCTCTATTTTACCAAGGGTTATTATAGCATCTAAATTATAATGATCTAATTCATATGCTTTTTTAGAATAATTATAGGCACTTTCAAAATCATTAATTTGAAAAAAACAGCAGCCAATAAGTCCTAAGTACTTGTTGTTATTCTCATCATAATAAATTGCTGTTTTTAAACAATCAGTTGCTTTTAAGTATTCCTTGCAATTATAATAAGTTAATGCTAAAAGATAATGTAATCCGGAATGATCACTGAAGCATTTTATTGCTTCTGAGAGTATTGTAGTCGATTTATTATAAAAGCGATTATTATTATATTGTTGTATCTCACTTTGAAATCTATGAAATTGCATTTTATCATGTAAATCAGTGTAGTCCATATTTCCTCCTCTCAAAGCACATAAAGTTCTCAATATCTTATTCTTTCATATTTATATATATTCTTACTTTAAATTCTCTCATATCCAAAATTATATCATAAGTCCATATTTTTTCATATTACAACCTTTACATTTACCGGTATTTAATTCTTAAATCATATAACTACAAAAGCCATAGAAAGGATTTTCTCCTTGCTATGGCCTTACTTCATTTTGTGAACTACTTTTCTTAAAAGTTTAAGAAACGCTTCCTTTTCTTCATGTGTATCTAAATAATTTAGGAATTGTCCATATATAGCTTTTTCAAAATCCGTATGTTCCTTTTGTAAAATCTTTCCTTCTTCTGTCAATACTAAACCAAAAGATCTCCTATCCTTATTACTTATCACTCTTTTAATATAATTACGTTTTTCTAATCTATCAATTGCATTTGTTAATGTGCTTTTCGGTATTTCTAAGATTGAACAGATTTCTTTCAGTATTACATCCTCTTTTTGAAAAATTATTCTGATTATGCCTATTTCAATAGAAGTCAGCTCATTTAATCTTTTATATTCTTCTTCAATTTTTCTATATTTCGATGCGTGAAGCATGGAATGCCATAAATCACTTAACTCTTGTATTTGTCTATCATTTTCACTACACATAAAAATAATATTCCTCCATGATTTTCTATTTTTATGTAAAGATTATAGCATATAAATGCTTTTTTAGTGAATTTTTAATTTCTAATCATAACAAAAGTTTTTCAACTTCCCTCCAATTTAAGCACCTTTCTCCTGTCCAATTTTTATTCCAATCATACTCTTTTCCAAAACATATTTTAAGCTTTGCATTGGTGCTTAAAAGATTGTCTTCATGATCATCAATAAATATTGAATTGCTCATATTAACACTGCTTTTATCCATTTTTATTCCCTCAGCTTTAACATCTCCAGATATCAGTATAGCATTTTTTATAAAAGAAAGATTTTCTTTTATCCATTGAGCTTTATATGAGATATTATCTAGAGTCCCAATTGAGCAAATAATAAGTTCATACTTCTCCCCTAATCGTCTAATTACTTCTTCAGCATATGGCATTAAAATAAGATTATTAAAAAAGTCTTTACTAGAAAATATATTTTCTTGATGATCAATTAAATTGCATTGATCCTTAAGATCATATCTTTGTACTTTGTTATAGTCAGCTTCTATAAATGCATTATTATGCCTATAAAGCTCATTGTATACTTTACAATATGTTTTGATTGAATCTGCTATTGTGCAATCAAAATCGAGAAAAAGTTTATTCATTCGTTATCCCTAACCTTCCATAAGAAATTATATATTATTGGATTATAACATATTCTAGACTTTAGTCTAGAATACCTAACTAAAAAAGACTATTTATTTACTTCGCCCGTAATCACAAAAGAATTTCTATTTACTTTCTCCCATACGATATTTTTAAAGCCACATTTAAGTAATAATTCTTTTATTTCCTTCTTAGAATAAATTCGATAGTCTCCTGCTTTACTAAATTTACAGAAGATATTTATGATTTGTCTTAAGGGATCAAGAGCCCACGGGTCACCTATTATTATTTTACCGTTTAATTTTAATACTCTTGCCATTTCTAATAATACCTTTTCTGGCCTAGGATAATGGTGGAATGAGTCAGTACAAATGATACATTCAAAATTTCCATCCCTCCATGGCAACTGCTCTGAATCACCAACTTTTAGTTCAACTTTAGAATTTGTTTTTTTCTTAGCTTCCACTATCATAACCTCAGATAAATCTATACCAAAAAGATTTATCTTGTCACTTTTGCATAATATTGAAAGTATATTTCCAGTACCGCACCCTACATCTAATAAAGAATTTGGATTTAATTTTTCAATCTTTTGTACGATAACATCATATAGATTACCGGCATGCTTTCCATAATATGTTTGATCGTAAATTTCTGCTTGATAATCAAAAGTCTTTTTTGAATTTTCTTTGTATATTTCTTTATTGCTCTCCATTTACATCTCCTCCAATTAATACGACAATGGTACTATCTTTATAAAAAAATAGTACCTCCTTGGTACTATTTTGTCAACCACATTATTCCAATACTGCAAAGAAAAAATTTTAAATTCTAATTTCCTTTGCATTATCTTATTTATTAAGAAACCTTTATAATAATAAAAACCACTAATATACATTAACTTTCCTTACTATCATTAAATGCACCTACAGTTAATTAGTTACGATGATTCTATTGAAGTTTCTAGTCTATAAAACACTGTGCTATAACGCAAATATATCTTGTTCTGGATCATCATTCCACACATATTCAATACGATTTGCTATTTCTTTTGATTTTTCTTTTCCAAATCTGTCTGAAATAAACCCAAGTGTCATATCCATTCCTGCTGAAACACCTGATGATGTATAATATTTACTATCTCTTACCCACCTTGCCTTGTATACCCATTTGACCTCCGGCTTTATAGACTTAACCCACTCAAAAGCTCTTTTATTACTTGTTGCCTTGACTCCGTTAATTAGTCCTGTTTTTGCAAGCAAAGCCGTTCCAGTACATACTGTAATACAAAACTTTGAGCTCTCAGCAATCTTTTTCAGTGTTCTTATTGCCTTTTCATCATTTACAAGTTTTCTAGTGCCTTCTCCTCCAGGAATAAATAATATTCCTTTAAAATCAATATCGGAAACTGATTGAGTAACTATTTGCGTTTTTTGCTTACTTGTTATTGTTCCTCCACTAATAGAAAAAAATTTTAAGTCATACTCTTCTTCCAACTTTCCAATTATCTCAACAGGGCCAAATACGTCTAATGTCTCAAATCCATCGAATAAAAATATATTAAAGTCAATCAAAATTTCATAGCCTTCTTTCTGCCATTTTCTATTTTCAAACTCTTTGTTATTCTATATTACTTAATTATATATTACTACTCTTTTTTGAATAAGAGTATAATACTTCAACATAAAACAAAGATAATTTTATTTAAATATCTAGGCTTGTGCACTAAATAGGGAAAATTTAAGATACTAGTCCTAATTTGGAAATAACTGAATCCAAATCTATCCCGTTATCCGCACAGGCATGTGCAAAACTAACTATTTGTACCAAATAGTTGTTACGAAAGTAAGATATTGTATCTCCTAAAGTTTTTAATCTGAGAGATTTGCCATATTTCACTCTAAAAATCTCGAGGAAAGTATAAGTTAGAAATACCATACTCCAATATCTATTTATTGATTTTAAAGATTCAACTTGAAATTCATCAAAACCAAGAGCTGATTTGTGGTACCTATAGCTTACTTCAATATCCCAACGTT
>Ga0209281_1001275_pt1 | contig 16231 bp, 16 predicted proteins | sample MedtruBG_FD_187514 | JGI IMG/M metagenome (GOLD analysis project Ga0209281, IMG submission 187514) | Root nodule microbial communities of legume samples collected from California, USA - Medicago truncatula BG (SPAdes) (version 2) | ecosystem: Host-associated > Plants > Roots > Nodule | place... | reverse complement strand
TCTCCAGGTCGCCGGTTGCGAGCTTTCCGGCATTGGCAACATGCAGGCCGTCGACGTCCTTTTCGGGCCGGATCGACTGAATGATGGCATCTGCGTCCAGGTGCTCCGGCAAAGGCAGCTGCACGAGAATTCCATGGATGCCGTCATCAGCGTTCAGTTGATGCACCAGGCCCGCAAGCTCCTGCTGTGTCGTTTCCTTCGGCAGCGTGTGCTGGACCGAAAAGAAGCCGCACTCCTTGGCCATGCGGCTTTTTGCGCCGACATAGGCATGACTTGCGGGATCGTCGCCGACGATAATGACGGAAAGTCCGGTTTTCCTGCCTGTCTGCTCCTGCAGCTCGGCATTTGCGTCTTTTATCGCGCCGTTGATGGAAGCCGCTACGGCCTTGCCGTCGATGATCGTCGTCATGTTCGCTCTCCGACAGTGGGGTTCAGCCGAATTCCAGGCCCATTCGGGCAAGATCGTTCCAGAGACTTTCGGCAAAGCCGCGCAGCACGATGATCTCGAAGGTTTCCGCTCCGACGCGGGTGACATGGGCTGCGATATGGCCGACCAGTGTCACCGCGGATTGACCGATCGGGAATGCGGACGGGTCAAGGTCGAGCGCTGTGCCTTTCGAAAGCGCGCGATGCGCCATCTTTCCCTCGATCCGGATGCGCACGCGGCCGTGGCTCTGATCGACACCGGTGGCGCGCGGTTCGAGGGCGGCAAAGAGGCTCTTCATTTCCTGATGCGGGATAGGTGCGTCGCTGATGATGAACCACTGGTCGGGCGAAACCGGGCGCAAAGCGTGCGGAGCCGCATCGGTGAACCTGCCGAGAAAGGGCACGATGTCCTCCTGACCCGGCCGGGCGAGAACATGGATGATCGTGCCTTCCGGCAGTGGCGAGAGCCTGAAATCGGCGGAAGCGACCGCCTGCCGGCTGCCGAGCGCCGGGCGAAGGGTTGGACGGAATTCAGACATGGAGCCTCTCGTTCTGAGGGTCGAAGAAAACCGGATTGCAGAGACGCGCAGGCGTGGATTCTCCGTGAAGGCCACTCCAGACCAGCACCTCTTCGCCGTGACGGTTGCGGCCGTTCCTGACCAGTGCCAGCGCGATGGTGGATCCGACATGCGGCGAATAGGCGCTCGAGGTGACATAGCCCTCGTCGTTTTCGAGCGTGGCTGCCGCCCCCTTGGCGAGAATGTGCGAGCCGCTGCGGAACGACTGTTGCGGATCGAGCGGCACGACGCCCACCAGCTGCGGCCGGTCGGGCGCGGTCAGCCCCTCCCGCTGAAGCATCGCCTTGCCGACGAAATCCGGTTTGCCGGCCGAAACCATTTTCCCGAAGCCCAGATCGGCCGGCACGATGGTGCCGTTGATCTCGTTGTGCGTCACATGGCCCTTCTCGATGCGCAGAACGCTGAGCGTCTCGACGCCGTAAGGCATGATGCCGTGATCCTTCCCCGCCTCCAGGAGGGCATCGGCGATGCTCTCGCCATAGCCGGCCGGAACCGCAAGTTCGTAGGCGAGTTCGCCGGAGAAGGAAATCCGAAAGAGGCAGCCGTGAAGGGCGCCTCCGAACAGCGAAACCTCCTTCGCTGCAAGAAACGGGAACGCCGCGTCGGATATATCCTCATCGACGATCTTCTGCAGGATCATGCGTGCCTTCGGACCGGCAATCGCCATTTGCGCCCACTGGTCGGTGATGGAGGCGAGACGCACGTCCAGTTGCGGCCAGAGCACCTGCGCACAGAATTCGAGGTGGTTCATGACGCCGGCCGCATAGGCGGTGGTCGTCGTCATGAAAAAGCGGTTCTCCTCGAGGCGGCTGGTCGTGCCGTCGTCGTAGATGAAGCCGTCCTCGCGCAGCATAAGCCCGTAACGCGCCTTTCCGACGGGCAGTTTGAGGAAGGCGTTGCAGTATACGCGATTGAGGAATTCGGCGGCGTCGCTTCCTGTTATCTCGATCTTGCCGAGCATCGAGACGTCGCAGAGTCCGGCATTCTTCCGCACGTTCAGCACTTCTCGCTCGACGCTCTCCCGCCATGTCCGTTCACCGCTCCGCGGAAACCAGGAGGATCGATACCAGAGACCCGTCTCAACGAAGACGGCACCGTGTTTCTTTGCCCAATCATGGAGCGGCGATTTGCGGACCGGCTGGAAATGATGGCCCGTATGCGCGCCGGTCAGCGCACCGAAGGATACCGGCGTGTAGAAAGGGCGGAAGGTCGTCGTCCCGACCTCGGCGGGCGAGACGCCGCGTGCCTTGGCGATCAACCCGATCGCATTGACGTTCGAAAGCTTGCCCTGGTCCGTCGCCATGCCGCTGGTGGTGTAGCGCTTGGCAAGCTCGACATGGCTGTAGCCTTCGCGGACGGCCAGGCCGATATCCTTGAGATGCACGTCGTTCTGGAAATCGACGAAGGCTTTGTCCTTGATACCGGGGATCGACCAGAGCGGGGCAGGGGAACGTATCCCTTCCTCGCTCTCGACCTTCACAACGGCGACCGGGGGGCAGGGCAGACCGAGCTCCCTGACGATGGCTTCAGCGCGGGCGGCGCCTTCGCCGAGGCAGGCAGCGAGGCCCGTCGTCGCTGCTGCACCGCCGGCAACCTCGAGCCCCTTCAAGCTCCCGGGCGCGAGAAATGCCGCCTTTTCCGCAGACCAGACGGGCTTGCCGCCCCGGTGGCAGGCAAGATGGATGATCGGGTCGAAGCCGCCCGCCATGGCGAGCGCATCGACCGCGATCGTTTCGGTCCGACCGCCGTGATGGACTTCGATCGCCGAGATCGCCTTGCCGCCCTTGGTGCCGCAAACCACCGCTTCCCGGACAAGGCGTGCTTTGCCGCGATAGTCGACGCCGGCCGCCGGGCGGCTGTCGACGATGGCGACGACGTCGACGCCCGCGGCCTCGAGCTCCTGCGCGAGCGTATAGCCGGTGTCATTGGTGGTGAAGATGGCGGGCGTCCGGCCCGGGGCGACGCCGTAGCGGTTGAGATAGGCGCGCATCGCGCCTGCCATCATCACGCCCGGACGATCGTTGCCGCCGAAGACGAGCGGGCGCTCTTCGGCGCCTGTCGCAAGCAGGGCCTTTCCGGCAACGATCCGCCACAGCCTCTCGACAGGCAGATGGCTGGCGGGCTCGCGCACATGCTTCTGCACGCGCTCGACCGCGCCGAAGACGTTGCCGTCATACCAGCCGAAGGCGGTCGTCCGTACCAGGACTTGGACATTCGGCATCGACCGCAGTTCGTCGCTCGTGTCGCGGGCGAAATCAGCCGCCGCCTTGCCGTCGATCGTCGCCGTATCGGACAGGAGCGAGCCGCCAGGCAGCGAGCCCTCGTCGACGAGAATGACCCGTGCGCCGGCGCGGCCGGCGGTGAGTGCCGCGGCAAGTCCCGTCGGACCGGCGCCGATGACCAGCAGGTCGCAATGTGCCCAGCTCTTCTCATAGGCGTCGGGATCCGCTTCGTAGCTTGCCTTGCCGAGTCCGGCGGCCCTGCGGATGACCGGTTCGTAGAGCTTCTCCCAGAGCGGCGCCGGCCACATGAACGTCTTGTAGTAGAAGCCGGCGCCGAGGAAAGGTGACAGCAGACCGTTCAGCGCACCGATATCGAAGGCGAGCGAGGGCCAGCGGTTCTGGCTCCGCGCCTCGAGACCCTCGTAGAGCTCCTGCATGGTGGCGCGCGTGTTCGGCTCGGCGCGGCCGCCGCGGCCCACGGTGACCAGCGCGTTCGGTTCGGCGGCCCCCGCCGTCAGGATCCCGCGGGGCCGGTGATATTTGAAGCTGCGGCCGACGAGCATCCGACCGTTCGCAAGCAGTGCCGAGGCGAGCGTGTCGCCTTCCAGGCCCTGCATGGGGCGGCCGTCGAAGGTAAAGGAGAGCGGGACGTTGCGGTCGACAAGACCGCGTTTCGGCAGACGGTAGGAGCTCATTTGCGCGCCTCCGATCGAGCGCGGCCGGCCGCATCGCAGCACGCTGCAATCTCATGCGTCACGGTGTCCCGGGCAACGACGAGCCAGCGGCGGCACCCGGACGTGTGGTGCCAGTATTCCTCGTAGGCGCCGCGCGGGTTCTCGCGCAGGTAGACGTAGTCGAACCAATCGATCGAATCCGCGTCGGCCTCCGGTCGCGACAGGGCCGCGCCCTTGATCGTGAATTCTTCCTTGGGTCTTCGCCCGCAATTCGGGCAGGGCACGAGGCTTGCCATTTGGGATGTTCCTTGGTCCGCGAAATCAGTGAAGGTTGGGCTGAGCGCCCTGTCCCTTTTCGTCGATGAGGAAGCCGCGCTCGAAACGGTCGAGGCGAAAAGCTGCGGCGGTCTTCTGCGGCGCGCCCCGGGCGAGAAGATGGGCGAAGCAGAATCCTGAGGCGGGGGTGGCCTTGAACCCTCCATAGCACCAGCCGGCATTCAGATAGAGATTGTCTATCGGCGTGCGGTCGATGATCGGCGAGCCGTCCATGCTCATGTCCATGATACCGCCCCAGGAACGCAGCACGCGCACCCGCGACAATGCCGGGATCATCGCCTTGCCGGCTTCCGCCACGTGTTCCACGGTCGCGAGGTTGCCGCGCTGGGCGTAGGAGTTGTAGCCGTCGATATCGCCACCGAAGACCAGGCCGCCCTTGTCCGATTGCGAAACGTAGAAGTGCCCGGCTCCGAACGTGACCACGCCGTCGATGAACGGCTTCAGGCCCTCCGACACGAAAGCCTGAAGCACGTGGCTCTCGATCGGCAGGCGCAGTCCGGCCATTTCGGCGACTTGCGAGGAATTGCCGGCCGCCGCCAGCGCCAGCTTTGCACAGCCGATGAAGCCGCGGCTGGTCTCGACGCCGATGACGCGCCCGTTTTCCCGCCTGATCCCGGTCACTTCGCAATTCTGGATGATGTCGACCCCGCGGCTGTCTGCGCCGCGTGCATAGCCCCAGGCGACGGCATCGTGCCGCACGGTGCCGCCGCGGCGCTGCAAGAGCCCGCCCTGAATGGGGAAGCGGGCATTGTCGAAATCGAGGAAGGGCAGCATCTTGCGCACGGCCGCCCGATAAAGGAGTTCCGCGTCCACCCCGTGCAGCCGCATCGCATTGCCGCGCCGCGTGTAGGCGTCGCGCTGAGCGTCGGAATGGAAGAGGTTGAGAACGCCGCGCTGCGAGACCATGGCGTTGAAGTTGAAGTCCTGCTCCAGCCCCTCCCAGAGCTTCATGGAGAGCTCGTAGAACGGGTTGTTGCCGGGGAGCAGGTAGTTCGAGCGGATAATCGTCGTGTTGCGGCCGACATTGCCCGAGCCGATATAGTTCTTTTCCAGCACCGCGACATTGGTGATGCCGAATTCCTTTGCGAGATAGTATGCCGTCGCCAGGCCATGGCCACCGCCGCCGACGATGATCACGTCGTAATGGGGCTTCGGATCGGGCTGGCGCCATGCCGGGGCCCAGTTCCGGTTGCCGCGCAGGCCGTTCAGGAGGATGGAAAGTGCAGAGTAGCGCATGGATGCCGCCCCATAAGTGATCCGAGGGGGCAAGTTAGCATCCGAAACCTCCGGAGAGTTGCAATTTTAGGACCTCCCGATGTAGGAATCGGTCATGGCAGCATCTTCCGACAGCAGGAACGTACAGAGGATCGGCTTTTTGCTGGTGCGCAATTTTGCGCTGATGAGCTACGCATCGGCGACGGAGCCCCTGCGTGCGGCCAATCTCCTTGCCGGCCGGCCGCTCTACCAGATCGTCCCGCTTGCGCCGGGAGGAGGGACCGTCGCTTCATCTTCCGGGCTGTCGGTCGGCTGTGCGGATCTGGAGAGTGAAGGAGAGAGCTGCCATACCGTCTTCGTCTGCGCGGGCGGAGAGCCAACCGACTGGGCGGATACGTCTGCGTCCCACACGACGCTCCGGCGGCTCTCGCGCCTCGGCATTCGCATCGGCGGCATATCGAGCGGGGCTTTCGTGCTTGCCGCAGCGGGCCTGCTCGACAACCGCGACTTCACCATTCATTGGGAACACGCGCCTGCGCTGAAGGAAGCATTTCCCCATCTCAACCCGAGACACGCCCGCTTCGTGCTCGATGGCGGAATTGCCACCTGTGGCGGCGGGGTGGCGCCGCTCGACATGATGCATGCGATGATCGCCGAACGCCTGGGGACCGACTTCGCTCGCCGGGTCAGCGACTGGTATCTGCACGCGGCCGTCGCCGAGCCGGCAGCGCCGCAGCGCGGTTCGGCCGCAGAGCGGTTCGGTACCAACCATCCCGCCCTGCTCGCGGTTCTCGAGAAAATGGAAACTGCGATCGAACGGCCGCTCGACCGGACCGCCATGGCGCGCCTGGCCGGGGTTAGCCCGCGGCATCTCGATCGGCTTTTCCGGGAGCATCGCGGGACCGGCTTTCTCGACACCTACCGGGAGATCCGGCTCCGCCACGCCCGCCGGCTCCTGCAGCAGAGTCCGCTCTCCATCCCGGAGATCGCCTACGCCACCGGCTTTTCGAGCCCCGCGCATTTTTCGAATGCGTTCAAACGCCTGTTTTCGCAGACACCGGGAAGCCTGCGCCGCCGCAGCGGCTCATGAGCGGAGGCATCTGAAATTGCCTACTAAGAAAAAAATATTCTCCCCAGTTGATGGTCCCGCGGCTGCGTGCTAGCATCGTTCCATGCACGAATGGAGGGACTACGCGAATGTGCGGCATTGTTGGTTTGTTTCTGAAAGACAGCAGGCTCGAGCCGCAGCTTGGCCAGCTTCTTTCGGACATGTTGATCACCATGACGGACCGTGGTCCGGACTCGGCCGGGCTGGCCATTTACGGCTCGGCTACCGAGGGGAAGGCGAAGGTGACGATCCAGTCTGCGAAGCCCGAGATCGACTTCGCAGACCTTGAACGGGACCTCGCTGAAGCAGGCGTGCCGGCACGCGTTGCCGTCAAGAGCACTCATGCGGTCGTTGCGATCGCAGCTGCCAGGCTCGCGGATGTCCGTGCCGTTCTCGCCGCCATCCGTCCGGATGTACGCATCATGGGTGCCGGCGACAGCGTCGAGATCTACAAGGAAGTCGGCCTGCCGAAGGATGTCGTCGCACGGTTCGATGTACGCTCGATGGGCGGTTCGCATGGCATCGGCCATACCCGCATGGCTACGGAATCGGCCGTGACCACACTTGGCGCGCACCCGTTTTCCACCGGGTCGGATCAGTGCCTCGTGCATAACGGATCGTTGTCGAACCACAACAATCTGCGCCGGGAACTGATCCGTGAAGGCATTGCCTTCGAGACGCAGAACGACACCGAGGTTGCTGCCGCGTACCTGACGGCGGAAATGGCCAAGGGCAAGGATCTCGGACAGGCCTTGACCGGCGCGCTCGACGACCTCGACGGCTTCTTTACCTTCGTCGTCGGCACCAAGTCGGGCTTCGGCGTCGTGCGCGACCCGATCGCGTGCAAGCCGGCGGTCATGGCCGAAACGGATCGCTATGTCGCATTCGGTTCCGAATACCGGGCGCTGGTCAACCTGCCGGATATCGAGAGCGCGCGCATCTGGGAGCCGGAGCCCGCGACCGTATACTTCTGGGATCATCAGAAGGCCGCCTGACGGGTGATTTCGGCCCCTTTCCAAGGAATTTTCAAGTATGCCTGTTATTGATCTTGCCACCACGCCGCTGCGTGAATTCAATAGGTCCTTGCATAATATTCAGCAGGGCTCGAACGATCTGTCCTACGAAGTCGCCAATCCTCGTGGCAGCCATGCGGTCGCCGTCGGGATCGACGGTCCCGTCGTGGTCGATGTGAACGGCTCCGTCGGCTACTATTGCGCCGGCATGAACGATGGCGGAACGGTCACGGTTCACGGCTCGGCAGGACCGGGCGTCGCGGAAAACATGATGTCCGGCAAAGTCGTGATCGAAGGCGATGCCAGCCAGTATGCGGGCGCTACCGGGCGCGGCGGCCTGCTCGTCATAAAGGGCAATGCGGCGTCGCGCTGCGGCATCTCGATGAAAGGCATCGATATCGTCGTCCACGGAAATATCGGCCATATGTCGGCTTTCATGGGCCAGTCGGGCCACCTCGTCGTGCTCGGCGATGCGGGCGATGCCTTGGGTGACAGCCTCTACGAGGCCAAGCTCTTCGTACGCGGCACGGTCAAGAGTCTCGGCGCCGACTGCATCGAGAAGGAGATGCGTCCGGAGCACCTGCAAAAGCTGGCCGAGCTCCTGGAGAAGGCCGATGTCAAGGATGTCCGGCCGGAAGAGTTCAAGCGCTACGGCTCGGCACGCAAGCTCTACAATTTCAACATCGACAACGCAGACGCGTATTAAAGGCAGGGACCAGTATGAGCTATCACAACCCCTATACCCCGCCGCGCAAGTCCGCGACCTTCGACGACTATACGCTTGCGGAAATCCGCCGTGCGGCTGCGACCGGCATTTATGATATCAGAGGCGCCGGCACCAAGCGCAAGGTCCCGCATTTCGACGACCTTCTCTTTCTCGGCGCATCGATCTCGCGCTATCCGCTCGAAGGCTACCGCGAGAAATGCGACACCTCCGTCGTTCTGGGAACGCGCTTCGCGAAGAAGCCGATCCATCTGAAGATTCCGATCACCATCGCCGGCATGAGCTTCGGAGCACTCTCCGGTCCCGCCAAGGAAGCACTCGGACGCGGTGCGACGGCTTCGGGAACGTCGACCACCACCGGCGACGGCGGTATGACGGATGAGGAGCGCGGTCATTCTCAGACGCTCGTGTATCAGTACCTGCCGTCGCGTTACGGCATGAATCCGAAGGATCTGCGCCGCGCGGATGCGATCGAGGTGGTGGTCGGGCAAGGAGCCAAGCCCGGTGGCGGCGGCATGCTGCTCGGCCAGAAGATCTCCGACAGGGTCGCCAACATGCGCAACCTGCCGAAGGGCATCGACCAACGTTCGGCCTGCCGTCATCCGGATTGGACCGGGCCGGACGACCTCGAGATCAAAATCCTCGAACTGCGCGAGATCACCGACTGGGAGAAGCCGATCTACGTCAAGGTCGGCGGCGCGCGGCCCTATTACGACACGGCGCTCGCGGTCAAGGCCGGTGCGGATGTCGTCGTGCTCGACGGCATGCAGGGCGGGACCGCGGCGACGCAGGACGTCTTCATCGAGAATGTCGGCATGCCGACGCTTGCCTGCATTCGGCCAGCCGTCCAGGCGCTGCAGGATCTCGGCATGCACCGCAAGGTACAGCTCGTCGTGTCCGGTGGTATCCGCTCCGGCGCGGACGTCGCCAAGGCGCTGGCGCTTGGAGCCGACGCAGTGGCCATCGGTACCGCAGCCTTGGTCGCCATCGGCGACAACGACCCGCACTGGGAAGAAGAATACCAGAAGCTCGGCACGACGGCCGGCGCCTATGACGACTGGCACGAGGGCAAGGACCCCGCCGGCATCACGACGCAGGACCCCGAACTGATGAAGCGCCTCGACCCGGTCGCCGCCGGCCGGCGGCTGGCCAACTATCTGAAGGTGATGACGCTCGAAGCACAGACCATCGCCCGTGCCTGCGGCAAGAACCACCTCCACAATCTCGAGCCGGAGGATCTGTGCGCGCTGACGATGGAAGCCGCAGCCATGGCGCAGGTGCCGCTCGCGGGAACGAGCTGGTATCCTGGCAAAGGTACCTTTTGAATGAAAGGATGACGGGCCGCACTTGAGAGGGTGCGGCCCTTTCTTTTGAAATTGAGTGTCGGAATCCAAAAGGGGAACGAAGTGACACTGGATCTCTCCACATTCGCCCGCGAAAAGGGCGTCAAATATTTCATGATCAGCTACACCGATCTCTTCGGCGGGCAGCGTGCCAAACTGGTTCCCGCGGAAGCGATCGCCGACATGCAGAAGGGCGGCGCAGGCTTCGCAGGTTTTGCCACCTGGTTCGATCTCACGCCTGCGCATCCCGATCTCTTCGCTCTCCCGGATGCGTCCGCGGTCATCCAGCTCCCCTGGAAGAAGGACGTCGCCTGGGTGGCGGCAGACTGCATCATGGACGACGCGCCCGTGGAACAGGCACCGCGCGTGGTGCTGAAGAAGCTCGTCGCCGAGGCGGCCCAGGAAGGGCTTCGCGTCAAGACCGGCGTCGAACCGGAGTTCTTTCTGATCTCGCCGGATGGATCGAAGATTTCCGACACGTTCGATACGGCGGAAAAGCCTTGCTATGACCAGCAGGCGATCATGCGCCGCTACGACGTGATCGCCGAGATCTGCGACTACATGCTCGAACTCGGATGGAAGCCCTACCAGAACGACCATGAGGATGCGAACGGCCAGTTCGAGATGAACTGGGAGTATGACGACGCGCTCCGGACCGCCGACAAGCACTCCTTCTTCAAGTTCATGGTGAAGTCGATCGCCGAGAAGCACGGGCTGCGCGCGACCTTCATGCCGAAGCCGTTCAAGGGTCTGACGGGCAACGGTTGCCATTGCCACATTTCGGTCTGGGATCTGGCAGGCGAGGTGAATGCCTTTGCCGACAACAAGGCGGAGTTCGGCCTTTCAGCCGAGGGACGCCACTTCCTGGGCGGCATCATGAAACATGCAAGCGCGCTCGCCGCGGTCACCAATCCGACGGTCAACTCCTACAAGCGCATCAACGCGCCGCGCACGATCTCCGGCGCGACCTGGGCGCCGAATTCGGTGACCTGGACCGGCAACAACCGCACCCACATGGTGCGCGTTCCCGGCCCCGGCCGTTTCGAGCTGCGCCTGCCGGACGGCGCCGTCAATCCCTATCTCCTGCAGGCGATCATCATTGCGGCCGGCCTTTCGGGCGTTCGCTCCAAAGCCGATCCCGGCCGTCACTACGACATCGACATGTACAAGGACGGCCACAAGGTAACCGATGCACCGAAGCTTCCGCTGAACCTGCTCGACGCATTGCGGGAATACAATCGGGACGAGGAGTTGCAGGAGGCCTTGGGACGAGAGTTCTCCGCGGCCTATCTGAAACTCAAGCAAGGCGAGTGGAACACCTATTGTTCGCAATTCACCGAATGGGAACACCAAACCACGCTCGACGTGTAGACTAGAATCTCCACAGGAGCCTTGCGGCCATCCCCGTGCCTCGGCACGGGGATTTTTGACGTCGATCGCGGCGTGAGCGGCACGTGAGGAACTTAACGTCCCTTCAGCTCTTCCGGGCCATGACCGTACGGATGCGCGCACGGCGGTAGGCGTCGGGGATCGACAGGGCCCAGACGAAAATGCCGCCCGCATGCCGTCCGATGAAGGAACGGTCCGGTGGCGCCGTCATGTAGGTGATCACCGAAAAGAATACGACGAAAAAGGCAAAGGCCAAGCCCCGAGCCGCGTCGCGCAAGGCGACATGGCCGGCCCCAGGCAACACCGCAGCCAGCATCAGCACCAGATAGGGATTGATCGGCTTGGCCACGGCGACCTCCTCAGCAATTCGAAACTACGCACTCCCGGTCCGAAAACCGCTGAATACTTCTGGAAATGCCCCCGCCGACGGCGGCAGCGAATAAGCGGGCTCATCGTCCGCCAGCCATCCGCTCAGGGCCTCTGCTTCGGCGATCGTCCGGCGTATCACCTCGGGCGCAATGGCCGTGATTGAAAAGTGCGCCTGCCGCAACAGCAGATGGGCGCCGCGTTGCCCCTGCGCCGCCTGGCGGACCAGCCGCACGCCGCGTGGAGTGATCGCGGCCTCCTTGAGCGTGGGATCGGCAAACAGCTTGGCGAACATGGCCGCGGCGCGTTCGACCTGCCGGCGCGATGCGTTGCCGTCGCCGCGCATCAGGAGGGCGGCCCCGCTGGGCGGCGGGATCAACAGATGCGGCATCTCGTGCACCAGCGAGTAGAATTCGGCGCCGGTCGGCCGCGCCAGCGCACCGATCTTGAGCCTGGCACAGGGGCTCGTTTCAAGCAAAGTGAGCTTCAGCCACAGTTGCGGCAATCGGCGGCAGACCAGCGTGTCGGGGACGAGTTCGACCCTTACCTGCCGCCCGTCGTCCAGCCTGCCGGCGAGGATCGGAAAATGATCTGCGCCGTGAGTTATGCGGGCGCCGGGAAAGTGCCGCGCCGCGTCGTCCAGAAGGCCGCGGCGCTCGGCGATGGCGGCCCGGCGGTCGCGGACCGCGCGAACGCTCATCCATATGCCGGAAGCTATTGCGAAGGCAGAGAAGGCAATTGTGGTGATCATACGATCGCCCTGGCTTGGTCGGCGGCTTCTGCGCGGGAAGCGCTCCGGACAGTTTCAGAAGCAGCCGGAGCGCGCGATCCGAAACGGGCGGCGCGCTCCAACCGATCAATAGCCGTGTGGCTTTGGCCACGGCATCGTGAACTGATCGCCGCGGCGTACGAACTTGTAGCGCCGGAAGTGAAACCACAGCGAAGCCACGATGTAGAAGCACATCATCGCGCTGAGCTGCGTGCCGTAGCCCAGGAACACGGCGAAATAGGCGGTCGAGCACAGAATGAGCAGCACGACCGTCGGTAAAGGATGAAACGGGTGCACGTAGCCGCGCTTGATCCTGCCGAGCGGCCACTTGTTTCGGAACATCACCATGTTGAAGGTCATGAAGGTGTAGCCGAGCAGACCCGACAGGATCGAGAAGGTCACGACCTGGTCGAGCGGGGCGCCGAGCGCGAAGATGAGCGCGATCGGGACCAGGAATACGATCGCGCGATAGGGCGTGCGGTAGACCGGATGGACGGCACCGAACCAGCTTGGCAGATAACGGTCACGGCTCATCGAGAACCAGGCGCGGGAAGCGTCGTTGATGCAGCCGTTGGCGGAGGCGAGCGTGGCGAATGCCGTGCCGACGAAGAGCAGGACCATCAGTCCGGTGCTGCCGGTGACGCGGGCGGCGTCGAACAAAGGCGTGCCGGCCTGGCCAAGATATTCCCACGGCATCAGGCCGGAGCAGATATACCAGGTCATGGTCGCCGCGATCAGCAGCGTCATGATGCCGGCCATCGTGCCGTAGGGAAGCGAGCGGGCAGGAGAGCGCACCTCCTCGGCCGCCTGGCAGGTACCCTCGATGCCGAGATAGTACCAGAGCCCGAAATGCAGCGATGCCACGATGCCCACCCAGCCATAGGGTAGCGGATCGGAGGTGATGGCCGAAAAATCGAGCGGCACCGCCGAGGCACCGAACTGCACCGATACGAACAACGCCACGATCGCAAGGAAGGCGATGGCGGTGATCACCAGGTTGAAGGTCAGGGTGGCGAGCACGCCGCGATAGTTGAGCCACGCCAGGAACATGATCGCGAGAACGATGAAGGGTTGCTGATTGAGTCCGGTCTGGCCCTGCATTCCGGCCACGGTATCGAGCAGGAAGCCGACCGTGATGGCGTTGGCGGCTTCGAGCATGGTATAGGCCATCACAAGGAAGAGGCCGACATTGAAGGCCATCAGCGGCCCGACGATGTGCTTGGCCTGAGCGTACTGGCCGCCGGCCGCGGCGACCGTCGAAGTCACTTCCGAGTCGATCATGGCGACGCAGGTGTAGAGCAGGCCGGCCACCCAGCAGGCCATCAGGCCGGCGATCATGCCGCCTTTGCCCACCGAGAAATTCCAGCCCATATATTCGCCGACGAGCACGATGCCGACGCCGAGTGCCCAGACGTGAGCAGGCCCCAGCACCCTCAGCAGGCGCAGCCGGTCCGGCTCGGGTGCGGCGGATGTAGTATCGTCCATTTGCCGTCCTCCCCTCAGATCTCGTGGCGCTCTGCCGTCGCCTCGATCTCGCCTTCGCGAGAAGAGATCAGCAGTTCGTTGTCGTAAGTGGTGTCGATGCGGACGAGGTCGGCGAGCATCAGCACGCCGAACAGCGCCGAAAGCGCCCAGGCCGCGTATTCGAGTATGTCCCACATGGCCGCCGCCTCCCTAGTGTCGTTCCGTGCCGAAGCGCTCTTCGATCACTTCGCGGTATTCCCTGTCGGAAAGCCGAACCACCATCACGAAATAGCCGATGACGAGCACGGCCATGACGATGAGCGAGGCCCAGCTGAAGCTGTAGTCGAAGCGCGCGGTGATGATGTCGTTGGCGGCCGCCGGATCGGTGATGCCGAGCGCGGCCCACTGCTGCTGCTCGGTGGCGTTCTGGCCGAGCGCTTCCCAGGTCGGATCGGGGATTGGATCGGGCACCTTGGCCGCGCCCGCAAGGCCGAGATAGAGCGGTATGTAGAGCGCTCCGATGGTCAGCACGAGCAACGTGATCACGTCGAAGATCTGGCCTGCAAAGCTCTGTTTCGGAGGTTCGTATGCCATGATACCTCCTAGCGGCTTTGCGGGCGCATCTCATCGAGATGCTTGAGATCGAGGCTGTAGATGAAGTGCTTGTCTTCTTCGTAATGTCGCAGCATGGCAACGATGGCGGCTGTGTTGAAGAGCAGCACCAGGCCGCAGGCGACCGTCAGGATGACGGCGATGGCGGGCGTTGCGATGTAGGGCCAAACGGTAAACAGCGCGAAGAGCAGGGTGCACCAGAGGACCACGACGAAGGCCGTAAGGCAGACGCGGTCACGTCTGTGCATTGCATCGATACGCTGGCTGAAGCTCGCATCTTCGCCAAGCTTGCTTAGTGTCGCTTCCATTCGCTTTCCTCCTCCAATGTTTCCTCCTCCGGGTGGTTTTTCGTTCCTTGTAATTTCGATGCGGGAAGTCGGCCGTTTTCTGCTTAGAAAAAATATTTGCCTAACAGGAATGTCAGGCAAAGCGAAACCACTGTCAAGTGACGCTGTCCACGCCTCTTCACGCGCACCATATCGCCGGAGCAGGCATAGGCTGCAGTGGGAGTTGATCTTCTACTCAGGGCGGAATACTTCCTCGCCCACGCGGGTATAGCGTTGTGAACCACGCAGAAATATTTACTATCAGTAAAAACAAAGCGAGATTGGCATGGGCAGGGAAAACGCGGAAAAGCACCGGAACTCGAAGAAGAACGGCAAGGCGGCGACAAGCGCCGGCGGCGCGCGCAAGACGGCGGCGGAGTTGGCACGTGTCACGCTGACCCAGGATCCGCATGCAATCCGCGACACCCGTGAAAAGGTGCTGGAAGTCGCGATCGGCCATGAAGTGCGTGCCTTCCGCAAGAAGCTCGGCATCACAGTAGCCGACGTCGCCTCCGCGACCGATATTTCGGTCGGCATGCTGTCGAAGATCGAGAACGGCAACACATCGCCGTCGCTCACGACTTTGCAGACGCTGTCGCGGGCGCTCGGCGTGCCGATCACCGCCTTCTTCCGCCGTTTCGAGGAGGAGCATAGCGCCGTGTTCGTCAAAGCGGGGGAAGGCGTCGACGTCGAGCGGCGCGGCACCCGCGCCGGCCACCAGTACAACCTCCTCGGCCATATCGGATCGAACACCTCCGGCGTCGTCGTCGAGCCTTATCTCATCACGTTGACCGAAGACTCGGACGTCTTTCCGACATTTCAACACGATGGCCTGGAGTTCCTCTACATGCTGGAAGGCGAGGTGGTCTACCGGCATGGCAACAATCTTTACCGCATGACTCCGGGGGACAGTCTGTTCTTCGACGCCGACGCGCCGCACGGGCCGGAAGAACTGACCACGCTGCCGATCCGGTATCTGTCTATCATTTCCTATCCGCGCGGCCGCGGAGAGGACTGAGGCGCACGGCAGAGCGTCGCTTCTGCCGCATCTCTTCTCACCCACGCTCCGTTTTCCGGCACGCGCTGAAAGCGAAAAAGTTGCCTGAGGAGAAATATATTTTCCTGTGGATTGATTTCGTCGATCTGCTCTGGTAGCAATTTGCGACGTCGACAACGGGGATGGGATCGACACCCGTGCGCGCGAACGGCGAGGGAAGAGAAATGAACATGCAGAATTTCGTTCTGACCGTGTCCTGCAAGTCAACGCGTGGCGTAGTTGCGGCGCTATCGGGATATCTGGCCGAGCAGGGCTGCAATATCGCCGACAGCTCGCAGTTCGACGATCTGGATACCGGCAAGTTCTTCATGCGCACCAGCTTCATCTCGGAGGAGCGGGTTGGCCTTGCGGCTCTCGAGGAAGGGCTGAAGCCGATCGCCTCGAGGTTCGAGATGGAGACGGCTCTCCACGAACAGTCCGAGCGCATGAAGGTGCTGCTCATGGTGTCGCGCTTCGGCCATTGCCTGAACGATCTTCTCTACCGCTGGAAGATCGGGGCGCTGCCGATCGACATCGTCGGCGTCGTTTCCAACCACTTCGACTACCAGAAGGTGGTCGTCAACCACGACATCCCCTTCCACCACATCAAGGTGACGAAGGAGAACAAGC
>Ga0209281_1001274_pt1 | contig 16234 bp, 16 predicted proteins | sample MedtruBG_FD_187514 | JGI IMG/M metagenome (GOLD analysis project Ga0209281, IMG submission 187514) | Root nodule microbial communities of legume samples collected from California, USA - Medicago truncatula BG (SPAdes) (version 2) | ecosystem: Host-associated > Plants > Roots > Nodule | place... | reverse complement strand
CCGGGAAAGCCGCCGTCGCGCTTGCGTTCCCAGATCAACGCGCCATCGACGCGAATCTCGAAATTGCCGCCGGTCCCGGGGATGAGCGCCACTTCCCCGAGCGTATCGGCGAAGGTCGACAGCAATTCCTGCGCCATCCATCCGGCGCGCAGCAGCCAGTTGCACTGGGTGCAGTAGAGGATGGTGACGCGTGGCTTTTCGCTCATCTCGCATGTCCTGTTCACTTGGCTTTCGCGCCACAGGAAACATCGAGCTGCGTCGTCGCGCAAGCGCCGCGATCGATGCCTTCACGGGTGTCTCACATAAATGTCAGCTTCAGCCGTCAAGTTTTTGACGCCGGGCCCTTGTTTTCCAAAGGGCCAGAGGCAAGAGAAACCCCTGATTTGCAATGGATGCGAAAGGGATTTCATGACCGATACCGCTGCCAACAATCGACCGCGCGCGATCCTGCCGGCGCTCGAAAAGATTTATCTGCCGCTCGATACTTTCGCCGAGACGTTGCTGCGCGTCGTCGCAGGCCTGCTGCTGGTCACTCACGGCTACGGCAAGATTCTCAACCCCTTCGGCGCGGCCGGCATGGTGGAGGGGCTTGGGTTCTATCCGGGCGTTTTCTGGTCGCCCCTGCTTTCGGCGACCGAGTTCTTCGGCGGCATATTCATTGCCATCGGCTTCCTGACGCGGCCTGCTGCCTTCGCGGCGACGATCGTGCTGCTCGTCACCGTCTATTTCCACGGCATCGTCCAGGGGCAGGGTCTTGGCGGGGCGGAGAAATCCATCCTCTGGGCGGCGATCACGCTCTTCTTTGCCATTCGCGGCGCCAACAGCCAGTCCGTCGACGCCAAGCTCGGCCGTCAATTCTGATCTCACGCTTTGAATTAAAGCTCTTCCGGGCGGCGACACACTTTTCCCGAAAGCGCTCTGAAAGCGGCCGGTTCGATCCGGCCGCTTCGATGCTCAGTCCGCCTGCGGCATCACGCTGCGGATCGTCATACGGTGTACCTTGCCGGCCCTGTCGACCCAGTCGATCGACTGTCCGACGGAAAGGCCGATCAGCGCCGCTCCGATCGGCGTCAGCACGGAAATCTTGCCGGCTTCGATGTCAGCCTCCCCCGGATAGACGAGCCTCACTTCCTTAGCAAAACCGTTGTCGGCGTCGAAGGCGACGGTCGAGCCCATCTGTACGCTGTCCTTGGGCAGCTTGCCGGGAGCGGCGATTCGCGCGCGGTCGAGTTCGGAAAGCAGCGCCTCCGCGACGTCCGGGACACGGTCGAGCGCCGAGGAGGCGATCGCCGTCAGACGTGCATGGTCTTCGGCATTGATGACGATCGAGGGAAGCTTCTTGCGGGTTGTCTTGTCCGCCATGATGATACCTGTGCTTGGGCGCACCGCTGTGCTTGCGCCGAAAGTGAAATGTCGAGGATGATTTACGCTCGCCGCTCGGGGGTGGAGGCTTGGCCATCCGCTCGCCGATACGTAGGCCCCCTTACCCGGAGAGCGCACGCATCCGGGCCGGGGTCAGGTTCCTGCGATGGGGCAGACCCGGAAAGAACAGCGGAAATGGATAGCGAGCACAGGCATGAGCTGAAGGTCGGAAACTTCACCCGCGAAGTCAAGCCCGCCGCCACTTGAAACGCCGTGTCGCCCGTGGTCATTCATTGCGGATCGCTCAAGAAGATCAGAAGCCTTGAAACGCAAAGTCCGTGGCGGCGACGATTTCGTCACGCTGATCTGACAAGTCGGTGACCAAGGTGCCGAGCTCTTTAGAACTGCCGGCGTTTCGCCAGCGTCAGTCCGCGTTTATCGACAAAGGCATTTGCATCGGCGATCGCCTCGGCGTTCTCGATCTGCCAGAGTCTTTCCTGTTCAGCTCTGTTGGCCCGGGCGATTCCCTCTTCGGCGGCGCGTGAAACATTGATCTTGAGATCGCGCGCCTGCGCAAGCAGATCGCCATCGAGGGTGAGATTTGCCGGGCGTCTTGCAGTCGATCGCGACATGTTTGCTCCAGGTCGATGCGCATATTGTACGCGCATCGACACCGGACCAGCAATCACTCGTCGCTCATCTTCAGCGCGGCGATGAAGGCTTCCTGCGGGATTTCCACCTTGCCGAACTGGCGCATCCGCTTCTTGCCGGCCTTCTGCTTCTCCAGAAGCTTGCGCTTTCGGGTGGCGTCGCCGCCGTAGCACTTGGCGGTCACGTCCTTGCGCAGCGCCGAGATGGTTTCGCGGGCGATCACGTTGCCGCCGATGGCGGCCTGGATCGGGATCTTGAACATGTGCTTCGGGATCAGTTCCTTCAGCTTCTCGCACATTTCACGGCCGCGCTTTTCCGCCGCCATCCGGTGCACCATCATCGACAGCGCGTCCACCGGCTCGCCGTTGACGAGGATCGACATCTTCACGAGGTTGCCTTCCTTGTGCTCGGTGATCTGGTAGTCGAAGGAGGCGTATCCCTTGGAGATCGACTTCAGCCGGTCGTAGAAATCGAACACGACTTCGTTGAGCGGCAGGTCATAGGTGAGCATCGCGCGGGTGCCGACATAGGTCAGCTCGATCTGGATGCCGCGACGATCCTGACAGAGCTTCAGGATGCCGCCGAGATATTCGTCGGGCGTAAGGATCGTCGCGCGGATCCACGGTTCGTGGATTTCGGCGATCTTGACCACGTCCGGCATGTCGGCGGGGTTGTGAAGCTCGCGCTCCGAGCCATCGGTCATGAACAGCTTGTAGACGACCGAGGGTGCCGTCGCGATCAGATCGAGATCGAATTCGCGCTCCAGACGTTCCTGGATGATTTCGAGATGCAGAAGGCCGAGGAAGCCGCAGCGGAAGCCGAAGCCGAGTGCGGCGGAGGACTCCATTTCAAAGGAGAAGGAGGCGTCGTTGAGGCGCAGCTTGCCCATGGCCGAGCGCAAGTCCTCGAAGTCGGCGGCGTCGACCGGGAAGAGGCCGCAGAACACGACCGGCTGGGCGGGCTTGAAGCCGGGCAGCGCCTTGGCCGTCGGCCGCTTGTCCTCGGTGATCGTATCGCCGACGCGGGTGTCGGCCACTTCCTTGATGGAAGCTGTGATGAAACCGATCTCGCCGGGGCCGAGCGCCTCCATGGCAACCATCTTCGGCGTCAGCACGCCGACGCGCTCCACCTGGTACTTCGCATCCGTCCCCATCATGCGGATGGTCATGCCCTTCTTCAGCGTTCCGTCGATGACGCGCACCAGAACCATGACGCCGAGATAAGCGTCGTACCAGCTGTCGACGAGCAGCGCCTTCAGGGGCGCGGTGTCGCCGCCCTCGCTCTTCGGGGCGGGCAGCTTATGGACGATCGCCTCCAGCACGTCCGGAATGCCGAGACCGGTCTTGGCAGAGATCAGCACGGCGTCGGAGGCGTCGATGCCGATCACTTCCTCGATCTGCTCCTTGATCCGCTCCGGCTCGGCCGCAGGCAGGTCGATCTTGTTCAGAACGGTGACGAGCTCGTGATTGTTGTCGATCGCCTGGTAGACATTGGCGAGCGTCTGGGCTTCGACGCCCTGGCTGGCGTCGACGACGAGCAGCGAACCTTCGCAGGCCGAAAGCGAGCGCGAGACCTCGTAGGCGAAGTCGACGTGGCCGGGCGTGTCGATGAGGTTCAGCACATAGGTTTCGCCGTCGTTCGCCTTGTAGTGCAGGCGAACGGTCTGGGCCTTGATGGTGATGCCGCGCTCGCGCTCGATATCCATGCTGTCCAGGACCTGCTCGGACATTTCGCGCTCGGCAAGGCCGCCGGTCGACTGGATCAGCCGGTCGGCGAGCGTCGATTTGCCGTGATCGATATGCGCCACGATCGAGAAGTTGCGAATATGCGACAGGGGCGTCTTGGAAGATGGTGTGTTCATGGGCCGCATATAGCAGCGCGATCAGGCGGCGCAAAGCGGGAAATGAAGGCTTCGTGCACTATAAATCCGGGCGCCTGACCGGCCGTTCCGCTCGCGCTTCCGTCTCGGCGAGTGCCACGGCATTCGGCACCTGGGCGCTTTTGAATTCGAAGCTGTCGCAGAGCTCGGGCGGGACGCGTTCGCGCGAGCGGAGGCGAACGAGCACGAAAAGGGCGTAGAGGAGCGCCACCGTCATCGTCGCATAGATGAAGGTCCGTTGGCCGAAGGCCGGCGTCAGCAAGGTCACGAGCATCGGCACGAGGGTCGCCGACGCCGACCAGGCGACCAGCATGGTGCTGGCGAGCGGCACGAAATCTGCCGGATCGGTGCGATCGTTGGCATGCGCATTGGCGATCGAATAGACCGTCTCGACCGCCCCCGCGAACATCGCGAAAACCAGCATGAGCAGGAGAAGGTTGTCGAAGGAGACGGCGAGCGCAGCGATGCCCGCCGCGATGACGAGCGTACAGGTGGCGATGAGGACGATCCGGCGGTCGGTGCGGTCTGAAAGGGCGCCCATCGGATATTGGATGAAGAGCAGGCCGAACTGCATGACGAACATCAATGCCGCTACTTCCTTCTGACTGACGGAATTGGCGGCGGCATAGATCGGCGTAAAGCCTTGCACCAGCATGGAAAGGCCGCCGGAGGCAAGCACGCCGATGAAGGCGACCGGAGAAATCCGCCAGACCATGGGAATGTCGATGCTGACCCTGGCAGGGGCGGGCGGCGTCGGCAGCCGCGTGAGGCCGATCGGCAGGATGGCGACCGCGGTGAAGAAGATCGTGACGATCGGGGCGAGATTGCCCTCGACCGGGATTTGCCCGAAGAGCCAGGCGCCGGCGCCAAGCCCGATGACATAGGCCATGTAGAAGAGCGCCATCGCCCGGCCGCGCCAGTGGTTCTCGCTGGCATGATTGAGCCAGCTCTGCGTGATGATGAAATTCATGTTGGCCGCAATGCCGTAGAGGCCGCGTGCGACGACCCAAAGCAGCGGGTGGACGCCGAGGCTGATCATCAGCGCCGCGAGAATGACCAGCGCCATCGAGCAGGAAAAGGCGCGGGCGTGGCCTACGCGGCGAATGAGCGAGCCGCCCATGAGGCAGCCGATCAGCCCGCCGAAGGCAATCGCCGTCACGGCGGCTCCCGGGACCCAATCCGGCGCCGCCGAGCGCGTCAGCACGAAGGGCACATAGGCGAGCATCATGCCGTTGCCGACCGCGACAGATGTCATCGAGGCGACTATGCTCGCGATCGACAGCAGCGACGAAGGAGATCGATGCATCTGCCTGTCCTCCTGCCGATCGTATGAAGCTGATCTAAATTATTGAAGTTGAATGTTTTTCAGAACCGGCGCAGAATCCGGACGATAAAGCAGGACGCGGCCCGGGGCTGTCGTCAAAGCGGCATGCGCAAAACTTATTTCTCGCTCCGATCGTCTTGACTCCACTATACGAGAAATGCAATCTCCGATAATGGAAAACGCGATTGCCCCTCTCGAAGAGACCATGGCCATGCGCCTGCGTGAGCTGCGCATGGCGAGGGACCTGACGCTTGACGACCTGGCCGGCCGCTCCGGCGTCAGCCGCGCCATGATTTCGCGCATCGAGCGCGGCGAGGCGAGCCCGACGGCGCAGCTTCTGGCGAAGCTCTGCAGCGCGTTGGGCACGACGCTTTCGGCGCTTTTTGCTTCCGAAAGGAGCGAGGCCTCGCCCTTGGCCCGGCACGCGGAGCAGCGGCTGTGGCGCGATCCCGAAAGCGGCTATCTGCGCCGTTCGGTTTCACCCGAAGGCGTCGGTTCGCCGGTCGACATCGTCGAGGTCGAGTTTCCGCCCGGTGCTCGTGTCGTCTTCGAGCGACAGCCCATGGACCGCGGCATCACCCAGCACCTCTGGCTTTTCTCCGGCCGCCTCGAATTGACGATGGAAAGCGGACGGCAGCTCCTGGAGCCGGGCGACTGCCTGTTCATGGGGCTTGAAGAGGCCCACATCTTTCACAATCCCCACGAAGAGCCGGCGCATTACGCCGTCATCCTCTGCCGCAACAAGGTCTGACATGCCCGACGTCGATATCCGCGTGCTCACCGCAGGAGACACCCTGGCCGCCCTGCCGGCTCTGGCCGAAATTCTCTCCGATTGCGTCGAAGGCGGCGCTTCGGTCGGCTTCATGCAACCGTTTTCGCCGAATGACGCCGTTCACTTCTGGGAGGGCGTCGCCGCGGCCGTCGGGCGCAGCGAAACGGTGCTCCTCGCGGCCGAAGTCGACGGCCGGATGGTCGGCACCGTGCAGCTCGGCGTCAGCACCATGCCGAACCAGCCGCATCGCGCCGACGTCAGGAAGCTGCTCGTCCACCGCGACGCCCGCGGTCTCGGCCTGTCGCGTCGCCTGATGGATGCAGCCGAGGCGGAAGCCGTCAGGCGCGGCAGAAGAGTGCTGGTCCTCGACACGGCCACCGGAGAGCCGGCGGAAGCGATCTACGAGCGATTTGGCTGGACGCGCGCCGGTATCGTTCCCGACTATGCGTTGATGCCGGACGGCCGCTATTGCGCAACGACGTTCTTCTACAAGCACCTTGCCACATAGGGCGGCTCGGATGGCCTCATCCGGTGCCGCCGCGATCACGAAACGAAGAAGTGCGAGAGGCCCTGGCCGGCGGCGAAAGCGGCATAGCCGAGAACTGCGAAATAGACGGTGGTCGCGACCAGGAAGAAATAGCCGCCGGCCACCATCAGCCCGTCGCGCTGGATGATGCCGAGCGACAGGAGCAGGATGGCGATGCCGGGCAGCGTGTTCGACAGCGGAATCAGCCCGAGCGGAAACATGAGAAGCACGCCGCCGGCCATGATCATCAGGCCGTTGAAACGGTTCATCAGGGCGCCTTCGGTCAGGAAATTGAGCCGCGGGCGCACATAGCGGTCGAGCTTCGAGACCAGTGCCGCACCTTTTCGGAGCGTAGGCACGAGCTTTTCCGTGGCGATCTCCCGGTCGAGGATGCGCTTCGGCAGCCAGGGCATGCGATTGAGGGTGATCGCGAGCGAAATGAGAATGATGGCCGCCCCGAAGACGGTGCTGACGCCCGGAATGGAAACCGGGATCAGGAACGGCAGGGTCAGCAGCGCGCAGAGAAGGAGGAAGCCCTGCTCGCCGATCTCGATCATCAGCTCGCGCAGCGTGATCGTGTTGCCTCTGATCGACGCGATCATGCCGGTGAGCGTGTCGCTGAGGCTGCGTTGCGAATCGCCGAACTCGACCGCCATAATTTTTCCCTTCACGGTTTGCGGGCGCTCCATGCGGTGCCCGCGGCTCGCATTCTTTACGCCGAACCGGGCCTGGCAGACCATAGCGCCAGGCGCATGAACCTCCGGTTAGCGGGCCCTCTGGTCAGCAATGTGGCGAGGTCCGGCAGAAATGGTGCACCGCAATACTCCCGATAGAGGAAAGTAGAAGGCCCCTTCATCTTCCTGCCGCAATCGATAGTATGAACCGATCCTGAGCACCAATGGGGACAATTGATTCGATGATCAAGAAATGCGCCATCCTGGCTGTCGTGGCCGTCTATCTTTCCGGATGCACCACCACCGATCCCTATACGGGAGAACAGAAGATGTCGAACACGGCCGGAGGCGCTTTGATCGGCGCGGGTCTCGGCGCTGCGACCGGTCTTCTGGTGGGCGGCAGTGCGGCGGGCCGGCGTGATGCCGCTCTTGTCGGCGCAGGCATCGGCGCTCTCGGCGGCGGCCTGGTCGGAAACTACATGGATCAGCAGGAATCCGAACTGCGGGCGCAGTTGCAGGGCACCGGCGTTTCGGTCACCCGCGCCGGCGATCGCATCATCCTGAACATGCCGTCGAACATCACCTTCGCGACCGACCGCGACCAGGTGATTCCGGCCTTCTACTCGACGCTCGACTCGGTTGCGATCGTGCTGCGCAAGTTCAACAAGACGCTGATCGACGTCGACGGTCACACCGACTCGACCGGCAGCGCCTCCTACAACCAGGGACTTTCGGAGCGGCGCGCGGCCTCGGTCGCCAACTATCTCGCCAGCCGCGGCGTCGACCAGCGGCGCATGTCGGCAGTAGGCTACGGCCTGGAGCGGCCGATTGCGTCGAACGCCACCGAGGTCGGCCGTGCCCAGAACCGCCGCGTCGAAATCTCGATCGCGCCGATCAAACAGGGCTGAACGGCTTCAACGTGATGGCGAAAGGCCGCGCGGATTTTCCGGGCGGCCTTTTCAATTTCCGAAATGCCCCTCATCCGGCCTGCCGGCCACCTTCTCCCCGCTGACGGGGAGAAGGTGACTCGCGGCGCCGTCTCCGTCCCTCGATCGACCTAGAGGGGATGAGGAAAAGTGTGCGCGGTTTTCCGCCCGCATAGGGCGGCCCGACCTAAAAGCCTCGTGATCTGGTCTCAGTCTAGGAGGCGAAGGTGGTGCCCCTTGTCCCTTCTCCCCGCTTGCGGGGAGAAGGTGGCGGCAGCCGGATGAGGGGCGATGCTGCGTCACCCCTTCGGCGGATAGTCGTGCCTGTTTCCGCGGAAGTCGGTGACCGTGTAGCAGCCGCCGCCCTCCGCCTCGATCGCGCCGGCGCTGACGACGGCCTTGCCGTGGCCCCCGGGAATGTCGAGGATGTAGGCGGGCTGGCAGAGGCCGGACACACGTCCGCGCAGCGAGGCGACGAGCGCCTGGCCCTCCTCGATGGACAGCCGGAAATGGCCGGTGCCGGGCGCAAGATCCGGATGGTGCAGGTAATAGGGCTTGATCCGTGTCTCGACGAAGGCGCGCATCAGTGCGGCGAGCACGTCCGGATCGTCATTGACGCCTTTCAGCAGCACCGACTGGCTCACCATGACGATGCCCGCATCGATCAGCCGCGCGGCGGCGGCGCGGGCCTCGGCGGTGAGTTCCCGCGGATGGTTGGCATGAAGCGCCACATAGGTCGCCTTGCCGCTGCTCTTCAAAGCGGCGATCAGCCCCGCATCCACCCGGTCCGGCTCGACCACCGGCACGCGCGTGTGGAAGCGCACGACCTTGACATGGTCGATTTCTGCGAGCCGCACCATGATATCGCCGAGCCGCCGGGGCGAGAGCACCAGCGGATCGCCGCCGGTCAGGATCACTTCCCAGATTTCCGGGCGCCCGGCGATATAGGCGAGCGCCGCATCGAGTTCCGCGGGCGTGAGCGTGCCGAGACCCTCGGGGCCGACCATTTCGCGGCGGAAACAGAAGCGGCAGTAAACCGGGCAGACATGAACCGCCTTCAGGAGCACCCGGTCCGGATAGCGGTGGACGATACCGGCAACCGGGCTGTGCGCTCCGTCGCCGATCGGATCGGCACGCTCTTCAGGCATGAGCGTGAGTTCGGCCATGTCGGGCACGAACTGCCGCGCAATCGGGTCGTTCGGATCGTCCCGGTCGACCAGGCGCGCGATCGTCGGGCTGATGGCGACGGCGTAGCGGGACGCGACCCGGGAGATCGCCTCTTCCTGCTCTCGACCGACCAGACCGGCGTCGGCGAGCTCACGCGCTGTTCTGATGGCGCGTTCCGCGGTCATGGCGTGGCCTCCGCGACCGGGGCCCAAAGGACCTGATCGATGCGGGATGCGCCCGTTGCCAGCATGACCAGCCGGTCGAAGCCGAGTGCGATGCCGCTCGCCTCGGGCATGCCGGCGAGCGCCGCGAGGAAATCCTCGTCTATCGGGTAGGTCTCGCCGTAGACCCGCGCCTTCTCCGCCATTTCCAGTTCGAACCGGCGGCGCTGCTCGGCGGCATCGGTCAATTCACCGAAGGCATTTGCGAGTTCGACGCCGCAGGCATAGAGCTCGAAACGCTCTGCCACGCGAGGGTCTGCGGCTGCAGGCCGGGCAAGCGCTGCCTCGGCAACCGGATATTCGTCGAGGATCGTGGCGCGCCCGAAGCCGAGATTGGGCTCGATCCTTTCGACGAGCACACGGCTGAAGAGATCGGCCCAGCTATCGTCTCCGGCGACACGCAAGCCCGCCTCCCGCATGGCCGCCGCCAGGCTCTCGCGGTCGGTGGAGCCGTCTTCCTGGACCGAGGCGAGGAGGTCGAGCCCCGCGAAGCGCGCGAAGGCCTCGGCGACGGAGAGCCGCTCCGGCTCGGCGAAAGGATCGCATTCATGCCCCTGATAGACGAGGGACCGAGCGGCGACTGTCTCGGCGGCGAGCGCGAGAATCTCGCCGCAGTCGTGCATCAGCGTCTCGTAGCCCTCCTCGGCGCGGTACCATTCGAGCATGGTGAATTCCGGATGATGCAGCGGGCCCCGCTCGCGGTTGCGGTAGACATGGGCGAAACAGGCGATGCGCCGCTCGCCGGCGGCGATGAGCTTCTTGCAGGCGAATTCGGGCGAGGTGTGGAGATAGAGCGGCTGGACGGAGCCGTCGAGCCCAAGCGCCTCGGTCGCAAAGGCATGCAGATGCGCCTCGTTGCCCGGCGACACCTGCAGCGCTGCCGTGTCGACCTCGATGAAGTCGCGTTCGTCGAAGAACCGGCGGAGCGCCGACTGGATGCGGTTGCGCCCGATCAGGAAGGGGCGCCGGTCGGCATGGACGTCGGGAGTCCACCAGGGAGAAGCATGCGGCATGGTCGGTTCGGTCCAGGCTTTCTTCCGCGCGAATGCCCGCTCAGGCTGGCTATTTGCGCGAAATTAGGATAGTGGCGGCGCGAAAACTGAATTTTCGCGTCCCTTCCGGGCCGATCTCCGGCCCGCTCGTGTCGCTGATACCTCTGTTACAAGGAAGACTAATGGTCAAGGTCATCGCTTCTTCGGTCCGCAAGGGCAACGTTCTCGACGTCGACGGCAAACTCTATGTCGTGCTCACCGCGCAGAACTTCCATCCGGGCAAGGGCACGCCGGTCACGCAGGTCGACATGCGCCGCATCTCCGACGGCGTGAAGGTCTCCGAGCGCTACCGCACGACCGAGCAGGTCGAGCGCGCCTTCGTCGAAGACCGCGAGCACACCTTCCTTTATGAAGATGGCGAAGGCTTCCACTTCATGAACCCGGAAACCTACGACCAGCTCGTCATGAGCTCCGAAGACATCGGCGACCTGAAGGCCTATCTTCAGGAAGGCATGGCCGTGATGCTGTCGATCCACGAAGGCATTGCCATCGCCATCGACCTGCCGCGCCACGTCACTCTCGAAATCACCGAGACCGAGCCGGTCGTCAAGGGCCAGACGGCCTCCTCCTCCTACAAGCCGGCCGTGCTTTCGAACGGGGTTCGTACCCTGGTGCCGCCGCACATCCAGGCTGGCACCCGCGTCGTCATTGCGACGGAAGACGGCTCCTATGTCGAGCGCGCCAAGGACTGATCTGGTCCGGGCAGAAGTCGAAACGGGGACGGCAGTCTTTGACTGCCGTCCCCGTTTTCGTTTCCCGTGCGTAGCCGCAAATCCGGCCCGCATTTCATAAACGCTCCAGCACGTTGAAACGACGCACGTCCGCACGGAAAACCGCTACACATTTTTCCTGGATGTGCTTTAGGATGCCGCCCTCTGGATCGGGATGAGAGGTGCGGCACTGCATGTTTCCACTATCGCATATGATGAAGTCGTTCATTCGCAAGGGGACGCTTACGGTAATCGATGCCGACGGCAAGAGGCACGTCTTTGCCGGCGAGCCGGGGCCGAGCGTGACGATGCGGCTGACCGACAAGCGACTCTATCGCAGCCTCGTCTTCAATGCCGAGCTGGCCGCCGGTGAAGCCTATATGGACGGGACCATGCAGTTCGAGGAAGGCTCGACGCTGCGGGACTTCCTGACGCTCTTTTCGATCAACCGCCTGTCGCTCGGCTCCTATCCGATCCAGAAGCTGTTGCGGGCGGTGAAAATGCGTTTCCGCAAGCGCCAGCAGGCCAATCCCAAGGGCAAGGCGCAGCAGAACGTCGCGCATCATTACGATCTGGGCAATGATTTCTACAAGCTGTTCCTCGACGAGAACATGCTCTATTCCTGCGCCTATTTCCGCGAGCCGGACGAGACGCTGGAGGCTGCGCAGCGCAACAAGCTGCGGCTGCTTGCGGCAAAGCTCTGTCTGAAGCCGGGCATGAGGGTGCTCGACATCGGCTGCGGCTGGGGCGATCTCGCCCTCTATCTGGCCGCGCTCGAAGACGTCGAGGTTCTGGGTGTCACGCTTTCCAGGGAACAGCAGGCGCTCGCCTCCGAGCGGGCACGTGCGGCCGGAATGGCCGACCGCGTGCGCTTTGAGCTCAAGGACTATCGCGATGTCGAGGGGCCGTTCGACCGGATCGTTTCGGTCGGCATGTTCGAGCATGTCGGCGTCCATCACTACGACGAGTTCTTCAAGAAACTGAATGCGCTGATGCCGGATGACGGGCTGGCCGTGCTCCATTCGATCGGCCATATGAGCCCGCCCGGCATGGCAAGCGCCTGGCTGCGGAAATATATCTTCCCCGGCGCCTATTCCCCGGCACTGTCGGAGGTCTTCGAGGTGGTCGAACGCAACAGCCTGTGGGTGACCGATCTCGAATTCCTGCGCGTGCACTATGCGACGACGCTCGCCCATTGGGGCGCGCGCTTCGATGAGAATCGCGACAAGGTGGTGGCGATGTACGACGAGCGCTTCGCCCGCATGTGGGAGTTCTACCTGATCAGCGCGGAAATGATGTTCCGCACCGGCAGCCAGCTCGTCTTCCATATGCAGCTGTCGCGTTCACGAGACGCGGCGCCGATCGTTCGCGACTACGTCACCGATCTGCAGCGCACCTATATCGAAAAGGAAAAGGCGCTCGATCTGGCGGTTTAACTCAACCCCAGGCTTACCCCTCCCCAACCCCTCCCCACAAGGGGGAGGGGCTTAACTTGCCTTACCGTCACCGCGTCGCCATCGTTTTGGCGCGGAGAGTGCCGCGGGGAAGCCCCTCCCCCTTGTGGCCCTTGTGGGGAGGGGTTGGGGAGGGGTTGCGGACGCAGATCATATAGTTCGGGCACCGTCGAAGAAGACGCGGTGCCGCCGATCCGCCGCCTTGACGCGTCATGAATCGGCGCCTAATTAGAATTATTCTAAAGAAGGCTTCGTGATGCTCTCCCGACTTTTCTCCCGTTACAAACGCCCGTTCCTGTCCTTGAGCGAACAGGAAATCCTTGCACTCGCCATATCCTCGGAAGAGGACGATGGACGCATCTATCTCGCCTATGCCGACGCTCTGCGCGCAAAATATCCCCATTCCGCAAGGGTCTTCGAGGAAATGGCGGAGGAGGAGAGCCATCACCGTCAGGCCTTGATCGACCTGCATGTCGCCCGTTTCGGCAACCGCATCCCGCTCGTTAGGCGCGAGCACGTGCGTGATTTCCCGGAGCGCAAGCCCGATTGGCTGATCGCCGAGATGCCGATCGAGAAGGCGCGCGCGGAAGCCGAGGCGATGGAGGAGGCGGCGCACCGGTTTTACGTCGAGGCCGCGGCGCGCACGCGGGACGCGGCGACGCGCAAGCTCTTGGGCGATCTGGCGATTGCCGAGAAGTCGCATGAATCGCTCGCCCGCCGGCTCGGCGAAAAGCATACGCCGGTCGACGTGCGCCACGAGGAAGATGAGACCTCACGCCGCCAGTTCATACTCACCTATGTGCAGCCGGGCCTCGCGGGCCTGATGGATGGCTCCGTTTCGACGCTCGCGCCGATCTTCGCCGCAGCCTTCGCCACGCAGGATACATGGCAGACCTTTCTCGTCGGCCTGTCGGCCTCCGTCGGCGCGGGCATCTCGATGGGTTTCACCGAGGCGGCGCATGATGACGGCAAGCTTTCCGGCCGCGGCTCGCCGGTCAAGCGCGGGCTTGCCTCGGGCATCATGACGGCACTCGGCGGTCTCGGCCACGCTCTGCCCTATCTCATTCCGCATTTCTGGACCGCGACAATGACGGCGGCGGCAATCGTCTTCTTCGAACTGTGGGCAATCGCCTTCATTCAGAACCGCTACATGGAAACGCCCTTCCTGAGGGCCGCCTTCCAGGTGGTGCTCGGTGGCGGGCTGGTTCTTGCCGCCGGCATCGTCATAGGGAATGCTTAGAGACCGCAACCGCTCCTCCCTCATTCTCTGTGCTTGTCACAGAGATCCGGCAGCGCCACGTCCGTGACGCGGCAAGCGTTCTGTCAGCCCAAGGAGCACAGGAATGAGGAGCTTTGTGGAGGCGTGCGCGTTACGCCAGCGTCCGCTTGTGGGTATCCGAGCGATTTCACCGACACGCAACAAAAAAGGCCGCAGGATGCGGCCTTTTTGAAAGGAGCTGTTTCGGCAGGATCAGTTTCCGACGGAACCGACGAGCACTTCCCCGCTATTGTCGATGGTGACCCAACGGCCGCTGTGGTTCGTCGCCTGGCGCTTGAGGAAGCGGTAGGGCGTGTGCGTCCACAGCCTCACCCCATCGTCGAGATTGTCGAGAATGAAGTCGCCCTGAGCTGTGCGGACCGTCAGCACCGCATGGCCCTCGCCATCGGGCTTGCGCACGACAGTCATCAGCAGGTTGCCGGCGGAGAAGCCCTTCTGCATGAGGCGTCTGCGCTTTTCGAGCGCGAAGTCCTCGCAATCGCCCTGTCTCCCCGGATAGGACCACACCTCGTCCCGGCCGGTAAGCTCGATGTCGGTTACCGGCGCGATCTGCCGGTTGACGGAGGCGTTGACCTGCCGAATGGCGGCCCAGCCGCCGGCGGTGACACGCGGCGGCACCTTAGCCTTCGAACGGACGTTGCACTCGCCCCTGTACTTCTGACAGAACTCGTAATGCCCGATCGGCTGCGAGGTCACCGCGCCGGTCTGCATCCAGGGAGTAGCTCCCGCCTGTGCGGGAATTGCCGTGTTCGTTGAAATGAAAAGCGCACACAGCGCTGCGAAACTTGCCTTAACCCCGGTCCAAGACGCCATACAGATCCCCTGCAACGCGCCCGCATCCGTACCTTCCGGATCGATCCGCGCAATCAAAAGTTGTCGACAGCTTTATTAGGAATTTCCCCTGCGCTGCTCTAATCGTTAATAAAGAGTTAATATACTCCGCTTGTCGGAGTCAATCGCCTGATTCGGACTAGTCCGTTTTATGGTTAAGGTTCGCGGCAGGCGGACGCAGAAGCCCGCCAGCGCAAGGGCTTGGCTGTGCCTTGCGAAGCGATCTCAGGGAACTTTGATTAGGCCGGATGGATTAACCGAGCGCTCAGGCTTTGGTCAGCATGGCGTCGATCGCCTGTTTCAATTTGGCAATGTCCTCCTCGCGGGACAACCGGTGGTCGCCGTCGCGGATCAGGGTCATGACGACGTCGTCGGCCGGCATGTGCTCCATCAGCTTGAGGGCATGCGTGTAGGGGACGTCCGGATCGCGCATGCCCTGGAGGATATGCACCGGGCAGCCGGTTTCGATCGGCCCTTTCATGACGAGGTTGTTGCGGCCATCCTCGATCAGCGCGCGGGTGAAGACATTGGGCTCGGGGCTGTATTCCGATGGCTCTTCGAAATAACCCCGTTCGGCGAGCGAGGTCCTTTCGGCCTCGGTAAGATTGGGCTCGATGAGCTCGGCGGTGAAGTCCGGGGCCGGGGCGATCAGCACGAGGCCGCAGAGGCGGCCGACCCCACCTTCTCCATGATGGGCGCCGCCTTTGAGCTTCTCGGCAAGGCGCAGCGCGACCCAGGCGCCCATGGAGGAACCGATCAGGATCATGCGCCCCGTCGCGGCGTGATCGATCACGGCGAGACTCTCCTCGACCCAGCGCGAGATCGTGCCGTCCCTGTAGTCGCCGTCCGACGCGCCGTGGCCGGAATAGTCGAAGCGAATGCAGTCGGTGCCGGCCTCGCGCGCGTGCCGCTCGACCTCCACCGCCTTCGTCCCGGTCATGTCCGATCGGTAGCCGCCGAGCCAGACCAGCGCCGGACGCCGCGGATCCCCGTCTTTCATATCCGGCGGATTTCCCGTGCGGAAGATACGCATGGCGATGCTTCTCGCCGCAGCGCCCGTTCCTACTTCGATCCGCGTGATCTCGGTTTCAGCCGGCGTCGTCGACATCGAGTAACTCCTGAAGGCCTGGTAATGACGGATTTCCTTCTAAAACAGATTCTTTCGGGTATCGACAGAGGATGATTTTCATTGCGGGCCATGCTATTGACTCTGGAGCCGCAATTCACACATTGCCGTCAGTGACTGTTTCAAGCGCTTCTGTTTGAGATCGCGCTGACCGTTTGACCGAATATTTACTATCAATAGCTCGAGGAGAGTACGACCATTCGCAGACCCTTCAAAGCGGACGCTCCAGTCAAGGAAGGACCGCGCGCAAACAAGGAAATCCGGGTCCCCCGGGTTCAGC
>Ga0209281_1001272_pt1 | contig 16274 bp, 10 predicted proteins | sample MedtruBG_FD_187514 | JGI IMG/M metagenome (GOLD analysis project Ga0209281, IMG submission 187514) | Root nodule microbial communities of legume samples collected from California, USA - Medicago truncatula BG (SPAdes) (version 2) | ecosystem: Host-associated > Plants > Roots > Nodule | place... | reverse complement strand
CGATGTCTTACTTGATGACGCAAAAGCCGATCTGAAAAAAGACAACCTTCCGCATATGATTGCCCGCTTTGAACAGACAGGCCTGAGTCAGGTGCTGGTTCAGGCAGCCGATGAGCATGTGCTGCATGATTACTCCGTTGTTGAATGTGAGACTAACAGCTTACAGCCAGGTGAGAGCTCGCGGATGACTTCTATTATCGAGAAGCCTGGTCGCGAGGTGCAACTGAAGTCCAATTATTCCGCAGTAGGACGCTATGTTTTGTCTGCAGATATTTGGCCACTCCTTGAGAAGACCGAGCCAGGGGCCTGGGGACGGATCCAGCTTACGGATGCCATTGCTGAACTGTTAAAACACAAACCGGTTGAGGCAATGGAGCTGGTGGGCGAATCATTCAACTGTGGCGAAAAAATGGGGTATCTGCGGGCATTTGTCACCTATGGTTTGCGCCATCCTACTCAGGGTAAGGCGTTTCGGGAGTGGGTCGAGCAACTGTCATTGTAATCATTAAAAACATTCAAATAGCTATAATTACTTTTACAATGATGAGTTAGCCGACCAGAGGGTTGTTTAACTCATTTTTTTAGGCAAAATTGTACATAGAGAACCATACTCTTTTGCAGGGTACTCATGCCATAATGCGGACAACTTTTTTATCATAGCAAACCAAAATTCAACGCTCGCTCAATGAAAGCGTTTTACTTTATGTGTATAAATTCGAGATTCACCCAACAACCATTTTGCTGAGTGCCGCAGTACGCGCCACGGTTGGCCGGGGACTTAGCGCTGCAAACATTTTTACTTTGAAAGTGATGATAATTCGATGGCAAAAAAACAATGGAAACTGATACCTCTACTGGTATCGATAAGTGTGATTAGTGGTTGCACCATCATTCCCGGCACCCATCTTTCAACCAGTGGAAAAGATGTTGTTAAACAAGAGGATGGTGATTTTGATATCGACAGGTTGGTGAACGTTTATCCAATGACCCCTAGCCTGATAGATAAAATGAGGCCTAAGCCTGTCGTAGCTCAGCCTAACAGTGCATTGGAACGTGAGCTGCAGAATTATGAGTACCGCATTGGTGTAGGCGATGTTCTGATGGTGACCGTGTGGGATCATCCAGAATTAACTACACCTGCCGGCCAATACCGCAGTGCAAGTGATACCGGTAACTGGGTTAATTCTGACGGTACCATATTCTATCCTTATATTGGTAAGGTCAAAGTTGCTGGTAAAACGGTTGTTCAAGTTAGAAATGAAATCTCATCTCGGCTATCCCAATACATCGAAAGCCCTCAAGTTGATGTTAGTATTGCGGCATTCCGCTCTCAGAAGACGTATATCACTGGTGAAGTTTCTAAATCAGGGCAGCAAGCCATTACCAATGTACCTCTGACTGTGATGGATGCCATCAACGTGGCAGGCGGTTTGGCTGAGAATGCGGATTGGCGCAATGTGGTACTGACTCATAATGGTAAAGAACAGCGTATTTCTCTACAGGCTTTAATGCAAAAAGGTGATTTGACGCAAAATCACCTTCTTTATCCTGGTGATATTTTGTACGTTCCCCGCAATGATGATTTAAAAGTTTTTGTCATGGGTGAAGTTAAAACTCCGGCAACGTTAAAAATGGACAGAAGTGGTATGACTTTGACGGAAGCCTTGGGCAACTCAGAAGGTATTAGCCAGTCCTCTGCAGATGCAACAGGCGTCTTTGTAATTCGTCCATTACACGGTACCGAAGGAAACAAACTGGCGAATATATACCAGTTGAACATGGCGGATGCGACTGCGATGGTAATGGGGGCTGAGTTTCATTTGCAGCCATATGATATCGTCTATGTGACAGCTGCGCCGGTAGCCCGCTGGAATCGTTTGATTAGTCAGTTAGCGCCGACTATTTCTAGCTTTAATGACCTCAGCGAAGGGACATTGCGAATTCGTAATTGGTAGTAGGAATAGAGTATGTTTGAGTCAATTTTGGTGGTTTGTGTAGGTAATATCTGCCGCTCTCCTACGGGGGAGCGGCTATTGAAAAGCTATATTCCCAATAAGAGAATAGACTCTGCGGGCATTGGGGCTCTTGTTGGTCAGGCTGCTGATGAAATGGCGCAACACGTAGCGAGTACTCATTCACTATCTCTGGAGGGGCATGTTGCTAAACAGCTTACAAAAGAAATGTGCCGTGAGTTTTCACTCATCCTGGTGATGGAAAAGGGGCATATCGATGCCGTTTGCAGGCTTGCTCCTGAGGTGAGAGGAAAAACAATGCTTTTTGCTCACTGGCTAAACCAGCAAGATGTGCCCGATCCCTATAGGAAAAGCCAAGAGTCGTTTGAGTTTGTATATAAATTACTTGCTGAGTCTGCCCAAAAGTGGTCACAAGCGCTAAACCGATAATTAGAGATGACAATGATTGAAAATAGAAAAAACACTACTGCAATTAGCAGTAAAAATGATGATATAGATATCGGTCATTTATTAGGTTCACTTGTCGATCATCGCTGGTTACTGATAGGAATAACTTCTCTATTTGCTGTGATTGGTATTGTGTATTCATTATTTTCAACGCCGGTTTATGAATCGGATGCATTGATTCAAGTTGAGAAAAATGCGGGAAGCTCCATTCTATCTAACTTATCTGAGTCGTTATCGGCTGGCGATAATGGGTCGATTGCTGAAATAGAGTTGATCCAATCACGTATGGTAGTTGGGAAAACAGTCAGTGATCTAAATTTAGATAGTGTGGTTGAGCAAAATTATTTCCCGATATTCGGAAGAGGTTGGGCTCGATTAAATGGCGATACGCCTGCTGAGCTGGCATTATCGCGTTTTAGCGTACCTGATTATTTGCAAGGCGAGCCTTTATTATTAACTGTACTTGATGAAAAAAATTACACTTTAAGTTACGATGGTAAAGAAATTTTAAAAGGCCAAGTTGGTACTTTAGCGTCAAATAATGACGTTACGCTGTTAGTGAGTGATTTTAAAGGGATTCCTGGAACAGATTTTACATTGGTTAAAAGTCCTTTCCTTGGTGCAATTAATCAAGTGCTTAAAAACTTAGCTGTGGTTGATAAGGGGAAAGATACTGGGGTATTAAATCTGAGCTATTCAGGTGAAGATCCAAAGTTAGTGCGAAAAACATTGGATAGTATCAGTAATAACTATTTATTGCAGAATGTGGAACGAAAGTCTGAAGAAGCAGCAAAAAGCTTAATGTTCCTGAAGGAACAGCTTCCGAGCGTTCGTGGTTCATTGGATGAGGCCGAAAATAAACTGAATCTATTCAGGCAACAGAATGATTCTGTAGACCTTTCTTTGGAAGCAAAATCTGTCCTTGATACAATGGTTGCAACGGAAACCCAGCTTAATGAGTTAACTTTTCGCGAGGCGGAAATATCAAAGCTTTATACAAAAGAACATCCAGCATATCGGGCTCTTTTAGAAAAGAGAAAAACGCTTGAACAAGAAAAAAACAAACTGAACAAGCGTGTCAGTACAATGCCTAAAACTCAACAGGAAATTATTAGACTGACACGGGATGTTGATGCAGGCAAAGAAATTTATATGCAATTGCTGAATAAGCAGCAAGAGCTAAGTATTACCAAGGCCAGTACTGTTGGCAATGTACGTATTATTGACCCGGCAATAACTCAACCAAAACCGGTTAAACCAAGAAAGGCACTGGTTATATTACTAGCAACTATTCTAGGGGCTATGATTTCGGTGACGATTGTTTTGGTGAAAACCATGATGCATAAGGGTATTGAGACCCCCGATGAGTTAGAACAACAAGGGATCAACGTTTATGCGAGTATTCCATTATCTGAGTGGCAACAGAAGATCGATAGGGAAAGTATTCTCCGCACCAAAAGGAAATCTAATACCGATTCAACTTCACTTTTGGCGACCAGCAACCCAGCAGATCTTGCGATAGAGGCTGTACGTAGTTTGCGTACAAGTCTGCATTTTGCAATGCTTGAAGCCAAAAACAATGTTTTGATGATATCTGGCGCAAGTCCTAACATTGGTAAAACTTTTGTCAGTACAAACCTCGCTGTAGTTATTGCTCAGTCGAATAAAAAAGTGCTTATTATCGATGCGGATATGCGTAAAGGGTATTCTCACAAGCTATTGGGCACTGGCTGGGAAAATGGTTTATCGGATATCTTATCTATGCAAACACAGCTGGATAAGGCAGTCAGAAAGACGTCTGTGCCAGATATGGATTTCATTCCTCGAGGTCAAATTCCGCCAAATCCATCGGAGTTGTTAATGAGTTCTCGTTTTAATGAGCTTATTGATTGGGCGAGTAATAATTACGATTTAGTGCTGATAGATACGCCTCCAATACTAGCGGTTACGGATGCGGCCATTATTGGCAATCATGCAGGAACATCTTTGATGATTGCACGTTTTGGTACGAATACTGTGAAAGAAATTGAAGTTAGTATTCGTCGATTTGAACAAAATGGCGTAGATATCAAAGGGATTATTCTTAACGCCGTAGAGAAAAGAGCGAGTAGCTATTATGGTGGCTATGGCTACTATCAATATGAGTATCGCTCCTCAGAAAAAGCATAATTTTCATTCTTAATTCATCAGCCAATTGCGTTTCAGTAAGTGATTGGCTGATGAGTATTTATTATACAATGTAGCGATTGGGTTATTTTTATAGGGATCTTCCCTTATGAAAGTGGTGGAAAATAAAATGAATATTATGCTGGTCAATACCATTTATTCACCATTCAAAGTTGGTGGGGCAGAAGTCTCTGTTCAATTGCTGGCGGAAGAGCTGGAAAAAAAAGGGAATAATGTAACTGTACTAGCTCTGCATGATGAGAAAAAAAGAAAAGTTTCGATAATAAATAATGTTACGGTTGTTTACCTTCCGTTGAGAAATTTATATTGGCCATTCGATGGTAAGCAACATTCCAAAATAAAGAAGCTATTTTGGCATATTATCGATAATTTCAATCCTCTAATGGCAAGAAGTGTAGCTAATGAGTTGGATAATTTCAAACCTGACGTAGTGCATACCAATAATATTTCTGGCTTCTCTGTGGCAATTTGGAAAGAAATTAAAAGCAGGGGCATAAAATTGATCCATACAAGCAGGGACTATTACCTTTTCCATCCAAACTCAACAATGTATGGTGCAAATGGAGACCTGGCAGTTGATAAACCAGTAGTCAAACTTTGGTCATTTGTTAAGAAGATAAAAAGCAAACATATTGATGTTTATGTTGGAATAAGCGAGTTTATAAAAGATTTTCATGTTGAAAATGGATTTTTCTCGAAGGCGAAAAAAGAATATATTTATAATTCGGTCGACATCATCGAATTTGAAAAAAAAGAATCGCCTTTTTGTCGAGTTGGGTTCATCGGGCGCCTTACTAAAGATAAAGGGTTCGATGATTTTTGTCATTATGTGAGAGAACTTAAAAAAAACAATTCTGATATAAAAGCCTTTGCAGCGGGGCGTTTTAATAGTGGCAGTGATAGCTTGGAACTTAAGACCCTAGCGGAAAAATGCGCAGTTGATTTGCTTGGGTTTGTATCTTTGGATACCTTCCTTTCTTCGGTGGATGTTGTCGTATTGCCTGTCAAATGGCGCGAACCTTTTGGGCGGGTTGTGGTGGAAAGCGTATTGGCAAAAAAAATAGTGCTTACTAACGCTGTAGGCGGTATTACCGAGTTAGCTAAAATATTACCTAACATTCACATTATCGATGATAATGCTCCAATTTTATTAGATAAGTTAGTGTTTAAGACAGTTGGTAATGACGCCATTGCGATTTTTAATCCGGAAAAAATCGCAACAAAATATTTCGAAGCGTATAATATTTAAAATAACGTATTTTCAACAAGTTATTTAACTAACGAAAAAATAAAGCATGTATGAATATTAATTGTCATTAAAATATTTGATCAAAAAAATATTTAAATGGCATATAACTGCAATATTCAGCATGGCGAGATTGGAAAAGGCACTAATAATATGAATCAAGCTCTGGAAGTTGTCGAAGAGAGAGAACGGTCTGGTGTCATTCTTTCTATCTTGCGATGGTCTATAGCATTCTTTTTCATTGCGACACCATTCAATCCATATGTCAATGAGATGACTTTATACTTATGGATACCACTAGTTTTCCTCGATATTCAGTTCATCGCTAAGCTAAAGAGAGTTAATCTAAGTATTTGCATATGTCTTTTTGCTTGGCTATCTCTTTGTGTTTTATTCGGTCGTATTGATCTTGCTGTTAAGTCATTTGTTTTAATTTTAGGCGTTTCTTATCTTGTTAAAATGGATCGTGCAATTTTAGATAAAGTTTATGCCTGCATGTTAATTTCTGCAGGATGGTGTATTCTCCAGTTTATTGTTTATCAGTTTGGGCAAAACTATTCTGCAATGATTGGCCCTAAAGCAATATCTACCTTTATTTGGGGGCAGTACGCCACTAAAACATTTACTAACCAATATGAGGTTTTCTTTCTGCCGAGAATGTCTGGACTCTCTCGAGAAGCAGGTTTTTTTGTTTCTCTTTTAGTTATATCATTTATGATTAGAATTAGGGATCATAAACTCAATAAATTTGAATATTTGATATTTGGTCTTTCTTACTTATTTAGCTTATCTAAGGCGTCATTTTTTCTTGTTATATTTTGCATTTTGTATCCGATTAGAAAATTCATGGCGAAAGTACCGGTTATTTTCAGCATAGTATTATTTATTGTGTTATGTGTGGCGGTTACACAATATTTAAATGTTGGCTCACCTTCATATTTTTATGAGTATGTGTCAATAGCTCATAGACTTTCAGCGCCCTATCTTATGTTGGATATGGAAATACCCAATTTTATTTATGGGTGCAACTCAGATTATTCTTGTTTTAATAGCTACCAACCGATTATAGATTTTTTAAATGGTTTCGGTTTGAAGCCAAATGTTGGTTTAGCAGGAGTAGTTCTAGACTTAGGAATAGTTGGGTTAATTCTAATTGTTTTCTTTTTTGTTTTTCTAGGCTTGGATAGTTATGATGCGGCTATTTTAGTGTGCTTCACATCAACGGTCACGTTCTTTACAATTGATAGCTTTGTTATTCTCACGTACTATTATGTTATCAGTAATAGGGGCCGTTTTTCATCTATGAGAAATAGGTGACAGAATGACCATTATATTAAATGTCTACGGTTCAATGATGACAATATATTATTAACTTGTGAGTTACCATGCGAGAATTTTCACCCGTGTCGGAAACCTACTTGATTAAAAACTAGTGCTTGGGGAATAGTCATAATTTCATTCGTTGTGAGCGATTTTATGGCTTTCTTAAAAAATATTGAAGTTCTAGGGGCGATTATTTTTTTTCGATCAGCCAAGTGCGCAATCTGGGTTGTAAAATTGTCTGGTTATATAATTTTTATCTTAATATTTTCGACTTTTTAGGTCATAAAGTTGGGAGTATATTTTATAATTAATCTTTAAAAATACTGACTATCTTATTATTTCTTAACTCCCAGGGTAGTAAAAAGTAAATAGGGGGAGATTGCCTTCTAAGCTGTGAGATGTCGCTATGTGTCATTATCATTTTCATGAGTGATAACAGAACATCGATAGCAATCTAAAATAATCATCCTATTTTCTGATTGAGTTTTTACGTATTTATATGCGTAGTTGTCATATTTATATCGCTAGTCAGATCAGTAGGGGGTTTAACTGTTGTGACTTATATTATGTTCAGGATTTTATATGAATAACACAAAAAGGCCTTTTGATAGCATTATCACAAAGCTCGCATTGGCATTCTCTGATATATTTTTCTTTAATGCTTCTGTTTATTTGGCTTACTTTATTATTTATAAGATTTTTGGTGGTATTGATGAGTTTGTTCCACGAGATGAAATGGCCATGCGAGGAATGGCTCAATTTTGCTTGTCCTTAGTCAGTGTTGCATGGTTTTGGACCCGCTTGCGTCACTACACTTATCGGAAACCCTTCTGGTTTGAGCTTAAGGAAATAATCAGAACATTACTTATTTTTGCCGTAATAGATCTAGCTTTGGTCGCATTTTCAAAATGGAATTTTTCTCGAACAGTATGGCTTATATCATGGACTTTAATCATTATCCTCGTGCCGATTGGTCGTGCTTTAGTTAAGAAATTGCTCGATAAGTGTGGCTGTTGGAAGAAACAAACGATCATTATCGGTTCTGGAAAAAATGCTTTCGAGGCGTATGCAGCCCTACAAAGTGAAGAGGTTCTTGGTTTTGATGTGTCTGCATTTTATTGCACGGATAAACCTTGCGAACCATCATATTTTGGTGTGCCGGTGATCAGTAATGAAGATGAACTCTGGGCAGCTGTCGATGTGGAAAATACGCAGTTTATTGTTGCGCTGGAATTTGAACAGCATGCTTTAAGAGATACCTGGTTGAAAAAATTGGCAACGCATAATTGTCGTTCTGTTTCAGTTATACCAACGCTTCGTGGTGTTCCATTATATGGTACCGAAATGTCGTTTATTTTTAGTCATGAAGTCATGATTTTACGTGTTAACAATAACCTGGCAAAGCGCTCATCAAGGTTTATTAAACGCTGTTTTGATATCGTTGGCTCTTCAGTTATCATGTTTATTTTGGCCCCGGTATTATTATTTCTTGCTTATAAAGTATCTCGTGATGGAGGGAAGTCAATTTATGGGCATGAAAGGATTGGGCATAATGGCGTTAAATTTAAATGCTTGAAGTTTCGCTCTATGGTGACGAATTCACAAGAGGTTTTGAAAAATCTTCTTGAAAATGATCCAGAAGCACGCATTGAATGGGAAAAAGATTTCAAACTGAAAAATGATCCGCGCATTACTAAAATTGGGGCATTTATTCGTAAAACGAGCCTCGATGAACTTCCGCAGCTGTGGAATGTTTTTCGAGGGGAAATGAGCTTGGTTGGTCCAAGACCCGTGGTTGAAGCCGAGTTGGAAAGATACGCTGGCGACGTTGATTATTACCTCATGGCTAAACCAGGAATGACGGGTCTTTGGCAAGTAAGTGGTCGAAATGACATAGATTATGGAACCCGTGTTTATTTTGATGCTTGGTATGTTAAGAATTGGGCATTGTGGAATGATATAGCTATCTTGTTTAAGACAGTTGCAGTCGTTCTTAAAAGAGATGGGGCATATTAAATTAGATTAGTGCGTAACTATTACTTATATCTATATTTTTTCTGGAGTAATTTATGATTTATGTTAACGCACGTTTTCTTACACAAGAGCTGACAGGTGTGCAGAGATTTGCAGAGCAAATAAGCCTTGAGTTAAAAAAGTTACGAGATGATATTGTTTTTCTTGCTCCTCATAACATATTAAGAGACGATGTAGCATCGAGACTTGATGTGGTCAAAATAGGTGAACGCTCTGGCCATTATTGGGAACAGATTGAGTTACCACGGTTTTTAAAAAAAAATAAAAATGAACTTTTAATTAACTTGGGTAATACGGGACCTGCTTTTTATAATAATCAAGTTGTGACACATCACGATGTTACCTATAAAAAATACCCTGAAAGTTACTCTCGTAAATTTAGATTCATTTATAATTTGCTAATCCCGATAATGCTTAGACACAGTCGTTCGCTCATAACGGTTAGTGAGTTCTCCATGAGAGAAATTAGCGACGTATATCATTATGATTACAATAAAATAAACGTAATATATAATTCTGCTAGTGATGTTTTTAGTAAAAAAGTAGAATGTAAAAATGAACAGGATAAGTATTTTTTGGCTGTATCATCGCCAAATTACCACAAGAACTTTCATGGGTTAATTAGTGCATTTTCTAGTGCTCCAGGTCTCGAGGGATTTAAATTAAAAATTATTGGTGGAAAAAGTAAAAATTTTAATACCATGGAGTTAGGAATAGATAGCGGTAATGGCGCTGGCAATATTGAATTTCTTGGGAGAGTTTCTGATAGTGAACTCTCTGACCTTTACTCTAATGCATATGCTTTTGTTTTTCCCTCATTCTACGAAGGTTTTGGCATCCCGCCTCTGGAAGCTCAAGCCTGTGGTTGCCCTGTTTTATCGTCAAATGCAGCATCAATGCCAGAGGTTTTGGCTGATAGTGCGTTATTTTTTGACCCAAATAAAAATAGCGATATTGCAAGTGCAATGACTTATATTGCAGCCAATCCTGTCGTGAGAGAGACGCTGATATTAAGAGGTTTTAATAATATTAAAAGATTTTCCTGGAAGGAATCAGCCTCAAACTTAAATAATCTCATAAATAAATTAAACGTAACAGTTTAATGATTTTTAATAAATAAATTTAAATAATTCAAGGAGGGGAGATGTATCACGATAAGATTGATATTGGTATTGTTGCTGACTGGTTAGTCACATTTGCAGGTGCAGAGAAGGTTATAAAAGAGTTCTTTAGTATTTATCCTGATGCAGACCTTTATTCTGTTGTGGATTTCCTATCCGAAGAAAGTCGAGAGAACTTTAACGGTAACCATGCAAAAACAACATTTATACAAGGTCTACCTAAAGCAAAACGGAATTATCAAAAATATCTTCCTTTTATGCCATTAGCAATCGAACAGCTTGATGTGTCACAGCACAATGTTATTCTTTCTAGCAACCACGCTGTCGCAAAAGGTGTTTTAACTGGTCCCGATCAGTTACATATTTGTTACATTCATTCTCCTATTCGTTATGCTTGGGATCTTCAGCATCAATATCTGAGAGAATCTGGTCTGAATCGAGGTATAAAAGGTACGCTTGCTAAATGGATCTTGCATAAGATTCGTATGTGGGATTATCGAACAGCGAACGGTGTCGATCACTTTGTTGCTAACTCGCAGTTTATAGCGCGTAGAGTAAAGAAAGTATATGGTAGGCATGCTGATGTGATTTATCCTCCCGTAGATGTTGAGCGCTTTAATTTCCAAAGTGATAAGGATGACTACTATATCACTGCTTCACGGCTTGTTCCTTATAAGAGAGTTGATTTGATTGTTGAGGCATTCACGGCTATGCCCGATAAAAAGTTAGTTGTTATAGGTGATGGAAGTGAGATCGATAAGATCAAATCTAAAGCAGGGAAAAATATTGAGATTCTGGGATATCAAAGCAACGAAATTTTACAAAAGTATATGGAAAAGGCTAAAGCATTCGTTTTCGCAGCAGAAGAAGACTTTGGCATAACACCAGTTGAGGCCCAAGCATGCGGAACTCCGGTCATTGCATATGGCAAAGGTGGTTCACTTGAAACTGTCAGGCCATATGGTGTAACTAATCCTACTGGCGTTTTCTTTGACGAGCAGACGGCAAGTTCATTAAACGACGCAGTATTGAAATTTGAAACAATTAAAGATCAAATTCTCAGTGTTGATTGCAGAAACCACGCAGTAAAGTTTTCTTCCGAAAGATTTAGAAATGAAATGGCTGATTATATTGAATCCAAGTGGAATGCATTTAATCTTGAGAAGGCTATAGTATATTAATTTCATGAAATTCTGATTTTTTATTCTTACCTTTTTTGTATTTCATTTTCAATGATGATGACTTTATTTTAAATAACGTGATTTATTTATAATTGGCGATAATCATTAATGTAATTGTCGCCATTATTAATTTATATGTTATATTTTTACAATTGTAAATTTAGTATAGAGTTATTTCTTCCTTACTTACTTCCTTCCTTCCTTCCTTCCTTCCTTCCTTCCTTCCATTGCACATCTTACCCCTACCGGGAGCAGGGCCGGCACGCGCCAGCCTCACAGTCGGATAGATTTCAGCACACTGTGCTAATAATTTTTTTTATTAGTAAACGTGGCATGTGTATTCATCTGAACTCTCAGTCAGGAGCTAATTCGTCGATTCAATATCCTAGAGAGCAGGTAACAACTTACCGGTCTTTGTTGGAGCCCACTATTTGTAACTTATATCATTATAGGGAAATTTGTCTCCTATATTCGGTAGTTTTCAACCCGTACTCAGAAATTTCCCCAACCCAACCCAACCCAACCCAACCCAACCCAACCCAACCCAACCCAACCCAACCCAACCCAACCCAACCCAGATAAATCTCTTCATCTATCAGTTATGGCACAATTTAGAATGACGCCGGGGCCTTTAGATGGTAAATATTATTTATGTGCTGTACCTCGTTTCTTCTCAGGCTATTTGCTTATGCCTGACGAATTTTACATTCACTGTCCTTTTGTAAGTTTTTCAATGTAGCTAAGGTCGTACACTGAGTTTAACTTCATCGCAAGCTATCACTGGAGCGTGATTGCGTAAATTATCCATTGATAAACTTCAGCCGCTTGCATCTAGAGGTAATCGTCCTCGAATATTTCCCTGTACTAACATCCCGTTAAGTAAACCCGACTTGCCGACCCTTACATATCGGACTGTAGGAGCCATCTGTCCTAGGCATCCACAGAGGTCATGGTTTGTACAACTAGCCAATAGGTTGCTCTCAGGCTAATGATTTGCCTCAATCAGTTATTTCCCTACACTAAGTACCGCTATAACTAACACGCTTTCAGCTTATGTCATTATTTTAATCGTACAATGTGAGTCACCGTTTGGTTACAGATCGATTTTATTAACTACGGGAGTAGTCTTTTCCTTCATATTTAAAACCATGCTAATGGTAATGATAATGTCGAAAAATAAGAATTTTTTTAAATTAATAACGATTAAAATAATTTCAGTTGTTATCAAAATTAAACAAGTATAATTCTTTATTTATAAAATACATGATAAACAATCAGTTATACGACAATAATTAGTTTGTCACTGCATTGACAACATTGAAAACTTGAACTTAACTTAGAAAAAGTTCTGATTTGTCTGGTTAGGAATTTTGTTGTTGGTGTTATTTTTTATGTTGTTGTTTTTATTTGTTTTGGTCTTGGCTGTTAGCCAAGTTTTGCCTTATGTAACGCACTTTTACTTCCGTAGGGGATTATAATGGCTTCTCTAGAACTTCATCAAAAATCTGTGGCTTTACTGTATGCAGTCTTGGGGCAGAAATCGACGCCTGCTGCATTTGATTTGGTCGCAGCAAGCATTGAAAGGGGTGAAATAAGCTTTGCTGATTATGTTCAAAGTTTATTAAGTGGTAGTTCTGGCATCACGCTTTATGGGGGGCAAACTAATTCTCAAATACTATCAACCATTTATAGTAATGTTCATGGTGAAGGGCCTAGCACGGCAATCCTCAATAGCTATCTCGGGAATGGATTGAGCCTGTCGCAAAATTTGGTCTCAATTATCAATGGCTTGCTGGATTACAATGGTTTCGATACTGCAGAACTAGGTGACCAGACTACTTTTATAAATACTGTTAACACTATTCTTTACCCAAGTAACGGTACAGCATCGAACGGTTCTGGCGCGAGTGACGTGTTGGCTCTGACTTATGTGTTAGGCCTGAAAGCGACTGTACCAAATATTACTAGCTTCGGTGAAGCGTTGAATAACGGGACTAAAACACTTTTACAAGTGGCTGCTAAGTACTACAACGATCGGCCAACCTTAGTCAAAGCAACAGATAGTGTATTTGTTTCTAGCGTGTTTAAGGCTGGTTTTTTACGTGACCCAACTACCGCTGAACTTAATAGCTATTTGGCAGAATTGACCGGTGGAGCTTCTCGCCCCCAAGTGATCATTGACATTATTAATTCGCTACGTGACACAGTTGGTAGTGGCGATACCGCGGCTCAAGCTATTTTTGATGCAAGAACCAAAGCTTACGCTCCAGGGGAATTGCCAGAATTGAGCCTTCAAGAACAAGTTGCAACCGTTTATTTAGCTGTTGCTAGCCGTGGAATCGATGCGGTAGGTTTGGATGGATATACCAAACCGCTGGCTGCCGGTATCATCGACAATGCTGGGTTGATTACGCGTCTTCTGGGGTCTGAAGAGTTTCAACGTAAAGGCGCACAGCTTACTGGCGATGATTTTATTCAGCATGTCTATACTAACGTACATGGTGCAGCTGCTTCGGCAGCACAATTAGCTATTTATGCTGCTTTGGGATCAAACAAAACTGCCATTACGCAGGCAATTATCAACGATCTGCGCAATTCAACCGCTACTGATGCGACTACTGTAACCCAGCAACACGGGTTTGAATTCGATATCGGCACCAGCTTGTTGTATAAAACTGCAGCCTCACTCACGGCAACAGCGGCTGGCGGCAATGCCACCGGCACGGTTAACACCGGTTCTTCACACCAGATCAGTAATGCTGAAACCGCCGTACTGCAAAACGTGTTGTTAAACGCCAACGCGGCCAGTGTAGTTAACCTGAAGTTCGCCGATCATCTGGCGAATCTGACCATTAACGGCTCCAGCGCAGCAACGGTTAACCTGTCAGATAATGGCGTCAACCCAGGTGTGGACATTACTGTGAATAACGGCAACATTATTCTTAACGCCAGTTCTGGTGCTGATGATGTTCTCGTTACTACCGATGCAAACGTTGGCCTTGCAACTTCGACGGCCAAGTTTAACCTCGGCGAAGGTAATGACAGCCTGAAATGGTTAGGCAATGCCGCGGTTGGTGGTGCTAACACGGTAAGTGCCAACATCCAGGCCAACGGTGGTAATGGGGTTGATACCATTTCGGCCAACTTTATTACTAAAAACGTGGTGATGGGAGGTAACGCTCTGGCCCGTACGGCGACGATTACCACCAACTCCTCACAATTCTCTAACTTTGAGAAAATTGACCTGGCTGGTTATATTGGCAAAGCGACGGTAAGCAGTGGTTCAACGGCTGCCAACCATACCTTTGACTTTGGTGTATTAACTGGGCGCGCCACCTCAGAATCAAGCCTTACTGGGACTCTTAGCACCACGGTCAATCAGGCAGCAACTTCCACTATTGGCTCACAAGGTTTTGTGTTGTCTGGTTTGGCCGAGGCAGTGAAAGTGATTAATGCTGCCGGCGGTAACTCCGCGCAGTTGGAAGTGACCGGTAATGCGACGGCGGCAAGTAGTGTGGAAATTACTTTCCTGCAGAATGCCACGGACCACTTTAACGTCACTTTCGATGCCGTTAGTTCAACCGATGTGAATGCCGGTTCACTGGCTCTGAACAGCAGCAGCAGTCTGTTGTTGCCAACTGTACTGAGCACGCTGAACATTGCGTCTGGCGGTACCGGTAGTTTTGACAATATCTTGTCACTGACTGGCACAAATGCTCAGGTGCAAAACATTGCTGTTACAGGCGATCACTTACTGGATCTGACTGTGGGCAGTGGTTTTAGCAACGTGCGTGATATTAACGCTTCTGCTAATACTGGTGGTTTGGATCTGAACTCAAACCATGCCGGTACCGGTGACGGTATTATCGTTCAATTGCTTAACATCCTGCCGTTGAGTGCCGTGACTACAGGGCTGTTGGCTCCGGTACTTACCGCTCTGGGTCTGAACGGTTATCAACTGACTGTCGAAGGGACCGGAGCGGCTGACAGCTTCAACGTCCTGGGTAACACAACCCTGGCCGGTGGCAACGGTGTGAATACCTATGAACTGAAGTCCAGTACCACTCAGGCCGGTGTTACCATTACCGACTTTGACAGCACCAAAGACAAGATCGTTGATGCAGCCTCTGCTTTGACCATCTCCGGCAATACCAGCGGCACTGCGGTGGCGGATTACGGCACCCGTGCTTCTGATACTCTGGATGCGCTGCTGGGTACTCTGGTTGGCGGCCTGACCAACGGTGTTATTGGCCTGTTGGGCGGTATCCTCGGTCTCGGTAGCAGCAACGCACTGACGGCTAAAGTGGGTGTGGCGTCAGTGGTGTTTGGCGGTACTGGCGATAATGCCAGCTCTTATGTGATTATTGATAACAACAATAACCACACGCTGGATACTAGCGACAGCGTTGTTTACCTGACAGGGCAAAACCATCAGCAACTGCTGGATACTCTGCATTACGCATAAGGTAAGCTGCTCTGCAGGTTAATAGTTTCCATTGAAACTGTTATTGGTTAAATAATACGGGGAGGTCAAACTTCCCGTATTATTTTATTTTGTGATCGGCGTCATTATCTCTCACTTATTCCATTCCTCATAATTCCCTCATATTTCATCATGTCTTTCATCTTGTTGTTTTCCCTTCGTTTCTAACAAATGTCTCTGCGGTTTTTTTTTACGTGTTGCCTTGCTGATATGTGCTTTCTCTACCTATAGTTAAAAAAAGTATCTGCAGTCTCGAGCATGTTTGGGGAGGCTTCTTTC
>Ga0209281_1001271_pt1 | contig 16276 bp, 21 predicted proteins | sample MedtruBG_FD_187514 | JGI IMG/M metagenome (GOLD analysis project Ga0209281, IMG submission 187514) | Root nodule microbial communities of legume samples collected from California, USA - Medicago truncatula BG (SPAdes) (version 2) | ecosystem: Host-associated > Plants > Roots > Nodule | place... | reverse complement strand
CTTCACAAATCTCTTTAATTGGTTTTCCAGTATTATAGACTTCAATTATCATTTTCTTAAAATCTTCTGTATAAGTTTTCCTTCTCATTTGGACACACCTCTCTTACTTCAATTATAATTTATTTTCTAAATGTGTCCATAAAACTATACTAGCACCATTTCTTTAAAGCTTTAGATAAAAAATAGCCATTCTATGCGAATGACTATTTTACTTAAGGTATTTTTAGAATTATTTCAATTTATTAGTCAACTTGTTTCAAAACATAGTACCAAGGAGTTGCTCCTCTTTCTATATAATCACCATTTTTCCATTCGAAGAACATATATTTTGAACCATTTATTTCTTTTATTATATATTTAGAAGCTGTTTTATCCTTAGCATTTATTACTAGGTCTTTTGTCCAAGTTATATTTTTATCTTCATTTTTACCATTTTCCTCAAAGGTTAAATTGGTTAAGTATAAATCTCCATTCCATGACTTTTTATCTAGACTGAAGTTATCAATTTTCTCAACAAAGTCAACACTTTCCCATTTACCAATTACTTCTGGATCATTAATAAAAGTATAATCAATTTTATCAACTCTCGTCTCTACTTCATTTCCGGACATATTAGTATTAAGGGATGGTGTAGAGCTAACCTTCTTCAATACGTAGTAACTAGGTTTCATTCCTCTAATAGTATAATCTCCGCTTTTCCATTGAAAAAACATATAAGTTGCACCATCAAGTTCTTTAATTTCATAACTGCCGTCTGTCTTATCTGCACTATTAATAATATGATCCTTTGTCCAGGTAAATACTGTTTTAGGTACCTTTCCATCCTCTGTAAAGTTTAGCTCCTTAACAAATAATTCGTCTTTAAACTTCTTACTTTTAGCATCAAAATCTTCTATGTTATCAACAAAATCTACACTTTGCCACTTACCTATTATATTAGGATCACTAACAAAATCATAATCAATTTTATCTACATTTACAGCTTTATTCTTGCTTGATTTAAAATTTGAAGACGCCTTTGCATCAGTAAGCACAATGCCGCTAATTACAAGCAAAGATGCAACTGCCATCGCAGAAAATCTATACGCCTTTTTATTAAATAATTTTATCATAATAATTCTCCTTCTTACTTCAGATTTATTATTTACTATTGAAGTTGTTCCAATTAAAGGAACTGATTTTGAAAAATGGTCTATGATATTTATAATCGTAAAACCATATTCTCTAACTTCTTCATCTTCTGTGTAAGAAAGTGCAAGGGAATCGCAACAAACTTCCATGTCTTCCTTCATTTTTCTTAGTCCGTATTGAACAATTGGGTTAAACCAATAAATGACTTTTAAAAAAATAATTATCCAGTTTATAACTACATCTTTACGTTTTAAGTGAGATAATTCATGAAGAAATACATATCTTAATTTATCAGCAGATATTATCTCTTCAATGCCCTTAGGAATTAGAATTATAGGTTTAAAGTAACCGAATAATGCTGGAGTCTTTACAATAGAAGTTTCTACTAACAATACATATTTTTTAATTTTCATCTTATTTTTGCAATAACTTAATATAGATAAAAATTCACCATTATTTGATATACTCTCACTATTTATTTTGTTACTCAACTTTTTATATGCATAGAGAATATATACTAAAATCACTAGCACTCCTATAAACCATATAAAACTCAAAATATTTACACTTGATAAACTGGAAGTTCTAACTTCATTGCTGCTAAAATTCATGGAATTTATACTTCTTAGAATAACATCATGGTTAGAAATATTGCTATATTCACCACCGATCTCCACTAGTGTACTTCCAAAAGGCGCTTTCGTATTAGAAAACAATAAAAGAATATTGTTGCCTATTTTATCTACAATATTAAATATACTAAAAGTACTTTCGGGCAGCTTAAATATTGTTAAACGTAGTATTACCAAAAACCATAATGCATACTGAAATTTTATTCCTAATCTGTTTCTAGTAAATTTCCTAAGAATAAGAATGAAACCAATTAAGATACTAGCAGTAATAGATGTTTGAAATATTATTTTAAATAACTGATCAAAATAATACATAGCTGTATACATACATTACTTATTCCTCTCATCTAATATCCTCTTAAGATCTTCTATATCCTCTTTGCTTAAGTCACTTTCTTTTAGAAAGCTTACTAACATATTTTTGATGGCTCCGTTATAAACCTTACTTAAAAATGTTTGATTTTCAGCACGTATGCATTCATTTTCATTTACTAAAGGATGATAAAGATATTTTCTACCTTCTTCTTTAAATCCAAGTGCATTTTTACTAACCAATCTGCTTATTAATGTCTTTATTGTTTTAGGCTTCCAATCCTTCGTACTTTCTAAAGCCTCAATAATTTGATTTGATGTACGTGGCGAATCTGCCCATACAATCTTCATAACTTCCCATTCTGCCTCTGATATCTTAGGTATCTCTCCCACAACTTTCACTCCTTTATCTTAGAATTACAATTGTAATCTTCTTTTAGTATACAACTGTAATCCATCAATGTCAATATATGTATTGGTTAAATATTCTAAAACTACATATAAAAAGGACTGCTGCAAAATAAAAGTATAATACAATATATTGATTAGCAAATTGAGTAGGAAATCAATATATTTTATTAATAATTCCTTTTGCAACAGTCCACTAAAACATAGTAATTAATTGACTTACTACAATTTAGATGTTTGTGGATTTACTATTATTTTATTACTATATATATTTGAATTTGAATTGTAATTCCCCTTAACTTATCCTTCCATAAACTTATGCCAGCTACAATTGATAAAACATATAATCCTACCATATAATAATGTGATATTTAAGTCTGCTATCTATTTTTGCTTGTACATTAGATTCTAAGCAGAAAGACACATTATGAAAATTGCATCTTAACTTTTTCTTTTACGAAAAATATAAGTAACAAAAAAACCTATATAATCTTGATTTTCAGTATACTTAATTAACTCAAAGGATTTCTTTATATCTTCAAAATCAGTTGACTGAATCAAATCCTCTTTTTTTATTTTAGAATCAACCTGATGCTTGTGTCCAAAACCACAAACAAATAAAGTCCCACCATCAGCTATATGAGCTTCAATATCTTTAAGTTGACTCATATTTAATCTATAATGGTTGATTAAAATATTATCGAATATCCCAATACTACTTAAAGAATTGGGTCTGCTTAAATCAATTTGCTTTGTGTCCACTAAATAATTATTTCTTCTAGCAAATACTCTTAAACGCTCGAGTGCTTTACTACTGAAATCAACACCTGTTACTTTAAATCCCTTTTCAAGTAAAAATAAAGCATTTCTACCATCTCCACATGCTATATCGAGAATGGAACCTTTTTTAAAGTGCATAATGTTTTCAATTACAGATTTTTCTGGTTTTAATGGATTATCACTTCTATTAGTAAATTTATCATCCCAGAATTCTTTATTTCCCATATACTCCATTTTATATCCTCCACATAACATGTTTTGTAATAACTTACTATTACAAATTAATTATGTCATATATCATAAATATTGCAATATTCAATTTTCAAGCAACATTTTTATTAGTTACTAATCACTTTCTAAGTGTACATAATATTTGGGTATTATTCATTAAAAAAATCGCAAATTCAATTTTTGAATAATGCGATTTTACAATTTGTTATTTATTTTTAACGATTCATAATTTAAGAACAACGCGAACTAAACCACATTCCAATAATTTCCAAAGGTCATTTTAATGCAACTGGTATCCATATTTCAACCTTACAAATATCTGCAGCATCATCCCATAAGATATACTTTTCAATAGTAGGTAATCCAGATTTTTTATACTTGCTTTGAGGAAGAAATTCATGATTAACTCGTTGCCATACATGATTAAGTATCTGTTCGGATATTTTTCCGTTTGCTTCAAAAATCAACCATGTAGCATTTGGATAAGTATAACTATCAAATTCCTCAATGTCCTCCTTATCCCATTCAATGCCACACATATAGTCATTACTACCATCCTCACCAAACCCAAAGCATAACCCTAAATCACATAAATGTCCACTTAACTCTTCCATGGCTTCAGCACTTCCATCACTTTTAACAATTGCCCAAGTACCACCTCCATATGGTGTCGTGCGTCTTCTTCCAATTACTTTGAAAGACTCTTTGTTAATTATCTTGTAATCCATTTTATCAACTCCCTTTATAGTAAGTGCGAAGTATAACCGACAATAAAATGTAAGTTTTATATTGTTTTTTCTTACCATAGATGGTGCAATACCCTGCACATGCTTAAAAGCCACGCTGAATGCATCAGATGATTTATATCCATACTTTAAGGCAATATCAATTATTTTATCATCTGTATTTTGTAATTCGTAAGCAGCACATGTAAGTTTTCTACATCGGATATATTCTGACAAAGGAATACCAGTAATTTGAATGAAAGATCTCTGAAATACATTAAATGGACACGCAATAATCTTGCTTATCTCATTGGAATCTATTTCACTATTCAAATTATTTTCCACATAATCAATCACTTTATTCATTCTATCGACCCAGTCCATTACTTCACCTCCTGAATTCCATTATAAAAGGAGCTATGCTATTTTTCCCGTTATTTAATAAACAGATATTAACGGATATCAATACAATAAGATACACATTTCTTATTTCGTAATGATTTACTATTCCGAATCAATTATAAGATAAATTGTGAATATCTCATTATTCAATTTTCAAGTAATATAATGACTACCATTATCATGTCAGCAACAGAATCAAGCTTTGCACCAAGTATACTTGTTGTTCATGTCTTTCGCAATAAATCCATCGATTATATCACTGAACCCACAATTTATAACTATATTTTTTATCTCTCTAAGTCTAATTAAAAGTTATGATGAAAGCAGATATTTCTTATCCCATGTGATTTTAATATTGTTTACTAAAAAAATATCACACTTTCTAAATGTGATATCTCAATCTATTATTTTTTACTTGTAAATACTATAAGAATATTATGATTCATTTTCATTGGTTCAATTTATCTCTTGCAACTTTTTCTCTGCTGCTTTAATTACCTCAACACCTGTTTTACACAATACATTGATACCTTTGACAATAGTTACAATTACAAATGCTTCTACTAATTCTTCCATAGTTAAACCTGCTTCTATAGCTGCAACAGCATGTGCCTTTGCACCACTTACTTCATCGTCTAAACTATCTAATATAGTGAAAATTAATTCCCTAGTCTTCTTAGGTAAATGTCCATTTTCTATTGACTCACGCATTACCAAATATCCTCTTAATCCATCTGGAGAATATTTAGAAAGTGCTTCAGCAAATGGTGGATTCCATTTCAATTCACTTTTATAATAGTTAATTATACTTTCAAAATCGTTCATAACTAAATTATACCTCGGTTCTATTTTATTCCTCATTAATTTACTAGATAGAAGCTTATCTTATAAATTTTTTCTTAACTTTAATAATTAAATCTGCACTAAGTGTTCCAGCTAACGATATACCTGTGTAAACAAAACACCATATTAGGAAAGATGAATTAAATATAGTAAATGTAGCAATTAAATACCCTATAAAAACAACACTTAAAATAATTATTTTTTTCTTAATTAAAAGTTGCAACATTAGGGATATTATAAAATTAAGCAGTGGAAGGATAATTAAAATCATTCCAAATGGATTATCGTTAATACTAAAGGTAGACATATATTTCACTCCTTCAGAATATAGAGTTATTCTCCGTCATAATAAGGCACATCATTATCATTTTTATAAAAGGTACTTTCACCATTTTGAATTATGCCAACCTTGTTTGACTTAGGGTAATATGCAATATCAGGGTGAATAATTGTATCGCAATCAAGATAGACAAACATTTCAGTTTGAGAAGTATTAGTTATTTTATGTGCTCCATTTGGTGAAGAAGGACAAACTATAATATCTCCCTCTTTAATTAGTTTATCTCCGTTAGGTGTTTCTAAAATACCATTGCCACTAATAATATAAAAAATTTCTTCACTTTTAAGATGATAGTGGTATGGGTAATTTGACTTCTGCGGTGGAATTTCGTAGATGGATACATGACACTGATTCTCTTCATTTCGTTTTGTCACTTCATATTTATAATATTCATAAGGTTCGTGTTCATTTTGATGTTTTGATTCTATTGAATCTTTGTTAATTATTTTTATTTGGTTGTTATTCACTTGACACACTCCTTTTATTATAAAAATTATACATGCTTCTCACTTATTTACTCTTATCAATCAATTATAGCATAAATTGTAAATATAATTTTGTTCAAATTTAATTTTAAAAAGCTTGTAGTGTTAAATTATATCAGTATACTAATATTAACGGCGCCGTAAATAAAATTAAATAAGGAGATTTATTTATGGAACAATTTAGTTTAAAATCGATTGGCAAAATTTATGTAGATGACAAAGGGAGTCGATTAGTATTAGATGGAGAATATATTCCCGCACTTACTAGACTTGAGGACTTCAGGTATATTAATGTTTTCTGGTGGTTCGATAAATGCAGTAATTCCGACTCTAGAACAAAACTGATCGAGAAAAGTCCTTACAAAAATGCACCAGAGTTATTAGGAACTTTTGCAACACGTTCTCCAGAACGTCCAAATCCTATTGCACTAACTTGTAGTTATATTACCTATGTTGATTTTCAGAATGGCATTATTGGTTTAGCTTATATCGATGCTGATAATGGAAGCCATATTTTAGATATTAAACCCTACATTCCGAGCCTTGATAGAGTAGAAAATCCATTAGTACCCAAATGGTGTTCCAACTGGCCTAAAAATGTTGAAGAATCCGGAAAATTTGATTGGAGTACAGTATTTAATTTTTAATTAGAAATTTACATTTCTAAGCAGTAGAGTAGATTTAGAAGATCTACTCTTTTTCGCAACAGCTCTAAAGAACTTTAAAAATGGAAGAGAAAATACTATTTCTTAACTTACTTATGCGGAATTATATGCAACTGCTAGCTGAATTTACGTTAAATAATCTTATAAGCTAAATGCTTCTTCTAATTTTTCTGCATCAGTCTTATTGTATTTTTCATTTATTCTTTCTTTTAGTTGACTTTTGTTAGTTAAAAACATATCTGCAAGATCCATCTTAATTCCATCTACATATGCTGCTTCTGCCATGCCATTTTTTAATAATTAAATTATCTTATTAAATCTTTTGACTTGGTATTTCTTATTGAGAGTCCCATAAATAAACAAGGAATTATTATATAAGACAATTGCACAAGTAACCTACCCTCCTTAATATAAGTTGGAAATATTGGTGAAAAGGCTGATGTATACATAAAATAAAGGGATTCAAAATCATGATAGCCCAAAGATAGCACAATGCAAAGAATTAACCCTACCACAAATATAAGACTAACAGATAATATATTTTTTACCCTATTACCTTGTTCTCTTAAGGTAAGCCTTGCGAATATACAATATAAGATTATTACAACAAGAAATGTAATCCATGACTTTGTTTGCTGAAAATTCATTCTATCTATTACCTCTTGCTCTGATTTAGGTTTTGAAGAATTAAAGCCAATAAAAAAATTAGAAAAAAAGATTATAAACCTCAAGAAAACATACCAAAATAATGCCTTTAAATTATTAACAATCATACAGTACCTCATTTTTATTAATAGTTAAATCATCTTAATCTACCGTTTTAAATTAATTATAACATAAATTGTAAACACCTCATTATTCATTTTTCATATAATCCTATTGCCTAAGTTCAATAATCCCTATCCCTTTCTTAGTATATTTCTTGATTACGTATTTCATTAAAATACTACTTGGTGTAACAATCGCGTCTTTAACTATATTCTCTTTATATTTTCTTTTAAGTCCTCCTAGTACTGTTCTATATACACAAGTAGTCGCATCTAGTCCTGTCAGATATATTGTATCAATCTCATTTTCCACAAGGTATTTTGAAAACTCTTTTGATGTAAAAGCATCTTGTTGATGCTTAACAAAAATTTTACCATCAACAATTTGAAGCTGTCGATTGAGTTTTGTACCAGCTTTATTAGCCAGAAGCCTACCACCTGTAACAAGCGCTGCAAAGGGCCACTCAATAATTGAAGATTCTTGACAAATATAAATAATTTTGTAGTTCATTCTTTTAGCATAATAATATCATTTAGCGCAAGTTTAAAATAATGATAAAAATTATATTTTACCACTGACAAATGTCATATAATTTAACTATTAGGAGTCAACTATAACGCATATTATAAATATCACATTATTTAAGTATATAATCTTCTATAGCTTGTACCGCTTTGTCTGCTCCTCCAAGATTTAAGAGCTGTTCTCCTGCCTTCTTAGAATTATTCCCAATTTTTAAAAGATTTTTTTAATTGCTCCTCTCTTCTACATAATGAGTAATATTTTAGTATTGCTCAGAAAAATACCGCATTATTTTTTTGAATAATACGGTATCCTAATTAATATTTTAAATTTCTTTTATTGCAAATTTATCACTATTTATAATTTTTCTCTTAATATCTCTAAATGGAATCATCTTCAAAACAACAAATTTAGCTTAATTTTCAGTAATATTCTTAATTGTGTTAACTACAATTCCTTTTGGTATTTATTCATAAAGTATAGTTCAAGTATATATTTCAACAAAAATACTCCTACTATTGTCAAAGTAACCCATAAAGGAACATTTATCATAATCGTAATATAAGCAATACCCATAATAAACCACTGAATAATATCTGCCACTTTAGCCTTTGCTTTGTTTCGTATCATAGTATTTCTTTCATCAGAAAATTCAATTTCAGATTTTTTTAGTTCATCAGGATGCTTTTTATTAAAATTTATTAGCCATAAATTTGATATGCCCATACCAAATAGACTTGCACCAATTCCTATGCAAACTCCGCTTATACTTTTAACTGCTTCTCCTTTTAAAAATAATCCTCCAAATACGAACAATAATATACCACATATCAACATACAAATATTCATAACTTTTTTGTTCATTTTTCTTCCTCCTCATAAATAAATATTTCCTCAATACTCATATTAAAGTATCGTGCAATCTTAAATGCCAATATAATTGAAGGATTGTATCGACCATTTTCAAGGGAGCCAATTGTTTGCCTTGATACTTCAAGTGCAGTTGCTAAATCTTCTTGCTTTATGCCACGTTGTTTTCGAATTTCTTCTAAACGATTTTTCACATTATTACTCCTTCCATGTAAAGTACGCTTTCCATACTTAAATGATAAAACACACACCCCAAAATGTCAAGCTTACTTTCCATAAAAAACAAGCTTTATCTACCCCTGCTAAAGAGTAAATAAATAATCTTTTCTTTGCAATTTTTCACCATAAAGAACCACTTGCAATATATATTGCAAATACCACATTATCCAATTTTAATAACATCCCCCATTACTTTTATGATATCATCAAAAATAATTATTCCATCACCATCTTTACAAACATAAACTACTGTATTTTTAAGTTTTGCATAAGTTTTAATTGGATTTAAAGATTCTTCTGTCCCATTCCAATGAGGCATAAATTCAAAATCTACAAAACCTAAAGCACTCTTATCTTCAATACCTATAAGATTTTCATCTCCACCTTCTCCATAACCTGCTATTTCAATTGTTTTAGTCATGAGAATACTTCCTGCACTAATACCTATCAAAATTCCACCATTGTTTACATAAGATTGTAATAGTTCTATAAGACCTCTTTTCCTCAGAAGATGAAGAAAATAAAACGTATTTCCACCTGAAAGATGTATAGCATCAAATTTAAATATGTCGATTGTTTTTGATTCATCATATTCCAAATCCAAATCAAAATATTGTATATTTTCAATTCCTAAGGTGTTGTAATATTCCACCTTGTGCTTAAAATATTTTCTTGAAATGTCTGAACATGAAGGAATATATGCTATCGAAGGATTTTTATTATTAAATAATTTTATAAGTTCATTATCAATTTTCCTATTTTCTTCAATAACTTGGTCACTATATAATACTAACTTTGCCATTGTCATGCCTCCGTTAAATCATGTTATTTTACTTTTCATACAATTATAACATATATTGTAAATATCACATTAAGATAATTGCATCTTAAATTTTTCTTTTACGAAAGATATAAGTAACAAAAAAACCTATATAATCTTGATTTTCAGTATACTTAATTAACTCAAAAGATTTCTTTATATCTTCAAAATCAGTTGGAAGAATTGGGTCTACTCAAATTCAAAGAACATTTTTATTAGCTAGTAAGCAATTTCTACATTGTACGTAATACTTTAGAATTACGTAACAAAAAATATCGCAAATTCATACTTTTTTCTGAATAGTGCGATATTCTAATTTACTATTAAATTTTTAGATATAGTAATAACATATATAACCAACTTTATAAATTGGAATTTGTTTTAATATTCTTTTATAGTATTGGTACACAAATTTCACAATAATGCTTATTTATCATCTGCATTGCATAGCGTTCAAGAATAGGTCTTCTATCATCAAATTCATAATTTCTTTTTGATAACTCCGAAAATATCTCCCTCCATGCTTTTTGCATAGCATCTACTGTATGACTTATTTTAAATACGCAATATTTTCCACCGATAGTTTTTCCAAAATTAATATACTTATTATCAACCTTAAATTCATCCGAAACAACTAGACATGTATCATAACGACAATCTTTTGGTTCTATAAACTTAGGGTTATCTTGGGCTATTCCTAATATGATTGACCTTTCATTAAATAAGTTTTTTTCTCTAGCCCAACTTTTTAATTGTTCCATTATTTGCACATTCTCTAAACCGTAAGGACCTGTTTTTCGTATATAAGCAATTTTATATGATGATATCATTTCAATATTAATCTCCATAACTTACCTTCTTTTTTTAATAGAGTACATCGATGCCTGAATTCATCATATAATGCTTTAAAATGTATTTCAACTTATTTTTTAAAATTGCCAAATTACTATTTATAGCTCAACCTCAAATTGAAATTTATGAATTTGGTGTTATACGAATAATCTACACTAAAGACTTCGGAATATATTATTCAATTATATATGCATTTATAATTTCTCCATAGTAAGCTGTGTGAAAATCCCTGTTTGCACCGTGAAATGAACTTTCAACATCTTGTGGGTAGAATTTATTTTTATTTTCTTCATTAATTTCTCTTTCATCTTGTTTTTGTTTGTATACAATTCTACACTCAAGTGTAAGTGGAAGTTCCTTGATAGATGGAACTGAAATACTATTAGGTGATTCCAGTGTCAAGTTTAATTCCTTAATTTTATCACTTAAATGACCAGATTTTGTACCACAAATCCCTAATATTTTTTTATCAAACTCACCAAACGGTATATTTATAGTAAATTCAGGATTCTTTTCAAGTTGATGTTTTGTAAAGCGATTTTCTCTCACGAAAACTGTAAAAATTGGTTTCCCCCATTCTATTCCTAACGTTCCCCATGAAACAGTCATAGAATTAACTTTATCATCTGCCTTTGTTGTTAATAAAACACCTGTTTTAAGTGCTTTCATAATCACATCTGCATAATCAAATACTTGTATTTCTTTTTTCATATTATTATCCTCCTTGAATATTTCTTGTCTCTATGATAAATTAATACTTAATTAGTATCAAGTATGCACTTTTTTGTTAGATACTATCCAAAAGGAGAGTACACTTATGATTGCTTTACTTTTTAAAGAAGCCTAACTTGTTAAACTTATACCATTCTTCTATTTTTTCTACAGGCTTAACACTCAAATACAACATAATTTCTCTAGCAAATTCTAAAGTAGCCGTACCATTTGCTGTTATGATATCCGAATCACAAACTGCTTGTTTTTCGAGAAAATTGCAATCTCCATTGTAGTGGGGAGCTTGTGATTTCATATACTCCAACGTGTTGCCCGTATGTCTGATATTATCCAAATATCCGTTCTCTGCCATAAAATTGGAGGCATTGCAGATTGCTGCCACTGGAATATGATGTTGAACGGCATACTCAACCACAGGTTGAATATCATTGTTTTTCTGCTCTCTCCAAGCGTGACCGCCAATCAAAAGCAACATCTCGAAATTTCTTGGGTAATCACTTACAGAATAATCAGGAATGATTCGAAAGCCTCCCATGGAAACTTTAGGTTCTTTGTCCAGACTTAAAGTTTTTACAATATAATTAGTTTCTGATGCATTGAGTTCTGAACAAATATATGAACTTTCCCAATCAGCATATCCATCGAAAATAAACACTAGTACTTCTTTTTTCATTTTAGCACTTCCTTTCTTAAATTATTTTACAATAAAAAAGATGACACCTATCTGTCATCTTTATATAGTGCATTTATTCTTTTTATTCGAGTTTTTATTTTTTCTTTTAGTTCTAGTGGCTCTATAACTTTAACTTTATCTTGCAGACTGAAAATTAAATTAGCAGCCCATTCTAAATCAGAAACAGAAAATATAATCTGCCCCTTTTCTTTTACATTATTAATCCTATGAAAAAATTTAGCATCTATCTTATCTGTTAGGAAGAATTCATTAGTAACATCATATTCTAGTATAACTTCAAACAATGAGGTCGGATCTTGTGAATAAAACAAGTCCACTCCAAAATCATTTCTAAAATCTATTTTTTCAACTGCCTTACAATTAAAACTTTTATCCATAATATTATAAGTTACAATTCGATTTATTTTAAATAATCGGAACTCCTGATTATCCTCGCAAAAAGCATATAGATACCAGAACGATTGCTTAAAAACGATTTTATGAGGGTGAATAATTCTTACAGAACGTGACCTTTTGGAGATATATTCCATATAAATACATTTTTGATTTTTAATTGCCTTATGCAGATCAGATACTTTTTCTTTTGTAATGCTATCCTGAAACCATGAGGACAAATCAATTACAGAATCACTTTCTGAAAATACTGTGCATGTTTCTTTTGGGATTAGTTTCGCTATTAGATTGGTTAAATCAGGACTTTCATCTATGCTCATCAATCCATTAAGTGCAGTAAAAACATTTTTTATATCGTTCTTGGAAAGAATACTCCTTTTGAGTTTATATCCCTCAACGATGGCTACCCCGCCACCAATTCCTGAATATGTAACAATGGGAACTCCAGACTTGTCTAAAGTATCCAAATCGCGAAAAATTGTACGTTTAGAAACTTCAAACCTTTCCGCTAATTCTTTTATTGTAATCCTATCCGTATTGGCAAGGACACTTAAAATTCCTAATAATCTATCAATTTTCACAATAACACGCTTTCTCCATTCCTAAGTAATAACATAAACTAGCCCTTTTTTCATCGTATAATACTAGTATGTTACATATTATATTACCCTACTTTTTTTGTTTATAATAGCACTAATTTGGGATGATTACATTATACTCCTCCGCAAAAATTTTGAAGATATATTTATTCTCTTTTATGCGTAATTAAACCTGAATAGTCAACTGCCCACTTACATAGATCAGTTAAAACTGGCAAAAGACTTCTTCCATAATCCGTAAGCGAATATTCCACTTTAGGTGGAATTTGATTATAAATAACTCTATTTATTAACTGACTTTCTTCTAAAGATCTAAGCTGTTGTGTTAACATTTTTTGTGTAATATTAGGCAAACTTCTTTTTAACTCATTAAAACGCATAGTTCTTTTTCCTAAATGCCAAATAATAACAGGCTTCCATTTACCTCCGATGATATCTAATGTTAATTCCATGGAACAATTATATTTAATACCTTTAAATTCTATCATTTTAACTCCTTATATATATTCAAGTACCACTGTATAGTATACAAATGGTAACTACGTTTCTACAAAGTGCGTACTTGATAATAGTAATATAATCATATAAATTATATTACATTACAACAACTTGAATATAAAGTAGAAATTGTTAAATAATTAGGAGTGAAATTCAATGAATTTAATTAATGTAGACCAATCTAAATGTATTAATTGCGGAATTTGTGCAAGTGTGTGCCCTTCCAGTGTTTTATCTATAGACAAAACTGGACCTAAAGTAACTGCTGCAAATAACTGTATTGCCTGTGGCCAATGTGTTGCTGCCTGTCCTCGTGAAGCACTAGATAATATAAAATCACCTATTGCTGAGCAAACTGATATAGAAAGCATTCCAGCTATAAATTCAAAAACGGCAGAGTATTTCCTTAGATCACGACGTTCAATACGTTGCTATAAAGATATTTCTGTACCTAGAGAAAAATTATTAGAATTAACCAAAGTTGCTCATTATGCGCCTACTGCTAGTAATAGCCAAGGTATTTCCTATATTATTGTTGAAAGTAAGAGTGTTTTAGAAAATGCAAGTAAAATTACATTTGAATGGATGGAAAGCCAACTTAAAAATTCTCCTCACTGGAGCTTCTCAAGACATGTTAGAAACTATAAAGCTACTGGAATAGATACAGTATTACGTAATGCCCCTCATCTTATTCTAGCAACAGCTCTAAAGAACTTTAAAAATGGGAGAGAAAATACTATTTCTCAACTTACTTATGCTGAATTATATGCAACTACTATTGGATTAGGTTCGTGTTGGGCTGGATTGTTTGAAATGTGTGCCTTTTCAAATTATTCACCACTGCTTTCTCTATTTAATATACCTAAAGACAGAGTTATTACAGGAGCTATTATGGTTGGATATCCAAAATATAAATACAAAAAACTAGTAGCTAGAAATCCATTGAATGTTGCATTTGTAAATTAACATATATAATTTAAATTATACTGCATAATATAAGTTTGCTTGGTTGCGATGTTGAGACTAAAAGAATAACTCCGCTGTCGATAATGATTCTATTTCTTTAGGTTTTATTCTAAATATTTCTTTGCATCGCTTAAACTTTAAATTTTTATTTCTATTGTTCAATCATTTTTTCGATTTTTTGATACAATTAACAAGTTATTTTGGAATAACAGGAACCCATAATTCGTGTCTTGGTTTATGTTTGGGTCCGTAAAAACATTCAATGCATGGTAAGTTAGCAAATTCGTAACCAGAGGTAGGAATCCATTCAGAATATAAACGCTTCCATGCATCTGTAATATTAGGAAAAACTGCCCAGGTACTTGGTGGAATAATAAGAGTTTCCATACCACTCGGAGCTTCGCCATCATACCTTACTCCCATAAAGTAATCAAATTCTTCGTCTATAATAGTGGCTTCTTTTCCACAAACGCCAAGCATACTTTCCAGTATGCATTTTGGCTTTTCCCATGACATATCAATCAATTCCTGCATAAATCCATCTTTTTTTGCATTGTTCCAAAGTGTAGGAATAGTTTTAAATGCTCTGCTTGTTTTTACTGTTTTACTTTTTCCTACAATTCTCAATTCAAAATCAATATTTTCAATTCTGTACTCCATTTCCATATCTCCCTTAATTGAAATTTGAAAGGATATTCTTGGATAAGCTTTTAATTGAACCCCTTTGTGACGAGCCTCTGATGGCTTTATTCCATGTGTCTTTCGGAAAGCCCGTGAAAATGCATCAGCAGATTCGTATCCGTATTTAACTGCAATATCAATAATTCTAATATCATTTTTTTGAATTTCAAATGCTGCGCGAGTTAATCTTCTGCGTCTAATATATTCCGAAAGTGATATACCTGCAATAGATGAAAACATTCTCGAAAAATGATATTCCGAACAATAAGCATTTTGTGCAATTATTGTGTAGTCTATCTTGCTATCAAGATTATTTTCAATGTAATCCAATGCCTTATTCATTCTTTCAAGCCAATCCATAAAATCACTCCTCTCTATATTTAGTTTACACAAAAAAGAAGTTGTCCAACCGACATTTCATGCACAAAAATGTCGGTTGAATCTATGCATAAAATAAACATAATCTGCTTCATGTTTGATTATATTCAATTAATTGTAGCATATTTTTTAAACATCACATTATTAAATTTTCAAAGAACAAATTTTATGTTTTGCTACGTCAAATCTACAAACTACTAGCCATGTCGGGTAGGTCGGAAATCTTTCGATTTCTTTCCCCCCTAAGAACCGTACTTGTGACTTTCACCACATACGGCTCAAGCCATCATTTCTCCTAACAGTTATATTTAAAACTTTTAAATTGTTGTT
>Ga0209281_1001270_pt1 | contig 16303 bp, 19 predicted proteins | sample MedtruBG_FD_187514 | JGI IMG/M metagenome (GOLD analysis project Ga0209281, IMG submission 187514) | Root nodule microbial communities of legume samples collected from California, USA - Medicago truncatula BG (SPAdes) (version 2) | ecosystem: Host-associated > Plants > Roots > Nodule | place... | reverse complement strand
CAAAACCTCAATCCGCTGCAGATCACGCTCGCTCATCGCAATCAATCCCATCCGCAATCTCCCAGGTCATCTAAACCCGGGGAGAGTGACATTCTTACATTGCAGAAACAGGACACTTTAACTTTGGGGCTACATCAAGTGATCACATAATCAACATTATGGAACTTAAACCATTGTTTCGAAAGGCGGTCGTTGCGGGCGGAGTTGAGCCGAACCTGCGAACTCACGCGGACCCTTAAGAACGGCCTAGGCTTGAGTATTTAGGTCACCGTAAAGTGGCCAGGGCGCCGAGCGCTTCAGTTATTGGTTGTGGGTATCCCTTAAGCCGCGACGTCGCCGATCAGTGAGCCAGCCGGAATGTTCCATTCCTTGCTTAGCTTTCGGATCTGATCCAGATTGATTTCCCGCTTGCCGTTCAAAAGATCGGCCGCCCGCGCTTTGGAGCCAATAACCGCCACGAGATCGGCACGCGTGTAATTGTTCGCAGCCATCACCGACTTGACCACCTCAACCGGGCTCGCCGTCGGGATTGGATAGTGCTTACCTTCGTACTGTTCGATTAGAAGGACGAGCGCGTCAAAGTGCGCAGCTTCCTCAGAGCCTTCATCGGGTTCGTTCTCGAAATACGGCCGAACTTCCTTCAGCGCGGCGTTGTACTCGGCCTCACTCTGAAGCGTTCGAAAAGCTTTCAAATCCAACATGTCGACTTCCTTTCACGTCAGAGGTCTTTGACGTCGATCGCATCGTACTGGGCGTGCGTCCCGACAAACAGAACGAAAATCCGCTTTGATCGAAATGCGACCAGCCCCACGATGCGGTACTTGTTGCCGCCGACGTCGAAAATAACCTTGTTGCCCGCCACAATATCAGCCGAGTTAAATGTCTTCTTCAACTCACAAAAGTTGCTCCAACTCGCCTTCGATGCGGTGGTGTACCATTCCATCATCGCGGCTTCCGCGGTCTCCCTGGGAGCTCCTTTCGGCAAGCTGCTCCAAAAATTCACCAGCGCGGATCTAGCGATAACGTTCACTCGAACTCCTATTTAACGCGTTTCCAATTTGGAAACAAGCGTGAAGTTCCCAATTTGGAAATTTGGTGGCGGGGCACTCTCAACTACCACCAAAGCAACATCGACGGAATGCAATCTAGGAGAGCTTTTGGCACGAAATTGGCCGGAATGGGCCGCCCCTTTGTTCCCTTGCCTCCCTCTCTCCCGCTGCTCCGCGCGAGCTCGGGGAGCAGGAGCGGGGCTCCTGCCCTCGGGTAGACGTTAGACCGCTTCGCGGAGGGAAAGACCTAGAAAACGGGTTGACCGCCTTCACGATCTTTGAAGGCTTCCCGCAGCCGATCGCAGGCAAGATCGTTTTGAGCCCAAGCACGAACGAGGGCTCAAATGGCGACCGCATCAATTCAATCGATCGGGATCCCTTGAAGCCGATGTTGAAATTTGACCATCTGAAAACCCGGATCTCGGTCTACAATCGCGATCTTTGCTGTTCACTTCACATCCTTGAGAAGGCGAATTGCCAATGCAGCTGACACCTCACCCATATGAATATTGTTCGGCGCCACCACAACATTGAGCCCGGGATAAACCTTTTCTACTACCGTCAATCAGCACGAAGTCAGCGAATTCGCCATGCCGTCTCTCCCCTTGCTCGAAGCCGGCAAGAGCACTGAGCGCCTTTGGCTTCAACCCGAAGGAGTGAAATCCAGCCAGTTCTCGACCTTGAGATCACGAACGCGTGTGAACTCGCTACTGTTGGCCGTTACCAGCACCGCTCCAAGCATACAGGCATGAGCGGCGATGAACAGGTCATTCGGGCCGATGGGCTTACCAGCGGCCTCCAGTTCAGCCCGGATGCCGCCGTATTCGGCATCAGCAGGCACATCGAGCGCAAGCACTTGCATACTTCCAAGAATGGTCTCGATCTGCGCCAGTAGTTTCGATGATCCCTTCTTGGCGCATCCATAGCGTAACTCTGCCGCCGTAATGATGCTGACGCAGATTGCATCCGGTCCTACCTCGGCAATGCGTTTAGTGACAGCCCCCTGTGGGTTTCGCGCAAGCTCGGACACGATATTGGTGTCCAGCATGTAGAGCCTGCTCACAGGTCGATTTCCTTCACCGGCAGCAGGGTTTCGTCAACGTCGGGGAACTCATCTTCAGACCCGAGCGGCTCCAAACCAGCCAGCACCTCCAGCAAGTTCTTGCGGAGCACCGGCTCTATTATCAGCCGATCTCCGTCCCGATGGATCATCACCCGATCGCCGGGAAGCTCAAAATCAGCGGGGATACGTACAGCCTGACTTCTATTATTTCGGAAGAGCTTAGCTTCCCTTGGCGGTGTTGGTTCGTTGTGTCGGAGTTCGGGCATCTCGGCCTCCTTTGCATATACATGTGCATATACATCCCCATGGGCTGGATTTCAAGCGCCTGATCGGAAAGCCCTCGCGAGTTTAGTCCGCGCTGGCGTGGGCGCGCTGCATCCAATGCCGCCCGGGGCCACCGTTCGACGGCCTACCGGCGGTCGCATGGGGAAAGGTGGAGTTCGGCATAAACATCATGGGCACGTCGGACCCAGATTTGATCTTCGACCGGCTGGGAGAAGACCCTTTCGTGCTTGCGGCCTGCAAAGATCACCCGCTTGCCGCCAAACCCTCGGTCGGCTGGGCAGACGTCGAGCCCTACCATCTGATCACCGCTCATCGTTCAAGCGGAAACAGAACCTTGCTGGATGCGGCCCTGGTAAAATCGAACATCAAGCTGCGCTGGTTCTACGAAGTGACCAATCTGTCCACCTCGCTCGGTCTGGTCGATGCCCTTAGGGATTTCAGTCCTGCCGCGCATGGCGACCCCTTCGGATGACCATCCGTTCTTGATCACACGCCCGATTAGCGATCCCGAGATATCGCGTATCATCGGCGTGGTCCGCCGTCGCGGCGGCGCCTGTCGCCGGCCGCGGAAAGGTTTCACAGATGCTGATGGGCGTATGGGGCAAAAATTGAAGGCGAGCCCTACGCGTCTAGCTGAGGTGAACAGATGTGGCAGCGGCTCACGCCCTTGAGCCTGCTGGGGTCGCTTGCCCGCTCCGTTCACAAGGGATCTTGCCCAGTGAAGCCGCAGAATAGCGGGGCGTTCGCTGCAAGCAGCGCCGACAGACGGTCAGCGACAGTGCGGACGGATTCCCGGTCCCGCTCGTCATCATGCAGCACGATCCACAAGTGGTGGCTCAGCTCGTCAATCACGTGGCCCGCCCGAAGGAAGCCGGGATCGCGATCGCCGATGAAGCACGGCAGAACACCGACGCCCGCTCCCGCCTTCACAAGATCGAACATCGAACGAGGTGCATTCACCCAGTTTGTGATGAACTGGCCCCGATGTTCAAACGTCCACCGCTTCCACCGCTGATTTGCGACGTCGGTGCCGAGCGACACCCAGTTGTTGTTGCGTTGCTGATCAAAACCCTGGGCGCAGTAGGGCGCGTAGGCGATCCGGACGGAACGGCGGGCAGCGACATTACCAGTCTCCGGCCGCTCGGCGGCTAGTCCTATGTCTGCTTCGCGGTACGTCAGGTCAAGGATGGCCTCGGAAGTTTTGAAACACACGCGAAACGAGTCGCTGGGCGACCACAGGCGGTTGAAGCTCGCGGCCGTGAAGCACGACAACGTGCTGTCGGAAAGAAGCCGCACCATTGGCAGCGAGTGCACCGACTCCTGCCAGTTGTGGATATCTTGCGCCGCCTCATACATCGCCTTCACGCGCTCCAGCAGAACGTGTCCGTCCGGTGCAAGCTCGTATCCCGTACGCGCCCGTACAAACAACGCTCTCCCAATGGCGCGTTCAAGCGCCAGCATGCGCCGTCCGATTGTAGGCGCGCTGACGCCCGCCCTCTCGGCGGCACCCGCCAGCCCGCCTTGTTCAGCGACGTGCAGGAACAAACGAAGATCATCCCAATTTTCGAGTTTCATCTCTGAAACGTACCTTTCGCTTGTGCGTCTACATCTTCAAGCCGCCACGAACCACATTCTGGCCAGACAGCATGGCGGAGAAACGAGATGCTACTGCAATGGACGATTGTATATAGAGAGCTAGTAACCCAACACCGCAAGAAAAGAACCAATGCTTTTGCCGATCCGCTCGACGGTCGCGAATGGGACGGCTTCGGCTGGATCGTTAGCTGGTTTGAGAAATCTGCGGAGCCGCGTTCAAAGGCGACGGAAGGCGCGCCAGGCGCAGTCCGTAGTACAAAACTGACCACTGCAGCATCGCGGTCTGACGCGCCCGGTTTCGGTAGTTCCTGCAGCTTGCGCAGCTTGCGATCCGGCCCAGGCCCGCGCATCCCCTAACAAGTAAAGCTATTTTGCATTTGTCCTAATCTTTAAGTTGCGACGGATCTCACCTCCGTTGATGCCGACAGGGTTGCCTACATTGAAAGGTTGCTGATTGAAGCGAGCGTGGATAGCGGCGGGGCGGCTGCAATAATCGCCTGGAGCAAAGCGACGCGTAAGCGGACGTCGAACAGGCACAAGGGCCTTCCATCAGTCTCGCCGTCCGCAGTCGCCGCGAAGACGAAGTCGCCCCTGGGGCAAAGGCCCTTACCGGCCCACCTGCCGAGGGAGACGATCACTCATCCACCGGTCTGTTACTGCCCGAATTGCGGCGGGACAACGAGAACATCAGCCGTGCTTACCGCCGGTGGTCATCTCTTGTGCCGGGCTCCGTGGAAATGCCGGCCCCTCCCCTTCGCCTTCAAGATGCTCGAACAGGCTCTGCGCAAGCGGAGTCAGTTAGGGCGCCGAAACGATCCCGAGTAAGCTGGATCCGACGGAGCATCTGCGCCGACGCGAGATTGGGACCGCTGCCACTCGTGTTCACCGAGCGACTTGATGAGCATACCGACGCGTTTGCGCACCTTCAGGCTCTGGATAGCGGCATGCGGCTTGTTGCTCAACCCGATGGAGCCGCCGGCATGGCCCTGATGAAGTCGATGAAGGCCCGCAGGGGCGCCGGCACCAGCCGGCGCCCAGGATAGTAGAGGAAGGGGCCGGGAAAACTCAGCCACCATGGCTCCAGCACGGGCTCCAGCGCTCCATTTTCGAAGTGCGGACGCAACCAGTCCTCGAAGAGCGAGATGATTCCAGTTCCGGCAATCGCCGCTGCGATCCCAAGATCCGAGCCGCCGCCCGCCTGCACCACGAGGGACGTGGGCGGGTCAATCGTGATCACCTCGCCGTCGCGCTCGAACTCCCAGGGACTGATCGGCCGGCCGGCAAAACGGCCGCGGATGCAGCTGTGAGAAAGCAGGTCGCGCGGATGCTGCGGCCGGCCATGCGCGTCGAGATAGGCTTGCGAGGCGCCGCTCGCATAACGCTGCACGCGTGGCCCAATCGGAACGGCGATCATGTCCTGCTGCAGCCGCTCGTCGTAGCGGATGCCAGCATCGCAGCCCGCGGCGACAACATCGACGAAGCTCTCCTCGGTCACGATCTCCAGCCTAATGTTGGGATAGGCCGCAAGGAACGGTGGCACGATGGGCGGCAGGACCAGCCGCGCGGCGCTGACCGGCACGTTCAACCTCAGGACGCCCGCCGGGCGGTTGCGGAAGCCGCGAGCGAAATCGAGCGCGGCATTGATCTCTCCGAATGCCGGTCCGAGCCGCTCCATCAGCCCCCGGCCAGCCTCGGTCGGTACGACGCTGCGGGTGGTACGGTTGAGAAGCCTGACGCCGAGTTCCGCCTCCAGGCGCCGCACGGCGTCACTCAGCGCCGACGCGCTGATGTCGCTCGCCCGAGCCGCCTCCCGGAACCCACCGGCCCGAGCGACCTTCATGAAAGCGCCCACATCCGCCATGTTGGGCCTGTCCCGTTCCATATTCCCGCTCCCACCAATTGTTCGGCGTACCGCACAGCCCGTCCGAATGGTAGCTGATTGTCCTGCCGATGAAACAGCCTTAATCCCGTTTTTGTGGCTCAGACGGAGATCAGTGCATGTCCAGTGTTGCAGAATCAGGAACTTTCATGCTCGGCGAGCGGCCGGTGAACCGGTTCGGCTATGGTGCGATGCAGCTTGCCGGCAAAGGTGTCTTCGGCCCTCCGCGCGATCGCGCGGAAGCGGTCGCCGTCCTTCGCGAAGCGGTTGAAAGCGGCGTCAACCACATCGACACCAGCGACTTCTATGGCCCGCACGTGACGAACGAGATCATACGGGAGGCGCTCCACCCCTACCGGGACGACGTCGTCATTGTCACCAAGGTGGGCGCCAGGCGCGGCGCGGATGCCTCGTGGAATCCTGCGTTCTCGAAGGAAGATCTGACGCAGGCCGTGCATGACAACTTGCGCAATCTCGGGCTCGACGCGATCGAGGTGGTGAACCTGCGCGCCATGTTCAGCGTGCACGGCCCGGCCGAGGGTTCGATTGAGGAGCCGCTGACGGTGCTGACCGATCTCAAAAGGCAGGGGCTGATCCGGCATATCGGCCTTTCGAACGTGACCTTGAGGCAAGTCGAGGAAGGCCGCAGGATCACGGAGATCGTCTGTGTGCAGAACATGTACAACCTCGCCAACCGCGCTGACGACGCCATGATCGACCGGCTTGCCGCCGAAGGCACCGCATATGTGCCCTTCTTCCCGCTCGGCGGCTTTTCGCCGCTGCAATCCTCGACGCTGTCGGATGTGGCGGCGCGGCTAGGGGCAACGCCGATGCAGGTGGCGCTCGCCTGGCTGCTCAAGCGCTCGCCGAACATCCTGCTGATCCCCGGCACCTCCTCGCGCGTGCATCTGAGGGAGAATCTCGCCGCCGCCGAAGTCGACTTCCCGGACGAAGCAATGGCCGAACTCGACGGAATGGTGCCCGCCTGAAGGAGAACCTGCGGATGGAGCACGGCGCGTCGGGCGACCAACGCGCTCCGCTTCCTACCGACCGAGCCCGCGGCAGCGGCGGGGACGCTTGGATACCGATTCTGGACGGTCGCAACAGAAACCTGGACTTTGACACATGGTCGCCGCTGCCCGCTGCTGGGATACCTTGCGCGAAATCATTCAGGGCGTCCTGCTCGCCGGCTGAGCGACCAGAACCTCCCCAGGAGTTCCGGCGGCCGACGGACATGACTTCCCGATTCATCCGACCACACTCGACAGGAGGATGGTGTGACGCGGGAAGAAACCGAGAAAACACTGCAAGCCTTGGCGGAAGGCGTCCGCACGTGGCGGCGAGCGCCCATCTTGCACTGCCCGCACGAGGAAGGCCTGGAGTACGAGGATGTCTTCTTTCCCTCGGAGGATGGCATTCCGCCTGAAGGATGGTTCATCCCGCGATCTGGATCGGACGAGATGATCATCGCCAACCACCCACGGTGGTTCAACCGGGCCGGACTGCCGTCACATCTCGAGCCGTGGAAGTCGTTGGGCGTCTCTGCCGGCAATGACTTCGAGGTCAATTTCGTGCCGGATTACAAGATCCTGCACGATGCGGGTTACAATGTGCTGGCCTATGACCTGCGCAATTTCGGCCATAGCAGTTCCGCCAACGGCGGCCTATTCACCGCCGGGCGCTGTGAATCCCGCGATGTCATCGGTCCGCTGGACTATGCCGCAGCCGCAGTGATACGCGGGAAATGACCATCGGGCTTTTCAGCCGCTGCTTGGGCTGCAACGCCACCATGTTCGCCATGACGCGTCGGCCCGGCGTTTTCGATGGTGTACGCTGCATGGTGTCGCCGCAGCCATTGTCCAGCGGCGTCGCGCTGGGCCGGGCACTGGAGCGGTTCGGCGTTCCCGCCAGCTAATAGGAAGAATTGAACGACCGCGTCCGGTTGCAGACGAGCTTTACGCTCGATCAGTTCTCGCCCGTCCCCTGGGCCAAGAGCCTCATGATCCCAACGTTCCTCTACCAGGTAAGAGACGACCTCTATACGAGGCTGGACGACATCCAGGCCATGTTTGACAACATCCCGATTGCCAACAAGAAGCTGCACTGGATCGAGGGCACGACGCGGCGGTGGAACGGTTATACCTATTTCCAACGAGCCGGAACAGATGCTCCACTGGGCGCCCGCTTCATGGCCTGACGGGCGATATGCCCGGCGCGGTTCGACGTCGAAGGCCTCCCCCAGCCCGACTCGCGTCGGGGCCGGGCCATACAACGGGCTTCCGGCAATCGCAGGTCTGGCGCGCCCACAGGCAGGCCGCAGCGAAGGCCGGTTACCGCTGGCTCTCGATGAGCTCCGAACTAGCCGCCTTTCTTGACGCGATAGGCGTCCGGCAGGACGAAAATCTCGTCGGCGCGGCCATATCCGCCGTCCTTTACTTCCTCGATCAGCACCATCGTGTGCGGCCTTGCCGCCTCCGAGAAGTATTCGACGAGCATATCAGTCATGCGGTGCACGATCTCTTCCTTCTGGCCGCGACTGAGCGCAGCTTCAGGGGTTTTGATGTTGACGAATGGCATGGAATTCTCCTTTAGGTTTCTTCAGATCATGCCGCCATTGGCGCGGAGCACCTGCCCGTTCACCCAGCCTGCTTCGGGGCTGGCAAGGAAGGAAACGACCGAGGCAATGTCGTCCGGGCGACCCAGCCGCCCGAGCGGAATCGTCCCGACGATCCTCTGGACCAATTCATCGGACTTGCCGGTCATGAACAGTTCGGTCTCGACCGGGCCGGGCGCGACCGCATTGACTGTGATGCCCCGGCGGCCGAGTTCCTTCGACGCGACGTGGGTCATGGCCTCGACGGCGGCCTTGCTGGCGGCATAGACGCCATAGGTCGGCCCATAGGCGCCGACCACGCTGGACGAGAAGTTGATGATGCGTCCACCGTCGCGGAGCCGCCTGGCTGCTTCGCGCATGGCCCGGAACGTACCGGTGAGGTTGATCGCGATCTGCTGCTCGAAGTTCGCGTCGTCGGTTTCGGCAAGCGGTGCCAGCTTCAGGATGCCGGCGTTGTTGACGAGGATGTCGACGCTGCCAAAGCCTTCGTCGGCAGCATTGAACAGGTCAGCAGCGGCGCTCGGGCTGCTTATGTCAGCTTGCACCGCGACCGCCTTGCCGCCGCCCGCCTCAATCTCAGCAACCACGGCGGCCGCAGCCCCAGGGCTGCTGGAATAATTCACCAGGACGGCGATGCCGTCCTTTGCCAGTTGTAGCGCAATGGCCCGGCCGATTCCCTTGGATGCGCCGGTGACGATCGCGACGCGTTGTCCTTTGATGGTCACGTCATAGTCTCCTGTTTGACGAACAGGGAGATACTGCCGACGCCGGTTCAGAACAATTGGGCAAGGATTGACATGAGAATTCGGCTGTGATGAACAAAGCCATGGACCGGCTCGACCGCATGCAGCTCTTCATCCGGATCGTCGAGCGGCGTAGCTTTGCTGCTGCGGCGTCCGACCTAGGGCTTGCGCGATCCACCGCCACGGAAGCGATCAAGCAGCTGGAACACGATGTCGGCGTTAGGCTTCTCGAGCGAACGATCCGGCATGTCGCACCGACGCTGGACGGCGCGGCCTTCTACCAGCGCTGCATTGCGATCCTCGCGGAGGTGGACGAAGCGGAAAACGCCTTCCGCGACATGCAGCCCCGCGGCCTGTTGCGGGTCGATGCGCATCCCCTGCTGACACGCACGTTCCTCCTGCCGCGGCTCACCGAATTCCTCGATCGTTATCCTCTGCTCGACCTTCAGATCGATCAGGGCGATCGCCTGGTGGATCTCGTCAGGGAGGGCATCGATTGCGTCATCCGCGCTGGAGAGATTGCGGACAGCGGCTTGATCATGCGCCGCCTCGGGATGATCACTGAAATCACCTGCGCCAGCCCGGCCTACATCGAGAGGCACGGAATTCCCCACTCCCCCGATGCGATGGACGGTCATCGCGCCGTGGGATTCATCTCGTCCCGCACCGGACAGATCATGCCGCTCGAATTCACGATGGGTAGCAGTGTCCGCTACGTGACCCTGCCGTGCAGGCTGACCGTCAACAACTCGGACACCATGAACGATCTCGCCCTTCGCGGCTTCGGCCTAATTCAGGCGCCGCGGTACCGGTTGCAGCGGGACCTGGACGAAGGAGGCCTGGTCGAGGTCCTCGCCGAGTTCCCTCCCCCGCCGACACCGCTTTCGGCGCTTTACCCCCAGAACCGCCAGCTTTCGCCGCGGGTGCGCGTCTTTCTCGACTGGGTCGTCAAACTGTTCTCCGAGGCCGATTTGTGACGGTTGGTCGAATGCCGGCTGGACCATCGCTCAGTTCGCGACCATAGCAGTCTGCCGGCCCGGCATTGCTTCGGCCCGGGCGCAAGTGGAAGGCGATTTTTTTCCGGCCGTATTGCCGCGGCGAGCAGCCCATGACCCGCTTGAAGGCCGCGCTGAATGAACTCTCTGATTCGTAGCCGAGTGAAAAGGCAATGGCCGCAACCGGATCGCCTGAGTTCTCGAGTCTATCCGCCGCCAGCGTCATTCGCCAGCGGGTCAGATAGTCCATCGGCGTCTCTCCCACGGTTGCCTTGAATTCAGGGCGAAAGCCAATCGCGGCATAGCGGCTCGTTCGGCCAGTTCTTGCAAATTCCAGCGATAGGCGGGCTCGGCGTGCATCGCGGTGATCGCGGCGCATATCTGTCTGTCCGCAAGCGCCGGGAACCACCCCACCTGATTTCCCATCCCATCCGCAAGATGCAGCCGCAGCGACTGAAGCAGCATCATATGGGCAAGATGCTGGGCAACCAGAAAGCCGCCCGGCTGAGGTTCACGGAGTTCCAGCATCATCCGTTCGACGGCCCAGCGCAGCGCCGCCTGTTCGGACTCCTTCGTGATATGGACGATGGGCGGCAGCGTTCGCAGCACGGCGTGAGCATAATGCCCGCTGACAGTGAACCGGCTGTCGAGGCCGACTATATGAGCGATCATGTCGCCCATGCGCCCATGGAGCCGATGAACGCCACGGCACTCGTCACCGGCGATGCCGTCGAAATCTGGGCGCCGACGCAGGGCCCGACCAAAAGGCTTCGCGGCCGAGGTGATCGGCACCACGCCCGATAAGGTCAAGGTGAAAACCACGCTGCTCGGAGGCGGGTTCGGCCGCAAGGCCGAGGCCGATTTCATCGTCGGCGCCGTGTCGCTGGCAAAGGTCGTGGAGGGCCGGCCGGTCAAGGTCATCTGGAGCCGCGAGGACGACACCCGGCACGACAAGTTGCGGCCACTCGAGGCGCAGCACATACAGGTCGGTCTCGATGCAGACGGGAAGATCGTGGGCTGGCGTCACCATGTCGAGGCTGACTCTATCTTCGCCCGGAAGATGCCCGAACTCTTCAAAGAACAGCATGGGCATGACGACGTGGTGACCGAAGGCGCCCGCTTCAACTACTCGGTGCCGGCGCATCGGATCGAATATCTCCGGCAAGACAATGGTCTCGCCATCGGCTTCTGGTTCGCAGTCGGGGTCGGCTACACCCGGTTCGGCATCGAATGCATGATCGACGAGGTCGCCGCCGCCACGGGCGCCGATCCCGTGCAGCTTCGGCTTGAGCTCCTTCAAGACCAGCCGCGGGCACGGAAAGTCATCGAGACCGTCGCGCAGATCGCCGAGTGGAATCGCCAGCGCGACGGCAGGGCGCTCGGCCTCGCCTATTCCGACGCATTCGGCACACATTGCGCCCAAGTTGCCGAGGTCTGTCTCGACAGGCAATTGGGCGAGATCCGTGTGCACAAGGTCTGGTGCGCGGTGGATCCGGGAATCGCGCCATATCGAAGCGATGATCATCGTCGGCATCACCAACGTGACGAGCCAGGCACTTTTCGAGCAGGTCAACATTGTCGATGAAGAAGCACAGGAAGCAAACTTCGACCCCGGGTGATCCGCATGTCTGAAGCGCCGGAGATCGAGGTCTCCGTGGTTCCAACCACGGGAAGCCCAATCGGAGGCATGGGCCAAGGCCTGCCCCCGATCGGGCCAGCAATCGCGAATGCCGTGGCGCGACTGACAGGCGGCGTGCGCCTTCGGCACTACCCGTTCCTGCCTCACCGCGTGAAGGCGGCGCTTGAATCCCAGGTAAACCTATAAACGGGCCTGCCCGAGAGCAGCACTGCGGCCGGGCGGCGGCGACCCTCGAACAGCACCGACCTTAGTGCGCAGATCCTATCACCAAACCTCAGTATCTCCACTTCGGAGCGCGTTTGGCATTATGCTGCAGCTCGGAAGCTGTGGCGAACCGGCCAAACAGCCGGCGAAGTCGGATCTCCTCTTTGCCACCCAATTGATGTTGCTCGCAATATTCGCGGACGTTCCAAACCTTGGCGACGGTGTGCTTCGAAAGCTTTTCGGCTTCGACATGCTCCATCTTGCTCCTCCCAGCAGTGGAAGGCCAGACTATGCTACCAAAGTCTAATTAAGCAAGAAGTAAAATAAAGTATGACTTATTGCCTCTGCCCCTGTCGATTACTAGGCTATGTTGCCTATTCTGCCACTATGGCGCGGCGGCATCTCACGCCGCTCTGAGTTCCTTCCGGACGAGGAGGATCGTGGGGTCGTCGGGATCGGTCACGGTGGTGAATCCCATCTGCTGCTCGATTTCGATCGCCGCACGGTTTTCGCGCCGTTCGATCGACTCGAGCACCTTGACGCCCTTCGCCTGGGCGACCCTCGAGAGAAATCCCAGGAGCTCCCAGCCAACGCCGCGATTCTTGTAGTCCGCGCGAATGCTGATAGCCACCTCGCCTCGCTCGAATGCGGGATCACAGGCCAGCATGGCAGTGGCGATCAACGGGTCGCCGCTCTCGCCGAAAGCCAGGTAATTCTCCGTCCGGACGTGATCGACATCGGTGAGGGCCGCGATACGCTCCTTGCCGACCTCGTTCAGGCCAGTAAGATAGCGGAAACTCAGGTCCTCTTTGGTAACATGGGTAAAGAATTCGGCAAGCATCGGCTCATCTTCTGTCCGAACGGGCCTGACGTGAATTTTAAGGCCGGTTCGGGTCATCAGATCTGCGGTCCAGTTTCCCATGGTGATCTCCTTTGGCTGCGCCTTCTCCCTTCCGGCAAATGCAAACGGAAGATGATTGGTGAACATTTAGTCAAAGGGGAATGGAGCGCATTGTTCCGGATCAATCTACTCTTCACCGCAGGAAACCGATGAAAAAGCCTCGGAGGGTCTGGAGTAGTGCCTCTCCGCTTCGCGGATGTACGAGCGCACGGAGAAATCACGGCGAATCGACAACCGTTTGCTTCATCGCCGGAGTAGCCCAGTGCCTGTGACGGTGATGCTGCCGGGCAGCAGCCTAGAGTTCCCGTGCTGCATAGAGGCAGCGGATGATGTCGCTGGCAAACCTCTGCATCCGTGCTCTTGCCGCCTCGGTGCTTTCGTGTTCCGCAAGGTCGAGATAGCAATCGAGCAGGAATTCGCAAAGTGCGACCAGCCGCCCGGTGACGTTCCCGGGAACGTGCTGCAAGAGAGGCGTTTCGCCAGGCGGCATTGCTATTAGAGCGGTCGCGCGCTCCTGCGCCTCGTTCGCCAAGCCGCGCAACCGCTCCGCAGTATCTCCGAGTGCAGCCGCAGGGATGCGTATCAACAATTCGGAGAGCCGCCCCTCGAGCGTCGGCAAGTCCTCCCTCACAGAGCCGGCCTCCGCATGGCGCATCTCGTGAAATGCGCGGCGGCGCTCGCGACGCAGTGTCGCCACATGGCCCAGTTCCTCCCTTGCCAGTCGCTCGGCGGCCTGCCTGATTTCCTCGGAAGGCGCATGCGCCGCCGCATAGGTCCAGAACACGAAGGCCCGCTCCTCGTTGCGCACCGCCATGGAAAACGCGCGGTACGACGTCAGCAACTCCGGAGCGACAACGCCCGCCCCCTCGTCGTCGAAGAGCGGTTCTGGGAGGCTGATAGGTTCTGGCGCCCCCTCGCCTAGCCATTGGTCCACCTTTCCGAGATGCCCCTCCTCTTCCGCGACCAGGCCGTCGAAGACTGCCGCGAGGTCGGGGCGTTCTTCAGCGCGCATGCGCGCCGCCAGGGCGATATAGCCGTCGACAGCCTCCTGCTCCATCGCTCGCGCGAACGACAGCAGCTCGGTCATCGACGCCATCACCCACGGTTCGGTTCTCTTTTCGGGCATGTCCTGCTCTCCTGGTTGGCACGCGCAAATTGCGCAATTTAAGCTCGTCCTTTGGACCTGAGACACATTGGCCCAGTTGAATTTAATCAAGTTGATCTGGCGCAAAGAAGTTCATTTCGGGCCGTGCGAAATGGCCGCGATGCAGTGGCTCCGTGTGGCCCAGGAAAATCCGATGTACCAAGCAGCGATACATAAGAACCGATTCAAACGCCTTCTGCGCGGCCTCGTCGCTCTCTGCATCGCTATGTTGTTGGCGGGCCCAAGCATGGCCGCGGGCCAACTGTCCAACTATCTTCAAAAGGTGCAGCCGCAGCAGATTTTTCCAGGTGCAACCCGCTTCGGCGAGGTCACCGGCGTTCCCCCGATCGCACCCGTCTTCCGCGGCGAAAGCCTGCTGGGTTACGCGTATCTCAATTCCGACGTCACAAGCTCCGTCGGCTATTCCGGCAAGCCCATCCATATCGTGGTGGGAATCGATCCGAAAGGCGTCGTACGCGGGCTGAAGCTCGTCGACCATAAGGAACCGATCGTTCTAATAGGCATTCCGGAAGCGAAGGTCGTTGCCTCTGTCAATGCGCTCATCGGCAAGGACCTCGGGCGGGTCTCGGCGGGGGTCGAGGGGCCGCCGCAGGTCGACATCGTCAGCGGCGCCACCGTGACCGTACTGGTGATGGGCGACAGCATTGTCCGTTCCGCCCTCAAGCTGATCCGCGGGAACAGGTTCGGCGCCGACGCCGTCGCGCCCGAGCAATCGTCCGAAATCCGCAAGGTCGACCTCTTAAGGACGGGGACGAGCGACTGGGAGACGCTGGTTGGCGACGGATCGGTGCGAAGCCTTCGCCTTACGGTGGGCGAAGTCACGGAAGCGTTCCGCCAGGCCGGCCAGCCGGCAGCCGCCGACCGGCCCGAGACGCATAGTCCCAGCGATCGGTTCATCGATCTCTACATCGCGCCGGTGAGCGTGCCGGTGATCGGAAGGTCGCTGCTCGGCGATTCCCGTTACGAGCAGATGCGCGCCAAGCTGAAGCCGGGAGAGGAGGCGATCGTCGTTGCGGGAGACGGGGCCTATTCCTTCAAGGGCTCCGGCTACGTCCGTGGCGGCATTTTCGACCGCATTGAGCTTATCCAGGATGGCCAGGGCCTGCGGTTCCGCGACCGCTACCACACACGGCTGCCGACGCTAGCTGCGTCCGGCGCGCCGCGTCTTCGCGAGATCGCCCTGTTTGTGGTTCCGGCGGACTTCGGTTTCGACATTGCCGCACCGTGGGCACTGCAGATACTGGTTCAGCGCAGCGCCGTCGGGCGCGACAAGACGGTGCTACCTTACAATCTGAGCTATGTCCTGCCGGACGCCCATGTGACCGTCGAGGCCGCAGCAGCGCCGCCGCCGGTCGAGCCAAGCATCGCCGAACAGGCAACACCCGCCGAGCCGATCCCGGAAGGCGAGGCCCTCTGGGTGAAGATGTGGGAGATGAACCGGGTGTCGGTGGCGGTCACGATGGCAGCCATGCTCGTCCTGACCCTGATCTTCTTCTTCCGGGATTGGCTGGTGAAGCGGCCGGCGCTGTTTGCGTGGGTCAGACGCGGCTACCTGCTCTTCACGCTGGTGTGGCTCGGCTGGTATGCCAACGCCCAGCTCTCTGTTGTCAACGTCCTGACATTCTTCAACTCCCTGGTGACGGGCTTCCATTGGGAGTTCTTTCTCTCCGCCCCATTGGTGTTCCTCCTGTGGGGGAGCGTCGCTGCGGCGCTGCTGTTCTGGGGGCGCGGCCCCTTCTGTGGCTGGCTATGCCCGTTCGGCGCGCTGCAGGAACTGACCAACAATGTCGCGCGATGGCTGAAGGTGCCTCAGGTGAGAGTGCCCTGGGGCCTGCACGAGCGGCTCTGGCCGATCAAATACATCATCTTTCTCGGCCTGTTCGGGCTGTCGCTCTACTCCCTCGCGCTTGCCGAGATGTTTTCTGAAGTGGAGCCGTTCAAGACGGCGATCATCCTGAAGTTCGCCCGCGAATGGCCCTTCGTCGTCTTTGCGCTCACCGTGCTCGCGGCCGGCCTTTTCATCGAACGGGTCTACTGCCGCTGTCTTTGCCCGCTGGGCGCTGCACTCGCCATTCCTGGCCGGATCCGCATGTTCGAGTGGCTGAAGCGGTGGCCGGAATGCGGCTCGCCCTGCCAGCGCTGCGCCAAGGAGTGTCCGGTCCAGTCCATC
>Ga0209281_1001268_pt1 | contig 16346 bp, 20 predicted proteins | sample MedtruBG_FD_187514 | JGI IMG/M metagenome (GOLD analysis project Ga0209281, IMG submission 187514) | Root nodule microbial communities of legume samples collected from California, USA - Medicago truncatula BG (SPAdes) (version 2) | ecosystem: Host-associated > Plants > Roots > Nodule | place... | reverse complement strand
AACTACATCGATCAGGTCGATGGTCAGACGCTGCTGTTTGATGCACCTTTGCAGATGAAATTCCACGAGGCCTCACGCCTGGGCCGCGATTATGACATGAGCCAGATTTTCACCGGTACGCTGGTGGAAGCCGATCCGTTCCACGCCATTACCCTGGTCACCAATCACGACACGCAACCGCTTCAGGCGCTGGAAGCCCCGGTCGAACCGTGGTTTAAACCGCTGGCCTACGCGCTGATTTTGCTGCGAGAAAACGGTGTGCCGTCGGTGTTCTATGCGGATCTGTTCGGGGCGGTTTACGAAGACACTGGCGGCGATGGCAACAGCTACAAAATCGACATGCCGGTCATTGAACAGTTACACGAACTCATTGACGCCCGCCAGCGCTTTGCCCACGGCGTGCAAACACTCTGGTTCGATCACCCGAACTGCATCGCGTTCAGCCGCAGCGGGACCGACGAAGCGCCCGGCTGCGTGGTGGTGCTGTCCAACGGTGACGATGGCGAAAAAACGCTGACGCTGGGCGACAACTACGGCAATAAGCGCTGGAAAGATTTTCTCAATAATCGCGAGGAAGTGGTCGAAACCGATGCGCAAGGCAACGGCGTCTTTACCTGCAACGGCGGCAGCGTCAGCGTGTGGGTGATGGAGGACGTGCTTTAAAGGCAAGAATAAAACTCACCCCGGCGGCGCGATGCCAGCCGGGGTGATTAACGCAAACCGGGTTACGGCAGCGGAGAAATCAGCGGATTCGTCTGCAGGTAATCCGCGCATTCCTGAGTTGGGCGATCGACGCGTTTTAAGGTCATGCGGTCGTAATCGATACGCTCGCCTTCTCTGTCGATGGCGTAAACTTCTTTCTTGTTAGTGACATTGTAAACGTCGTCATCACGCAGCATCAGCTTACCTGGCCGCGCAAGAACGCGTTGCCACTGGCGACAATCCAGCGTATCGCCCTCTTTGGTGATAACCAGCGTGGCTATCGCTTCCGGGCTGACCATCGCGCTCTGCGGGCCTTCCGACTGCCAGTAACCCGCCAGATCCGAAGGCGCTGGCGCTTTCACCACGTTATTATAATCATCCACCTGGACACACCCGCTTAATGCCAGCAGCGCGCCGAGAATCGCAATCTTTTTCATCACCTATCCTGAAAACCGTGAAAAAAATATTGTGTCATTAAAGCGATATCGCTTCCAGCCTTTACTGCGGCTGAAGCGTGAGTCTTACGGGTAACCAAACGGGGTGAGTGTGACTGCCATAGTTTTTCTCTACGCTAGTGGGCCATAAAGGGAAGTCGGGTTGCTAACGGCAGGACGGGTGAATTCTGTGGAAAAAAATCATCCGCCAGACACTCTGGCACACTAAAACAGACACATTCCTGATTGCTCTAATTTGTTCCAAATCAATATCGCCATTAATTCATTCATTAAATAAATTAATTCACGTCAATTCATAAACACGGCATATGATTGGCGCGCTTTAAATAAGCACATTTTAAAAAATAATATAAAGGTTAAATTTGATGATAGTTGATGTTAAAACTCTGGCGGCGCTGACGGTATTACTGTCCAGCGTAAGTAATGCTTCCTCTTTCGAAAATATGGAAGGGACTGATTATCCACGTGGGAACAATATCGAGAAGTATCACGAACAACTGAACCACATGGGCCGCTATGGCTCTGCGCCAACGGACGCGGCAGCTCAGGTGGCGAGCGATGCCAACAAGGCCTGGGGCAATAGTTATGTTGATGCGAAGAACGGGATTAATCAGCCCACAAACCAACCAGTTTCCGGTTTCGGTAGCGCCTATCTGGACGCCAAAAATAATCAGTCCGGCTATATTAAAAACGATCCTACGGGCAAGCCGGTTAATATTGTGTCAATGACCGGCATTAACCCTTCGCAACCGTCAATTAATGTTGCGGCCAATTCTCTTGCGCCATCCACGCGCGTGCTGACTCCTCACGGAGTGGTAACCGCAGGCTCGTTACCTGCAAATACCCAAGTCACCGTGGCATTTAAGAGTGCCTTTACCGCTGCGCCGAAGAACGGTCATGCCCATTCTGCTCACGAAAGTGGTGGAGAACATGGCACCGGGAATGGCGCCAATAACGCAGCGGGCACCCATAGCGCACACGGCTTAGGCGGTAACTCGCATATTGGCGGCGGCCTCTCAGGCGGCGGGTTCCATTATTAAACACTGAAAGGGGCGAACGCCCCTTTTTTTACCGCCCACGGCTGACCATCATAAGGCCCGTTTTCACGGCTACACCTGCATACTCATCATTTCCTGGTACGCGGCCACCAGCTTGTTACGCACCTGAATGCCCATCTGCAGGGAGACCGATGATTTTTGCAGGTCGGTCATCACATCATTCAGCGCAATGCCCGGTTCACCTAAGGCAAATTTCTCTGCCTGCGCTTTGGCGCTGTTTTGCGTATCGCTGATGCGATCGAGAGCGGCATTGAGCTGGCCCGCAAAGCTGATAGACGGCTGTTCTTCCACCTGCTGATTGCGCGCGACGCTGGCCGCGGCCTGCATCTGCGTCAATACCCCTTCGATACCTGTAATGGCCATGTTAATCCCCTGGTCGATGTCATGGAGAATGAGATTAGCAGTTTGTCAATGAGATAAAGGCGCTAATTAACGTTAAAAACCTCGACTATTTGACCCATAGAAAATTCCGGAACGGCAAATAATGGCATAGCACCCATTTTGCCTTTGCCGACCGGGAGTCAGCCTTGCTTTTGTACACGTTTAACGCCATCGACCTGGATTCACGAGGTGCGCAATGAGCGCGACAGCCACGACCACGACACCAACCAAGATGCCTGAGTGGGTCGCTCGCCTGCGCGCTAACCCGAAAATCCCCTTAATGGTTGCCAGCGCAGCCGCCGTCGCGATCGTTGTCGCGCTGGTGCTGTGGGCGAAAGCGCCTGACTACCGCACGCTGTTCAGCAACCTGACCGATCAGGACGGCGGCGCCATCGTCACCCAGCTTCAGCAAATGAACGTCCCGTATCGCTTTGCCGATAGCGGCGGTGCCATCGAAGTGCCTGCCGATAAAGTCCATGAGCTGCGTCTGCGCCTCGCCCAACAAGGCCTGCCGAAAGGCGGTGCGGTGGGGTTTGAGCTGCTGGATCAGGAAAAATTCGGCATCAGCCAGTTCAGCGAGCAGGTGAACTACCAGCGTGCGCTGGAAGGTGAACTCGCCCGTACCATCGAAACCCTCGGCCCGGTGAAAAGCGCCCGCGTGCATCTGGCCATGCCGAAGCCTTCGTTATTTGTGCGTGAGCAGAAACTCCCTTCCGCCTCCGTGACCCTGAACCTTGAACCCGGCCGTGCGCTTGATGAAGGTCAGATTGCGGCGGTGGTGCATCTGGTATCCAGCGCCGTAGCCGGCCTGCCGCCGGGCAACGTGACGCTGGTCGATCAGGGCGGTCATCTGTTGACCCAGTCCAATACCGGCGATCGCGACCTGAATGACGCCCAACTGAAATATGCCTCTGACGTAGAAGCCCGCGTGCAGCGCCGCATCGAATCGATTCTGTCGCCGATTGTTGGCAATGGAAACATCCACGCGCAGGTCACCGCGCAGATCAATTTCGACAATAAAGAGCAGACCGAAGAGCAATACAGCCCGAACGGCGACGCCAGCCAGGCGGTGATGCGTTCGCGTCAGGTGAATGAGAGCGAGCAAGTCGGCGGCCAGAATCCAGGCGGCGTGCCGGGGGCATTGTCCAACTCCCCTGCTCCCGCCCCGAATGCGCCAATCTCTACGCCACCGGCGAATCAGCAAGCAGGTGCGCAAGGCCAGCAGCGTAGTACCAGCACCAATAACCAGAGCGGGCCGCGCAACAGTTCGCGTAACGAAACCACTAACTACGAAGTCGATCGGACCATTCGTCACACCAAAATGAATGTCGGCGATATTCAGCGCCTGTCGGTAGCGGTAGTGGTGAACTACAAAAATCTGCCGGACGGTAAGCCGTTGCCGCTGACCGCCGATCAGATGAAACAGATTGAAGATTTGACCCGTGAAGCGATGGGCTACTCCACCACCCGGGGTGACACCCTGAACGTGGTCAACTCACCGTTTACCGCAGGCGACGAAAGCGGTGGCGAACTGCCGTTCTGGCAACAGCAGTCGTTCATCGACCAGATGCTGTCCGCCGGACGCTGGGTCCTGATTGCCCTGGTGGCGTGGATCCTGTGGCGCAAAGCCGTGCGTCCGCAGCTGGTGCGACGCGAGGAAATCGCTAAAGCCGCGCTGGAAGAAGCGAAAATGGAGCGCGAAACCGCCGATGCGGTGGAAGTTCGCCTCAGCAAAGATGAACAACAGCAGAGTCGCCGCGTCAACCAGCGCCTGAGCGCAGAAGTGATGAGCCAGCGTATTCGCGAAATGTCAGACAACGATCCGCGCGTCGTCGCGCTGGTCATTCGCCAGTGGATGAGCAACGACCATGAGTAACACGACCCTTTCAGGCACCGATAAAAGCGTCATCCTGCTGATGACCATTGGCGAAGATCGCGCGGCGGAGGTGTTCAAGCACCTCAATACCCGCGAGGTGCAAACCCTCAGTGCGGCGATGGCCAACGTGCGCCAGATTTCAAACAAGCAGCTGACCGACGTGCTGGCGGAGTTTGAGCAGGAAGCCGAGCAGTACGCGGCGTTGAACGTCAACGCCAACGAGTACCTGCGTTCAGTGCTGGTGAAAGCGCTGGGCGAAGAGCGGGCCGCCAGCCTGCTGGAAGACATTCTCGAAACCCGCGAAACCACCAGCGGCATCGAAACGCTCAACTTTATGGAGCCACAAAGCGCCGCCGACCTTATTCGCGACGAGCATCCGCAGATCATCGCCACCATCCTCGTGCACCTCAAACGCGGTCAGGCGGCGGATATTCTGGCGCTGTTCGACGAACGTCTGCGTCACGACGTGATGCTGCGTATCGCCACCTTTGGTGGCGTGCAGCCAGCGGCGTTGGCGGAACTGACCGAAGTGCTGAACAACCTGCTCGACGGCCAGAACCTCAAGCGCAGCAAAATGGGCGGCGTGAGAACCGCGGCAGAAATTATCAACTTGATGAAAACCCAGCAGGAAGAAGCAGTCATTACTGCCGTGCGCGAGTTCGACGGCGAGCTGGCGCAGAAAATCATCGACGAGATGTTCCTGTTCGAAAACCTGGTCGAAGTGGACGATCGCAGCATCCAGCGCCTGTTGCAGGAAGTGGATTCCGAATCGCTGCTTATCGCGCTCAAAGGTGCCGAACAGCCGCTGCGCGAGAAGTTCCTGCGCAACATGTCCCAGCGTGCCGCCGATATCCTGCGCGACGATCTGGCCAACCGTGGCCCGGTTCGTCTGTCTCAGGTCGAGAACGAACAGAAAGCGATTCTGCTTATTGTGCGTCGTTTAGCGGAAACCGGCGAGATGGTGATTGGCAGCGGAGACGACACCTATGTCTGATTCCACACCATGGAAAATCTGGCAGCCTGACGACCTCGCCCCGCCGATGCAGGCGTTTGTTCCGGAGTTCAGTGAAAGCCGCGTCGAAGAGCCGGTCGATGAGATTTCCGAAGAGCAAAAGCTGCAACAGCAGCTGGCGCAGATTCAGATGCAGGCCCACGAACAGGGCTATAACGCCGGGCTGGCGGAAGGCCGCGCCGCCGGGCAGTCACAGGGTTATCAGGAAGGCTTTGCCCAAGGGCTCGAACAGGGCCAGGCGCAGGCGCAACAGCAGCAGATCCCGCTGCACGCGCGGATGCAGCAGCTGGTCAGCGAGTTCCAGCACACGCTGGATGCGCTCGACAGCGTGATCGCCTCGCGTCTGATGCAAATGGCGCTGGAAGCCGCGCGGCAGGTGATTGGCCAGGCGCCGATTGTCGATAACTCGGCGCTGATCAAACAGATTCAGGCGTTATTGCAACAGGAACCGTTGTTCAGCGGCAAACCGCAGCTTCGCGTGCATCCTGATGATTTGCAGCGCGTGGAAGATATGGTCGGCGCGACGCTGAGCCTCCACGGCTGGCGGCTGCGCGGTGACCCGTCACTGCATCACGGCGGCTGTAAAATTTCTGCCGACGAGGGTGACCTCGACGCCAGCGTCGCTACCCGCTGGCAGGAGCTGTGCCGCCTGGCCGCTCCGGGAGTGGTGTAATGACCGCCCGCCTGACCCGTTGGCTCACTACGCTCGATAATTTCGAGACCAAAATGACGCAGCTGCCGTCGGTGCGGCGCTACGGGCGTTTGACCCGCGCCACCGGGCTGGTGCTGGAAGCCACCGGGCTGCAATTGCCGCTCGGCGCGACCTGCATTATTGAACGTCAGAGCGGAAACGAAACGCACGAAGTAGAAAGCGAAGTGGTGGGCTTCAACGGTCAGCGCCTGTTTTTAATGCCGCTCGAAGAAGTGGAAGGCATTTTGCCCGGCGCCCGCGTGTATGCGCGCAACGCGTCCGGCGACGGTCTGCAAAGCGGGAAACAGTTACCGCTCGGTCCGGCGCTGCTCGGACGCGTACTCGACGGCGCGGGTAAACCGCTCGACGGCCTGCCCGCTCCGGACACCACCGAAACCGGCGCGCTCATCACCCAGCCGTTTAACCCGTTGCAGCGTACCGCCATTGAACACGTGCTCGACACCGGCGTGCGGCCGATTAACGCCCTGCTCACCGTCGGACGCGGCCAGCGTATGGGCCTGTTCGCCGGTTCCGGGGTCGGTAAAAGCGTGCTGCTCGGCATGATGGCGCGCTACACCCAGGCCGACGTGATCGTGGTGGGCCTGATTGGCGAACGTGGTCGTGAAGTCAAAGATTTTATCGAGAACATTCTCGGGGCCGACGGACGCGCGCGTTCAGTGGTGATCGCTGCCCCTGCGGACGTCTCGCCGCTGCTGCGTATGCAGGGTGCGGCCTACGCCACCCGCATTGCCGAAGATTTCCGTGACCGCGGTCAGCATGTGTTGCTGATCATGGATTCCCTGACCCGTTACGCCATGGCCCAGCGTGAAATCGCGCTGGCTATCGGCGAACCGCCCGCCACCAAAGGCTATCCGCCTTCGGTATTTGCCAAACTGCCCGCGCTGGTTGAACGCGCCGGGAACGGCATCAGCGGCGGCGGCTCGGTCACTGCTTTTTATACCGTGCTCACCGAGGGCGACGATCAACAGGATCCGATCGCCGACTCCGCGCGCGCGATCCTTGACGGCCACATCGTGCTGTCCCGCCGTCTGGCGGAAGCGGGCCACTATCCGGCCATCGACATCGAAGCCTCTATCAGCCGTGCCATGACCTCTCTGATCACCGAGAAACACTACGCCCGGGTGAGAAACTTCAAACAACTGCTTTCCAGCTTCCAGCGCAACCGCGACCTGGTGAGCGTTGGGGCGTATGCCAAAGGCAGCGATCCGATGCTCGACAAGGCGATCGCGCTGTGGCCGCAGCTGGAGGCTTTTCTGCAACAGGGTATTTTCGAAAAAGCGGACTGGGAAGAGTCACTTCAGGCACTTGAGATTATCTTCCCGGCAGCCTGAGAGCAGGAGTAAATCATCATGGCGGAACATGGCGCATTAGCCACGCTGAAAGAACTGGCTGAAAAAGACGTCGACAACGCTGCCCTGCAACTGGGCGAGATGCGACGCGGCTGTCAACAGGCGGAAGAGCAGCTGAAGATGCTGATGGATTACCAGCTCGAGTACCAGACTAACCTGAACGACAACATGTCTCAGGGCATGGCCAGTCTGCGCTGGCAGAACTATCAGCAGTTTATTCAGACTCTGGAAAAGGCTATCGATCAGCACCGCCAGCAGCTGTTGCAGTGGAACCGTAGAGTCGAGCAGGCGTTGACCGCCTGGCGTGAGAAAAAGCAGCGTTTGCAGGCATGGCAGACGCTCCAGGACAGACAGGCCGCCGCGACGCTGTTGGCGGAAAACCGTCTGGACCAGAAAAAAATGGATGAGTTCGCCCAGCGTGCCACCTTAAGGAAACCCGAATGATTACTCTGCCGAAACTTATCGTCAGTGATACCGACATCACCTCTTCTGCACCCAGTGGCGCGGCCTCTGGCACCGCCGACAGCGCCCAGGATTTTTTTGCCCTGCTTTCCGGCGCGATGTCCGGTAAGACGGGTAAAGGCGGCAAGCTGACGCTGGCTGACCTCCAGGCAGCGAGCCAAAAAATGCCTCAGGGCGAGGCCAAAACCACGCTCAGCAAACTGCTGGCACAGCAGACTGACGCCGACGCGAAAAAGGTCGACGTCACCACGCTGACCGACGCGCAGTCGGTGTTGAGCGCGCTGACGCCAGAAGCCAAAAGCGACGTGGTGAAGCAGCTGACCAAAGATGTGCAAAAGAGCGACGACAAGCCGTCGTTGAATGATGAGGAAATGGCCGGCCTGAGCGCGCTGATGGCGATGCTGCCGCACACTGCGACCGCCACCGCCGCGCTGCCCGCGACCCAGACGGCTGGCGTGACCGCCGCTTCCGCTTCTTCTGCGAAAGGCTTTGCCGAATTAGCCTCCGCGGCCACGACCGTCGGCACCGGCAATACCGGGCATTCCACGGGTAAAGAATTTACCCTGCCTCAGGCGGCGCATGGCCTTCAAACGGTTCAGGCTGACGCCGCCGCCAGCCAGACCACCCCGCTGGTGGCAGCGGCCGCAGCGAAAGCCGATACCGACAGTTCACTCTCTGCCGCCGCGCCGACAGTCAATATCGCGCCGGTTATCAGCAACGCCACCGCCACGGTGAATACGCACCCGGTAGTGACCGTCAACTCTCAACTCGGCACGCCGGAGTGGCAGCAGAACGTCAGCCAGCACATCACGCTGTTTACCCGTCAGGGCCAGCAAACCGCCGAGCTGAAGCTGCACCCGGAAAACTTAGGCCAGGTGAATATCACCCTCAAGATTGACGATAACCAGGCGCAAATCCAGATGATGTCGCCGCACAGTCACGTGCGCGCCGCACTGGAAGCGGCGATCCCGACGCTGCGCACGCAGCTGGCGGATAACGGCATTCAGCTGTCGCAAAGCAACGTCAGCGGCGAGAGTTTTGCCGGACAACAACAGCAGCAATCCTCTTTCGGTCAGTCTTCCTCGCAACGTTCCGCTGAAGGTCGTGCATTTGCTGCCGATGAAGAAGAGACCCTGAGCGTTCCGGTGAGTCTGCAAGCGCAGGCCCGGGGTAACGGCAGCGTCGACACGTTCGCCTAACGCCAGAGGTAGCACGATTATTCCCGTCTTTTCCACCCTTTGAGCTGGACTTAAGTCGGGATAATCACCTGATAAGCAGTACCGAATACAGGAAAGACGTAACCGATGACAGACACCGCGGTAACAAAGAAAAGTAAGCGCTCAATCTGGATCCCGCTACTGGTGCTGGTGACGCTCGCAGCCTGCGCAACCGCAGGCTATAGCTACTGGCGCTTGCAGCAGCACCCTTCCGCTGATGCGATGAAAGAGGCACCGCCGCCACCGGCACCGGTGTTCTGGGCGCTGGATACCTTTACGGTGAACCTGGGCGACGCCGACCGTGTGCTTTACGTTGGCATTACGCTGCGTCTGAAAGATGAAGCGACCCGTACGCGACTGAACGAATACCTGCCGGAAGTGCGCAGCCGTTTACTGCTGCTGTTCTCCCGTCAGGACGCAAACAAACTGGCGACGGATACCGGGAAACAAGACCTGGTGAACGCCATCAAACAGACACTTGCACCACCTTTGGTGGCGGGCCAACCGAAGCAGGAAGTGACTGACGTGCTGTATACAGCTTTCATACTGCGGTAATCCCATGGGCGACAGTATTCTTTCTCAGGCCGAAATTGACGCGCTGCTGAACGGCGACAGCGAGAAGAGCGATGAACCTCAGGCCGGTGCTCCCGGCGAGAGTGACATTCGTCCCTATGATCCTAATACCCAGCGTCGTGTGGTGCGCGAACGCCTGCAGGCGCTGGAAATCATTAACGAGCGTTTTGCCCGTCAGTTCCGAATGGGGCTGTTTAACCTGCTGCGTCGTAGCCCGGATATTACCGTCGGCGCGATCCGCATTCAGCCTTATCACGAGTTTGCCCGCAACCTGCCGGTGCCGACCAACCTGAACCTTATTCACCTGAAACCGCTGCGCGGTACCGGGCTGTTTGTGTTCTCGCCAAGTCTGGTGTTTATCGCCGTCGACAACCTGTTCGGCGGTGACGGACGTTTTCCGACCAAAGTGGAAGGCCGCGAATTTACGCACACCGAACAGCGTGTGATTAACCGCATGCTGAAGCTGGCGCTGGAAGGGTATAGCGACGCGTGGAAAGCGATTAACCCGCTGGAAGTGGAGTACGTGCGTTCCGAAATGCAGGTGAAGTTCACCAACATCACCACCTCGCCGAACGACATTGTGGTCAATACCCCGTTCCATGTGGAAATCGGCAACCTGACCGGTGAATTTAACATTTGCCTGCCGTTCAGCATGATTGAGCCGCTGCGCGAACTGCTGGTCAACCCGCCGCTGGAGAACTCCCGCAGCGAAGATCAGAACTGGCGCGAAAACCTGGTACGCCAGGTGCAGCATTCCGAACTTGAGTTGGTGGCGAATTTTGCCGACATCTCCCTGCGCCTGTCGCAGATCTTAAAACTCCAGCCAGGTGATGTGCTGCCGATAGACAAACCGGATCGCATTATCGCCAACGTCGACGGTGTGCCGGTATTGACCAGCCAGTATGGCACGGTGAACGGTCAATACGCGCTGCGCGTAGAGCATTTGATCAACCCGATTTTGAATTCGCTGAATGAGGAACAGCCCAAATGAGTGATATGAATAATCCGTCCGATGAAAACAGCGGTGCGATGGACGATCTGTGGGCTGAAGCGTTAAGCGAACAGAAAACAACCGGCAGCAAAAGTGCCGCCGATGCGGTGTTCCAGCAACTCGGTGGCGGCGATGTCAGCGGCACATTGCAGGACATCGACCTGATCATGGATATCCCGGTCAAACTGACCGTGGAACTGGGCCGCACCCGGATGACCATCAAAGAGCTGCTGCGTCTGACGCAGGGTTCGGTGGTGTCGCTGGACGGTCTGGCCGGTGAGCCGCTGGATATTCTGATCAACGGCTATCTGATTGCCCAGGGTGAAGTGGTGGTGGTCGCCGATAAATATGGCGTGCGCATTACCGACATCATCACGCCGTCCGAACGTATGCGTCGTCTGAGCCGCTAAAATGAAACCCCAGCCTGGCATGTTACATCCGGTCAATACTGCCCCGCCGTCGTCTCCGCTGATCGAAGTCAGCGGCGCGCTGTTGGGCATTATTCTGCTGATCCTGATAGCCGCGTGGCTCGCCAAACGCTTTGGCATTAGCGGCGTAAAAAACACCGCAACTAAAGAGTTAAATGTCAGCGCCAGTGCGGCGCTGGGTCAGCGCGAGCGGGTGGTGATTGTCGATGTGGAAGATGCCCGTCTGGTACTCGGCGTAACCGCCACGCAGGTCACGCTGCTGCACAAACTGCCGCCGACGGTGATTGACCCTGACGCGCCTAAACCTGAAACCCCCGATTTTGCCTCACTGATGAAATCTGTAATCAAGCGTCCTGGGAGACTCTGATGCGCCGTCTGTTGTCCCTTTCGCTTGTCGCGCTGCTGCTATTGTCACCAGCGGCGTTCGCCCAGTTGCCAGGCCTGGTGAGCCAGCCGCTGCCGAACGGCGGCCAGAGCTGGTCGCTGCCGGTGCAGACGCTGGCGTTTATCACCTCGCTGACTTTCCTGCCTGCCATTCTGCTGATGATGACCAGCTTCACCCGCATCATCATCGTGTTTGGTCTGCTGCGCAGCGCCCTCGGCACCGCGTCTGCCCCGCCGAACCAGGTCCTGCTCGGTCTGGCGCTGTTCCTGACTTTTTTCATCATGTCGCCAGTTATCGACAAGATTTATAACGATGCCTATCAGCCGTTTAGCGAGGACAAAATCACCCTCGAGCAGGCGATTGATAAAGGCTCGCAGCCGCTGCGTGAATTTATGCTGCGCCAGACCCGTGAAGCGGATTTAGCGTTGTTTGCCCGTCTGGCCAATACGCCGCCGATCCAGGGCCCGGAAGCGGTGCCAATGCGTATTCTGCTGCCGTCGTATGTCACCAGCGAGCTGAAAACCGCGTTCCAGATTGGCTTCACCATTTTTATTCCGTTCCTGATTATCGACCTGGTGGTCGCCAGCGTGCTGATGGCGCTGGGGATGATGATGGTGCCTCCGGCAACCATTGCCCTGCCGTTCAAACTGATGCTGTTCGTGCTGGTTGACGGCTGGCAGCTGCTGGTGGGTTCACTGGCCCAAAGTTTCTACAGTTAAGGATTGCCGCCATGACCCCTGAATCGGTAATGATGCTTGGCACGGAAGCCATGAAAGTCGCGCTGGCGCTGGCCGCCCCGCTGCTGCTGGTGGCGCTGGTGACCGGTTTGCTGATCAGTATTTTGCAGGCGGCAACCCAGATTAACGAAATGACCCTGTCGTTCATTCCAAAAATCATCGCGGTATTCGTGGCGATTATCGTTGCCGGCCCGTGGATGCTGAACCTGCTGCTCGATTATGTGCGGACACTGTTCACTAATCTGCCGTACATCATCGGATAAGACGGATGCTACACGTCACCAGCGACCAATGGCTGCACTGGCTTAGCCTCTATTTCTGGCCGCTGCTGCGCGTGCTGGCGCTGATTTCTACCGCGCCTATCCTGAGTGAAAAATCGGTGCCGAAGCGCGTCAAGCTTGGGCTGGGGATCATCATCACCTTTATTATCGCGCCTTCCCTGCCTGCCACCGACGTGACGCTGTTTTCCCCTAACGCGCTGTGGCTGGCGTTGCAGCAAATCCTGATTGGCATTGCGCTCGGTTTCACCATGCAGTTTGCGTTCGCCGCGGTGCGAACCGCCGGGGAAGTGATCGGCCTGCAGATGGGCCTGTCATTTGCGACCTTCGTCGACCCGAGCAGCCATTTGAGCATGCCGGTATTGGCCCGCATTATGGATATGCTGGCGATGCTGCTGTTTCTGGTGTTTAACGGTCATTTATGGCTGATTTCGATGCTGGTCGATACCTTTCACACCCTGCCGATTGGCGGCCATCCCCTCAACAGCAACGCCTTTATGGCCCTGACCCGCGCGGGTGGGCTTATCTTCCTCAATGGGCTGATGCTGGCGCTGCCGATCATTACGCTGCTGTTAACCATTAACCTGGCACTGGGGATGCTTAACCGCATGGCGCCACAGTTGTCGGTGTTTGTGATTGGTTTCCCGATTACCCTGACCGTCGGTATTATTTTGATGGCCGCGTTAATGCCCCTGATTGCGCCCTTCTGTGAACATCTATTCAGCGAATTGTTCGATCTATTAGCAGATATTATCAGTGAGATGCCAAAGATAAGTTCTCCCTAATAATAAAAGGGACATCCTAAGGATATTCTTAAAACTCAACTTCAAAAACATCTACCAGGATATATCTGGCGCGGGTTAATTGTTTTTACGCCCCTCACAGAACCTAACATTTACTTTACTTTAAGATGATTCCTGGCAAATTATACCTAACTTTACGGGATAGTTGAGGTCGCCCGATTTTCCTCCTTTGCTCTTTGTCAGTACAGGTTTAGCGCGTTGTGACAAATAAGAGATAATCGGGTTATAGGTTAATTATCGTTACGCATTGAGTGAGGGTATGCCATGTCAACGATTATTATGGATCTATGCAGTTACACCCGGCTTGGACTAACCGGGTACTTGACCAGCCGGGGGATAAGGAAGCGTGATATCGGCGACGTCGAGACCATCAGTGAGCTTGAAGAGGCCTGCGGGACGTTACGCCCGGCTGTCGTGTTCATTAATGAAGACTGCTTTATCCACGATACAGACAGCAGTCAGCAAATAAAGCAGATCATTAATCAACACCCCAGGACACTTTTTATCGTATTTATGGCGATTGCCAATATACATTTTGATGAGTATCTGTTGGTTCGGGATAATCTGCTTATTAGCTCTAAATCGATTACACCTGAATCCCTGGACGGTATTCTGGCGGACTATCTACAAAAAATAAGCGATAACGTTAGCCGGGTTAACATCCCCACTTTATCTTTAAGCAGGACTGAATCGAGTATGCTGAAGATGTGGATGTCGGGACAGGGAACGATTCAAATATCCGATCAGATGAATATTAAGGCCAAAACGGTATCATCACATAAAGGTAATATTAAAAAGAAAATAAAAACCCACAATAAGCAGGTTATTTATCATGTTGTCCGATTGACAGATAATGTGACGAGCGGGATCTACGTCAATATGCGCTGAAATAATGCGCTGCACTGGCGGAATTGCTCCGCCAGTGGAAAAACCTTTAGACGACTTTTTCGACAAAAATGCCGTCATTGTGGCCCGACTCATTAAAGAACCAGATCCCCATCGGATAGTCTTCCAGCGACACCAGGTACATCGTCCCTTCACTGAATTGCTCTACTGCCAACACCACGCCTGGCCGACGCGGGCCACCGTCCGTTTTGACCGTTACTCGATCGTTAACCTGCATACCTTTTCTCCTGTCTTTTACTTCAGCCAGTGTAGAACAAAACGCCCGGGCTGACAGCGTCCGACGCGCCAATGGGTGTTTTTTTCAACGGTCTATACTTTATGTTGGGTGAATGACTGAGGGCCCCACAATGAAAACTGCCAAAGAGTATAGCGATACCGCCAAACGCGAAGTGAACGTGGATGTTGATGCCCTGCTTGACGCGATCAACGAAATCAGTGAGAGCGAAGTACACCGCGCCGGAGACTCCACTCATCATGTCAGTATTGATGGACGTGAGTACCACACCTGGCGCGAACTGGCCGAAGCCTTTGAGCTTGATATCCATGATTTCAGCATCACGGAAGTGAATCGCTGAACGCAGGCCAAAAAAAACCCGACCATGGAGTGATCGGGTTGAAACTTGCTTTAGCAAGAAGCACTTGAAAATTCGTTACACCAAGAAATCTGATGCGGATAAGACATTATCCTCAATTTTTTTGTAAGACAAGCATTATTCATAATTACCATGAATGTTTTTAAGATTTTTCTTGTCTGAGTTTACGTTTAAGGAGAGGTAATGCCCGAACTGGATCAGCCCCTGATTGTGTTTACCGACGTTGAGGGCACCTTGCTCGACAGCCACACCCAGTTATGGGAACCCGCCCGCGACTGGCTGTTACGCCTGAAGCAACACAATGTGCCGGTGGTGCTGTGCAGCAGTAAAACGGCGGTGGAAATGATGCTGCTGCAAAAAGAGCTGGAACTTGGGCCGCAGCCGCTGATTGCCGAGAACGGCGCGGTGATTCAGCTGGCCGAAGAGTGGCAGGACGAAGAGGAATATCCTCGTCTGATCACCGGTTCTCCTCATGAAGAAATCCAGCGTATCCTGCAACAGTTACGCGAAAATGACGGTTTTAAGTTCACCACGTTTTCGGACGTGAATGAACAAACCATCAGCGAATGGACCGGCATGAATCTGCGGCATGCGGAACTCTCACGTCTGCATGAGGCATCCGAAACCCTTATCTGGCGCGATACCGACGAGAGGATGCTGGAATTTACTGCGACCCTGACGTCGCTTGGCCTGCAGTTTGTGCAGGGCGCGCGGTTCTGGCACGTGCTGGATGAGCGCGGCGGCAAAGCTCAGGCCGTGACCTGGTTGCAGAGCCGCTATCAGGCACGAGAAGGATTTCGCCGGGTGTCTATTGGCCTGGGCGATGGGCCGAACGATGCCCCGCTGCTCGACACCACCGACTATGCGGTGGTGGTCAAAGGCTTAAATCGCGAGGGCGTCAGGTTGAAGGATGATTCCCCCGAGCGGGTGTATCACACCCGTGAAAGCGGCCCGGACGGCTGGCGTGAAGGTCTGGATTACTGGCTGTCATCGTCCTGACAGCACACCCGATTACGCCCTTTTTGCTTCGCCAGATACAGACGACCATCGGCAATGGATTGCAGATATTCGATATCAAACATCCCTTTCTCATCGCTGCTGCTCACGCCAAACGAGGCGCTGATGCGCAGCGTCGTGCTTTTGCCAATCAGAATTTCGCGGCTGCTGATTCGCACCCGGATACGTTCCGCCATCGCACAGGCTTCTTCCCGCGAGGTATCCGGCAGGACGATACAGAACTCTTCCCCGCCGACGCGTCCGGCCAGATCCGTTTTGCGGATTTTCGCGCCGATGGTGCCTGCCACGTGGGTCAGCACCCGGTCGCCGGCCTGATGACCAAAGCGGTCATTGATGCGTTTAAAGTAATCGAGATCGAGCTGTATCACCGACACCGGTTGGCCCTGCGCCTCGTTCTGCTTCGCCGCTTTC
>Ga0209281_1001265_pt1 | contig 16386 bp, 18 predicted proteins | sample MedtruBG_FD_187514 | JGI IMG/M metagenome (GOLD analysis project Ga0209281, IMG submission 187514) | Root nodule microbial communities of legume samples collected from California, USA - Medicago truncatula BG (SPAdes) (version 2) | ecosystem: Host-associated > Plants > Roots > Nodule | place... | reverse complement strand
ACATGGCTAAAGATAGTTCAAACATCAATAAGTGGGGTGTACTTCAATTTTATGATAAGTTAAATATTGAATCTATGGGCCAATCTAAAGCAGATGGATTGTTAAGTCTTTATAATAAACCAAGTAAGACATTAAGCTTAAAAAATGCATTAGGTGATCTAAGAGTAAGAGCTGGTACAAGTATCTTAGTTAAATTAGATCAGCTAGATGAAGCAAATGTAAGAAAGTATATGGTAGTAGAAAAGGCAAAACATACTTTTAAAGAAAATGAACATCTTATGGATTTGACTCTAAGAGGAGGTGTATTTAATGTTTGATGCTAAAGATATATTAGTGATGTTAAAACAAGCTGCAAGAGATACATTTAATTCAATGAAACCAACTGATATTTGTTTTGGAAAAGTAGAAAGCATTGAGCCTTTAAGAATAAGAGTAGATTCAAAATTAGTTCTTGAAGATATACAATTAATATTAACACGTAACGTAATTGACTATGATTTAGAAATGACAGTCGACCACGTTACAGAAACAGGATACGGACCTGCTGGACATACTCACGGTTATAAGGGGAGAAAAGTCTTTAGAGTAAACAATGCCTTAGTAGAGGGCGAAAAAGTGATTTTAATAAGGGCGCAAGGAGGTCAAAAGTATTTAGTTCTAGATAAGGTGGTGGATTCATTATGACTCCAAAAGAAAGTTCAGATTTAGAATTTGAATTTCAGGAACAACCAAGTAAAACATATTTTATTAATGTTGATAAAGAAAAGATAAAAGGTTATGTTGACGAAATAGAAGCTGTAAAGCAAGCTATATATAAGATAATTAATACTGAAAGATATGAGTACCTTATATACTCCTGGAATTATGGAATAGAATTAAAAGATCTTTTTGGAGAACCTATTCCTTATGTGTATAGTGAGCTTAAAAGAAGAATTGAAGAGGCGCTTGTGCAAGATGATAGAATCAACTCGGTTGATTCTTTTTCTTTTTCTCAGCCTAAAAGAGGCGTGGTTTTGGCCACCTTTACAGCTCATACGATTTATGGAGATATAGAGGCAGAAAAGGAGGTGGAAGTTTAATGTTTGAAAGTAATACTTATGAGGTCCTTTTACAAAGAATGCTTGCTAAAGTATCAAATAATCTAGATAAAAGAGAAGGCTCAGTTATTTATGATGCGATAGCTCCTGCAGCTGTAGAACTTCAAATTATGTATATTGAATTGGATGTAATATTGAATGAGACATTCGCAGATACATCAAGTAGAGAATTCTTAATAAAAAGAGCTAAAGAAAGAGGCTTATCTCCTGAAAAAGCAACTTATGCAGTTTTAAAAGGAGTATTTAATATTGATATCCCTATAGGCTCAAGATTTTCTTTAGATGATTTGAATTATATTGCCACTGAGAAGATTAGCTCAGGAATTTATAAATTACAATGCGAAACAGGTGGAATTAAAGGGAATAGCAATTTTGGAACTTTGATACCTATAGAATATATTAAAGGATTATCAAGTGCTGAGCTTACAGAATTACTAATACCTGGTGAAGATGAGGAGAATACTGAAGTGTTTAGGAAAAAATATCTTGCTAGTTTTGACACAGAGGCATTTGGTGGCAATATTGCAGACTATAAAGAAAAGGTAAATAAGATACAGGGCGTGGGAGGTGTTAAAGTCTATCCGGTTTGGAATGGTGGTGGTACTGTTAAATTAGTGATAATTGATTCCGAATTTAAAAAGCCAACTGCAGAGTTAATTAATTTAGTTCAAACGACAGTTGATCCAGAGCAAAATCATGGTGAAGGCTTAGGAACTGCACCCATTGGCCATGTAGTTACTGTGTTAGGAGTTGAAGCGGAAAAAATTGATATCTCGCTTAATTTGACATATCAGAATGGTGGAAATTGGGATGCTGTAAAGCTAAGAGTTCAAGATGCTATTGATACATATTTAGCAGAATTGAATAAGACATGGGAAGATTCAAGCTGCATAATAGTGAGAATATCTCAAATTGAAAGTAGATTACTTGAGATCCCTGAAATATTAGATATTTCTAATACTTTAATAAATAATGTTGCTATGAATTTTAACTTAGAACCTAACAGCATAGCAGTAAGAGGTGATATTATTGGGTAGAATAATTGATTTATCAAAGTATTATCCAAGCGTTGTAAAAGATACTGAAAACTTTGAAGAAATTGCTAAAGTAGAAAATCCTGAATTTAATTTAGTTAATAGTAAAATTAATGATGCTTTTAGTGATCAATTTATTTTTGATGCAACTGAAAATGGAGTTAAGCGCTGGGAAAAGATACTAAAAATATATCCATTGGAGTCAGATAGTCTAGATATGAGAAAATCTAGAATTATATTAAGAATAAACAGAAAAATTCCATACACATATAGAGTTTTAGGAAAAGAACTTGCGACTTTATTTGGTGAAAAAAATTATAATTTAAAGTTACAAAATAATATATATTATTTAGAAATAACAGTGAAGACGTTTGATTTCAAACTGTTTAATGAAGTTATGCGTGAAGTAGAAAAAATAATTCCGTGTAATCTAATACTTCAATGTATTATGGAAAGTGACTTTAATTCACAATTGAAATTAGAAACGCATTATGAAGAATTCCTTTATCCTTATTTTATGTGTGGCACATTCTTATGTGGTACAAAGCCAGATATAAATAATTTAGGAACTAAGGTTGCTGTAGAGCTTAAAGCAAATATTAATAATGAAGATACTAAACAAAAGTATCTTATCGTAGGTACATTTGAGAGTGGAGGCGATACAATTTGATAACAGAAATAGGGATAAATAAAATAGCCAATCTTATTATTACACTTGTCAAAAAGGGTCAGGTTACAATTGATGGGGTTACTAAAGATGTTGATTTATATAGAACAACAATTGATAAAGATACATTAAAAATATTTTTACTATTAGATGATACCTTTGCTGGAGCGATAGAAAAGAAAAATCTTATTGACCAGAACGGAGATATAATCTTTGAAAATAGTAATGTTATCGAGAAAGATACAAGCAGAGGTTTGTTAATTGTATTTTCAGTGAGAATAAGTGAGGTGGAGTCATGATAAGTGAATATGTTAAGACTAATTGGTTAGATCATATTGTTGAAAATCCATTTACATTTGAAGAAACTAAAAATGAAGATGGAACAATAATCTTGGAACCAAAACAAGGTGAAATATTGCAACAAGGAACTCCAGTTAATGCTAGAAACCTTAATCACATAGAAGAAGGGATATGGCTTAATTGGAGGTTTTTAAAAGAATTATTCGATGAGTTAACAAGTTTGAAATTGGATGTATTAACACTAAAGGGGACTAGTATTAATGATATGAATAATAATATGTTTTTTATAAGTTTTGCTACTTTAGATGATATTAAGTTAAAGAGTGGAATTCATGATCCTGTTAATAGAAGAATTTATGTATAAGGAGTGACTAAATTATGGCATTATCAATATGGAAAAAATACAATTTGGCGAGTTCAAATTATGTTGGCGATAATGGTGCTACTACTAGTATTTTACGTAGTAATACTAGTAGTGTAGGTACATTTGTTTCTTTAGCTATAGATTCAAATGGCTATATTTATGGTTCTGGAAATCAGGAATACATTGCAGCCAGTAACTTAAGTTCCTATGTTGGAAGATTTGTTGCCTATACGACTGGTACATGGGGGAGAATTACAGGCATTTCGGTTAGCGGATCTAATACCACAATTTATTTTGCAACTCAAGCGGTTTTAACAAGTTATTCTCAAGGCACATATATTCAAGATGTAACAGCAGAAGCAGGCACATATCCAACTAATGGCGCACAGGGTGGCTATTGGTATGTTTATCAGGGGGTGGTAAATACTGCACCATCAATGCCGAGTTCAATTTCAGTTCCTACTTCAGCTCAAAAAGCAGGAACAACACTTTCAATAAGCTGGGGATCATCATCAGATGCAGAAGGCAATTCATTAACTTATTATCTAGAATTTTTCAATGGAAGCTCTTGGGTATCATGTGGAAGTACAGCAAATAAATCATTAACTTATACGTTACCTCAATTAGATATTAATAACGCACAATTTAGAGTGAGAGCATTTGATGGAGCATTATATTCTTCGTATGCGACATCCAATGCTTTTTCTATATTTACTAATAGCGTACCTACAATATCAGGCAATGCAAATGAAAATTTAGGCGATAAAAATACTCCATTTTCAGTTACATATAGTGTAAATGACGTTGATAGTTCTAATGTGCTAAATGTTGTAGAAAAATTGAATAGCAATCAGATTAACTCAATTAATAATGCCCCTAGAAATCAAAATTTTACTATTAATATTGATAGAGCGACATTAGATAGTCTGCCTTTAAATCAACAAAGTGTAATTCAAATAAGTGTGTCAGATGGGAAAACTACAACGTATAAAACTGTCACATTTACAAGAATTAATAGTGGTCCTACAATATCAAATACGGAAAAAGATTTAGGTATAGTTAATAATGTAAGTGAAAAATATACATGTACAGATGTTGAGGGAAATGCTTTTATAATAACTGAAAAAATTAATGATAAAGAAATCAAAACATTTAGCGGTGTTAATGGGACAGAATATACAACTAATATTCCTCAAAATATGTGGCTTCAACTTATCAATGGTCAACATACGTATGCGATAATTGCAACTGATTCTCTGGGTGCTAAGACAGTAAGAAAATTCACTTTTACGAAGAAAGAAACTGTTATTGAAAGTACTGGACTTAAAAACGCCATTCAAACTGATGTAGCAGCAACAAAAATTATTTTAACTCCCAATTGGCTTGGTAAGGAAAATGCAGATGTTTTGTTTCAGGTATGTAATAATGCGTTTGATGCAAATCCAACATGGGAAGATGCAACAAGTCAGACTTTATTAGGGAAAACTTATGTTTTTACTAACAAGGCTAAAACTGCAGATAAATGGGGAATAGATATAAAATATAAATTAGCTTTAAAATCTGGTTCAATAGAAGGAGTAGATTTTTATGGACTAGGAGGTGCTTTCGAATAATGGAAATTATAAATGAAAAACCACTACAAGAGATACAGGAATATAAAAAACAAGAGGTTGAAAAAGCGACAGCTGACATTTGGGAAGCAATAGTCAATGTGGGAGCTGATTTAGTAAATGCTCAGCTAGAGATAGCGGAAGTGGGATTTAGAACCAGTTGAAGGATCTAGTAAGAAAGTAGTTCCAGAAGACTATAGATCTGAAGTTGCAGAATACTTAGTACAGTAATAAAATAAGCCAATAGATCAACACCAATAAGGTGTTTTTTTATTGGCCTATTTTTATGAACAAAATAAATAATTAAGATATACTATATATGGTTTTGCAAAAATTTACTTAAATTCTTATATTTAAAGGAATTTGTATTACGATTATTGTTGGAATTTACCAAGGTTGGAATTAAAATAATTAATAGACGCGTCATAATTTTGTATATAAGGGAGAAATAAGAAATGAAAAACTACTCAAAAATATTATTTTTTATGTTTCTATGTTTGTTTATTATTGGAACTCAAAATGTTGCATATGCATCTGTAACTACTTGGAATCCAAACGATAAAACAAATAGTGTTGTTTTATCAAATGATAATTTTACTGCACAATTAAATAATGGTATAATTTGTAGTGCTAAATCTACTAATTATATGACTTCGGGAAAGTATTATTGTGAATTGAAAATTAATAATGTTTCAGCTGGGTCTTTAATGTTTGGAGTAGCTAATGATAACTTTAATGTTAATACTGACAATTACGATTCTAAAAATCAGTTTGCTTATTATAGTTATTCCGGAAGCTTATATCCTTCAAATTCAAGCTATGGTAGTACCTATGGTACTAACGATGTAATTGGGATGGCTATAGACATAGATAATAAGAAAATTAAATTTTCTAAAAATGGAACATGGTATAATGAGACTATCTTACCAAGTTGGAGTAAATATTATGCTTACATAACTAGTGGCTCTAGTATAGAGAATTATACAGCAACATTAAATTTTGGTAACACACCATTTATTTATAATCCACCGACAGGATATTCAGGATATGATAACACTTCAAGTATTGTACTTAATAAATCTGTATGTAATTTAAAAGTTGGAGAAAATGATCAGTTAATAGCAACAACAACTCCAGCTGGTTCTAATGTTATTTGGTCAACAAGTGATGAAACAATTGTACAAGTTGAGCCAGATGGAACTATCAGAGGCATGGCGTTGGGTACAGCGACAATAACAGCTAAAATCAATGGGACAGATATAATAGCAACTTGTGAGGTAACTGTGACTGCTGAGGATGTTCCAACTGATCCAGAAGAACCTTCAGGAGATGGTACTTTATTCATCGAATTAGAAGATGGAAACATAAAGCAATATGCTGTAACTGAAGATAAAATTGCAGACTTTATACAATGGTATAAAAATAGAGATAATGATGATTCTGAATCACCAATATATAAATTTACAAAAGGTGATTATAAAGATTATGTAGTACATGATAAAATAGTTTGGTTTGAAATAAGATAATTAAATACTTAATAAGAGACACTTGCAGAAATGTAGGTGTCTTTTGTTATACAAAAATATTAGAAAGAAGGTAAAAGAAAGATGGAAACTTATATTAATTCATTAACACATAACATATTTGCTCAAATAGTGGTATGGGCTATATTTTTGGATACATTTTTAGGAGTATTAAGATCTATAAAGGAAAGAAAGTTTAATAGCTGCGTTGGTATAGATGGAGGAATAAGAAAAATAGCAATGATAGGGTGTATTGCATTCTTGGCAGTACTAGATATGAGCTTTACATTTAATTTATTATTTATGCTGCCACAAGAATGGATTAGCTTTTTAGGTGTAAATAAATTAGGCTTATGTGAATTCTTTTCTATTTTATTTATATTGTATGAGGCTGTAAGTATTTTAAAAAATATGCTTTTATGTGGCTTACCAGTGCCAAAGAAGTTAAGTGTTAAGGTAGAAAGCTTTTTAAGTATAATGACAGATGAATTGCCTATAGAGAACAAAGAACAGTAATTAAGTAGCCTATAGGGTTACTCTTATTTTATTTTTAGGAGGAATTTGCAATGGTAATAGGATTAAGAGCAGGACATTCAGATAATTGCACAGGAGCTATAGGAATAGTTGATGAACATCAGCAAATGAAAAAGTACTATGTTGCAGTAAAAACAGTGTTTGAACAATATGGACATACGGTGATTGATTGCAATAGTAACGCTAGTACACAAAATGGAGAACTTAATGAAGGAGCTAATAAAGCAAATTCAGCTAATTGCGATTTATTCATTTCCTTACATATGAATTGCTTCAATGGTTCAGCACATGGAGCAGAGGTACTTGTATCAAGTCAATCTAGTTCAGCTTTTCCATATGCACAAAGATTAGTTAATAACTTTGCTGAATTAGGGTTTTACAATCGTGGAGTTAAATATGAAAGATTATATGAAATGAATCATATTAATTGTGGTAATTTAATATCAGAGATTTGTTTCTGCGATTCTCAGGAAGATATTAATATTTACAATAAGTATTCTTGGGAAGAGTTAGCGCATGTCCTATGTAATGCTATAGATATTAATATACCAAAAGAAATAAAATATATGACAACAAAAGAAACTGGATATGTTGTTACAAGTTACTTGCCTAACGGTAATAAAGGTAATGGAAGTTTTGATGGGGTGGATTTGAACTATGTATTAAGTTACTTTCAAGGCGTAAAGTGTTATGTTAGAGGAAATGAAAAGGGGGTATGGATTGAAACACAAGTGTTACCAATAGAAAAGTGCAATGAATTAAAGAAACTCCTTGGCAGCTGGTTTTATAGTATTGAATAATAGTTTTTAGGGTATGTGAACATTTAGATTTAAGTGAGATGACTATTATAAAGATGAATTTAGGGTGCTTTAGTTACCCTATTTTAGGAGATTAAATAAGAGAGTAATAGTTTTTTAGGCTTCTTACTCTCTTATTTATAATTTATTACGATTGGGTAGCTATTTATGGTTAGTTAATTCTTCAGTATATTATTATTATATTATATTTTATTTATAATATACTTTTGGCATATGATATCTAACTATTAAATTAGATATCATACAGAATTAATTTAAACAGTTATTTATCTCATAGACTTTAATGTTAGTACTTTATAAATGAATCTAAACATTAAACCTAGATTGACACTAGTTAAAACTAGAAACAATCCTAAAAGAATAACTGGATCATGAAGTTCAGCCATAAATATCTACCTCCTATATTTAATTAGATTTAATGTTAACATAATTAAAGTAGAAATGCAACTAAGTCAAGTTTGTATATAAATGACCTTAATCTGTGGAAAACTTGTCCAAATTGTAGAAATATTATACAATATAAAAGAAACTCACATAGTAGACTGCAATATTGTGAGTTTCTTTTATAATAGAGTCAATAATCATCTCTATTATATTACATATATTTAATTAATCATTAGAGGATATTAGGAGAGAGAATATGAGTAATGAAGTATTATATGATTTACGACAAGAAAAAGTTTTGATTTCTAAGCTTATGGGACAATGTGAAGATATTTACAAGATATTTAATGATACAAGCAAAGGCAGAGTAGTTGGAGTTACACTAGAGAATTTGGAGTGGCAAATATTAAAAAATACTTTAAAATATTATATAAAATTTTTGGGTAATAGAATACTGGAAAGAGAATGTTATGATAATATCGAATGGATATGTCTTGGAAGCGATAGAGTTGATACAATTTCGAAAGAGCTTATCGATTCGATAGTTGTTCAACTAAAGAAAATTGAATTATACGTTGAAGAGGAAGAATATAAACAAAACATATGTAAAAAAGAAGAAAAAAGATTAGAGATTATTTTAAAAAAGGAACCTAAGATATTTATTAGTCACTCTGTAAAGGATAAAAAATATGTAGAAATAATTGTTGAATTATTTGAAGATATTGGGGTTAAAAAAGAACAGCTATTTTGTAGTTCTATTCCAGGTTATGGTATACCTCTTGGGGAAGATATTTATAGTCACTTAAAAAAGGAATTTTTAGAAAGAGAATTATTTGTAATATTTATTCTTTCTAGAGATTATTATGATAGTACGCCATGCCAAAATGAAATGGGAGCAGCTTGGATTTTACAAAATGATTATAGGAGTATATTGCTACCTAATTTTGAATTTTGTGAAATAAAAGGGGCTATCAATCCTAATAAAATAGGAATAAAATTGAATGATGAAAGTATAGAGTATTCATTAATTGAATTAAGAAATCAGCTAATAGAAAAATTTAAATTACCGATTATCGATGAGCAAAAGTGGTTACGTAATAGTAAAAAATTTATTGAAAGCGTTGGAAAAATAAAACCATAATATTTAGGCTAGTACTGAAATTATAATTTTAGTACTAGCCTTTTTATGTGAACAAAATATATTTTTACATTTTATACCAAGGTGAACAATGTAAACAAAATTTTTTGCCTTGTTCACACTCCTTGTTCACACTTCGAATTAAGTCATATCAACTACTAAAATAATGTTGTGTACAATGTGAACAATAATATATTATATATTATTATTTATATAAATAGACATATATACGTATATACACATATGCCTAATACACGTATATACATATATATATAGAAAATCTGTTCACTTTGTCACACTTATAATTTTGATATGTTATTATCCGGATTGATATTTTCAATCAGTTGGTCAAGCTGTCCACTTTTAACAAGTTCAGCTAATAGTAAAGTGATTTTTTTATTTACTGCTTCGAAGTCTTCCCTTGAGTTGGTGCAAATTACTTTTATATTATTTTTCTTTTTCAAGTTTATTCTCCTCTACATATTTTTTTAGATTAGATGTTTATGATAATTATTAATAACTATCTATATCTAACAGTGTTGTTAAAAAATAAATGTTGTTAAAATGTTGTTAAAATAAAAAAATACCAACGTTTTATACATTTCAAACGTTGGCATTACTGGCTTGGTGACCCCTAGGGGAATCGAACCCCTGATTCCACCGTGAGAGGGTGGCGTCTTGACCGCTTGACCAAGGGGCCTTACAACAAATATGATTTTACTCTTATTTTTTTATTATGTCAATAACTATTTGGATATATACGCCAAAAAAGAAATAAGTGTACTCAGATTATTGAATATCGTAAAAATTTTTTCGTTATTTATCCTACAAATCATAATTTTCTAAATATTTAAAAAACATACTTGTTTTTCGGCGAAAATCTGTTAAACTATAATATAGTTAGTAATTTAAATAAGAGGTGTATATTGCTAAAAATATACTCATCGCTCCTCTAATGTGACTTTTAAGTTACATAAATTACGACTCCTTTTTAATATTTTGTGGGATATCCATTAAGATTTAATTGTTTATTAGCAGTTTAAATTTTGATGGATATTATTTTTTGCACAAAATATTGTTTCGTCATATGGAGTTATTGTAAAAGAGTGCTATCAATATAAAGAATAAATTGATAAATCTAAATAGAAAAGAGAAGTATCAAAGTGAAATTCGATGCTTCTCATAATCTTTAATAGTGATTAATAATCAATTATTCCGAAATAAAATTAACGTGGCATTTGTGAGAATATAGCTGCAAGTAATGTACCTAAGAACAAGAATTCTAAAACTATTAATACAATTGCAACTATAAATGCAACTAAACCAGCTCTGCTCCAAGTAGATTGAACTAGTAAAAATTCTTGTGGATTAGAATATTCTCCATTTTTCCATGCCCACTCATTACCTTTAGCACCACATACAAATATCCATACTATGTTTAATAGTGGAACAAGACATAGCAGTGGAAGATAGCTTTTATTTCCTATTCCCCAAAAGATATTGAACATAAATGCTCCCCAATTCCACTTCTTAATTTCTTGTGGAACTTGTCCATTTGTAAAATTGTTTACTGAATTTTCCATTAAATCACCTCCAAATATTATATTCATTAATATTCTAACTTATTATGGATAAAACGGCAATAAATATAAAAAATAAGTAAGGATTGGCCAAAAGGCATAAATAAGCAAAATTTAAATTTAATTTATAAAATTAAAAGGGAGTAGATGCTTTTATGAAATGTTGCATTTAGAATATTGCTAGGTGATTTCTTATGATTTTAGAAATTCACAGAAATATATTATAACAACGGTCATAACAGAGTCTACTCCCTTTTGTTAAGTTATATCAAAAACTATTCCTGCGAAAGCCAATCTAATACTGCAGGATTTGCACATGCTGAAGTTTTTGCATCTATTTTTGTTACAAAGATAATATCTCCACCATTAGCTACAGAATTTACTTCATTAAATATATCTTCTGCAGATAAAGAGTTTGTTTTGACAAAAAATCCTTCAGGCAAAAATTGAGCCCAAGCACCTAAAGATTTAATTTTTCCAATTATATTAGCACCACTATTTGCATGTTCATGAGAATGTTCATGATCGTGGCCGCATCCACAAGATTCGTGGTCGTGTGAATGTTCTCCTCCGCATCCACATTCTTCATCATGATCATGGCTATGACCGTGGGTATCACTTAAAAAATATGTAATCATATATACTGACATAATATCTCTCCTTTCAAATTTAACATATTTTATGTTTATGTTTTTACATTTAAATTATACAGTAATAATGTTGAATTAAATTATATTCTAAATCTAGGTAAATAAGCAAGGGAAATTAAGGAATTAATAGAATTGTATAAATATAAATCAAAGAAGTAAACTATGAATGATTACAACATTTTTAGGTTTGAAGTTATCAGTAATTTTAAATTATAAATATTTTAACTATGTTATATGGCAAAATGGGAGGCGGATTTAATATGAATTATGATGTAATTATTGTGGGGGCAGGCCCAGCAGGAATATTTACTGCTTATGAGTTAAATAAGTATAAGCCTGAATTTAAAATCCTCTTAATTGAAGGCGGAAAAAGAATAGAAAACAGGAAATGTCCTAAAGAGAAAACAAAAGTATGTGTATCTTGCAAACCATACTGCAGTATAACTACTGGATTTTCAGGAGCAGGAGCATTTTCAGATGGAAAATTATCTTTAAATTATGAAGTTGGCGGCGATTTACCTGAACTTATTGGAAGTGACCTGGTTCAGGAATATATAGATTATGCAGATTCTATCTATCTAAGTTTTGGTGCAGATCCAAAGGTAGAGGGGTTAGGAAATGATGAAGGTGTTAAGGAAATAAGAAGAAAGGCAATTCAAGGAGGATTGAAGTTGGTAGATTGCCCCATAAGACATTTGGGTACTGAAAAAGCGCAAGAAATATATCTTAAAATTCAAAATCATTTATTAGATAATAGAATCGAAATCAAATTTGATACAACAGCGCGAGATTTGTTAATTAAAGATAATAAAGTACAGGGAGTTATAATATCGGATTCATTAAAATTTGAAAGTGTTGAAGAAGTTTACGGTGATAAAGTAGTTGTGGCGACAGGTAGAAAAGGAGCTGATTGGCTTAAGGAAATGTGTGTAGAGCATCATATAGAGCATACAGCTGGTCAAGTAGATATTGGAGTTAGAGTTGAGCTTAGAAATGAAGTAATGGAGAGTGTAAACAATGTTCTTTATGAATCTAAGTTAATAGGATATCCAGCGCCTTTTAAAAATAAAGTAAGGACTTTCTGTCAAAATCCTGGAGGCTTTGTGAGCCAAGAAAATTACGATAATAATTTAGCTATAGTTAATGGACATTCTTATAAAAATAAGAAATCAGAAAATACAAATTTAGCTATTTTAAGTTCGCATCATTTTTCAGAGCCATTTAATGAGCCCATTGAATATGGAAAAAAAGTTGCTGAGCTTGTGAATATGCTAGGGAATGGCAGAATATTAGTCCAAAGATATGGAGATATTTTAGAGGGGAAGAGAACTTGGGAAAAGGAGCTGTATCAATCAAACATAAGGCATACCCTTTTAGATGCAGAGGCGGGAGATTTAACTTCAGCGATTCCTTATAGAACAATGACTAATATTTTAAATTTTATTCAGGCTTTGGATGTGGTAGTACCAGGTTTTGCGAGCCCAGAAACACTGCTATATGGTCCTGAAATTAAATTTTATAGTAACAGAATACTATTAGATAATAATTTTGAAACCAATATTGAAGGATTACACTGTTTAGGGGATTCGAGCGGATGGACTAGAGGATTAATGATGGCATCTGCAATGGGAGTAATAATGGGAAGAGTGCTTTAATCAAATACTTAAGAAATATATGATGGGAGGCTGCTCTAGCTTTTGTACTATATATAAATATGTGTAGTATCAGAAGTAAGGTAATCTCTTATTTTGTGTTTAATAATAATATTTCTTTGTATTAATATAGAAGCCTTGTACTTAAAGGTGAATATACTCAAAGAGAAATTTTGTAAGATTTCACATACAAGTTGTACATACAAGATGTTTACATTTATAAAAATTGGTAGTATTATGAAAAAGGAGAAAATGATTTTAATAATAGACTTGAAGATGAAATATTGTAAATATAAAGGATTTATGAATTTGAAGGAGGGGGAAGAGCATAAGATGATTGAAAACGTATTCTGAAAAGTATTGAGATGTATGTACAAGTGGGATTGAAAAAAGATTTAGGAGGATGAGGAATGCTTAAAAAATCTATAAGTTGTTTAATTGCAGCCGTATTAAGTTCTAGTCTTACATTGGGTTTTGGTACTCAAAAAGTACAAGCGGAAACAAAATCAAATAATTATACACTTAATATAAATGCAGATGAAAAAAAGTTTAATGAAAGTGATATGCTTACAGGTCTATTTTTTGAAGATATAAATAGTGGTGCTGATGGAGGTCTATATGCCGAATTAGTTGAAAATAGATCATTCGAATTTAAAGATCCACTTGAATCATGGAAAATCGAAAAAGATGGAAACAGTAAGGGAGATATAACAGTAAAAAAAGATGTACCTTTAAATAGTAATAATCCGACTTATATAGAAATGAATGCAACTAGTAATGGCGATGGTTTAAGGTTAGTTAATGACGGCTTTAAAGGAATAGCAATAGAAAGTGGAAATAAATATGAATTCTCTTTTTTGGCAAAAAATGTTGATGGGCAAACACCAATAACAGTTGGAGTTGAAAATAGCAGTGGAAGAACTATTTCTGAGGTTAAAACTATAGATAATATAGGTAAAGAGTGGACAAAGTATGAGGGTGAATTAAGTGCAATTGATGATGCAAATGATGCAAAGTTTGTTGTTTATACAAAAGGAACAGGAAAAGTTGATTTAGACATGATTTCATTATTTCCTCAAGATACATGGAAGGATAGAAAATATGGTTTAAGAAAAGATTTAGTTGAAAGACTTGCGGAGTTAAAACCAAAATTTCTTCGCTTTCCAGGTGGATGTGTAATTGAAGGTGATGTAAAAGACCAAATGTATAATTGGAAAAATACAATAGGAAAAGTTGAGGAAAGAAAAGTAACAGAAAATAAGTGGGGATATTATCAATCTTATGGCTTAGGATTTTATGAGTATTTTGAGTTATGTGAAGACCTTGGAGCTGTTCCAGTACCTGTTGTAAATGCGGGGATGACATGTCAAGGCGGAGCTCATGCAGGAGTATCAACTTACATGGCAAGTGGAAGTGATCTTGATAGTTATATTCAAGATGCATTAGACTTGATTGAATACGCTAATGGAGATGAAAATACCACATGGGGCAAAAAGAGAATTGAAGCAGGTCATAAGGAACCATTTAATTTGAAATATTTAGCTATAGGTAATGAGCAGTGGGGAGAAGAATACCGCAAGAGATTTGAAGCATTCCAAAAGGTATTTAATGAAAAGCACCCAGAAATTACGTTGATTTCAGCATCGGGGCCAGTAGCAGATGGTCCTATTCTTAAAGATGCATGGAACTGGATTAAACAAAATGCAAGTAAAACTATAGTTGATGAACATTACTATATGAGTCCGGATTGGTTCTTAAGTCATACTGATAGATATGACAGTTATGATAGAAACGGTCCTAAAGTATTCCTTGGAGAATATGCATCTCAAAGCAATACTTTAAAATCTGCATTATCTGAGGCAGCCTATTTAACAGGTCTTGAGAGAAATTCTGATGTTGTTAAAATGGCAGCATACGCACCATTGTTTGCAAAGGCTGATAGTTTTCAGTGGGCACCAGATATGATTTGGTTTAATGGATCAACTAATTATGTAACCCCTAATTACTATGTTCAAAAGTTATTTAGCAATAATCTAGGAACTCAAATGGTAAAAGATGAGCTTAAAAAACCTGAAATAAAGAAGAATACAGATATTACAGGTGGGATTTTACTGGGATCATGGGCAACACAAGTTGAATATGACAATGTAAAAGTAACAGATAATAAGACAGGAAAAGAAATATTTGCTGATAACTTTGACAAAGATAATTCGGAGTGGGATAAAGTAAATGGAAATTGGCAAGTTAAAGATGATAAGCTTGTTTTAAATGAAATTAAAGATAATTGTAAGGTACAAACTATTAATAATGACTGGAGTAATTATACTTTAGAATTAACAGCTAAGAAAACTGGCGGAAATGAAGGTTTCCTAATTGGATTTGGTGCTAAGGATACTAATAATTACTACTGGTTAAATATTGGAGGCTGGGGTAATACTCAAACTGTTATAGAAAAAGCTGTTGATGGTGCCAAATCGTCAATTAGTGAAGCAGATTCGGAATTTGATAGTGTGAAGACTGGTGAAGAGTATAAAATCAAAATTGTTGTAAATGGTGATAAAATAAGCTGCTATATAAATGATAAATTAAGTAATGAAGTTGTAGATAAAAAATCTGATACAGATATATTTACATCTTCAAGTTATGATGAAAAGACTGGAGACCTAATTGTTAAAGTTGTAAACACATCAGATGAAGCTAAAAAGGTCAAAGTGAATATAAATAGCAGTAAAAAAATAAATCCAAATGCCAAGGTAGAATATATTACTGGTGATAGCCCAAGTGAAATAAATTCATTTGATAAACCAAATGAAGTATCAATTAAGAATAAGACAGTTGATAATGTATCTAAGAGTTTTGACTATGATGCAGATAAATTCTCAGTATCAGTAATAAGAATTAAACTTAGTTACTAGGCTTGTGCACTAAATAGGGAAAATTTAAGCTACTAGTCCTAATTTGGAAATAACTGAATCCAAATCTATCCCGTTATCCGCACAGGCATGTGCAAAACTAACTATTTGTACCAAATAGTT
>Ga0209281_1001264_pt1 | contig 16408 bp, 16 predicted proteins | sample MedtruBG_FD_187514 | JGI IMG/M metagenome (GOLD analysis project Ga0209281, IMG submission 187514) | Root nodule microbial communities of legume samples collected from California, USA - Medicago truncatula BG (SPAdes) (version 2) | ecosystem: Host-associated > Plants > Roots > Nodule | place... | reverse complement strand
TTCCATCAAAAGCTGTAATTTTCTTTTTACGATACTTTTGAACTAGGTATTCAAATGCAACTGCTGAAACTGCCCCAACTACCATATTAATTAAAGCTGGAAACCCAAAATAAAATATTGAGAAAATCGCAGCTGGAGCAAGTGCTAAGTTTACATTCCACATTATTTTTGAAATTGATTCATTACATCTAATATGAGGTGATGTCGAGACAGTCAACTCACTTTCCCTCAGCTCAGCTTCTTTAACTTTAATTTCATTCTCGTATTTTTTATCATCCTTAACTTTTACCTCTTTATCTTTGTCTGCCTTTGTTTCAACATACTTATTATCCTGTATCTTATTTTCACTCGAAACAGCTTGTAAATCGCCATTATTTTGTATTTCATTTTTTTCTTCTTTCCTTGCTTGATAGTTGCTTTCTTGTGTATCAATTTCCTTTGCCTTAAATTCCGAACTCATTTTATCCCCTCTCCCTATTTACTAACTTGGCTGTGCTTGATTTTGTGCTTTTAGATATTTAATATATTGCACAATATTGCGTTTTGCAGGGCACTTATAAGTACAGCTTCCACATTCTATACAATTAAATAAACTATACTCTTCCTTAGCTTCTTTAAACTTTTGTCGTTCCCCTAATATACTTAGCATGCTTGGAACAAGCCCCATAGGACAAGCATTAACACATCTTCCACATCTTATACATGCAGATTCTTCACCAGAATTCACTGCTTCTGGGCTTAATGCAACTATCCCTGATACCCCTTTAATTATTGGAACATCTAGAGAAAATTGAGCAATTCCCATCATTGGTCCACCCATAATTATTTTTTCAGGTGTTTTACTAAATCCGCTGCAATAATCTACTACATCTCTAAACTTTGTTCCTATTCTTAGCAGTAAGTTTTTAGGTTCATTAATAGCATCTCCAGAAACTGTAGTAACTCTTTCAATTAGTGGAATTCCATTTACTACAGCATCACAAATCGCTATCACTGTGCCAACATTTTGCACTACTGTACCTACATCCATTGGTAGTCCACCAACTGGCACTTCTCTATTGGTAAGTACTTTTATCAACATTTTTTCAGCACCTTGAGGATATTTTGTTGGCAATGACACGACTTCCACATTTGACCCTTTAAATGCCTCTTTCATAACTCTAACTGCCTCTGGTTTATTATCCTCTACCCCAACAAATCCTTTTTTAACATCAAGTACTTTCATGACGATTTCTACACCCGTAACTATGCGTTCAGTGTACTCAAGCATCATTCTATAATCTGCTGTTAAAAACGGCTCACATTCTGCCGCATTAAGAATAAACACATCTATTTTCTTATCTTGGCTCGGACTTAGTTTAACGTGTGTCGGAAATGTTGCCCCTCCAAGGCCTACTATTCCAGATTCCTTAATAATATTTTTAATTTCTTGCCCGTCCAACTTTTCCCATTCACGATGTAATGGAACCCCTTCAATCCACTCATCTAATCCATCATTTTCAATTACAACTGCTAAACATTTCCCTTTAGAAGCATGTGGCAGTTCTGAAACCTCAATAACCTTTCCCGAAATTGATGAATGTATAGGACTATGCATAAAGGCGTCACTTTTAGCTATAACTTGTCCTTTCTTAACTAAATCACCAGCTTTAACTATTGGTACACAAGGGGCTCCAATATGCTGGCTTACGGGTATAGTTACCTTTTTAGGTAATGGTGGAATCTCTATTGCTTTACCAAAAGTATAATTTTTGCTATCTTTAGGATGAATCCCTCCAAGAAAATTTTTTAACATTACAATCGCCTCACAAACCTGTTTAAAATAAAATACTTAAATGAGTAAAATATAGTAATTGCTATTAGTAAAATTATGTTATGAAAAATCCATATATTACAATTTATCACTTCAAAATTTGAATAATTTTGGGCTGTGACTTCCCCTTTTCTTCAGTATCTCTATCAAGTTTCTTTACTAGTACAACCGCTAATAAAGCTGCTACTATACCACCTATCACTTGACATATTGAAATACTAGCTTCAAAATATTTTCCCAAAATCCCTCCTATCATTGCTCCAACGAATAAAGCAATTAGTGGTAAAATAAAAACAATAAACGCAGCCCACAACATATTAGTTTCTTTTACTTCAAAAATTACCCTCTGACCAGGTTTAGCTCCAATTTTGTTACTGGCCGTTATAATAATACTCTCGCTCCCTGGACATGCACCACAATTTTTGCAATCACTGTGCCTTCCTACCCTTACCTTTGCAACATTATCAATCACCTCAACTACCAATCCCTGTTCTGTTTTCATACTTATCAAACTCCTTAAAAGTGATTTAATTAACCTAATTTATATTACCTCGCAAGTGTAATATATTATATTCTTTGTAATTATATGGTAATAAATTCATTATAAACCTTTCTTTTTTCATTTTAAAGTAATTGCTTCATAAAATTTTTTTCATAATTCAGTTGATTCTAATTTATCCCTAGTATATATACTCCATAATTTTCTAGTGATATAATATTAAAGTAAAAATATTATTCAAACATTTGGGGGACTTTATAAATGAATATAGAATTTTCTAATAACCTGGAATTTTTTCAAACTGGAATTTTTAACATACTTGATGAAAAAAAATCTGAGCTTATTGCTTCTGGTAAAAAAGTATTCAATCTATCTGTTGGAACTCCTGATTTTAAACCTGATCAACATATTATTGATGCTTTAGTAAACTCTTCACAAAACACCGACAACTGGAAATACGCTTTAGGTGATTTGCCTGAATTATTAGAAGCTGTTTGTACATATTACAAGAAAAGATTTAATGTTGAAATAAACGTAAATGAAGTTATGTCTATTTACGGTTCTCAAGAGGGTTTAACACATATAGGGCTCACGCTATGTAATAAAGAGGATATTGTTCTAGTTCCAAATCCAGGATATCCAATATTTGAAATTGGCCCTTATCTTTCTGGCGCTGAAATCGCTTATTATTCCCTTTTTCCAGAAAATAATTATCTTCCAGACTTTAATTCAATACCTGAAGATATATTGCATAGAGCTAAATTTATGGTAGTCTCATATCCTTTAAACCCTGTATGTGAATGTGCTACACCAGAATTTTATGCTGAATTAATAACTTTTGCTAAGAAAAATAATATTATTATAATCCATGATAATGCTTATTCTGACATTGTTTATGACGGAAAAATTGGAGGCTCATTTTTATCTTATGAAGGAGCAAAAGATGTAGGTGTCGAATTTTATTCTTTATCTAAATCCTTTAATATTACAGGATCTAGAATTTCTTTCGTTATAGGAAATTCTGATATTATAAAGCATTTTAAAATGCTTCGTTCACAAATCGATTATGGTATTTTCCTGCCTATTCAATATGCTGCAATAGCCGCTTTAACTGGACCTCAAGACAGTGTTGCCAAACACTGCGTAGAATATGAAGAAAGAAGAAATGCTCTATGCAGAGGTCTCACAAGTATTGGCTGGAATGTGCCTGATAGCAAAGGAACTATGTTTGTTTGGGCTCCCATTCCATCTAAATATACTAATTCATATGAATTTTGCATGGAACTTATGGAAAAAACCGGCGTAATATGCACTCCTGGTAGTGCATTTGGTACCCTTGGCGAAGGTTATGTAAGATTTGCTTTAGTTTTACCTGTCTCGGAAATAACTGATGCAGTTAATGGCATAAAGGAAAGTAATATTTTATTATAGAATTATAGCGACATTTTTCATCCCTAAACTGGTATATTATTAATAAAATATACAGTACATTTTTTAAGTTTTTTATGGGAATTATTTAATTGTAAGATGTAATATTTAATAAAAAATTTACTTAGTTAGGAGTGATGGTTTTGATTAACTTAAAAGAAGGTAATCATAAGTTTTATTTAGGTGATAATGAATATAACATGAAAGCAGAAGTAACATATATTGATAGTGGAGATAATACTATTATACTTAATCATACCTTTGTTTCACCAGAATTAAGAGGGCAAAATATTGGTGCACAATTAGTAAAAAGAGTTGTAGATTTCGCAAGAGATAATGATAAAAAAATAATTCCGCAATGCTGGTTTGCAGAAGAAGAATTTGTGGCTCACAAAGAATATGAAGATGTATGGTCTAAATAATTACACTTTTAAAGGTATTGTGAAGAACTTAAAGTGAAGCAATGAACAACCGAAAGAGAATACATATATGTTCCTCAGGACTATGAAAAATTTCGCTGAACATATCTAAATAGAAAGTTGCACCACTTCTGCATGTTCCTGTGACAAGCACAGGACAAGCAAAAGTGGAACAACTTTCTATTAAGATATGCAGCAGCTTATTTTTCAATGCCTGCTCCACATATATGTATTCTCTTTCTTTGTATGCTTTCACTTTAAGTATTTCACCGATAACCTAATTGAATCATTATATGTATATTGTATTAAAGTTCGCAAATATACTTAACTCAAGGTATTGTTAACCCTAGAAGTATAAAAATACTTGCACTAATATATTTTTATTTTAAACTTGCTATTAAGCAACGAATGGTAGTATATGTTTTTACGGAGTGTTCATAAGAAGATTTTGCTGGCTGTGATTCTAGATTATAAGTTGTTCAAAAGCGTAGTCTTTTGAAGCAAGCACTTTGGGTACAACTTATAGTCTTAGAATCACCCAGCATAATTTTTAAGGAACCAGAGTAAACACATATATTCCCTTTCGTTTTTTTAGAAGTAAACTTAAAATAATCTCTTAATGCAAGTATTTTTTATATTTCGAATGATTCACAATACCTTTATATTTAGTCTTAACACTGTGCTTCTGCCACAATGCTTTTACCGTTATCTTTTAATTTTCTTATTCTTATATAGTATGTGATCATTAAAATTAATTCGGCTCCCAGCCATGCGGCTACTTCTGCAAAGTAAATTCCTGTTTCACCTATTAATAAAGGCAGAAATAAGGCTACTGATATACGCATGCAAAGTTCAACTATTCCTGAAAGCATTGGTATTATAGTATCCCCCATGCCTTGGAGTGCATTTCTATAAATATGAAGCATATATAGAATAAATAACATACTACTCATTACCATTAGATATTTATATGCTATGTCCGTTACCTGTTTAACTTCTTCTGGGTTACCGGATATAAACATTAAAGCAAAGTAACGTCCAAATAAAAATAATATTACAGAAAGTATTACTGATGTACCAACTGCCATTTTTAGTGCTGAATTCATCCCTGTACGAATACGGTCATATTTTTTAGCACCTAAGTTTTGTCCTGTAAAAGTAGCCATTGAATACCCTAGAGATACCGCTACTAACTCTAGTATTCCATAAAGCTTGTTTGTTGCCGTAAATCCAGCAACGAACATGAATCCAAAGCCGTTTACAACATATTGTACAACAAGACCTCCAAACCCTATAATTCCATTTTGAAAAGATATAGGTGCTCCTAAAAAAGTTAATTTCCGTATCATATACATATCAATTTTAAAATCCTCTGAAGTAAGTTTTAATATTGATAACTTTCTAACATTATTTATGCAATATATAAATGAAAATATTTGTGCAATTACAGTAGCTATTGCAGGCCCTATGATTCCTAGCTTAAATACCAAAACAAAAATCATATCTAAAACAACATTAATAATAGATGCGGTTATCATTGCCATAAGTGGTGTACGGCTGTCACCTAAAGCCCTAAGTATTGCAGAACAAGTATTGTAAGCCAAGATTGCAGGTATCCCGCAAAATGCAACCCATAAAAAAGAAAGTGAATCATTAATAATATTCTCAGGAGTATTTAATAAGACTAACACCGGCCTTGCAGCAAGTAATGAAATTATTGTCATTACAACACCAAGAATAGCCGCAAGTATTGTTGACATTGTAACTGTCTTACGTAGCTTTTCCATATTATTTTTTCCAAAGTATTGTGAAATTAGTATAGAAAAACCCTGAGTAAATCCAATAATTATATCTATGACCATCCAATTAAGCCAGGCCCCTGCACCTACAGCCGCTAAAGCTTCCACTCCTAAAAACTTCCCTATAACTATTGTATCCACAATAGTATATAGCTGTTGAAATATGTTCCCAAATATTAACGGTAACGCAAACATAAAAATAAGCCTTAAAGGCTTCCCCACTGTCATATCTTTTATTTTACTGCTCAATGTATCTCATCCCCCTTTATGTCCCTATATTATAATGTTAATGCTTTCGCTATTATTATCTCATATTTTTACTTATAAAACATGCTTCTAATTTTTTTTTGTGAGTTCTGCTAACTGAAATCACTACTAAAAATATAAGACTCTCTATATAAATGATTAAATATAAATTATCATATCTAATTTATTATACAGAAAGCCTCACATTTTAGGTATAACTAATGATTTCTATGCACCAATAGTTGCCATCATTATTGCTTTAATTGAATGCATGCGATTTTCAGCTTCATCAAATACTACTGATTGTTTTCCTTCAAAAACTTCATCTGTAACCTCTAAAGCAGTTAATTCAAATTTTTCTCCTACTTCTTTTCCAACCTTTGTTTTTAAATCATGATAAGCAGGTAAACAATGCATGAATATTGCATCTTTACTTGCATTTTCCATAACGTCTTTATTTACTTGATATGGGAGTAACATTTTTAATCTACTTTCCCATACTTCATCTGGTTCTCCCATAGACACCCAAACATCAGTATAAATAACATCTGCATTTTTAGTCCCTGCTATTACATCTTCTGTTAATATAATAGTAGAACCATTTTCTTTAGCAATTTCTCTACATGTTTCTACTAATTCTTCTGCAGGGAACAATTCTTTTGGAGCACATGCCGTAAAGTTTAGTCCCATCTTTGCACAAGCCACCATTAATGAATTTCCCATATTGTTTCTTGCATCACCCATGTATACAAAATTTACGCCTTTTAATCTTCCAAGCTTTTCTTCTATAGTTAAAAGATCTGCAATCATTTGAGTTGGATGGAATTCATCAGTTAGTCCATTCCAAACTGGAACACCTGCATATTTTGCTAACTCTTCTACTATTTCCTGACTAAATCCTCTATATTCGATTCCATCATACATTCTTCCTAGAACTCTTGCAGTATCAGCTATACTTTCCTTTTTACCCATTTGAGATCCTGCTGAATCTAAGTATGTAACTCCCATTCCCAAGTCTCTTCCTGCTACTTCAAATGAACATCTTGTTCTTGTAGATGTCTTTTCAAAAAGTAAAACTATGTTTTTACCTCTTAATTTATCATGTAAAATTCCAGTTCTTTTTAAAGTTTTTAATTCCTTTGATAGGTCTATTAAGTATCTAATTTCATCTGATGTGAAATCTAATAATTTCAAAAAGCTTCTTCCTCTTAAATTAACTGCCATATTTACGCTCCTCTTATTTATACTATTTTTATAATTGAATCATTTAATATATATAGTATTCATTTTTTAAGAATACTATTATTCAAAATTTAATTATATCGCCGCATATAAACTATCATAAAACAACCTTACTACTTATAAAACATTACAAACATTAAAATCTACTTTAAGAATTCTTTATAAATTGAATCATTCCAGCACCATATTCATCGTTTGGTCTTTCTGTAAATCCAAATTTTTTATAAAAATTCTCTTTACCTTTGGCTGACATAAGACCTATCATTGTATCCTTTGAATATTGTATATTTATATATTTCATAATCTCGGTCATTACTTTCATACCCAGACCCATTCTTTGATATTCTGGTTTAATAATAATATCTTGAATATACAAAGTAAATGCGCCATCTCCAATAACTCTTCCGTAACCTATTATTCTCTTATTCTTCTCTAAGCATACCGAAAATAGTGTGTTCTTAAGACCAATGGAGATTAAATTTTTTTCAGGGTATTCCCAACCAGTTGATTGTCTCATTTCAATAAACTCATCTACCGTTGCTGCTCTTTTAATAATTTCTATATCATCCATATTGCACCCATCCCTTTGCATAATTATACACCAATTAGTATTATTATACAACCTCTTTATTTTCATACACTTTTCAGATACTTGCCTTTGTTTTAGCAATATAATTTTATAAATTTCAGTTTTCTATCTGCTTTAATTAAATTATAGAACGATGTAACTTTCTCTATAATGTCTCCCCTATGACCAGACAGAAGATTTATATTTAGAATTTAGTATATTGAACTATTGCAATTCAATATATTAAATTCTGAATATTCCACTAAATAAAGACTAGTTACCATTCTTGTAACTAGTCTTCGTTTATCTAATAATATTATTAATACAATTTTCTATTTAACGTTCAATTATATTCTTTCCCAATTTATAATATATAGCTTATATAGAAAATTATTATTTTGAAGGTGTTAGAGCTGCTAATACAGCTGTTTCTTGATCTGAAGTTATAGTTCCTGCTGTCACTAAAGCATCAAGTTTAGATTTTAGCATATCTTTACGTTCTGTAGCTTTTTGAGTATCATCTTTATCATCCGCTTTTGGTTTTAATGCTGCTTCTATAGCTGATTCTTTTTCTGAAGTTATTGTTCCTGCTGTTACTAAGCTATCAAGGGCTGTTTTAAAGTTTCCATTTGCACTTGAAAGAGCTGTTTCTATTGCTGTCTGTTCATCGGATATTATTGTTCCTGCTGTCACTAATTCTGCAAGTTTATTCTTTAAGAAATCTTTATGTTCTCCTCCACTAAATCCAACTTGTGGTTTTAATGCTGTTACAATTGCTGTTTCCTTTTCTGAAGTTATTGTTCCTGCTGTTACTAAGCTATCAAGGGCTGTTTTAAAGTTTCCATTTGCACTTGAAAGGGCCGTTTCTATTGCTGTCTGTTCATCGGATGTTAATGTTCCTGCTGTCACTAATTCTGCAAGTTTATTCTTTAAGAAATCTTTATGCTCTCCTCCTTTATTTCCTACCTTAAATTCGCCTTGTGGTGTTAATGCAGCTTTTATTGCTGTTTCTTGATCTGAAGTTATTTTTCCTGCTGTTACTAAAGCATCTAGTTTAGTTCGAAATCCATTATTTCTACCTTGATACTGAACTTTCGTTCTACCTGTGCTACTTGTTGTACTTGATGAATCTGCTGCAAACGCTCCTGTACTTGCCCCTATCATCATACTTGCCAGAATTACTCCTGTCATAATCTTGCTCTTAATATTATTAGTCTTCATTGACATTACTTCCTTCCTATTACATCTTTATTTAAAATTTTTTTGCTTGCTTTTTTATTTGTCTTAATTATACAAACGTAATATTACAGTTTTGTCACAGAATTTAGTCAATAATGTTACAAAGTATATAAATTTCATCTTTCTGCTAGTTTACATATTAGTTGATTATATAAATTTAGAAGAGTATAATTTCTTAGAAAATAGATTTTATTTTTCCAATACTAACAAAATACCCTATCATAGAATGAGGAGCCTAACATATGCATAAATATTTAATAAATAAGTACATTAATAAAATTAAGAATGATAAAAAACATACCATAATAATCATATTTTTAGTAGCTATTACTTCTTCACTTAGCCTATACTTTATTTCTAATAATGAAAATTTTTATTCAAAACCAATTGCTAGAGTCCTTTCAGTAAATGAAGAGGAATCTAAAAAAGAAGATTCTAACGGAAAAACCGAAAACATAAAATTGCAAAAAATACAGGCAGTTATTCTTAATGGTACTTATAAAAATAAAACTGTTGAACTCAACAATATATCATCCTTTTCACAAGCTAATGATTTGGATTTAAAAATAAATGATGAAGTATTTATCTCAATCACAGATAATGATAGTTCACAAATAAAATCTGCTAAAATTCTTGAACTTAAAAGAGATAAATATGTCATATACATAGTCAACATATTTATTGTATTAGTTATATTAATAGGGCGTCTTAAAGGTTTCAAATCTCTAATAAGTGTCGTTGTAAATATAATAATTCTTTTGGGCATAATCGTACTATTTACTAAAGGCTTTGACTTGTTATTTCTATCTGTAATAGCCAGCATACTTTTTGTAATACTCTCTATTCTTATAGTATCTGGACCGAATAAAAAATCTGTTTCTGCTATTGTGGGTACTTTAATTGGTACTCTTCTTTCTGTCTTAATTGCAGGAATAGTTATAAAATCAAACAATTGGAACGGAATTCACTTTGAGGAAATGGAGTTTCTAACCCATCCTCCTGAAAAAATATTTTTTATTGAATTAATAATAGGTACTTTAGGAGGAATAATGGACATTGCTATCTCAATTTCATCAGCTATCGAGGAATTATATGATAAAAATCCAAATATCCAAAGAAAAGCTGTTATAAAATCTGCGAGAGAAATCGGACAAGATATCATGGGTACCATGGCAAATACTTTAGTATTCGCTTATCTAAGTGGAAGTATTCCAACCATACTACTCCTTTTAAGGAATGGTATTCCCATTACCTATATAATTAATTTTAATCTTTCTTTAGAATTCATGAGAGCACTCATTGGAAGTATTGGCATAGTTTTAAGTATCCCTATTACCATCTTCACATCAATAATAATTCTAAAAAAACAAATGATCGGAGAAATTGCAGAATCATGAATATTATACTAATACTATTAATTATTTTACTAATTCTAATGGCGGCTATTGGAGGTTCACGTGGAGTAAAATCTTTCTTTACTTTAATTTTAAACTTCTTCACTTTATTTTTTATGCTTATTTTGATTGGTGCTAAAATTGATCCAATTAAAGTAACCTTTATAGGAGCTATTTTAATCAGTTTTTTTAGTTTATTTTTTATTAACGGATTTAACAGAAAAACATTTTCCTCTCTATTATCAGTTATAGTAGTTATATTTTTAGTTATGTTTATAACCTATGATATGGGAATAAATTCAAAGATACAAGGATTTAGCAATGAGCAAACAGAAACAGTTGCATATCTTTCGTTATATGTGCAATTAAATTTTTCTAAAATAGTTATTTGTGAAATATTAATTGGATTATTAGGGGCAATTATTGATGTATCTATTTCGATTTCTTCATCAATGAATGAGCTTTATAAAAATAATTCTCAAATCACTAAAAAAAGCTTATTTAAATCTGGTATGAGTATTGGTAAAGATATATTAGGCACTATGACTAATACACTTTTATTTGCATACATAAGCGGCTTTATGACCTTAATAATATATTTTAATGAACTCAACTATTCTCTTTCAACTATTTTTAATGAAAAAGTATTTTGTGCAGAAATATTTCAAGTATTAAGTTGCGGAATTGGTATAATTCTGATAATACCTATTACTGCGTACATTACTTCAGAAATTTTCTTTTTAAAAAAGTTATTTAAGAAAAATTTATCTAAAGTTTAAAAAGTATCTCTTTAAATTAATAAAAAATCTATTACATATCTTACTTTTATAGAGCAATATATGTAATAGATTTTTTAACTACTGACCACCTTTTAATTTGAATTCTTTGTATACTTTCCAAGTTCCTTCTCCCCAATTATAAACTGTAATATTATCGAAGGAGCACTGAAAATTACAAGGATACTGTTGAATATGTTCCCATACCTTATTATAAATTGGCCTTAAATTTTTTGAAGCTAAAGTTACATGAAAAGTTTTATTCTTTCCATCTTTTTTATCAAATTCTATATAAGAAACTTCACTCATCTTATCAATTAACTTATCATGAACATTTTTTGCTTGCTCTGACATATTAACATTCATATAAATTACTCTATCATTAAAATGATCATAACCGTCTATTGTAAATTCTTCTGTCACCTCCTTTTCACAAAATTCCTCAAGAACCTTATCCAATTCTGTTATTTCTCCTTCATATTCAAAAGGAGCTTTTATAGTAAAATGTGCAGGCAATTTAGACGATTTTGCTTTATATTTCTCAAAAAGTTCTTTCCTTAAATTATTATTAAAATCGCCTGCCTTGCCATTAACTACACAGACTATTACATATCTCATAAATTATTCTCCTTATGTTTCTATTAATTTTTTATTTTCATAACTTCATTTTCATCTTTAACTTCTCTATGTTAGTTTTTCTTCATATTGTTAGTATTGTGAATAATCTTAACATAATGCAAATCAATGCAGTTATTTTTAATTCTTTCAATAATGAATATATAAAATACTGTATTATTTATTTCATTTTTATGAATCTAAATAATACAGTATCTATAATTAATCTTTACAATAATTTATTTCTTAAAACAATTGAATTATCCTAAGTTATTTTAAACAGCTTTATAAATAATATTTATTGCAGAATATACATGCAACATTTTTATAACTAATTTCACCTGTATTTAACTTTAGTATATTCTAACTGCTTCTTTCTCTTTTGTATAGTATAATATATTCTTGATAAAACATAATTGTTCCTTAACATAAAATATTTTATATCGAAAATATAATAAATTATCTGTATTTGAAAAATACTAAAACTACTTAATATATTATATATGCCCATATGTTATTAACCTTTATAATTAAATCTAAATAATTATCCTTAAGCAAATGATTGATTCTTAAGCTTAAACACTATCTTTTCATAAACCTTTTTCATATGTTCCTCGCTAGAATATAAATCAATCTCGTTTATAGGTATCCATTTCACACCACTATTTTCATCTGGCTTTACAGTGAGTAATTCGCATTCATCTGCCTGTAACAAGAATGCTACTGAGGCATGTAAGTGTGCAGATACATATTTCCCTCTTTTTACATGCCCGAACACTGGCAAAATATCTATTGAAACAATCTCCTTAGTAATTTGGATTATATTTTTTATTCCTGTTTCCTCCCTAGCTTCATTGGTCGCAACAAGCAGTAAATCTTTTTCTCCATCAGCATGCCCACCAGTCCAAGCCCATGAATTATATATATTATGATGAATCATCAAAACCTTATCCTTAGTTTTATTTACTATAAAAGCAGAACTCGTCATATGAATAATTTCATTCTCTCTAAATAAAATATCATCAAATATTCCTGAATATTTTAATATTACTTCTTTATCATTCTTTTCTTGGTCATTATACGGAATATATTCCTTTATTACATCAATCCAATTCATGTTTTCCACTTCCCTTTATCAAGCATTAGCATAATATTAATTATAACTAAATAAAAGTAAATTAGTTATAAATTTATTAAATACTTTTTAATCATTTTGTTCTCCTTGAATACTACTTCGTTTTCATCTACTTCTTACATATTTATTATTTTTTTATGCTATAAAAGGATATGATAATTAACCTCACATCCTTCTTCTGAAATCTTTGTTATTTATTTATTCAAAATATAATCGGTTCCTAGTACCGCTTTCTCCTTTTCTACTTGTGCCTGCTCCGCCTGCTGTACCAATGCCACCTGTTGTTCCTGTTCCAGTTCCTCCGCTTGTTCCTGTGGTCATTCCAGTTCCAACACCCGACCCTCCGGTCACTAAGCCTCCTCCAGTACCTGTTCCGGCACCCGTGCTAGTACCACCTTTGAGTAACTTAGACGCACCAGTATTTTGCCATTCTTGGACTTGATTTATAGCTTCTTGAGGTGTCTTTCCAAGACCTACAAGCACACCTAACAAAATAATTTTCTGGTATATAGACTGAGTATTCATCCCTTGATTTGGTTCTCTTAATCCGTAAGTAACTAATGGTGTTATATACCTAATCCAATCATCTGGAGTAAATTTAGATGTGTCCTGCTGCTGTCTAAAACACCTATTCATAGACATATTAGAGTTATTATTCATATAATTCATATTATCTAAATCATCATCTGCTAATATACCAACCTTTGGTGTATTAGACAAAATATCAATCATTCCGTGACAGCTGTTAAACTGTTCTGATAAGTCTCGTCCGGCATTAAGCCCATAATGTGTTCCCGATTTCCAATTAGGTTCATTACTTACATCATAAACTATCCCCTCTATAGCAACATATGCAGGATTTCCATTTTCCCCATCATACTGTTCTAATTCGTCTAATGTAAATTCTTTTTGCTTTCTATAATAATTATCCCCAGTAAGTTCATTGATAGTTTTATAATCAAAATAAATAGACATATTTACCTCTCAAATATTTATACCTATAAAATGTATGCTTCTACACTTAAAAAAGTTCCTATAATTTCGATTTTTTTCTTTGTCATTCTATTATAAATGTATATATGGGTTCCTCCATGATAATCTAACTTTTGTGTATGCTCGCTGAAATTAGATATATGTTTGTTTCATAGTTTTCTGGAACAAACATTTTTATAATTTCGGTAAGTTATCTCTAAAGTTTAAGTTATATGGTATTTATCTATGTTTTATTTTATGCCAAAACTTGACTAAAATTTTTAATAATTATATAGTAATATAGATATACTAAATTTGAATCAGACCTATATGTTATATACTTTTTATTATATAAAATAATCTACTTACTTAAAAAGTATACAACATAAGTTTCTCATCTTTAAATATCATATTTATATATAGGGGGCTTTATAAATGAGTTTTATTACAGTTAGAAAAATACCATCTCCAGAGGAAATTAAAGAGCTTACTCCTCTATCAGCTAGTCTTCAAAAGATTAAAGCTGAAAGAGATGCTGAAATCAAAGAAATATTTGCCGGGAATAAGGAAAAATTTGTCGTTATTATAGGACCTTGTTCCGCAGATGATGAAAATTCAGTTTGCGATTATATTAACAGACTTGCAAAAGTAAATGATAAGGTTAAAGATAAATTATTTATCGTACCAAGAATTTACACAAATAAACCTAGAACTACTGGTGAAGGATACAAGGGAATGTTTCACCAACCCGATCCTGAAAAATCACCTAACATCTTAGAAGGATTAATTTCTATTAGAAAAATGTTTATTAGAGCTATTGAAGAGTCAGGTCTTACTCCTGCTGATGAAATGCTTTATCCTTCTAATTATATGTATTGTGATGATTTATTAACTTATGTAGCCGTTGGAGCAAGAAGTGTTGAGAATCAACAACATAGACTTACAGCTAGTGGAATTGATGTTCCAGTTGGTATGAAAAATCCAACAAGTGGGGATCTATCTGTAATGTTTAATTCAATCCAAGCAGCACATGCAAAGCACAATTTCTTATATAGACATAATGAAGTAAATACAACTGGTAATCCATATGCACATGCAATTATGCGTGGTTCTGTTAATAAACATGGAAACAATATTCCTAACTATCATTACGAAGACTTAATGAGAGTTTCAGAATTATATGCTGAATCTGATTTCCCATATCCATCAGTAATTGTTGATGCAAATCATGCTAATTCTATGAAGAAGTTTGCAGAACAGCCTCGTATTGTTAAAGAAATACTTTATAGTAGAAATTATAATACTGATCTTAAAAAGCTTGTTAAGGGTGTTATGATTGAGAGCTATATAGAAGAAGGATGTCAAAAAATTGATGATCGTATATATGGTAAATCAATTACAGATCCTTGCTTAGGTTGGGAAGCAACTGAACAATTGCTTTATTATATTGCTGAACAGGTATAATAAGAAATGTTAAATTAAATATATGCAAGTCAGCATGATATAAAATACTCAAAATGCTGGCTTGTATTTTTTAATATAATTAATTCTAGTGGAGATGATAAATTTTAATGAGATATTTAAGCGACTACCATTTACATTCAAAATTTTCTTTTGATTCAAAACAAGAAATTGAGGAGATCGTACTTAAAGCTATTTCTATGAATTTAAGTGAAATATGCATAACAGAACACATAAGTTTTGACCCTAGAGATAAAAGCTATGATTTCTTTAATTTTAGAGATTACGAAATTGAGATACTTAGGCTTTCACAGAAATATTATAATGATATTAATATAAAAACTGGATTAGAGATTGGAGAATACCATCTTTTTAAAGATGATTATGATAAATGTTTCAAAGAGAACAGATTGGATTTTGTAATAGGTTCTATACATAACCTTAACGGACAAGGTCTAAGAGCAAATATTCTAGAACATGGCGTTAACTATGCCTACGAAACTTACTTTAAAGAGGTTTTAAATTTTGTGCAGGCAGGTGATTATGATGTATTAGGCCACCTTGATATCATCCAACGTTATGCGTTTAAAGAATATGGAGTTTATAGCTTTCAAAATTATAAGGACAATATATATGATATCCTAAAAATAATAATCCATAGTGGTAAAGGTATTGAAGTTAATACTTCTGGTCTAAAAGATAATCTGCTTTTCCCAAAGTTAGAAATACTTCAGATGTATAAAGATTTAAATGGTGAAATATTAACTGTCGGCTCTGATGCACATACAAATGATAGGGTTGG
>Ga0209281_1001262_pt1 | contig 16437 bp, 19 predicted proteins | sample MedtruBG_FD_187514 | JGI IMG/M metagenome (GOLD analysis project Ga0209281, IMG submission 187514) | Root nodule microbial communities of legume samples collected from California, USA - Medicago truncatula BG (SPAdes) (version 2) | ecosystem: Host-associated > Plants > Roots > Nodule | place... | reverse complement strand
CTATGCCGCCCGCATCACGGCCTCACAATGAGCTCGTCAGGTACTCTTCGGTGAGCTCATTTGACCGCCGAGGATCGGCCTCAGATCGCCGCAACTGAAAAATCAATGGGGCGTGGACGCCGCATACGCCGCTCTGGAAGCGATTGCTGACTGGCTTAGACCCACAGCGCCGCCGTCCCATATTGAGCCCACACGGGTCGCTTCAGCACTTTGCAATCTTTTAATCGGATACGACTTGGGGAAACATGCAGTAAGTCCGCTGGCATTTCTTCGGGTCCGTCTTGCCGCTTTGCGCCGGTGACGCTTTGCTATGGGTCGGACATGATATCCATAGGGGAGCTTTCCGTCGGTGGCGGCGCTCAGAAAAAACCATAGGCATGTTTCAGGTCCCCAGCAGCTGCGCTCACTATCTTGGTCCTCATTCGCCCCAACCAGGCGAAGAACGATGAGAAAATTTCGGCCAACCTGGCGCGGTTCACACCCACGCGAACTTCAACAGTTTGAATAATGTACTACACTTCTTGCCGAACGCCTGCTAAGATTACTTTCCTTTCCAGTATGTCTTGTTCCAGAATATAAAGAATTTAGTGCTCGGTAGCCAGATTCACAAGTCGTGAGAAGGATTTAGCCGATGTCAAACGCACACATTACGATTTTCGGAGACAGCAAATACGACCTGCGCTGGCGAAAATCTGGCCGAAATGCATCGCTATGTGAGGGCGTTGCTCGAAAACTGCTCATGGCGGGCGCCCTTGTGGCGGCCACTAATGTCCCGTGCTGGTCACAAAGCGTGGCAGACCCGGTCAAGCAGTACAGCAAAGAATCCATGCAGCAGGCCTTGCAAACCAGAGAGCAGTACGATGTCCATGGCCTAAGCTTCGACACCGGCCAGTCAACATTACAACCAGGTGCGAAGCCGCTTCTCGATGATATAGCGACCGCGCTCAAGAACTTCCCTGATTGGAGCTTGAGAATTGTCGGCCATACTGACGCAAGCGGCAGTGCAGAGAGCAATGAACGTCTTTCACTTGAGCGTGCCAACACGATCAAGGCCGCGCTGGTCGAACGAGGGATCGATGCCGGCAAGTTGCTGGCGGCGGGCGCTGGGCAGAGCCGGCCGATTGCTAGCAATGAGACCGATGAAGGAAAAGCGCTCAACCGTCGGGTCGAGCTCATGAGGTTCACCGACTCGGCCGAAGCCAAGAAGCTGCTCAAGGCCATGTCTGATTATTTGGCAGCCCAGAAAGCGATATCGTTCGCGTACGATGCAAATCTACAGGTTGTCACCAACAGTGATCAAAAACTCGGGCTGGCGAGTTCAGGGACTGTGACCCTCAGCCGGCCGGACAAGGTGCACACGACCCGTTCCGGCGGCTTTGTCGATGTCGAGTCCCTTTTCGATGGTAAGACGCTTACGCTTCTGGGAAAGAACGTCAATAAGTATACACAAGTCGAAATCCCCGGCACGGTCGATCATCTTGTAGACGAGTTGAAGGACAAGTATGGATTGCCCTTGCCTGCCGCCGACTTGTTGTTGACCAATGCATATGACGAGCTAATCCAGGGTGTTTACGATTCGAAAGACCTGGGAAGCGGCGTCATCAATGGTGCCGAGTGCGATTCGCTCGCCTTCCGCAAGGACGATGTGGATTTTCAGATCTGGGTCGCACAAGGAGCACAACCTCACCCATGCCGCTTGGTCATTACTTCCAGACTGGTCAAGGGTGGACCGGAATACAGCGTCCAGATCAGGGATTGGAAGTCTGGGGATGGGGTTACGCTGGGTGATTTTAGCTTCAAGAACCCGACTGATGCCGAAAAGATCGATGTTAACGACCTGAAGGGTACCCTAGGCGAATTGCCGGAGAATTTTGTAGGAGGAGGGGGAAAATGACCTTTTGTAAACGCATGCTAATCATCTCTCTCACCTGGGCAGGACTTTGCATCGGTGATCTTGCGCGGGACCAGTCAATTGTTTCGATCCCCAGTCTCGTCTCTTCTGCCGTTGCCAGAGTTGGTCGGCCGCTGACCCCTGTTAGTGTGGCCGGTGTCGCTCGGCGAACGACCCGGCGCTGTGCCGCGGGTGTCTATAATTGCTAGTGACGCGCTTTCGACCACCGCTCAGAACGGGTCTCGCTGGAGCGCCTCCTTGCAGCGCAGGCGGAGCTCAATGCACTCGCAAAACAACGGTTGTTCGCGAAAACGAAACTGATGCAAATAAAGCGTTCTTGCATCGGCGACAGTTAAGCCACCGTGGAGCGGATTCCGGGAGAGAATTTCATGTTCAAGAAGCTTTGTGCAGAATTTCTCGGGACGTGTTGGCTTGTTCTCGGCGGTTGCGGTAGTGCGGTGCTTGCCTCCGCATTTCCGCAGGTTGGCATCGGCTTGCTCGGGGTCTCCTTCGCATTCGGTCTCACTGTTCTGACCATGGCATATACGGTCGGCGGAATTTCCGGCGGGCATTTCAATCCTGCCGTGTCGCTGGGGCTTGCCGTGGCCGGCAGAGTTCCGGCCGCCAGCCTGGTCAGCTACGTCATCGCGCAGGTCGCAGGCGCGATCATTGCTGCCGCGGTGCTTTACGTGATTGCTACCGGCAAGGCGGATTTCCAGCTGGGGAGCTTCGCCGCGAACGGCTACGGCGAGCACTCGCCGGGTGGCTATTCGCTGACGGCAGCGCTCGTCACAGAGGTCGTGATGACATTCTTCTTCCTCATCATCATTCTCGGCTCGACGCATCGTCGGGTGCCAGCGGGCTTCGCGCCGATTGCGATCGGCCTCGCTCTCACCTTGATCCATCTTGTCTCCATCCCGGTCACCAATACCTCGGTGAACCCGGCGCGCTCGACCGGACAGGCGCTGTTCGTCGGCGGCTGGGCGCTTTCCCAACTCTGGCTCTTCTGGATTGCGCCGCTTTTCGGTGCAGCAATCGCCGGGATCGTCTGGAAGAGCGTTGGCGAGGAGTTTAGACCGGTAGACTAGACCGGCTCGACGATGCGTCGCTGCCAAGCGCCCAGCGTCTTATCAGACGCACAAGGGGCGTTGTAGCATCTTGAATTGCTGCATGTTTCCTTGAATCAGTTCCCATCTAAGCAAACAATGCAGCCGAACGACAGGATTAGCCCGCACGCGGGGGATGGTGTATTACCGCATGCGAACTTTGCGAGTGTTCGCCTTTCCCTCAAAAGGAGAGCTGTCCGACCCAAGTTTTTCAAAGCGGGCATGTTTATCGTCGAGCGTGCGGCGAAATCACTCGAGAACGTCCCTGCGGCGCGTTTCGACTTCGTTACGCACCAGTGCGTTGCTCTGGATCGCATAGTTGCAGCGGGCGACGAATGTCTTTCGGCCAGACCAAGGCGGCGATCGAGCGGACGCGAGTGTGCGCCTGAAATCTGGCGCGCGCTGCGACGAAGGCGTTCCGCGTGCGAGCGCCTACCACTCCAAGTGCAAGGCGAGGTCGATCGCCCCGATCAGCCGCGACGAAGCCCCGAAACCAGAGCGGGCCAGCAGTTTTCCGCCCTGCTTCCCGCCCCTAGCATAAGCGATCACGCTACGTGGGGCCGCTTGCGCGTTTACGCTCGAAATTATGAGAGTCCATCGCACGTATGATTTTGAATTGATTCAATCCAAAATCATCGTGGTTTAAGGTTAAAGGCCTACAGGTGCCTTGTTCGCCGCCAGTTCGGCGGCCTTGCTCATGTTGAGCGCTTGCTGCGCGGCGGCGGCGTTGTCGCTTCCTCCCGAGACATGAACGGTTGGAACCGCGATTTTGATGCCGTTCTCATCGAATGCCTTCTTGATCATCATGAAGGCTCGTCGCTTTATAGTGAACTGCGCGCCCGGTTTGGTCATCAGCTTCATCCTGAGCACGATCGCAAAGTCGCCGAAGCTGTCGACGCCCTGCATCTTCAAGGGCTCAATCGTGTCGGCCGCGAACTCCGGATCCGCAGCCAGCTCCTGGCCGACCTTCTTGATGAGCTTTCGTGCGAGGTCTACGTCGGCATCGTAAGTGACGTTGAGAGTCATCTTGTCGATCACCCAGTCGCGGCTCATGTTCTGAACGGCCCCCAGCTCGCCGAACGGCACTGTGAAGATCGGGCCGCGGTGATGCCGCAGCCTGACCGACCGCAGGCTGAACGATTCGACCGTGCCCTTGTAGCTGCCGCTCTGGATGTACTCACCGACACGGAAGGCATCGTCGAGCATGTAGAAAACGCCGCTCAGGACGTCCTTGACCAGCGTCTGCGATCCGAATCCGATGGCGACGCCGAAAATACCCGCCCCGGCGATCAACGGTGCAATCTGCACGCCCAGTCCGGACAGGATCGTCAGCACGGTAACGGCGCCGATGAAGACAGCGAGCACGTTGCGGAATATCGGCAAGAGCGTCCGTAACCGGCCGCTGCGGGCGAGTTCATCGACGTTGGAACCGTCCTTCGGCCCAAGTCCCATCCGATAAGCGATTAACGCCTTTGACATCTGCCAAAGCAGGTCGGCGACCAAGAGGGCGATGATACCGTTGAGCAATCCCGGTATCACGATCGCGCCGGGTTCGCTGCCGGCGAGGGCTGCAGCTCTGATGCGCCAGATGTAGGCGAGCCATGCGACCGCGGCGGCGATCACCGCTGCCCTGGCACCCCTGACTATGACCACGCTCAGTACGATGCCGGGAGGGCCGGTGCGCTGTGCTCTGGTCGCTAAGGCCTGCGCCACGTCGCCAACGCCGCGCACCAGAGGCGGTAAGAGCAGCGAATAGATGCCCAGCCACAGCAGTCCTAGCAATCCCGCTACCCAAGCCGACCAAAGCACGACTAGATAGAGGGTAAGCAGTGACTTGACGACAAGCGGAGCCGGCTTGTCGGGGCGCCGCCAGACGACCTCGACTGCGGTTACCAGAATGCCCAACCCGAACAGAAAGGCAGCAAGCCGGGTCACCTCATTGGAGAAGCTCAAAGCGGGCATGAGACTGACGATGGCCCAGCCGAATAGAAGAAACCCGGCAATAATGCTGATCCGCGAAAGCCAGAAACGACGGGCCGCATCGCTTTCAAAAGCTGACGGCGGCTGATCGGCAATGCCGCTGGCGCCGCTCAAGGCAAACAGCAACTTGCCGATCGCTCGGACGACCCGAAACACGATCACGGCTAGAAGCAGCGTAAGGATGATCTTACGCAGTAAGGGCGGCCATTCGAAAGCCAGGAATGAACCGACGCTGGCCAAGGCAAACGTCAGCAAGGCAGCGATCTCGGACAGGATCTCTTGTCCGGCGTTCTCGTTTGCCCCGGATTTGCGTGCCCGGGCGAAGACCCTCCGGATCAGCCACTCGGCGCCGAGGCCAACGGCAATCAGAACGGCCAATATGCTGACCACCAGCCCGGGCCTGCCCGAGTTCACGTCGCGCGAGACAACAGCGGCGCCCCTTGCCAGCTCCTCTGGTATGCGGGGAACTGCGCCCATAAGCCCGTTGATGCGATCGCGGACGGCGGCCTCCCAGCTAGATATGGTCTCGACAGGCGACCCGGCAGGCGGCTCCGCGGCAGCCGAAGGGATCTTACCCTCGAGCCATGTCTTCACCTGCGGATCAGAGAGCAGATCGAGGAACTGTTGTGCCTTTTCGGGCGGCACGCCGACGGGAGCCTGCTGTGCCCAGGAAACTCCAAGCAGCATCCAAAAGAGGATTGGAGCGACGGCCAGCAGCAGAAAACCAATTCGAATGGGTTGTACGCTATTCATGGGGCGCTCCGGATTGATTTTTGGCGGGCAGCGCGACCAGAAGATCGGAGGTTTCGGCTTGACCGCGCGGCCAACTCTCGCTCTTATCCGTCGACCTTGTCGGACGGCATCATAATGTCGGGGATGGGCAGCCGCACGCAGTCCGCCCCTTCCTCGATCAGGGCCGCGTCATCCGTTTTCAGTCGCCGTCACGGTCGTCGTCATCGTGGGGGTTATCGTCATCGTCGAAATTGTCATGAGAAGGATCGACGACGGGGACTAGGAAGACATGTCGACCCTCGTCATCGGAATCCTCACCTGACTGAACAGCCGCCGTCCGGCTTGTTTGCCAGATCTCGGTCTCCTCAGGGGTCGCCGTCCGCAAATGGATGTCCGCGACACCATCCCAGAGTGCGCGACCCTCATTCTGCAAGACAATCAGGTCCCGTAGGAGTCCCCTGTTTGCCAACTGCGCTTGCGCTTCAATGTCGTTGGCTGCGTCAAAAGCGGCGATGCCGCGTCCTGAAATCTCGGCGACGTATACGATCATTTCGAACCCCACTTGATCTAGCACCGGCGTCCCCATGTTGTCCTGGGTACCCTTGAAGTCATTCGTTTGGTGTGATGACGATCGGCCCGAACAGTTCCGGGCGCAGCGATACGAGGATCATCAGCGCCCAGCCGGCCTGTTGCCGATTGCTGAGGCATTCGGTCTACTCCTCGGCTTGAACGAAGGGCGGTCCCAGTCTCTGATCGCACATACACCAACACCGCCTTCTGCGCATTGATCTCCATCAAATCCATGCGGAGCGGGCGCGCTCCCGGCGGACTGGCTTAGGCGCGGGTTGATGGACATACCCTATCCGCGTGCGCGTCCGCATAGCTTCTGCTGTGGCAGAGGCTGGGCGAGTTTGTCGGGGAGCATCCTGCAACGCGCCGATATCGACGAAAGCAGCGCCGGACGAGCTTCTCGATTCGCCGGAGCAAGTGTCGATATATTGACTCGGGTCAATGCCAACCGGTCCCTTTGGTCTTATCGTCACACGAGGAAGTCGGCGTTCAGCATCTTTCCGCTGCAATTCGCTTTTCCGAATGGCAGCACAGAATGGAGGAGTTCACAATCAGGCGGGATCTCGATGGGCCACGCTTGAGATCGTCGCGGAGCTTGCTTGAGTATGGCTTAACTCAGCTTCGCAGCGATCCAAAGCGCTACAACAACTTTCGCGCGTCTTATGAGCGCGGTGCCGTAGTAGCGGAGACGTCTGTACCGGAGTTCGATCGATATGCATGTTAAGGATGTGATGACGACAAAGGTCGTCAAACTGTCGCCTGACAACAGCGTCAGACAGGCAGCCAAGCTGATGTTCGACCACCACGTAAGCGGCGTCCCGGTCGTTGACGACGATGGGCACTTGCTCGGCGTCATCAGCGAGGGCGACCTGATCCGACGGGCGGAACTCTGCAGTGAAGCATCGGTGTTGATGGCGGACATGGCGATCGATCCCGATGACAGGGCGAACGCCTTCATCAGGCGATGCTCATGGCGCGTCGGCGACGTCATGACGGCCAACCCGGTAACCATCGAGGAGGAAGCGCCCCTTGCACGCGTTGCAGGGCTCATGCAGGAACGCGGCATCAAGCGCATCCCCGTAGTGCGCGATGGAGAACTGGTAGGCATCGTCAGCCGCGCCGACCTGCTGCAGGCAATTTTTTCAACGAAGCCAGACGAAACAGCAGCGGGCGACGAAGCCATTCGACGCAGCATCCTTGTTCGCCTCGGCGAAAACACCAGTCTGGAAGAACTGGATGTGACTGTCACGGTCACCGAGGGGATCGTGCACTTTTGGGGTCAAGTCGAGACGGCCGGTTGTCGCAGGGCCGCGCGGATCATGGCTGAGAGTGTCCACGGGGTCAGGGGCATCGTGGAGCATTTTCCAGATCCCTACACTCAATAGCGCTGCCGTTCACAAAACCACTTCTCGGCAACCCCTTCAATCCGCACGGCCGCATCCGTTTGAGCGTCGAAGGAAGAATCTCGACCGAAGACTTCGGTTGCTATTGAATAGGCCCTTATACGATCGGCACGGCCTGCAGTCGTCTCCCGGACGACATAGGCCAGGAATTGGCGGGCGCGTTCCGGCGCATCGAACTCGGTGCTGAATCGGATTCGATCAAGTCGTGCGAGAACTTCCGCCTCGGTGGGTAGAGCAGTTGTGGAGTCGACCCGAACGCCCTTTTGGCCCGCGTGTACCATGTCCCGCCCCCGTGGCCACAATGCAGGATGGTGTCCAGCGTCATTGTGGGCGCCCGTACCTTACGCCGCCACTCGGTGAAGGGAAATTCAACAGGGCGAACAATTATGGTTGTATTCCGTAACCGGGAGGGAGGAACGAAATGAACGCGCGAGTCTCCTTCGCGCGTGAGCCACTCTACCGCAGTCAGGTCGCCGGCGCTGCAAGCTGGGGCGTCTCGGCGCACGAGGATCAGCAGCTTGCCGGTCTGATCATGTGGGTACCGGCAGGCATGATATACGTCGCCGCGGCTCTCGCCATTGCCGCTGCCTTGATCGGCGGATCAAACACCTCCTTCGCCGGGGAAAGCAACGATGACGCCGGCGCGCGCGGGGCAAGCTGCCGTGCGTGACGGCGGCCTTCAAAACGGCTCGCATCACTCTTAGCGTGCGCCGGGGGAGTAGCGGTCAGTGCCAGATTCACGCCAGCTGCCCGACTAGAGTACGGCGCTTGTCGCGCTCACTCCGGGCGAAGCGGCACGGCCGGAGGTGACAGCGGCGCCGGTGACAGAGAAAAGCCGGTACCGATCACGCCCACCCAGCCTCTATGCGCCTTGGTGGAAGTCGAAAGAGGTCATCACGCCATCTGTCATCGGCGGTGGCGCTTCGCTGCTCACCGTGATCGGCGGCATACCGTGGCAGAACCTTCTTCTGATCCTCGTGGCGTTCGGTGCAATTGCCGGCTTCCTCTACTGGCGCAAGAACGCCGATCGGAGGGCCGTGGCAAGGGTCGAGGGGATGGCGTGATGTTCTCCACTCCTCTACCGGCAGGGCGGCGACGACGTCAGAACCTCCATCGAAAGGCAGAACAATGAAGCTGGCCGCACTGCGGACGATGCCCGCACTCGCTTTGACCTTTGCCCTCCGGGGATGTGGGACTTCGGCATCGGCGAGTGCCGGGTGTAGAGTGGTGGACGGTTGGCTGAAACGCCTTGACCCGCGTATTTTGGAGCAGAAGTATCTGTGAACGGCAGAGCCAGTCAATTGGAGCGCGGTTGATCGCGGCTCGATCGAGCGACAGCGAACTCAGCTAGCGTTCCCCACAAGCGGTGCCGTTTTGGGTACAGGAACCCTGCAGAATTCTAAGCGTTACGTAGGGGCCGCACGTAAGCGCTTCGATCGATTCTTTTTGGCAGAAAGAAGGTCAGGTCTGTGAAAGCCCCAACGCTCGCCTTTGCGGTGCTTGCCTCAGCAATAGGTATGTCGCCAGCAAAAGCCCAGACATGCATAGGAATTTGCAACGGCGGTACGGGAGGCACCACCAACCATAACCTCTTCATCGAGAGAGAGTACCGAGACTTCCTGCAGCAGCGATATCCAAATTACGGCTCCCGCTATCGCGGCATGAGGCCCGACATCAGCATAGGCCCGGGTGCAACTGTTGGGGGTCCCCGGGTCGGAGTGCGTCAACAGTTTCGCCTTCGCCAACGAATGGTAATCGACGCGAACAAGCATCTTCGCTGGTGCCAGGAGCGATACCTGTCGTATCGACTGGCCGACGACACATTCCAGCCGTTCGAGGGTGCACGCCGCCCGTGCAACTCACCTTACAACTGAAGGGGCGAGAACGGCCGCTCAGCGCGTGTCCGGCAGGACTTTCATGGCGAGCGTAATGGCGCGCGTCGGCTGTGTCTGCGCAGCGGCAGTTTGAGACGAAGGCGGAATGCGCCCGCCACGGCGAAGCGCAGCAGTAAATCGCACCAGACTACGAGGGCAGGGGATTGTCTGAAACACAGGAACCCGAAAAGATGGTCGCAACTCCGAAAAGGAGGTTTGAATATAACCTCAATACCCTTGTCATCCTATTTGGCTTTGCCGGCGGACTCGTTGCTTGGGGCGCGACTTGGGAGAGGGTGAACGCCAACTAGAATTCGCAGGCAAATTCCATCGATCGCCTCCACAAGCGCCTGACAGCGGCCGAAGTCTCCCTCCGGCAGGTCGACAATCACGGCTGCGAATATCGGCGGTGGAGAAGCAGGCGGCCGAAGCGGCGACGTCGATGAAGGCCGTCAGAATACGCTCAACAGCCTCTATCCTGACGCATGATCCGCACCCGCTGGTGCAGTGAAACTGAAAAGGACCGTTGCAGTTGGTCGACTTGTGCGATTGCCGCTAAGAGCAGCGCCTCTGAGATAGACCGGGCCGGTGCATTCAACACTTCAGAAACATTGCCGCCTGCGGTATCTTACCGGCTGGCCCCTTCCGGCTTTGCCCTTGTAATCTTGTTCCAGTTTCTGAACAATGTCCAAAAAAGGAAGGCCTGCTGGTAGGCGGAGCTGGATTTTATGGGAAAAGCCAACCCTCTTGTCGGGCCACTCCCGGTGAAATTGAGACTTGAAGCTGCGATGGCGCTTAAACGGTACAATAAGGCAGAATGCCACGCCGACCGACTTCGACAGCGGAAGCACGACCTCGATGGGCAAGCGCGAGCGCTACTGCAGGAATGGGTTGATCGTCAGGCCGAGAAGGCGCCTGCAACAGAGCTGGACGCAGTTGCAGCCCGGTATCGGATAATTGTGGAGCAACGCTGCAGTCTGTTGCGTCAATTGGTCGACGCTGAACGCTCTCTCCTAGCCGCATTTGAGCGTGCACAAGCGGTCCTGCGGAAGCTCGGTTTTGGCCGGGCGTAGCTGCCTTAAAATCGAATGCCGTGCAGTGTCGCCCATTCTGTACTCTCGTCATCGCATCATGTACCGATGAAACTTGTGGTCCCTTACGCGCGCCGCACACGGAGGGTCTCCGAGATTGTCGGCCTGCTCGGCCATAGCGCAGGCGGCCGGCCCGGCGAGCGCTTGATGCGACGGCTCGGCATCCCGGTCAGCGACGACACGATCCTGCGGCAGCTGAAGCGGGATGCTGCGCTCGTTTCCTGGGATGCCACGATCCGGGTCGTTGGCATAGATGATTGGAGCTGGCGGCGATCATGGCGCTACGGCACGATGATCGTCGACCTGGAGCGCCGTTTGGTTGTAGACATCCTTGGCGACCGGAGCGTGGCGAGTGCAGCGCGATGCTTGGAGCGGCACCCTACTGTCGAGATCGTCAGCCGAGACCGATGCGGGCTGTACGGGGCAAGCTGCTCGCGAGGGTGCGCCGCAAGCGCGTCATGTCGCTGATCGGTTCCATCTCATGCAGAAGCTGCGGGTCGCAATCGAGGAGCAGATGAGCCTTTCCGGCCGCGCCACTGGACGAGCATTGCCGCCGGATAAAAGAACCGGGGGCGCGCAAATCGATCTGATTCAGGATCCGCGCGTTGACGCAAGGCACCGCCGCCGGCGTCACGCTCATCGACAATCACGGCAGTTAGTGTTCGATACTGTGCACGCATTGAATGAGGAAGGTCTGTCCTATTCGGAGATCGCACGTAGCACCGGCTACGGCCGGCGCAGCATCGCGAAATGGTTGACTTTCGAGACGGCACCCGACCGACAGAAGGCGGCGTTGAAGCCGACATTCCCCTTATATTTCGTGGCGCTTCTCGCCCAGTGCTGGAGAAATGGCAATCGTTGCGGACAGCATCTGTTCCACGATCTCAAACAGCGCGGTTACACGGGCAGTTTCTCGAATCTCGAGCGGCTTCTCGCAAGCTTGCGCCGCCCGGAGAGGTCGGTCAAGGACAGCGCGTCGCCGGCTCCGGTCCTTGGCATGCGCTTCCGCGGAATCTTTCGCAGCGGTGATCCAGGCAAGCTCAACAACTGGATTGACGATGCCGCTATTTCGGGCTTGGTCGCAATTGCGCGGTTCGCACGCGTCCTGCACCGCGATCTTGACGCCGTCTGCAGCGCCATCGAACTGTCGTGGAGCAACGGCCAGGCGGAAGGCCAAATCAACCGCCTGAAGACAATCAAGCGTGAAATGTATGGCAGAGCTGGCCCGGAGCTGCTCAGGGCACGCATGCTGCCGCTTGACCAAAATTACCGCCACAAGTGGGGACGAACCCAATTGAACGCAAAACGACATCGATGGCGAACTCGTCCATCTCGAGGACCTCATGCTGGACGACGCGACAAAGGATGTCCGCACACCGACCCACGAACTGACCGTCGCCCCCGACGTCTTGAAATCTCGGCGGCGCATCAATACGCAGCCGCCTGGTCTGTCGGCCGCCGGCCTGCGCAGTCTCCGCGGCCGCGACTTCGTCTCCGGCTCGCCTGCAGCATCCTCGGCTGCGGATGGCACGGTAGAGGTTACCACGGATCCGGATGTTGATCGGTCGACAGAGGGAGGGGACGAAAGCAATGGCGACGTCAGTGGTTCGGCGCCGAGTTCGTCGCCATCGACGCGGTGCTGGCCTGATTCGATGCGGCCCATTGAACAGGCGACGCGACCCGGTTGGCCGGCACTCGGGAACGAGATCTGCTCGTCTACGATCTCGACTGGACGAGGACGCGCGGCTGGAAGAATGGCGCGGGGTGCTGCGGCAGGCGCACGACCTGCCGCCGGTGCTGCAGGCAATCGTTGCGCTCGATGCCTGGAATGTTTTGAGTGTCCTGCAGCATGCGCCCTGGCTCGGCCGCGTGCTGGCCGCCTCCATCCTCCGCCAGGCCGGGGTCACCGCCAGTGCGCATCTCGCCGCCATCAATCTCGGCCTCGAAACCATGCCCGTCGAACGGCGCCGGCATCGCGATCGCAATTTTCGGCTGCTTGCGTTGCCCATGGGCTGATTGCAGCCGGCGAGATCGCGCTGAAGGAGCACGACCGGCTGGCGCCGGCAAAAACGATGATGGAGCGAAGCTGAAGGGGCGCCGCACGTCATCGACATTGCCGGAACTGGTCGATCTGGTCATGGCGCGGCCGCTGGTGTCGGCGAGCATGGTGGCGAAGACGCTCGACGTCACGCCGCAGGCGGCGCGACGGATCGTTTTGGAGCTTGGCCTGCGGGAGATTGCACTCTTGACCGTTGATGACGGCGCTTCCCTGGTCCTTCGAATCGTAAACACCCTGCAAGAATGCTTCAGATGAATTGCCACTTGCTGGCTCCGACAAGTCGGGAAGCAGCAGGCTATGGTCGCGGCGGCGGCGCGGTTCCGGGAGCGCCGCCGCCCGTAGGCATCGCAGAACGAGCCTTTTCCAGCAGCGACGTGGTCAGGTCCACACAGTCTTTCATCGATTCCCGCGGGTCGCAACGGACTGCTACTGTCGCGTCGCCGCTACGGAGCAGGAAGGCGGCGCCGCGCCGCGGGCCACCGCTCCCGCCGGAAACCTCGTCGGTGATGCTACGCAGCAGGTCTTCGATTTCGCGATCCTGGATCGAGCCCGGGTCGCGAGAGCCGGAGTCGGGCGCGCTTTGACTCAAGGCTGGGAGCGGCATCAGCAGGAGGCCTGCCGTCATGAGAAGAAACTTGTTCATTTCACCTTCTCCTGGCTTCGTGCGCGGTTGGCGCGCAGGAATTCCCAAACCCGGCGTGGTGCACTCCGCCTGCGAGCAGGCACTGGAGCGCATAACTCCTTTCACTTGCGGGCGCATTCGCCGGCGGGATCTGCTTCGTTACCCATCGCGAGTTTCGTAAAAAAATCACGGGGTCATACGCATATCAAAACGGCACCATGGCCTAGTCCCGGCACACCCGCCTGCGAACGAAAGCCAGCCAGTCACCGTTCTCGGCCCGCAAGCTGCGGGTAATAAAGACGCAGTTTTCGTCATTTCCATCGGCAAGACGCTCCAACAGGCGTTGCCGCAGGAGACCGCGGCCTCCACCCTGATCGTCGCGGTCTCCGATCAGATCCATGAGCTCATCCCGGCGGTCCCGCCGCGCGGCGATCAGGTCCATGAGCCGCTCGCGCCGGTCGCCGCGGTCGCCGATCAGTTCCATCAGGTCATCACGGCGGTCCCGCCGCGCGGCAAGGAGGTCCCGAAGCCGCTCGAGCCGGTCGCCGCGGTCGCCCATCAGATCGCCGCCGTCTCCGAGGAGATCTAAGAGCTCGTCACGACGGTCCTGTCGCTCGGGGACAAGGTCCCGGATCAGATCGCGCCGATCGCTGCGGGCGCGAAGGGCATCCCGCAGGAAGTCGCGCACGTCGCTGGCGCTGATGTCTCCGCCGTCGTCCCCCGCACTCAACGACTGTGCAGAGGCCGGGGTTGTCGTTACACAGATCAAAGGGAAGGAAGAGGCAAGCGCAAGCGCTGCCGCCGCCATGCTAGGTAGCCGTGCCATAGGATTCTCCCGTCAGATTGTAAAAGACCGACTTATTTCGACACGTGAACGCACGCGGTCGTCGCTGGCTTCCGCCATCACGGCAGCTAGGGACAGCCTTGATCGGAGAAGAACTCCGGCCGCCCCGAGCGTTACTCAACAGGAAGGAATAGTATCTATCCAATACTGCCGGAATACTGGTCTCTCTTTGGGGCGAATATATGGCGGCCTCGCCATCAAGCAGCGGGGCAACCTCAGTGCATAGTGAACGGCGGTTTGCCCCCTAGGGGAAGCGCGCGCAACATTTTCTCTAGCGTGTCCGTGTCTCGCACGCCCGTACTATAGTAGATCAGGATTGAACGAGCGAATAACCATAAAACAAAACCTGGCGGCGGCATCGCGTCGTTTGCCCGGCACGCGCATTGCAGATCAGGGGAGTTGTCGATCTGCGACGAGAGCTTCAGGGGATGTGCGAGGACCTTTCAGCTGCTGAAAACGCGTTCGTCCATGCTGATCAACTGCCGTTCGGCGTTCGTGGCTGACACTCGGCGGCTTCGTCGGGGGCGTGATCTTCTGGGGCGCCTTCAACACCGCCTTGGAGCTCACCAACACCGAGGAATTTTGCGTCTCCTGTCATGAGATGCGGGCCAACGTATATGAGGAGCTTAGGCGCACGGTTCATTTCTCCAACCGCTCGGGCGTCCGGGCGTCCTGTCCCGACTGCCACGTGCCGCATGAATGGACGGACAAGATCGCCCGCAAGATGCAGGCCTCAAAGGAGGTGTGGGGAAAGATCTTCGGGTCCATCAACACGCGCGAGAAGTTCCTCGACCACCGCCTGGAACTCGCCAAGCACGAATGGGCGCGGCTCAAGGCCAACGACAGCCTCGAGTGCCGCAACTGTCACTCGTCGGCAGCGATGGACCTTTCCAAGCAGACGCAGCGTGCAGCAGAAATCCATACGCGCTATCTGCTGCCCGGAAAGGCAACCTGCATCGATTGCCATAAGGGCATTGCCCATGAACAGCCGAACATGCAGGGCGTTGAGCCGGGTTGGAAGCTGCCGCCCGAACTCGAAGGAGAGACGCTGCCTTCTGCTTCCGCGACCGATGAGCTGAAAAAGGTAATGAATGACTCCCACACGGTCGCCTTCGGCAATTGATGCTTGCAAGTTATGGCGAATTGTTCCGGACGATGGAAGGTTGACTTGCACCGTATCAAGTTTCATTTGGCTGGAGAGTGCACGCCGGTCACAGACCTTCATGAAGAGCTTTGATGTGCAAAAAGGCGGACGGCAGCCTTTCCGGTGCAATTTGACCATTGTTGATCACAATCAACGACTCAACCGGAATGAGAGCGTAGAGTTATTCGGCATGCGGAGTAACTTGAGCCACCGAACGAGCGTCGCCGACGCGCCGACCGGGTAGCTACTTATTTCGCCATCTGGTTGTGGCACATCGGTTCTGCGCTACTGGGAAACTACAGGATCCGTTCTGACGGTCCTATATCCAAAAAAATTGGAGATCGGGATGCGAGCAACGTGGGTAATTCCGGTAGCCGCTCTGGTGCTCCTACTGGACAGCTCCGATGTATCGGCTGGCCAACCGGGCAAATCAGCTGACCAGCCCAGCAAATACGTACCCAGCGTTGGCGAGATCATGAATAAAATAGATCTCAGCCGCTCTAAGCTTTGGTACTCAGTCAAGTTAAGAAACTGGGCTTTGGCCGGCTATCAATTGGATCAGGTAAAGACAGGCTTCGATGACGTTTCTCGCCATCATCCTGACAAGTCCAACTTCGATTTCGCTAACGCGCAAAAGATCGCAAATTTGATCGAAGAGGCCATTGTCGCAAGAAGTGACGAGCAATTTCAGCAGTCCTTCGCCCTGATGACAACCGAATGCAACGACTGCCATAGGGCCGTTGGAAAGCCTTTTCTCCACGTTGGAGCGCCAAAGATCGCTTCCCCTTACAGCGACAAGATGCTCGAGCCGGGAGCCTTTCGCTAACTTGATTTGCTTTGGCGCGATATTGGACCCCCTCGTCATGCGATCTTAAGCAGCCACTAAAGGCATAAATTCTGAAGGGCTCGATATCCCACGAGTTCAATCCCGCGAGCGCCATGCAACTCGATGAAGCCCCTGTGCTTCAGCTTTGTCAGCGAGCGCGAAACCGTTTCAACCGTCAGCGCGAGATAGTCCGCAACATCGACACGGGACATGGACAGCTCGAACCTGCGTGAATAGCCCGAGCGCTCCGACATCTCGAGCAGGAATGCCGCGACGCGCTCAATCGCACTTTGAC
>Ga0209281_1001260_pt1 | contig 16459 bp, 18 predicted proteins | sample MedtruBG_FD_187514 | JGI IMG/M metagenome (GOLD analysis project Ga0209281, IMG submission 187514) | Root nodule microbial communities of legume samples collected from California, USA - Medicago truncatula BG (SPAdes) (version 2) | ecosystem: Host-associated > Plants > Roots > Nodule | place... | reverse complement strand
GACTAGCTATACATGGAGGTCTTATTTTCGCATTAGGGACAGCATTAATATATACAAAGGTTAAGAAACTCAGTTTTATTAAATTTGCAGATGTGGCGGCTCCTTCAATTATTTTAGCCCAAGCTTTGGGGAGATGGGGTAATTTCTTTAACCAAGAAGCACATGGAGATGCTGTAAGTTATGAGTTTATTAAGAACTTTCCGATGTTTATTCAAAATGGAATGAATATAAATGGAATTTACTATAATCCGACCTTTTTGTATGAATCAACTTGGAATATATTAGTGTTTGTAATATTAATGGTTCTTTTAAGAAAAAGTAAAAGCAGCGGAGTTGTATTTTTTACATACATTGGTTTGTATTCCATTGGAAGGTTTGTAATCGAAGGAATGAGAACGGATAGTTTAATGCTTGGAAGTATTAGAATGGCTAAATTAGTAAGTTTAAGTGGGGTTATTTTATGGATAGCATTTATAGGCCTAAGTTATTATAAAAGAGTAATAAAGGAAAGTGTATGTAAAGAATAAATGTAATATTATTTATAGCTAGTACATAAATCAGTTCCGATTAGAGAAGTAGGTGTAGGATTAGAAATAAACTGGTAAGGGAATTGGAGTATAATTTTATAAAAACTATTAAATAAAAATAAGAGATAAGATTAAATATATTAATTTTCAAAGCTTAATTATTCATGAAAATTAATACATAATCTTATCTCTTTTTTAGTTATTCAATAGAATTTATGTAAGTGATAAAGTTACAGATAGAAATACTGATATCTAATAGAATAAGAGAGAACCGAATGACTGGAGGAAAAGGAAATTAAACAAGCTTGTTAAAGAAAATTATTTAGATGGAGGTATTTAAATGGAGAGAGTATTAAAATTTTGGAAAAAGTATTCATTTACTTTATTAATAGGATTTGTATTACTCGGACTAATTGATTTTAGATTTGCGTTAGTTGCAGTGATTTGTATGATAGCACCTGTAGTTGTTTCTATTTTTAAGGGGCGATTTTGGTGTGGCAATTTATGTCCAAGGGGAAACTTTTATGATAATGTAGTTTCGAAATTTAGTAATAAAAAAAATCCACCTAAGTTTTTTAAATATTATTACTTTAGAGCAGCAGTACTAATACTTATGATGACTATGTTTACTATAGAAATAAAAGAAAACTGGGGTAATCTATATGGTATTGGCATGGTGTTTTATAGAATGATTATTGTAACGACTGTCATTGGTATGGTTTTATCCTTATTTTACAATCACAGAACTTGGTGTCATTTCTGTCCTATGGAAACTTTAGCATATATTGTATCGAAATTTAGAAATAATAAAAGTGTATTACAAGTATCAAATACCTGCGTATCATGTAAGGTTTGTGAAAAGAAATGTCCACTTGGAATAGTTCCTTACGATTATAAAGGGGATGTGTTAAGTCATCCTGATTGTATTCAGTGTGGGAAATGTGTAACTGCCTGCCCTAGAAAAGCTATTGGATATGATAAGATTGCAATAAAATAATATGTTTTAGTAAGATGATATAAAAAGAGCATATATATTTAGGTGTTTTTATTAATTAATAATTATAGTAGAACAACAAATTTATTTCTTTTAGGTGTGTAACTAAATCACAGAAATAAAGATAAAATGAGTTTATAATAAAATTATAAATAATTTGGAAATTACAATATGGAGGAATTTAATATGGCTAAAATAATAAATAGTAATGAGTTTGTTGAAAAAGTTGAAAATACTAAAGGTGTAGTAGTTGTAGATTTTTTTGCAACATGGTGTGGTCCTTGTAAAATGTTAGGCCCAGTATTCGAAGGGGTTAGCAATGAAATGGTAGATCAAGCTGAATTTTTTAAAATAGATATTGATAAGAGTAGTAGAATAGCTCAGAAATATGGAATAGCAGCAGTTCCAACTATGATTATTTTTAAAGACGGAGTTCCAGTGGAAAATTTAGCAGGCTTTATGCAAAGAGAAAATATAAGTAGAAAAGTTAAAGCATACTTATAAAAGAGAATTAATATAAAATCTTCATAGACTTCTCATTATAAAAAAATAATGAGAAGTCTATATTGCTTTTGTTAAAAAGTGAAAAACATTATAGAATGATATAAATTTGTATTTTGTGGAGATGAGCTTGGTAAATGCAACTTAGTACTGAAAAATGAAGGTGATTTATTATAGCTAATAAAAAATAGGAGCTATAAATTAAGAAATAGGGACTTAACTTATTACCCCACATTTTTTATATAATTTTTTAAGAGATCTATAAAAACAATAGCTCCTTTTGATGGAGTAATTCCTTTTTGCATAATATATGAAAATGGACGAGTGTACTCCTGATTTGTTTTCAATATAGAAATCTCTTTATTTTTTAACGAATTCTCGATAATAAGTGAGGAGATAAATGTTATTCCTAAGTTGTTTTTCACTGCCTCTTTTACAGAATAATTACTACCGAATACAATTATATTCTTAGCATTGATATTATTAGTGGATAGGAAGAGGTTCAAATATTGCCTTGTTCCAGATCCAATTTCACGACTAATCCAAGTTTGATTTTGCAAATCTTGAGCTGAAAACTCTTTATCAGCTAAATAGTGATTATAAGGAACTACAACTTCCATTTTATCAGTATAGAATTGATTAACTGTAAAATTTGATTGTGGAACTGTACCTTCTACCAAGGCTAAATCCACTTGATAGTTCTTGACTTTTTCGAATATATTATGTGTATTTTCAATAGTAATTTCTAATTCTAGGTCAGGATAAGTTTTTGCAAATTCACCTAAAAAAGCTGGTAATAAATACTCTCCTATAGTAAAGCTGGCACCTATGTGTAATTGACCTTTTACAGAGTTTCCATAATCTGATAATTCATTTTTAGTATCTTCTAATAGTTTAATGATTTGCTTTGAACGCTCATAGAGTAAATAACCAGATTGTGTAATATGTATATTTTTTTGTTTAACTGAGCGTTGTATCAAAGAGGAATTAAAATATTCCTCAAGATGCTTAATATGCAAGCTTACACTAGGCTGTGATAAATTAATAGATTCTGCAGCTTTAGTAAAATTTTTGTATTCAACAACCGCTATAAATGTTTTGAGTTCATCTATCATAAAGACCATCCTTCTATAATCATTAGGATTGTTAATGATTATTATAAAATATATATATTTTACTTATGATTATACAACTATTATACTAAAAATATAATAGAAGTACTTCTTAATTAAATATTATTTTATGGAGTGATCTAAATGATATTAAATGAAGGTTGGAAAAGAGAAAAATTAAATGATATTTTAATGATTATACCTGGTCTTATTTTATGTGTAGTAATTGCCCTAATAGCAAAATTTATTGGACTATATTTACCAAGTATAGGCGGAGCGTCTTTATCAATATTTATAGGAATGGCAGTAGGAAATACAATTTGCACTAACAATATATATGATAGAGGAACTAAGTTTGCAGAAAGTGAATTGTTATCCTATTCTATAGTTTTACTTGGCGGAACTTTAAGTGCACAAACTATATTAAGATTGGGAGTCTCAGGGATTACGTTTATAATACTACAAATGTTTATAACAATAATTTTTGCAATATTAATAGGGAAAAGGCTTGGTTTCTCAGAAAATTTTAGCTTATTAATGGCAAGTGGGAATGCCGTATGCGGTTCTTCGGCTATAGCAGCTACTGCGCCAGTAATAGAAGCTGATGATAACGAAAAATGTATAGCAATAACTATGGTAAATGTCACTGGTACAGTTTTAATGCTGCTTCTTCCAGCGATTGCTCAAACATTGTTTTCGTCAGATACTATAAAAACTTCAGCATTAATCGGTGGAATACTTCAATCGGTAGGGCAAGTAGTGGCAAGTGGAAGTTTAATAAGCGAACAGGTTAAAGACTTATCAACAATTTTTAAAATAGTTCGCATAATATTTTTAGTTTTTGTAGTATTAAGCTTCGGAAATATTAAGCAGAAATCTTTTAATGGAGAATTAGGAAAATCAAAATCCAAATTAAAAGTTCCTTGGTATGTTATAGGTTTTTTTATTATGTGTTCGTTATTTACAAAAGATATTTTTTCGGAGCAAGCATCAAATATATTTAAATTAATAAGTAGTAACTTTGAAATAATAGCATTAGCAGGCATTGGAATGAGAGTTAAAGCTTTAGAACTTATAAAATTAGGTAAGAAAGCGTCAATTTATGCAGTTGGAATTGCTTTAGTTCAGATAATAACTGCTGTTGCATTAATTATTGCTTTGTTATAAGTTATATAATTTCCAGTCTAAATTTTTATAAGGTCTAATTGAGATTTTTATATAATAAATGAATTTTAGCAAGAACATATATGGTTAACTAGAATAAGTTTTAAATGTTATTTTTGCTAACATTTAAATAGATTATTTTTCTAATAAAGATGGTTAGTATAAATCCAATAGTGTAGCAACAGCAGAGTATTGATAACGAAATTTTGAGATAAAGATAAAAATTAGTAATTTTAATATTAGAGGATATTGATTCTTAAAAGTGCATTATTGTGCTGATAACATTAGAATATATAAATCATAAACTAATAATGAAAACTTAATTTTAAATATACACCTAATAAATTGATATAGCTAATTTTCTAAGAAAAAATAAACAAGTGTAATTTATATTCAAAAATCTCACTTGTTTATTTGTCTTAATAAAATCATCTACTTTAGTGCATCAGAGGTTCCAGACATTAACATTAAAGCATCATTTACCTTAGGAACTCTATCTTCATTAGTTAGGATTGTTAAATAGTCTCCAGGTAGAATCATAGTATCTCCTTTGGGAATTATTTCAGTTTCGCCACGTCTAACGGCTACAAGGAGACAGCGAGAAGGCCATTTTACATCTTTAATTTGTTTACCATCTAATTTCGATCCCATGCATACCGCAAACTCTAGTATAGCTTTATTTATTTTATCACCTATCGATATTTTGCGACCTTGAGTTTGTAGAAACTTTTCAAGTAATGCTTCATATATAGGCTTAGAAGCAAGAACGTCTGCTACGATATACGCTATTATAGAAACAATAGCTAAAGCGAGCAAATGATTAAATGAACCAGTCATTTCTGTAATAAGGATTGTGCCTGTTATTGGAGATTTTACTACTGAAGCAAAATATCCAGCCATGGCCAATATTATGAAGTTACTTATGTACATACTATCTAAATGAGTAAGGTGAACAAGAATAACTCCGTATACACTCCCTATTAAAGCTCCAATTGCAAGTAGGGGAAGGAAGATTCCCCCAGGAGCACCTGAACCAAAACTAGCCATGGTGAATGCAAATTTAACAACTAGAATAATAATTAATAGTGTAAGGGAAAATTTATCTTCAGTTAATGATGTAATTAATTCATGGCCGCCACCCAAAACTTCTGGCAATAAAAGACCTAGAATTACTGAGAATAACAAAGGAATTATAATTCTAAATTCTTTTTTTAGCCAGGTTTGTTTTAAGTATAAATTTTGAGTCTTTAAAAGAACCTTATTAAATAAGACTCCGAGAAATCCTACAATTATTCCTAATACTATCACATAAAAATAAAAATTGAGTGGTAATATAGCAAAATCCCCGAAGTTAAAAACCGGTTTAAGCCCAAAGAAACTGCTTGCCACAAAATCAGATGATAATGCAGAAGAGAGGGCAGAAAGCAAAATTAACGGTGAAAAATTTTTGTGAACTTCCTCCAGTGCAAACATTGCTCCGGATAAAGGGGCATTAAATGCAGCTGCAAGTCCTGCACTTGCACCACTAGTTATAAGATATTTTTCTTCGATTTTTATTCTTTTGAAAATTTTACTAAATCCTTGTCCAACTGCTGCGCCTAATTGGACTGATGGACCTTCTCTTCCTAATGAAAGTCCAGAACCTATTGAAAGAATACCTCCAAAGAATTTACCCCCAATTACTTTCCACCATTTCATATCTAGTTTTCTAAGTAAAACTCCTTCTACTTGAGGTATTCCACTTCCACTAATCATGGGCTCATTTTTCACCATCAATCCAACAAGGTAGCCAATTATCACTAAAATCATGACCCATGGTAAGATGAAAAGGTGATTAACTGATATAAGTTTATATACATAATTTAATATAACGCCTGCTTTTTCAAGTGCTAAACGGTATAGAACAATTAATAAACCTGTAACGATACCTATACATATTCCTTCAAAAACAAGTTTTAATTTAAAACTATGCCAATGAAACAAAGTATTATAGGTACTCTGTTTATGTTCCATTTTTATTCCCCCAATACATTAGATGCAAAATTATTTGGTATATGATTACACAAACATATATATGTTATCATATATATGGTCGTATGTTAATAGTTAATATGTTTTTAAATTTTATAGAAGAGTAAGAACTAATAACAAATTTATATTAGTTTATTTAGAACAAAAAAGATTGCTTTTTCACTAAAAGCAAAAAACAATCAACTATTTATTTTAAATACATTATAATTCAAGCTTATTTTCGAACTATTAATTAATATTTTTTACCCATATATTCATATCTTCAAAAGTACCACAAATATTGCAATTGTTTACCATTCTACCTGTGAAGTTATAATTTTGCTTACTTAATATAAAATTTATACTAGGGTTTATTGATCTACATAAGCTATATAAAGTAAGGAATCCTTTATTTTTAAGATTGCATTCTAAAGAATAAATTATACTTGCAAGAATTCCGTTGCCGCTATAGGCAGGTAAAGTAGCACAGTCTGTTATTTCAGCATTTAAATTTTCCTTATCCATTTCTGCTGAGGCTACACTAACTATCTTACCGTCAAAGACGGCAACTTTATATAAAACTTTATCGTTCATAGTTTGTCTTAAATATTCTTCATTATATATAGGAGTAGGATAAGTCAAAAATACTGTTGAGAATATTTTGACCATTTCTGAAATATCATTTTCGGTAGCAGTTCTTATTTGATATACTGGATTAATTTTGTTGTATACATAGGTATTTTGTACATTTAAGCATTGTTTTACTAGCAAATTTTTCTGAGTAAAATTACTACATATCTTTCTATCACTATTAATAAAGCAAGACATACAGAATGCATCATTACCTTTAAAGTATCCATCGATCTTTCCTTCTTGAGTGAAACCTGAATTTATAAAAGTTTCAAAAGATTCTATATCACAATTGCATATAACTTTACCTAAATGAAGTCTTGATGCAAAATGTACTATTCTTTTAAGAGTTTGAAGTGAAATAGTATTTAAATCAAGTATTTTCAGACGCTTATTTGTTAAATCAACAAATGCTTTTGTACTGTCTATCTTAGTATAGTAATCATAATTTAAATCACATCTATCTGCTCTCATAAAATTGTTCTCTCTTTTTCATTCTGACGTTACTTTTTGGAGTAAGGCAAATCCGTTCATTTAGATAAAGTTTTTCAAGACCTTTATATTCTTTATTCTTAAATTTATCACAGATTCCACAATTTTTGCATTCATGGATTTTAGCAGAAGGTTCAGTATAAGTGCATAGTATACCTTCATAGTTTCTTAGTATTAACTTTTCAGAGGATTGTGAGACTAAATATTGAGGATTAACAGGGATTTTACCACCACCTCCAGAAGCATCAATAACAAAAGTAGGAACAGCGAATCCAGAAGTGTGACCTCGCAGTAGCTCTATAATTTCAACTCCAACTGAAACAGGAGTTCTAAAATGTTCAATGCCTTCAGACAAATCACATTGGTATATATAGTAAGGCCTTACTATATTCATAACTAGTTTTTGAACAAGATCCTTCATAATATAAGGACAATCGTTTATGCCTTTAAGTAAAACAGACTGATTTCCAAGAGGAATCCCAGAATCAGCAAGCATTTTACAGGCAAGTTTTGATTCTTCAGTTAGTTCTTTTGGATGGTTAAAATGTGTGTTAATCCAAACAGGATGATATTTTTTTATAATATTGCATAGGTTTTGAGTAATTCTTTGGGGCATAACAACTGGTAATCTTGTTCCAATTCTTATAACTTCAACATGATCTATTTCTCTTAATTCTTTTAATATAAAATCCAATTTTTCATCCGATACACATAGCGCATCTCCACCAGATAATAATACATCTCGTACTTCCTTATGGTTTTTTATATATTCTACAGCTTTTAAGATATTATCTGTGGATAAACCAATATCATCATGTCCAGCAAAACGTCTCCTAGTGCAATGGCTGCAGTACATTGAGCACTGTTCAGTAATTAAAACAAGAACTCTATCTGGATATCTATGTGTAAGTCCAGGGACAGGGGAGTCTTGGGTTTCATGTAGAGGATCACTGCTGTCATATTCTGATATATTTGTTTCATCAATGGTTGGGATGGCTTGTCTCCTAATTGGACAATTGTAATCGTTAGGATCAATTAATGTTGCATAATAAGCTGTTACTGCCATTTTTAGTTTCTTTAAACTTACGTTAACTCCATTTTTTTCATCATCAGTTAAGTTAACTACTTGCTCTAGTTCTTCAAGATTAGTGATTCTATTAGAAATTTGCCATTTCCAATTATTCCATTGCTCCTTTGTAACATTTTGCCATAGTGATATATCTTTATAATTTCTTTTCAAAATTAAACACTCCTTTTAAACGTTAACATACTTATATTAAAGTACTAATAGATTATTGAATATCTGTTGCTATTAGATTTTCAAAATTATTGGCTTTTGGATTATTTTCATGAGTATATAAATCTTTTATTACCTTTGATAAGCTTAAAACATCACTCGTTTCATAGAATTCAATTTTGTCTTGAATAAAATTTATCGCATGGATTGCTCCCTCGGCAAAAACTTTTCTTGAAAAGGATTCATGAGAAATTGTAATTCTATCATTTTCCCCAACAATCAAAACTTCATGCTTCCCAACAACACCACCAGCTCGAACTGAATTAATAGGAATATTTTTTTCATATTCCTTTGATTAAATATCATTCTTGCAATTTCTCTGCCTGTTTTTCCAAGTCCAATTAAACATACTTTTAGCATAAAAAAGTCCTCCTTTAAATTATTTTGTAAAAAATAATAAGCCATAGAGAAGTCCCTATAGCTTATTAATCAATAATATTTATGGGTATGCTAAAGAAAGTATATTAGCAGTATACAAAAAACTTCTCTTCAACGCTTACGAGATTAGCTGACGGATTCGGGTTGAAGAAAAATAACCCTACTTATCCTAAAATAAGATTCACTTAAAAGAAATCTATATAAATTATGTTGATATTCTTATTGTTTGCACGATTGTAATGAATAAGTAATGTCATTTATAAATAGTATTAAGTAAGAAGTATATAATATTTTATTTTAAAAATCGCTTCAACTTAAGTTTTGCTATTGGGATATATTAGGAGGGATATGATGCAAAAAAATATACAGGCAGAAAAAATTTTTAATGATATAAATTATGATAATTATCTTGTCCAATACCAAGGTGATATTGTAGCAGAAGTCTCAAATATCCCTGATTATTATGTAACAATAATTAATGATAAATATGCACTAGTATCTGTTAAGAAAAATGTTGAGATTAATATGGGAGACGAACCATTTATTGAATCAATAACTTATGTTGTTCCCGCAGAGTTTTATACGCTACAGCAGATTTCACCACTTGAAGCATCTCAAGCAAGTTTTGTGCAGGCGGGATCAGCTTTAAATTTAACTGGTAAAGGGGTTAGTGTAGCTTTAATTGATTCAGGCATTGATTATTTAAATGAAGAATTCATGGATGTTAATGGGAAGACTAGGATTGAAAGTATTTGGGATCAAACTATAATAACTACCCAAGCTAAAGAAAATGATCCTGTACCTTTTGGAATGGTATATAACAGTGATCAAATAAATAATGCAATAAATGAATCTAGAGCCGGCAGGTCACCATATGATATTGTTCCTAGTATAGATGAAATTGGGCACGGAACAAACATGGCGGGGATAATTGGTGGGGCGGGAAAGGATCCTAACTTAAGAGGGGTAGCTCCTAATTGTAATTTTATAGTTGTAAAGTTAATAAGAGATTTCTCATATGAAATTCAATTTCCAGAGACTAATGTACCAGTATATAATATAACTGCAATTTTTGCAACGCTTCAATATTTATATGAATATTCATTAGCATCTAATAAGCCGATGGTAATATATTTTCCTCTTGGAAGCACCATGGGAAATCATAAAGGCGAAGGTACTTTAGATGAGTTTATGAATTCGATATTACTCAATGGAGGGATTGCAATAGTTGTGGGAACAGGCAATCAACGGAATGCAGGAGGCCATGCATCTGGAACACTAGTTCCAATTAGTGGAGTTAATGCGGCTGGAACTGGTATTATAGAACTTGAAGTATCTCCAGAACAAAAAAATTTATGGGGCGTTCAAATTTGGACTGATTTACCTAATATAGTATCTCTAGAGGTAGTGTCGCCATCAGGGGAAAGTACTGGGATAATACCACTTATAATTAATTATACAACTGATCATACTTTCATTTTTGAAAAGACCAATATTAAAGTAAATTATTATTTTCCAGAAGAAATTACTGGAGATGAACTAATTCGTGTCAGATTCTATAATCTGCAACCAGGTATTTGGAGGTTTAGGTTATATGGAAACTATATTTTGACTGGAAAATATAATGCATGGCTGCCGCAACAAGGGCTTACAGTTGGAAGTACCAGATTTACTTTTCCCGATCCATTTGGAACTATAACTAAACCGGGAAATTCAATTTATATAATAACTGTGGCTGCATATAATCAAAATAATAATAATCTAGTTGATTATTCAGGAATGTCGTTTTTAGACTCTTATATAGATAGAATTGACGTTGCAGCAGGTGGGGTGAACGCCTTAACTGTAGCGCCTAATAATAGGACGGCAATTGTTAATGGAACGAGTGTTGCTGCGGCTGTTGTATCAGGAGTATGCGCTATGTTATTTCAATGGGGGATAGTAGATGGTCATGAGCCTAATATGTATGCGCAAACTATTAAATCATATCTTGCAAGAGGAGCAATTGCTCGAAGTGGTGATATTATACCTAATCCATTTTGGGGCTATGGGATAATAAATGTTCCTAAAACTTTTGAGAATATGACATAATGAGGAGTGGTATAATTGGGGGCGTTTGATGGATTAGATTATTAAGAAAGTTTAGAACAAGTACGATATAGTTAGTTATAATAATGAGTATGACTTTATAAAGTTAAGAGCAAAATATTTTTTAGATATCAGTATTATATTATAAATATTGACTCATATATATGTTGATGTTAGTATAATTAAGTTATAGTATAGTTATAAGAAAATAGAGTAATTGTTAATAATTACTTAATTATATATGGAGGTTATTTATGGATAACAAGTTTACAGCAAAAGAAGAATTAATATCGAAAATGGAGGAATTAATATCTAATAACGAAGGTCCTTTCAGTATAGTTGTCGCAGATATTGATGATTTCAAGAATTTAAATAATTTATACGGTCATCCTACCGGGGATGAGGTAATAAAGAAGCTGATTTCAATCTTAAATAACAATTTATCTTCAACAGACATGGTGTGTAGATCAGGTGATGAATTTAATATATTACTTGTAAAAAAAGGTGCGGAAAGAAGCTTTATGGAGCTTGAAGAGATAAGAAGATATTTATCAGATAATACATTTAACTTAAGTGAAAATTCTGATGATAATGTTTATTTTACTTTAAGCTTTGGTGTAGCAAGTTATCCAAGAGATGCTAAAAATGTGGTTGAACTTTTTAGGGTGGCTGATAGTGCATTATTTAGAGCAAAAGAATTAGGTAAGAATAGAATATGCCTTTCTGAAGCTGAGAGTATGGTGTTAAAATCTAATTATTTTACTAAGACTCAACTTGATAGATTGTCAAGACTTTCTAAAGCAACTGATAGAACTGAAGCATTTCTTCTTAGAGAAGCGCTTGATGACTTATTTAAAAAATATAGTAAGTAATAGTTGATTGAATAAAAAATTTAGTTTTAGTTTCTACCAAATGATAAATAATTATTAATAATAACGTTAATGTATGGGAGAAAATGTTGTTTATAACTGTTACATAAGAAAGTTAAAAGTGCCTAAGGGCACTTTTATTTTAAGACAATTAATTACATAGTTATAAAAGTTTTAGAGTTATTTTTCATAAATAAGTCTAGTTATCATGCCACCAGGAGATTCGCCGTTATTTGATTGATGAAAAGTTTTAGTTCCGTTTATAGGCCAAATTCCTGGATTATTTGTTAATAGCTCTATTTCAATTCTCCTGCCTGAGGCAACGTCAATTGTATCGTCGAATTCTAACCTTTGGAATCCATCTACAGCAACCACAGTAAAATCATGACCATGAATATGCATTGAATGAGAATTACTAGATTTATTTATGAATCGAATTTTAATCAATTCTCCACATCTAGTATAAAGTGGTGCGGTATCCGGAAATGCTTTACCATTTATAGTAAGAAAGTTAGGATTTCTATCAAATTTATTTGGTTTATACAATCCAGGACAAACTTTGCCTAATGTTGGTTGTGGTATTTCCCATTGTCGGAGTACTAAAACGTAATTGCCATATGGCATATTATAATCTACAACATCCTCATCTTTCGGAAGAACTATAAATGCTCCCACAAGTCCTTGTGCAGCTTGTTGTTCCATTGTGGAGTGATAAAAGAATGTACCTGCTTGCCAAGTAATAAACTTATAAGTGAAACTATCACCATGCATTAAAGCAATACGGTTTGTATCCATGTTTATTTGTAGATTCATTATCCCATCCCAATGCAAAAACATCATTTCTGCCATAAAATAAACTTCTGCATAACTTGATCTTTTCTTCTAATGTGGAATTAATATTAATGAAAGAATTGTTTATTTGCTTTTTATTATTATAAGTAGAAATATAAGATTTTAATTCGTCAATCTCTTTTTTTATTTATGTATTTCAGATTTTAATTTTTTCTAATAATTCATCATAGCTACTTAAGTAAATTAATATCTTAATAATCCCATTTAAATTATTTGAGTGTAGTTTTAAAGAATAGTAAGATTATTATAAATCATATTAATTTTAAATCCTGGTAAATAATTCCGATTAATAATCGTATTTAAATAAAATGTAGATTTGGATATAATAGAAGTATAGGAAGCAGTATATAAATTTAAATTTAAATTGAATTAGATAGAGAGAGTGTGGAAAAGTTTATCACAATTAATTCGTTATGGAGGAGAAATATATGAGTAGCACTGAAAATGATAAGAATTTACTAATAATAGAGGCTATTTAAGGTTTTGTATTTAACCATAATATAAGTAGTATAAATGCTTTCGAAATATTTGTAAAATATGATCTTTTTAAATTAATCCGTTCACAATATGATGTTTTACATACTCAGAGTTTAGAAGAAAGTATAGAGTTTATTGAGGATGTGTTAGGAGAAAAGAGTATGTTAAGCAATAATGAATTAATGCTATTTCATGGAACTAACAAATTGTTTGATGAGGTAGATTTAGAAAAATCTAAGAATAAGCGTGATTTTGGAAAGGGATTTTATACTACAACATTGGAATTGCAATCCAAAAGTTGGGCAGAAAATATGTTTATTAGATATGGTGGAGATGGAATTTATGTAATGAAGTTTAAGCTAAAAGATATTTCTAATTTAAAGATAAAAAAATTTAATGGGCTGGATGAAGAATGGCTAAATATAATAAAAAATAATAGTCTTAATGGGGGAATTCAGCATAATTACGATGTAGTTATTGGACCAGTGGCAGATGATAATACAATGAGAACAGTGGCATTATATGTAGAAGGAATATATGATGAAGAGATGATCTTGAAACAATTGAAATTTTCAAAATCAAATAATCAAGTTTCACTTCATACTAGCAAAGCACTAAGTAGATTAGAATTTATAGGGAGAGATGAATATGATAAACAAATATTCATATAAAGGACAAGATATAACACTAGATATAATTATGAAGATTGAAAAAGTTATAAGAATAGTATGCGAAAGAACAGGAAAAACTTTTGAAGACGCAACAAAAGAATTTTATGAATCTAGGACATACAAGTCATTGCAAAATACTCAATCTGTTTTATGGGCTGAAAGTTCTGAATTCATTGTTGATGAATTGTTTAGAGAATGGGAGAGCAAATAAAATATAACTTTAGGTGATACGATGGGTGCAGAAGAACAGAAAATAGTAGATTATATTGTTGTATGTGTAAATGAATTTGCTGATAGATTTTCAATTAATTATAAAGATGCTTTTAATTATTTAAATAAATATAAATCCATTAAGTTTCTTTTGGAAAACTATGAAATATAGCGATTATCAAACTAAAGCTATACTAGAGGTTTGAGGAAAAAAGAGCTTATGAACATGATATAATAAAACTAGATACTATAAAAATGAATTTATGGAGTAAATTGCAAGTTTTTAAGGACAAGGAGATAAATATATGCAAGCTAGTAAAAGTAAATGTATAGGAATATCTGTCATTGTAATTCTACTATTATTAATAATTCCTATAACGATAGCATTTAATTATGCAAGAGACACTGCTTCGACTAAGGAAATTACCTATAATGAATTTATACGATTACTAGATGAAAAACAAATTTCGGAAATAGAAGTGACAAGTGAAAATTTAATAATAACACCTAGTAAAGATAATGAAGCATATAAAGGGAAAATTCTAAATACTCCTAATTTAAATGATGAAAATTTAGAATCAAAGCTTCAAGCTGCGGGTGTAGATTACAAAGGAAAAAATATAAAAGAAACATCATTCCATAATTTGATGATTACTTGGATAATGCCAATTGGAATAATAAGTAGTATTATAATAATACCAATTACAAGTATATATTTTCTTTGTAGATTTTTATCACTGAAGAAGGAAAATGAAAGATTACGAATTCAGGTAGAAGATTTACTTGATAAAAAATGATGGAATAGACAAGCCAAAAATATTAATTTGGAATTTTAAAGGATAAGTTTCTTTTGAATTATTTTTTGAAATTCTAGATTGGTTATTAATTTAGCTTATCTATTCCTTTAATTTTAACTCGCTTTGCTCAGAAAAAGGAAGGATTTTTTTGTGGATTTTAAAAGTAAAGATAATATAGAAAGATATCATTTAAATATACTTCAATAGAAAACCCAAATAGTAAAATAGGATATAGAAATAAGGTGGATTTAAATTATGAAATAATATTTGAGATTAATAGAATAGATGATATAAGAGAAAAAGATGAGTATCAGTTAACAAACGAATCTTAAAAAATTATATGTAAAGATTGGTGATTTTACTTTAAAACGAAACACTATATAACTAACTGATGGTAAGGTAATAATATAATCTAAAATTAAGGTGGAAATATGGAGAATGATAAGATATTAGTTGCTGAAGATGATAAAAGTATAAGAGAAATGCTTATTTTTGCTCTTGAAACAGAGGAGGTTGAAGTAGATAGTGTGAAAAGAGAAGCATAATGGAGATATAACAATAAATATTACTGGCAATATAGTAAAAGTTAGCGTAAAGTTAACTGGACTTAATAATCAACTAATATTATTTTGGATTGACGATGAGAATATTTTAACAATTAATCGTGATGCTTTTAGTATGGAAGAAAAGAATATAATTTTATGTAGTTATAATTTGGAAAGTGGAGAGTGTACCGAAGCATTAAATGATAGCAGTATAACTAGGGTATACGGATTTAATGAAAGTGGAGTAGTGCTTCTTGGATTAAATGAATCATAGTATCTTTGAGGAAACTATATAACTTTAAAATGCTTACTTTACGGGTGGGGAAGCATTTACTATTATAAGTATATATGTAGTATTACAAAATACTATCAAGACAGATTAATAAATTTTAAGGATATGAGATTTATATTTTATGAAACAAAATTAAAAATTACTTGTTCATTAAAAATTTGAAGGCATTTTATTCTTAGTTAGATAAATTAGAAAAAATTTCAAGATAGATATCTGATAGCAATTAAAAGTGTAAAAACAATTGGTACGAGTTATATGTTATATGTATAAATAATGTAATATTATTAGGTAATTATAAAATAAGGGGTAGAAGTATTATTATACCTCCACCCTTGCAAATAAACATATTATTTTTTGAAGTCTACACAAAAGTATCTGTAAACTATGATTTTTATGAGCTTGATTAAATATGATTTCATCTTTAATAATTATTTAATAGACAAAACAATATCTCCAGCTTCAACACTACCAGTTTTCTTAAGGTCTAGCACTTGTTCATTTAAATTAGTGATGATAACAGGTGTTGCAATTTCTATTTCTTTTGATTTTATAA
>Ga0209281_1001258_pt1 | contig 16492 bp, 20 predicted proteins | sample MedtruBG_FD_187514 | JGI IMG/M metagenome (GOLD analysis project Ga0209281, IMG submission 187514) | Root nodule microbial communities of legume samples collected from California, USA - Medicago truncatula BG (SPAdes) (version 2) | ecosystem: Host-associated > Plants > Roots > Nodule | place... | reverse complement strand
TGCCTATGGAATATTTAGATTCGAGTTTTATAAAAGAAATGAGCAAATAGGATTTAATGGAACATTGAAAGCTGGTAATAACGAAAATGGAAATTACGGTAATGTGGAATATTGGACGGGTCTCAAAATTAAAGATGTATAATTTTATACAAGTAAGACAAAGTAATTAAGAATTATGGAAGAAAATAGAGAAGCAATTGCCAAAGATAGATAAAAGAAAAATAATAATTAAACTTAAAAAATATAAAAAGCCGTACTATTTGTACGGTATTTTAATTTATTATGCAATTTGAAAATAGCACGTAAGTATGTAGATTATTTTTGTACTACGGATGATTAAAATACTTAAAGTCATTACACTAGATAAGAAACTTAAGGCTCTAAGAAAAAGTTAACTGGCCTTGACCAATAATTACAATTCTGTAGGTATGTTTAATAGGCAGTAAAATATGAGGTTGTGAATTAGGTTCTAAACGAACAGCTTGTTGTGTTCGTTCACGATCATCAAAAATAATCAAATAGGAGTCATAACTAGATGAAACATTTTTGATAGTATAATTAACATTTTCCATTATGTTCAAATCCTTTGGAGAATAAAATCCTTCTGAAAATGATTTTGAGGCTGCTACAGTGGTTACCGAGTATATATTAAAAAATAGAAGTAAAAAAATAGAAAATACCATAAAAAATCTTTTCATTAGATTAACCACCTTTCATAACTTAAAGTGAGAATAGAATTAAATTATTCAATTTTTATTATGTGATAGGTGAAAAAATATATTCATGATAATAAATATTTTTATTCGTGATACTAATAGGTTGAATAAAAAAGAATAATTAAAAGGTTGAATATATTAAATAATTAGAATCTTTAATTATTTAATATATTCATAATAAGGTATTTTAATTGTAATTCCTGTTTCATCGAATTTATAATCAGTATTATTGAGCGGAGCTCTTCCAGAAGCTAGATTCATTGCCACATCATAAATAGCTTTTGCATGAAGTTTAGCGTCTTGAATAACAGTGCCTGTCATAAAGCCTTGATTAATTAATTCCCTAGCTTCAGGTGTACCTCCAAGTCCGATAACTGGAATATATTTTGAGCTATCACCTGTGTTGAAACCATACTTTTGAAGTGCTTCAATTGCACCTATGGCCATATCGTCATTATTGGAAATTATCGCTTCGATTTTACCATCAAACTTTAAGAATTGCGATTCAATTGCTGACTTTGCACATTCTCTTTGCCAGCTGCAAAAAGTTGAAAAAAGTTCTTCGGTTTTTATTCTAGCGTCATTTAATGCACGAATAGGATATAAACTCCTGCCTGATGTTGTAAGAGTGTTGGGTGTACCTTTTAACATTATATATTGTATTGTATCATCTTTATTTTTATCTAAAGTACTCTTATGAGATTTCCACTCATCAGCTAGGATTTTCCCCTCTAAAGTTCCACCTTGTTCAGTGTCACCAACGATAATAACAGATGCAGGATAATTTTGAACAATGTTTATCAATGCAGGTGTAGTAGGGAAGAATACAATCAATGGATGATTCATATCAATTATTTTATTAAGATTACTACGAATTTCGTCTACATTGGAACTAATTGGAGATACTATAAAAATATCAAAATCTGAGTTAAGTCCTTTAGCAATATCCTCATCTTGAACAGATTGATTTGATTTCCCATCAAAAACAGTAAATTCAATTTTATTTCCACTTTCTTTTTGAAGTTCTTCTAAGTTATTTTTTATATCGGAATTGAATACATTGCTAAGATCAACTAAAAATACACCTACTTTAATTGGCTTTTGGACAGGAGTGTTTGGACTAGCATATGCGGTATTTTCAACACTATGTAGTAGTAATATAGAAACTATAATAAATGATAGCATTTTTCTTAATATCTTCATTTTAATCCTCCATATGCTTTATATTAAATAAAATATTATAGTTATAGACTTTCTATATTTATAAAATTTATTCGTTTTTTACACATAATCTTGTACAAATATAAATTAATAACAAGTAAATATAACGAGGGGTTAAAGGCATGATTGAAATAGAGAAAATAACAGTTATTGATTTAGGTGATCTGATAAATTTATACGAAGAACGCCTAGAGATTTAACGAGCAAATCACAAAACTCCGTACATCGACAACGATGTACGGAGAAATCAAGATGTGTCTTAAGCAATTATGCCACGCTATAAATTTTTACATCTGGCTCAGAGCTCCAAAGCGGCTTGAGACCAACGAAAACATCATTTTGAAACATTGTGCCGGATAGGTAAGCCTGTGCGTGTTCTACGCTGTCGAAGCCGTGAAGCACCTGAACATCTTCGTCACGAATTAGAAGGTCTTTGGTCAAAGCACCTTCAATTGTTTCTAGAAATGGACCACGATAATCAGTATAAATCTTGGCAGCATCCGCACGTTTGGCTTCTTCAATTTTCATTGTGATTTCTAAGTAAGCATTTACTTTCATAGTGTTATTACCTCCAATTTTGTGATGTGACTCATTTTATTTGCCTGAGCCTGGTATAATTATATTTCAAGCACTTCTAGAGAAAAAGATATCCACAAATTTATGAGTTACTAATAAATTTCATAGTTACTTGTTAATATATAGGCAGCCCTCTATAATAGTGTTACACTTGTTTGAATACAGAAGGCGTAATAATTAATAATTGTTACAGACTTATAAGAAATATAGGAGGGTAAAAGTCAATATCATTTTTTGGGGACAATGTTAGGATATATAATACTACAAACCTATTAATTTTATATTGAGCCTATTTTTGCAGCATTGTGCTAGGGATATTGTAAGGGAGTGAATTTAATGTATCAACATAAAATGGAAGATGACATCCGTTGTCCACTTGAATATGGACTTGAAATTTTCGGTGGAAAGTGGAAATCGCGAATAATATGCGTTTTGGCTGGAAAAGGCACTTTACGATACAGTGTTCTTCGAAAGGAAATGAGCAATATCACGGATGCTGTTCTGGCATCCACCCTAAAGGAACTGATTGCAAATGATATTGTACAGAGAAAATCATTCGATGAGATTCCACCCCGTGTGGAGTATTGTCTCACGGAGAAGGGAAATTCTGTGGTTCCTATTTTGCAGAGTATTTGCAGATGGTCTGGAGCCTATCACAGAGAAGATAATGAAAATACAATGACTCAATGTAAAAAATGTGACTATAAGCAAGGAAAAGGGGGCATTTTCTAATGACTATTACTTACACTGAGGAAAAAAATTCACACAAGAAGAAGTGCAGCAATTATTCTTGTCTGTTAGCTGGGTGTCTGGACTGTATCCAAGTCGATTGTATAAGGCATTGGTTAATAATTTAGAAGAAAAAATATATAGTTGATTTAAGTATTCTATTATGCTAAAATTCATTTACATAGTTTTCTAGGGTTCCGCAGTTTGTGGCTGGCAGGTCCGAGAGAAAACGCACAGTTAACTGTGTTCACGGAAGGATAAAAGCCTGGGAGATATTTTGATGATATTTCTCAGGCTTTTTTATTTTTTTACTTATTTTAGTATTATGGCAAGAAATATATTGTATATGTAAACTAGTAAAACGAAACTCGAACTGCATAGAATTCCCTGAATTCTTGAAGTTTTGATGGTTATATAAAGAAAGGATGGAATTATAAGATGGTGGAAAAAATTTTAACAATGAAATTATTAAAAGAAAAATATGGTGTTTGCAGATTAGGAAAAACAGAGTTGATTCCTGAATGGGCACTAAATAGTGAATTTTTCTCTATAACAAAAACATCAGATGAATTATCAATCGTATGCTATCAAGGTAATATACCTAGCTACATAAAATGTGAAAGAGACTGGAGAATATTAAAAATAGAAGGGCCCTTAGATTTTTCTCTGATTGGAATTCTTTCATCAATAAGTGCAATATTAGCAAATAATAAAATAAGTATATTTGCAATTTCAACATATGATACAGATTATATCCTTGTTAAGAGTAGTGATTTAGATAATGCTATACAATCACTCACTAAAGAAAGATATGAAGTTATAGAGTAAATGACTTGATTTAAAAAAGTTTATTCTTACTCTTATTAAACTATGAATCACTAAAAACAAATAATAAATTATAAAATCGTATTATTCAAGTGAATTTGCGATTTTTTTCTGCGCAATTCTAATTTTGTACTTAGTATGTAGAGAATGCGTAAAAAATATTAATAATAATGTTCTTTAAAAATTGAATAAGGTGGCATTAATGAAATATGCAATAATCAAATCATTATAGCAGGATGAACCAATTAATTGCAGAATGAATAATATGATATAATATGCCAAGTGTTTACTAATGAATAGAAAGAAATTAACATGAGCAGGTGTTGAAATGAATAGTATATTTAATCTAATTATGTTTAATATACAGCGAGGATATTATAAGTATATTGGTTCTGGCTCAAGCAGAGACGTGTTTGATTTGGAAAATGGATATGTAGTTAAAATGGCAAGAAATTTTGCAGGAATTGCACAAAATAAGGCTGAATATAATATTTCAAATTATAGCGATTCAAATTTATTCGCAAAAGTTATAAAGGTTTCGAATGATTTCAACTTTTTAATAATGGAAAAAGCAGATAAGATATACAATATTTCAGAGGTATTGGATTATTTTAATGTTAGAGATAAAAAGGAACTATTACACTTAGAAGAACTACAGAATATTAAGAGTAACTATAATTTAATATTGGGTGATTTGGATAGGAAAAGCAGCTGGGGAATTATTAAAAGAAAAACTGTTATCATTGACTATGGTTTTACGAGAGAAGTTTGCCAAAGATATTATTAATTCTTTTAGATATAAGGCAGAATATTATATATTATAAAACTTGATGCTAAATTTAAGAACATTATATAAGATTGAGAATATAATATAGTATACAAAAGAAAAGGGGAGATTAATATGTCATGTTGCAGATGCCGTAAACGTTGTTGCAGATGTCGCTGCAGATGTTGCCGTTGTTGGAAATGCTGTTGCAGATGGAACAACTGGTGTTGTTAATATATGATAGAATAATTATTTCTGAAATAAATCAATAATATAATTGTTAATATGTTTAAAACCGCATTATTCAGAGATGAATTTGCGGTTTTTTTATTACACAATTCTAAGTTAGCGGGAGGTTGGAGCAATGTTAAGGGTCAGAGAATTAAAAGAATTATTAGATAAAATTGAATAGTATGGTATTTAGAAAGGTATCTTTGAGATATTATCCATCCCCTTTATTTTAACTTCATTATGAATTATTTGATATTTTAATGGAAAATATAAATCAGAAATAATCTTTTTAGAATATTTGATTTATCCAATGAAATTAACATATTAATATTAGATTCAAGAAAGGGAGTAAGTAAAGGTTTATGGGCATAATACTTAAAATTTATAAACGTGATATAAAAAAAATAATATCTAATAAGCCTCTTATGATTATAATAGCAGGATTACTTTTTGTACCTGCCTTATATGCATGGATTAATATAATAGCATCTTGGGATCCTTATGGTAATACCAAAGGATTGTTAGTAGCAGTAGTAAATAATGATAAAGGTTCTAAGCTTCAAAGCATAGAAATTAATGTAGGTAATGAAGTAGTGGATAAACTAAGGAATAATCAAAATATTGGCTGGACTTTTGTTGATGAAAGTGAAGCTGAAAGTGGAGTGAAATATGGTAAGTATTACGCTAGTATAACCATACCTGAAGATTTTTCAAGCAATCTTCTATCCATCACAGCAAACGGTGAACCTACTAAAGCTAACTTAATTTATGCTGTTAATGAAAAAATTAATGCTATTGCACCTAAGATTACAAAAAGCGGACTAACCACACTGCAAAGTGAAATAACAAGTTCTGTTACTAAAGAGGTAAGTAACACTGTGCTTAACTATATGAGCGCTTATGGTGTTGAACTAGAGCAGCTTAAGCCTAATCTGGAGGAATTTATAAATATGGTAAGCAATATAGATGCTAATCTTCCTCAAATTGGAGAAGGTATAAGTAATGCATATAATGGAGCTGTAGATATGAATAATTTCATAAGAAATATTCAGGAGAATGTACCTAATATAACAAATTCCTTGAATAATGCTCAAAATGTTATAAAATCCAGTAATGATTTTTTTAGTAAAGTAAATGGAACTATAAAAAATATATCTCCATATATAAGAACTGATTTAGCCGGGGCAAAAGCTAATATGGACACAGTGAAAAATAATCTTAGCAGCATTAATAATTCTATAAATACAGATGTTAAAGGGCAGCAGGAGGCTTTAAAGTCTTCCGTTAATAATTTGAACAATGCAATATCTGCTATTAATAATGATATAAATATACTTCAGTCTGTGAATAACATGTTACATAGTAATTTACTTTCTAATTTCATAAGCAAAATGCAAAATATTAGAGATCAGCTGGTTCAAAATAAATTGAATCTGGATAATGTTATCAGTACTCTAAGTAGTGGTAATGCAATTTCTTTTGATGCAGTAAATTCTGCTATACAAAATATAGATAAAACCTCTCAGCTAATGGATGAGTTAATAAGTAATTTTGATAACACTATTTCTCCACAAGTAAATAGTCTAGTAAACAATACAACAGATATGGCAAATAGTTCGTTAGGGCTTTTAGAAAGTGCAAAAAATAATATGCCTTTAATAAATAGTTTACTAAAAGACGCAAATATAGGTACTGACTTAGGGGCAGCACAGCTTAAAAATATTAAAGATAAATTTCCACAGGCTCAAGAGACCATCCATAGCAATGTTGAAAAGTTTAAAAATTTGAATAATGATCAAAAATTTAATGAACTTACAGATTTTTTACATAAAAACACAAAAGATGTAAGTGATTTTCTAGCAAATCCAATTGAGCTAGTGCAAAATAGAGTATTTCCTATACCTAATTATGGATCAGCCATGTCTCCATTTTACAGCACTCTAGCTATTTGGGTGGGAGGATTTACACTGCTTTCTATATTGTCTATACATGTAGAACCTTTAGAAGGTGTTAAAAATTTAGGAACAACAAAGATGTTTTTTGGTAGATTTTTAACTCTTGCTACCCTTTCATTACTTCAGACCATTATTATTGTTTTAGGAAACCTTTTTATAATTAAAACTTATGCTGTAAGTCCAGTGGTATTTTTAGTATTTTCTATGTATGTAGGGTTAGTATTTATCATGATTATCTATACTTTGGTTTCCGTATTTGGAAATGTTGGCAAGGCCTTAGCCCTTATTATAATGGTACTTCAAGTTTCAGCATCAGGAGGAACCTTTCCAATACAACTTACACCTAAGTTTTTTCAAAATATAAGTCCCATGCTTCCTTTTACTTATGCCATAGGAGGAATGAGAGAAGCAGAAGGCGGAATTATTTGGAGCTCCTTATACTATAATGCAGGAATTTTAACTATATATTTTTTTATCTCAATAATAATTGCTATTTTTCTAAAGGAAAAGGTTAATAAGAAATCTGAAAAGTTTGTTAAGAGAATGAGAGAAAGTGGATTAGTTGGAGAATGAGATGAATAGTAGTTTAAGAGTTAAGAGGTTAGAAGTATAAGAATTTATCTTTTACCTTTGGCTTTATAGAAATTAGGATCTAGCACCAATGTTAGCTGTACTGCGAATAGCTAGTTGATAGCTAAAAAAATTTTTATTTTAGAAGTAATAAAAACGTATGATATATCTTGAATCGCAATATTCAGTAGAATGAATTTGCGATTTTTTATTCCATAATATCAAAATATCAAACAACACAAATAGGTTTAATACTAATAAAATACTTACCAAAAAATTGTGGTGAGCAAAATCCTATCTCTGGGAATCTAAACTTACAATAAATGTTATAATTGAATCATATTAGTAAGTGGTATAAGATTTAATAATAGGCATTGGTAAAAAGGAGAGTACAAAATGTTACATAAAGATTCAATAATTAAGATAATTAAGGAGTTGGATTATCCAGTAAATGAGTATTGGATAACTTCTGGTTCTGCCTTAGTAATGCATGGAGTGAAAGAGACTGCAGGAGATATTGATTTAGGATGTACAAAAAAATTATGGGAACATTTGTTACAAAAGGGTTATAAATATAGAGTTGAAAAAGATAACTCAAAGATAATGAAAATAAATGAGTATATAGAAATAATAAAAGAATACAATGTTGATGAAGTAGTATTTATTGAAGGATTGCCAACAGGCAGCTTAGAAAGTATTAAAAAGCAGAAAGCTAAGCTCGGAAGAGAAAAAGATATTAGAGATATTAAACTTATAGAAGAATATATGAAAAATCATAATTCATGAAAAAATAAATTAAAATTAGAATAATAATTTCAGGAGGATAAATTATGAATATATCATTAAGCAAGGTTACTAAAAATGAAAAAGATATTTTCTATAATGATGGTAGGGGGATTCAACAAGAATTTTTTTCTAGTATATCATAACTTCAAAGAATTTAAAGTTAGTATTAGTTTTGAGTGCTCGCATAATTAGGAGGATATATAGTGGAGAAAAAACAAAAAGTAGACAAGCGATTATTAGCAGAAACACTAGCTGTTATAATGATAACTGTTTTATTATTTTTGACATTTAATGATCTTAAAGCAATCATTCCTTTGATTCCTATAATGTACCTTTTGATTGAGAAAAGAAGAAGACATCGTTCATGGGCAGAGATAGGATTTAATATAAAAACTGTCCTGGTTGATATAAAGACAAATTGGTATTGGATTTTATTTGTTGGTTTCATTTCACCACTTCTAACATTTTATATAGGAAAGTATTGTATATCAGGGTATATTGAACACGTAAAATCAAGATTACCTATGGATGTAAAAGTAGTAATACCTGCAATAATATCTATAACAATAGGTACATTTCTAGAGGAAATTATTTTTAGAGGATTTGTTCAAGGGAGATCAGAATGGTTTATAGCACCAGTTAAGGCTATAATAATTTCATCAATGCTTTTTGCTTTTATGCACTACTCAGATGGAAGCATTGCTATTGTAATATTTGATATGTTTGGAATATTCATTGATAGTATATTATTTGGAATTATTTTTACAAAAACTAAAAACATATTTACATCATGGATTGGCCACTACTTTAGTGACCTTATTGGTATTATATGTTTATTATTTCTTATATAGTATTCTTCATATTACAAGCCAATAAAATTAATAACAGATTGTAATATTACATTATTCAGAATGAAAGTGTGTTATTTTTGGTTAAAACACTAAAATATCTAACATTATATTAATTTGAAGAAGTAACAAAGCACTCACCACAAAATTGTGGTGAGTAAAACTTTCTATTTGATAAGTGGATAAAGAAACCATTACAAAATATGCTATAATTAATTTATAATGGTAGAACAATGTGGATTTGTGGAGGAAAAATATTATGAAAGTCATAAAAATAGGGTCGATTATTTTTAACAATTAGTTATTATTAAGGAGGCAAAAATGAGCATTAGAAGTACAGCAAAAGCAATTATTATAGATAAAGATAAAATTTTATTAAACAAATGTTTTGATGAGTATAATGGAAATTATTATTCATTACCAGGTGGAGGGCAAGATACATATGAAACTTTACCTGAGGCAATTATAAGAGAGTGTCTTGAAGAAACTGGATATAATGTTGTCCCAGTAAGGTTTTCTGCTTTATATGAGGAAATATGCGATAACCCTAAAACACGAGAGTTATATCCTGAATATATCCATAAAATGTACCATATTTTTATATGCAAATTAAGAAATGACAGAAAAGTTAAGCCTACAGAAATAGATGATATGCAACTTAAAAGTGAATGGATTGATATAGACAATTTAAGTCAAATACCCTTATTTCCTAGTTTTTTAAATGATAATATTTTAGAAATGATAAATAGTGAGATTCCTAAGTTTTTTGGTTCTGAGCATATACCATATAATCACGGTTAAGAATATTTATTGAACTAAGAAATAATCAATTTGAGCTTAAAGTTAAGTATATAAATAGTAATTTGGTGGTGAGAGTAGATATGAATATAAAATTTGATAAAATGACTGAAAAAGACATTTCGAGGCTTGTTAACATAATGAAAAGAGCCTTTGATTATGATACCAAAATTCATTTAGGACAAGAAACTGGCGGGCCTACAGGATACAATGAACCGTGTCATAAATAAAGGATAGTATGTAAAGTTAAAGAATTATACTAGGGCTATCAAGCTACACTTCAAGGAGCAACAAAAGAAACTGTTGCATATGCTAACTTGAAAAATTATTATAAACAATTCTAGGGAGATTGAATCAATAGAGCTTAATATATATGTATAGATTTTTATTTTCTAAAGTAGTATAATACCATTTAAATAGGTGATGGAGTTCGCCTTTAACCGCTTTATGCTGATAATTCCTATTAAATTATGATTTAAGGAGGAGATAAAAATGCAAAAATTGTTTTATGTTGGAATTGGTGGACTTATAGGTTCGTGTTTAAGATATATTATATCTGTAAATTCATCTAAATTATTTGGAAATCAACTACCATATGGAACGTTAATCGTAAATGTAGTTGGAGGAATTTTAATAGGTTTTATAATGGAATTAAGTTTAACGACTGATTTTATTTCTCCAAATTTGAGATTATTTCTTACAACTGGAATTATGGGAGGACTGACTACATTTTCTACATTTAGTTATGAGACAATAACCCTTTTTAGTAGTGGAAATTATATATCAGGTATATTAAATACTTGTTTAAATTTATTCTTGAGTCTTTTTGGGGTTATACTAGGTAAATCTTTTGTCGGTATGGTATGGTAAAAAGTAAAGAAAACATGAATGATAATTTAATAATGTATCTAAGTTATGGAGGAGAAACAAATCTAGATGGAGGAGTTTCTCCTTCGTCTTTCACTTTTAGAAGAAAATTTAAATATAATGATGATGTCGTAGAGACGATTAGTAATAGATAGAAGAAAATCTTATTAATAATAAAAAAAGATGTGAAATGTTTAATAGAATAATAGATTTATTAAAGTAAGTTATGAGGGTGATTCAAGTGACAAAAAGAATATCTATAATGATGACATGTATACTATTTATTCTTATTTTATCTGGATGTTCAAAAAATCAGGAAGTGATTAGTAAAACAACATTAAAAATGGACACAGTTTTTCAGCTAAAAGCATATGGGCAAAAAGCAAATGAAGCTATAGAAGTATCATTTGCAAGGTTAGATGAAATTGAACAAATGGCAAGTACTACTATAGATAGTAGCGATATAAGTAAAATTAACCAAGCAGCAGGTAAGGAATATGTAAAAGTGCATCCAGAAATTATTAAAATGATTGAAACTGCAGTTAAATATTCGAAGTTGAGTAATGGAGCATTTGATATAACTGTAGAACCTCTTGTGAATCTTTGGGGAATAGGCACTGACAATGAAAGAGTACCTACAGACGCTGAGATTAAATCAAAACTATTATTAGTAGGATATAATGATATTAGCATAAATGAAGAGGAGAATAGCGTTAAACTATTAAAAGAAGGCATGGAGATAGATTTAGGTGGAATAGCTAAGGGGTTTGCCGCTGATGAGGTTGTAAAAATTTATAAAGAATATGATATTAAAGGTGGGATTATAAGTCTTGGAGGAAGTTCTATATATACGGTTGGTCAGAAGCCAGATGGAACCCCTTGGAATGTTGGAATTAAGCATCCTAGAAAAGATAATGACCAGAATTATGTAGGTGTTATTAATTTATCAGAACAAGCACTTTCTACTTCTGGGGATTATGAAAGATATTTTGTGAAAGATGGTAAGAGATATCATCATATATTAGACCCAGCTACTGGATATCCAACAGATAATGGCGTAATAAGTGTTACAATAGTTGTAGACAGTAGTATCCCTGATTGTAATATGATTGCTGATGCTTTAACTAAAACTGTTTTTGTATCAGGTTTAGATAGTGGTTTGAAATTTATAGACAACATACAAGGTGTTTCATGTATGGCTATAACGTCAGATTATAAAATATATAAATCCTCAAGCTGGAATATAAAAATAGATAAATTGGATTCTGAATTTAAAATGGCAGATTAAAATATTCATAGGATAAAATGGCAATAATGATAGCTAGAGGAGGCGATAATATGAAAATAAAAACTAATCAAAAAGCTTTAATATTATTAGCTATTATGTTTATAGGTTTTCTGTTCACATTATTTTCAAAGGATATACCTATAATGATTATATTGCAAAGCGGATTTGAAGCAGGAGTGGTAGGTGGATTTTCAGATTGGTTTGCAGTAGTAGCACTTTTCCGTCATCCATTAGGTATTCCAATTCCACATACTGCATTGTTACCTAGAAATCGTCAAAAAATAACTACAGCTTTGGTTTCAATAGTAGAAAATAATTTGCTTAATAAATCAAGCATTATAAGTAAAGTACATGAGTTAGAAGTTGTGAAAAAAGTATTAAATATATGTAAAAAAAGTATATATTCTAATAAGGGGAAAGCAGCCATATCACATATTATTAAAGGTGTAATAAATTATATTCCCATAACAAAGATTTCTTCTTATGTACTTATATTAATTGAAAAATATTTAAATAGATTAGATTCTAAAAATTTTCTTGAAAAAGCAATTGACATATGCTTAAAGAACAATTACGAAGAGAAATTTTTAGATAATTTAATTGTTAAGTGTGAGGAGATAGTAAAAGAAGAAAAAGTAAAAAATGAATTTGGAAATATAGTATTTAATTCAATAAAAAAAATTAAAATAAGTGGAATGATGCAATATACTTTAAACACAGCTTTAAGCCTTTTAGGGAAAGAAAAAGTAGGAAAAATAGCACAAGAATTAGTTATTTCAATATTAAGTGATTTAAAAAACAAAAACAACTCAAGCAGGGTGATGATACTTGAATTAATGCGAAAGAATATAAAAAGCATCAGTAGCAATGAGAATATCATACAAAAAATAGATGAGTATAAAACTAACTTAAGTAATAATATTGAACTAAATAATTACATAGTGAAAACATTAAGTGAATTAAAAAGTATAATTTTGAATTATCTTAATGATGATTACATAAAAAATAATATATTGCCGATGTTAAGTAATTTAATAGATGGTATATCAGAAGATATTAGTTTAATGAATAAATTAGAGCAGCAGATACAAGAACATGTATCGGAATACATAAGTGTTAATCACAAAAAGATAGGAAAACTTGTTAGAGATAACCTTGAAAAATTAGATACTGAAACTCTTATAGAATTAATAGAAGAGCGAGTTGGAGATGATTTGCAGTGGATAAGGGTAAATGGTGCTATTTGTGGTTTTTGTGTTGGTTTAGTCTTAGGAATAATTAGAGTGCTATAAGGATTAAAAGGATATATGAAGAAAAATGGTTATATTTGAATGATTTACCAAATGATTTATGTGAGATATAATTATATATAATAATTATTAATAAATTCATAAAAAATATAAATTAATAGTGGTAAAACCAACTGTTAAATAGGAATTTGGCAGAGTATTTATATTAGTGGAGGTAATGGAATGAATGTTGAAATCAAAAAACTGACGCCTGTTCACGTAGAAGAATATATAAACTTTTTCGAGACGACGCCACATGATGACAATATCCCTGAGCATACCTGTTATTGTGAGTGTTGGTGTAGTGCCGACCACCGTTTCGGAACAGGTATTCCATCGCGTAAAGAAAGAAAAGCAATGGCTATTGAATATGTTAAGAGTGGAAAAATACAAGGATATTTAGCATATTTTGACGGTTGTATCGTTGGTTGGTGTAACGCAAATACAAAAACAGAATGTTTGAACTGTATCGGATGGTATCGTTTTATGCCCCAAGTAAATGAATTGGAGATTGACGCAAATGATAAAGTAAAATCTATATATTGTTTTCTTGTTGCACCTGATATGAAAAGAAAAGGAATAGCAAAACAATTATTGCAATATGCTTGTCAAGACGCGGCGAATGATGGTTATGATTATGTTGAAGTATATCCCGAAAAAGAAACTACGGATGAACGTAAACATTTTATGGGGTTTGTTGATATGTATAAAAACTTGGGCTTTACTATTCATGCAGAAACAAAGCAAAAATTTGTAATGAGAAAACAGCTAATTGGTCTGCGATCGATTAATTGCTGACGTGGGTCTAAATATATTTTTAAGTTACCCATTGACTCGCACACCGTGTAACGGTTTATATTTAATATCAAGGAAACAGAAAGGGAAAAAATCATGGAATTAAAAACTATACGACAAGTTTCATTGGATTGCGGTATTTCGAGAAGAATGTTGTGTTATTATGAAGAAATCGGGTTGATAAAAAGCAGTCGCAAAGATGATTATGCGTACAGGGTTTATGACGAAAATGCGATACAACGGCTCCAACAAATCATCATCTTGCGTAAGCTGCAAATTCCGGTCAAGCAGGTTAAAGATATCCTAAATAACCAAAACGCCGTGGCGGTCATCGAGATATTCAAGCAGAATATAAGCCAGCTTGATGAGGAAATAACCGCTCTGTCCACCCTCAAATCCATATTGATGCGCTTTGTCGATGAGCTGCAGGAAAAAGCAGACGTATATTTGAAACTTGAATTATTAAACGACAAAACCATGCTTGCCATTGTTAGCACTCTTTCATTTTCCCAAAATAAAATCAATGCGAAAGTATCCATGGAAGAATTAAACAAGGCAAATGAAAATTTAAACAAGCTGGAGGACAAAGATGTACGGATTGTATATCTGTCGCCAATGACTGTGGCTGCTGCTTACGCAACGGGAGAAGGCTGCGAAGGTAAAGCGAATGACATGATAACGCAATTTGTAAAAGAAAGCGGATTGCTAAAAATCAAACCCGACGCCAGGAGTTTTGGTTTTGACTGCTCTAAGGGGGCAGCAGTAATCGGAGAACCTTCGCATGTATATGAGGTGTGGGTATCCATCCCCGACGACATAGAGATACCCGCGCCTTTAGTAAAACGAACTTATGACGGCGGGTTATATGCCGCACATGTATTGAGGTCGTGGGACTTCCAGGACTGGCGTTTATTAAAAGAATGGGTTAACGCAAGTGATAAATATGATAATGACTGGAATTCCCCACGCTGGACATCGCCAGAAACAGTTGAGGGGCAAGGATTTGAAGAAACGTTGAATTTTTATAATTTTGTACAAAAAGGTGGTAAAATGGAAGATTTACAGCTTGATTTATTGTTTCCGATTAAGGAGAAAGGTTAAGAATAAGCTCAAAGGATAAGGCGGATTACCTATTACAAAAAAGGAAGTGCTTAAATGGAAGATATTAAAATCGACTCATTATTATCATTCGGCGGTTATAATTGGCGTGTGCTTGACATACAAAACAATACAGCTTTGATTATAACCGAAGATATTATAGACCAACGCCCTTACCATGATGCTTATAAAGATATAACATGGGCTGACTGCGCGTTAAGAAAATATCTTAATGGTGAATTTTATGACAAATTCAACGCAACTGATAAATCAAGAATAATTCCGATAATAAATAAAAATCTTGACAATCAATGGTATGGTTCAAAAGGAGGAGCAGATACACAAGACAGCGTATTTTTATTAAGCATTGAGGAAGTAGTGTGCAAATATTTCGGTGATAGCAGTTCGAAACTGCAAAACCGAGGAAAAAATCAAAAATATTGGTTTGAAAGAAAAGATGAAAACAACAGTAAGCGAATAACAAGACTTGAGGGTGAAAAATGGAGTTCTTGGTGGTGGCTTCGGTCGCCCGGCCGCGTTAATGTAAAAGCCGTGTACATCCACGGTGACGGTAATATAGGTATCCAAGGCAACAATATATTGAAAGGCAACATCAGCGATGGCGAATGCAAAGGCGGAGTTCGTCCTGCTTTATGGCTAAAGCTGGAATTATAAATGTTGGGTCACTTTTAAAGTGGTTTGACTATAATCACAGCACAAAATAATTAAATTTAAGGGAGAATTAAAATGAGCAAATATGAAAATGCGATGAAACTTATGGAGGAACGTTGCGGAAATGGCAAAGAGGAAGTTATTGCCCTTGCAACAATATCACTATCCTCGAACGCTGCCGGTAATCCTCGTCCTGCTGTCCGTATGGTATGCGCTTATTATGAAGACGGCGTATTTTATATTTCTACGGATGCAAAAAAAAAATAAAATGCTACAAATTGAGAAGAACAACGAGGTTTCCGTCGGTGGGTTAGGTTGGTACGCTTTCCAAGGTACGGCTGAAAATCTCGGTTGGGTCAAGGACGAGAAGAATGCGGAAATCAGAGCGAAATTTAAAAAAGTTTTCGATTGGTTTGATGAAGTTGGCGACGAAGATAATCCGAACTCAATCGTTCTGCGTAT
>Ga0209281_1001255_pt1 | contig 16525 bp, 16 predicted proteins | sample MedtruBG_FD_187514 | JGI IMG/M metagenome (GOLD analysis project Ga0209281, IMG submission 187514) | Root nodule microbial communities of legume samples collected from California, USA - Medicago truncatula BG (SPAdes) (version 2) | ecosystem: Host-associated > Plants > Roots > Nodule | place... | reverse complement strand
TAATGCATTCTTTAAAAGTTTGGTTGGTATTAGAGTTGCTGTACAAAATTTCATTGAAACAATAAATAAAGTTCCTACACGAACAATAGACAGGCTATGTATTAAGATGTAGAAACTTTATTAGAACTTATATAAATAAATTTAACATAGATTTAACATATGTTTATATTTTGTTTATATATGTGTTAGAGGAAAGTTAGAAATTTCTACTATACTTAAATCATCTATTTTATGAAATTTATAGTGCTAGTTTAAGTATTTTGTAATTAAAAAGGAAGAATTTAAAAAATATTATGTTGCAATATAAGGAGGAAGGCAGTTGAAAAAGAGATTAATTGGATTTTTAATAATGACATTAATTTTATCATCCAGCGTAGTTATGCTAAATACTATAAGTGTACAAGCTGAAACTACAGATAGTACAAGTACATCAACTTATACAGATGATACTGGTACGGCTACTACTGACAAGAGAATCAAAGTGAAGCTAGATAACATTAGAGAAATTATGGTTGAACATAGTTTGAATCTTAAAAAATATCAAAATAATTTGAAAATAGCTAAAGAAAATTATGAATATTATTTAGACGAATACGGTTCAATTTCAGATTTAGAAGATAATTTAAGCACAACAAAAGATAAAATAGATAATTTTACACTTGAAACTGATGAAGAAACCGGTGAAACGAATGAATCTGAATTAAATGCCTATGAAAGTGAGTATAAGACTTATCAATCTCAGTTAAATAGCATGATTGGTTATAAGTATGATTATAAGAAAGCAAAAAAAGATTATGTAAATAATGTTGAAACAGCAGTATATACAGCGCAAAGTGATTATTTAAATTATTTAGTAACTTTATCAAACAAGGAATTGCAAGAAGATAAGGCAAAAGCTGACAAGAGGGATGCAAACATAGCAAAAATATCTTATGATAGCGGATTTAAGGCTAAAAAAGATTATATATCATCAACTATTACTAGTACTGCATCAGATAATACATTAATAGATTACACTAATGCAGAAGTGTTAGCTAAGACTAAACTTTGCAATGAATTAGGAGTGGATGAGAAAAAAGTAATATTTGAAGTAGATATAACTGAAGATTTTCAAAAGATTGCAAGTATTAATTATAATAATGATTTAAAAACAATGCTAAGTAATAATATTGATATACAAGAAGTGAAAGATACCATAAGCGAAGCTGAAGATAAGAATGATATTACAGAAGACTATCAGCTTGAAGATGATGAAGATAGTGATGCTAGTGATCACAGTGATACTATATACGATTATAATATGGAAAATAACAAAATTAATTTGAAACAGGCTAAAGAAAATGCTGAAGCTGATTTTAAAGGCCAATATAATACTCTTATTAATGACTATAACACCATTAAAAATAGTTATGATAAGTTAATCGAAGAGCAAGCAGAGTATAAAGTTAAGCAAGTAAAAAATGATTATGGATTTTTATCTAATAACGATTTAGATGATGCTAAATTGACCCTTGATACTGATACAGCTACTTTTATTAAAAATAGAAATGCTTGTTATTTAGCTTATTTAAAGTACATTCAAATGAAAGAAGGGTATTAAATTGAAACTATTAAATAAAGATAAAATAATCAACAAAGATATTATAAAGAAAAATGTATTAAATAAAAAAGTAATTATAAGCGCAATTTCTATATTACTTGTAGCAATTTTAGGGTTTACAATTTATAAGGTTAAATTTGCTAAAACAAATACAACTCAAAGCAGTGTTAAGTATACAGTCCTAAAAAAGACAAAGGTCGCATCTTCGATTAGTTCTTCAGGAGCTATAAAAAGTGGAGATTCAACTAATATTTATTCAAATCTTGAATATAATGTTGCAGCAATCAATGTTGAGGTTGGTGATGTAGTAAAAAAAGGTGATGTGCTTGCTACAATAGATACTGCAACTTTACAAGAACAACTTGCTGAATCTGAACAAACACTCGCAGCCAATGAAGAAAAAAGTAAATTGTCGTTGGCAAGTGCAAAACAGAAATATGACAATTTAAAGTATCTACATGATAATAATTTACAAAGTGATATCATTAATGCAGAAAAATCTGTTGATAGCGCAAAACTTGATATGGAAAGCAAAAATAGAACATATGAATATGACAAAGTAATGTTTCAAAATGGTGAAATCTCAAAGGAAGATTTAAATGCTGCTGAAACAAATTATGAAAATGCTAAAGGCGTTTATGATAAGGCGACTGTAGCTTTAGAAGCAGCAAAAGTTAATGCAGAACAATCATTAGCTGAAGCAAAAACTTCATATGAAACTGCCCAAGCAACTGCTAATGATAAAAGTAGCAGACTTGCCTTTGAAGACAAGAAAAAGAAATTACAAGATGCTCAAGTTGTTGCAACTGTTGATGGAACTGTAACAAATGTTAATGCAGTAGTGGGAATTCAAGCATCAGGGGCATTATTTGTAATTCAAGACTTAACTAACTTAATCGTAAATGCAAGCGTAGATGAAACTGATGTTGCAAAAGTAAAAGTTGGGGAAAGAGTAGAAATAACAACGGATGCATCTGGTTCAGATATTATTCCGGGAGAGGTTGTAAGTGTTGAACCTGTTTCTAGTACGGCTAGTGCTAGTACAAGCAGTACTAGTACTAGTAGTGGTAAAACAAGTACTTCTACTAGTACAACAAGTAATTCAACAAGCAGTGATGTTTCGTTTACCGTTAAAATACAATTAACTGGTCACAATGATAAGGTAAAAGTAGGTATGAATTCTGTTGTAAATATAATTACAGATGAGAAAGATGACGTTTATTCAGTGCCGTACGGAGCTGTAATTAAAAGTAATGGGCAAGATGTAGTATATGCTGCAGTAAAACAAGACAAACAATATATTGTAAAAGAAATACCTGTTACAAAAGGTATTGAATCCGCTACTAGTGTTGAAATTGATGGCTCAGATCTCTCAGATGGAATTTTTATACTTAGCGATCCGTCAACTTATCATGCTGGGGATACAATCACAATTAATACGGAAGGAAATTATCGTAAAAGTAAGTAGGAGGTGAATTTTGTGGGTAGAAATATAATAGAAATGAAAGATATTAAGAAAAGCTTTTACATCGGAACTCCTAATGAATTAAATATATTAAAAGGTATTGATATTACTGTACAGGAAGGTGAGTTTGTGTCTATTATTGGAACATCAGGTTCTGGTAAGAGCACCTTAATGAATATTATAGGCGCATTAGATAGAGCAACAGCTGGTAAATATGTATTAGATGGCACTAATATTGATGAAATATCAGACAATGGGTTATCAGAAGTAAGAAATAAGCAAATAGGATTTGTATTTCAAACATATAATTTAATACCAAGAAGTTCTGCTTTAAAAAATGTAGAACTACCAATGCTTTATAGTGGAATGGGAAAGAAAGAGAGAAGAGAACGTGCGGAACAACTATTAGAACTTGTTGGAATGAAAGATAGAATGTCTCATCAACCAAATGAACTTTCAGGAGGACAAAAACAAAGAGTAGCGATTGCTAGAGCTCTAGTAAATGATCCAAGTATAATACTTGCAGATGAGCCAACAGGAGCACTTGATTCTGCTACTGGAAGAATGGTTATGGATTTATTTCATAAAATTCATGAAGAAGAGGGAAAGACAATAGTATTAATAACTCACAATAATGAGCTTGCAGATGAGACTCAAAGAATCATTACATTAAGAGATGGTAATATAGTAGCAGAAGAAGTGAATAAAAAATATTATAGAAGATTCCGAGAAGAGGAAAAGATATGTTTATAAAAGAAAATATATTGCTTGCAGTAGCAGGCCTTAGAGCTAATAAAATGCGAGCTTTGCTTACGATGCTCGGTATAATAATAGGAATAGCATCTGTAATTGGTGTTGTTTCAGTAGGAAATGCAATGACATCTTCTTTAACAAGTTCTATGTCATCAATGGGTGCTACTAATATTACAGTTAATGTTCAAGAAAGAAGTTCAACAAGTGCTACAGCTAGTAGTGGCACAAATAGCAAAAATAATACAGGTAGTAATAAAAATAATGGAACTAGCTCAAACAGTTCAAATGGTAATAATTCAAAGAATGGGCAAAGTGGAAACCAAAGCGCTGGACAAGGTGGACAGCCTGCAGGTGCACCACCAGGTGGCGGTGGTGGTGGAATGCCAGCAGGGGGTGCAATGAGAGCTGCAACTGGTGGTGGTGTGCCTGGTGGTTTTGGTAGACAAGGAAAGTCAAGCAGTAGTACAAAGGATACAGATTTAATGACTATGCAACAGATAAATGAATTAGAAGAAAATTTCAGTGATAAAATTAGTTCTTTAAGTGTGTCCGAAAATGGTGATTCTGGAAAAGTTAAAAATGAGACAACATATGCAAACATAAGTACAATAGGTACTAATATGGGATATAAAGATGTTAAAAATATAGAAATTTCAGAAGGTAGATATCTTTTGCAAAATGATATTGATGGGGCAAAAGATGTAGCAGTTGTTTCTGATAAACTGGTTACAAAAATCTTTGGAAGTAATGTAGATCCAATAAACCAAAATATAAGAGTCTATACATCAAATGCAATTCACACATATACAATTGTTGGAGTTTATAAATATAAAGCCCAAGGAGGTAATAGAACTACATCTGATGAAAATCTAACTACTGATTTATATGTTCCAGTAACTGTTACTAAGAAAACAGCAACAAATAAAAATTATCAAACATTCCAAATAAAAGCTAAGGATGGTGTTGATGTCCAAACATTCACAACCGAAATATCTGATTATTTATCAAAGCTTTATGTTAAGAATACAAAGTTTGAAGCTCAAGCAAGTAATATGGAAAGTATGCTTGAATCTATGACATCAATGATGACAACAGTTGCTCTGGCTATATCTGCTATTGCAGGGATTTCACTTGTAGTCGGTGGAATTGGGGTAATGAATATAATGCTTGTATCAGTTACTGAAAGAACAAGAGAAATAGGAACTAGAAAAGCTCTTGGAGCAAAGAGCAGCCATATAAAAATGCAATTTATTGTTGAATCTATTATAATATGTTCGATTGGTGGTATCTTAGGAATACTGCTTGGTTTAGGAGCAGGGGCTATAGGTTCGAAAACTATGGGATACGCAACAACTGTATCACCTTTAGTTATATTAATTAGCTTCTCATTTTCAATGTTTATTGGTGTTTTCTTTGGATACTATCCTGCAAAGAAAGCAGCGGAACTTGATCCAATTGAAGCTCTAAGATATGAATAATAAATAAACTAATAATTTAAGTAGTACTTTTATCTAAATAATATTAGATAAAAGTACTACTTTTTATGATAAACATATCCATTAACACATATATAATTATAATTTTGTATAAATCTATAAAAGACAGATAAGTAATTAATCGGTAAAGCAAATTTCACAAACCCTTATGGAAATGAGAAGATCCATAGATGAAATTATTAAAGAAATTAATAATACAAGTATCACAGCTGAATTGCAGGCTGCTGCAACAGAGCAAATAACAGCTACTATAGGGGAGATTACTTCAAATTCAGATTACCTTGTAAATATATCTAAAGAGATATAAAATTGATTTCAGTAATATTAAGGAAATATTAAGATAAAATTGGTTGTATCCCCAAAAATCATGAAGTAAAATATTATTCTGAGAGGAATAATAATTAAAAGTTAAATGATGTATATGAAGAAGTGAGGAAATAATAATGAGTAATAAAAATAATTTTTGGGGTTTCTTTTTTATATTAGTTGGGATATTGTTGTTTTTATCAAGAATGTTACATATTCAACTTTTCGGAATGGATAAATTATGGCCGATGTTTATTCTAATTCCAGGATTATGTTTTAATTTTGCATACTTTACAACGAAAACAAAACCAGGAAGACTAGTTCCAGGAGGGATTTTAACAACTCTAGGACTTTTGTTTTTCTTTGAAACACTGACTAATTGGCATTTTGCAGGATATACTTGGCCTATATATCCATTATCTGTTGCAATTGGGTTATTTGAATTGTATATTTTTGGAGGTAGAAGAAGAGGCTTACTAGTGCCGATTGGCATATTATGTTTAGTACCAGCGATGTCTTTTGTTAGTATGATATATGGAAATGTTTTTAGGTGGATTAATAGTTCTTTTGTTTTTCCAGCAATTTTAATTTTAATAGGTATAGCTTTAATTTTTAATAAAGGGCAAAAGAATATAGAATAGAAAAATAAGTCATAGATAGATTAATCTATCTATGGCTTATTTTTTAGCTATATAATTGATTCATATAATCCCAAAACAATTAATAATATTCCTGAAATCAGATATGCATGATTTTTTAAGTATTTGCCTAAACTTGTATTATTGTAATAATATCCAAAATAGATCATTAATATGGATATCGCAAAATAGAAAAACACGCTAAGAGGAATATTAATACCAGTAATACTTGCAGCAAAACAGGTGAAAAAATTATTGATTGCAATAGCAAAAGAAAGACGTATACATTTTTTTATATCAATATGATTTGATTTATCTGAATCAATAATTGTAGGGTTATCTAATATATTTTTATATTCAAAAGGACTTTGATAGTAGTAAGAAATATCATATCCAGAGCGATTTTTAAAGATTTTAATGTATTCAACAATAAAAGATACTCCTATAAAACTTAAAAGAACCCCTCCAAATATATTATCTAATCGAAAACCGAATAAAGGTTGAATTAATCTACCAATATACATTGAAATAAATGTACTAATGGATGTCAGGATTGAAAGCAAAATTATACTTGATTTAGGCAAATTTATTTTTTTGATTCCATAAGATAAAGCTACGGATAAATTGTCAGTATTAGAAGAAATAGATAATAAAAATGGTGATAAAAAAATCATATGGAACTCCTAAAAATTATTTTAATATAATATATTCGAAGAACATAAAAAAGGTTAAAAAATGATAAATTTATAAGAAAATATCAAAAAAATAAGTATTTAATTGAAAATGGCATGAAATATTTACATATAATAAGTCGTGTGGTAAAATACCTGTAATGTTCAAAAGATAAAGATATGATTTAGTTGGGGGTAATAAGCAAAGTAGATAAGAAAATTATATTTATTATGACGACGGAGATATATATTGTATCTGAAGTAAAATCATTTGGAAGCTAAATTTATAATAAATATATTTGGGGGGCATGTAAGAATGTTAAATTATAAAAAATACAAAAGATTTGAAACAATAAAATTAAAGGACAGAACATGGCCAGATAATGAAATTATAAAGGCACCTATTTGGTGTAGCGTTGATTTAAGGGATGGAAATCAATCACTTATAAATCCGATGACTGTTGAAGAAAAAGTAGAATTTTTTAACCTTCTTGTCAAACTTGGATTTAAAGAAATCGAAATCGGATTTCCTTCAGCGTCGCAAATAGAATATGATTTTTTAAGAAAGCTAGTTGATGAAAAACACATTCCAGATGATGTTGTTATACAAGTATTAACACAAGCTAGACCACACCTAATAAAGAGGACTTTTGAGGCTTTAAAGGATGTTAAGAAAGCCATTGTTCATATATATAATTCAACGTCAATACTACAAAGGGATGTTGTATTTAATATGAGTAAGAATGAGATAAAAGAAATTGCGGTGGAAGGAACTAAACTAGTAAAAGAATATGCAAGTGATTTTGAAGGTGAAATATTACTCGAATATTCTCCAGAAAGTTTTACGGGAACAGAAGTTGAGTATGCAGTAGAGATTTGTGATGCAGTTTTAGATACATGGGGAGCAAGTAAGGAAAACAAAGTAATCATTAATCTTCCATCGACAGTGCAAATGGATACTCCAAACGTATATGCAGATCAAATAGAATGGATGTGTAGAAACTTTAAGGATAGGGAAAGAGTTATTGTAAGCGTTCATCCACATAACGATAGAGGAACAGGAGTTGGCGATGCAGAGCTTGCAATGCTCGCTGGTGCTGACAGAGTTGAAGGAACATTGTTTGGGAATGGTGAAAGAACAGGTAATGTAGATATTTTAACTATTGCATATAATATGTTTTCTCATGGAGTAAATCCTGAGTTAAACCTCGAAAATGTTAATGAGATAATAGAAGTTTATGAAAGATGTGTTAAAATACCAGTTCATGTTAGACACCCTTATGCAGGAAATCTTGTGTTTACGGCATTTTCAGGTTCCCATCAAGATGCCATTAATAAAGGTATGAGGAGATATGAAGAAAGACATGAAAAAATATGGCAAGTACCTTATTTACCAATTGATCCAAGTGACCTAGGTAGAGAATATGAAGCTTTAGTTAGAATTAACAGCCAATCAGGTAAAGGTGGAATTGCTTTTGTTATGGATCATTGCTATGGATTTAAGATTCCAAAAACAATGCAGAAAGAGTTTGCAGATATAATTCAAAAGATATCAGAAGGAAAAGGAGAAGTATCTCCAGCTGAAGTTATGGGAGCTTTTGAAAGGGAATATCTAAATTTAGAAATACCATTTAAATTAGTTAAGTGTACAATTTCTGATATTTCTGATGAGAATAGTGATGGAGATACTAAAGTTAATGTCACAATAGTATATAATGGACTATCTAAAGAACTAGAAGGTATCGGAAATGGACCAATTGATGCATTCAAATCAGCGCTATCTGGAAGCAGCTTAATTAATGTTAGAATTATTGATTATACTGAACATGCATTAAGCACGGGCTCAGAGGCGAAAGCAGCAGCTTATGTATACATGGAAAGAAACGATATAGGAATAAAGACTTTTGGTGTTGGAGTTGATAGTAATATTACCAGAGCATCAATTAAATCAATGATAAGTGCAATTAATCGTCTATATTCTAAATAATTTATTATGAGATATTAATAATCAAAGTATAAAAAATAGCTGTCGAGTATGTATAGAAACATATAGGCAGTTATTTTTTTGTACAAATTTAATAAATACTATATTTTAACCATAAAAAGTGAGATCGAATTAAATATTAGTTTTATTTCGAAGATTGAAGTTTATTTTTTGAAACCAGAAGATATTTTATTATATTTTGATACGGTTGATGAGAAAGGTTTTATTTGTTCATTATTTTATTTATTTACTTGGATAATTATATGGAAAATAAATAAGAATAAAAAAGATGAATTAAATAGGAAACTAAATGAATATAATCAAAATTAGTAACGATAATAATTAAATTGGGGGCAGTTATTTAGTACTTATTATTATTGAAAAATAATATTTAAAGTAGTTAAAGAATAGAAGATGTAATAAAATTAAGGTATAATATATTAAAAAGCAAATTATACTAGGGGGCAAATGAATGAGTAAATATTGGAATGATAAAGTTAGAGAAATTGAACCTTATGTGCCTGGGGAACAGCCTAAGGATAAAAAGTACATAAAATTAAATACAAATGAAAATCCATATCCACCATCTGATAAAGTTATAGAGGCTATGAAAATTGCTGTTAACGACGACTTGAAACTTTATCCAGACCCAACTTGTAGCGATCTTATAAATGAAATAGCAAATTATTATAACTTAGATAAAGATGAAATATTTATTGGGAATGGGTCAGATGAAGTTTTAGCATTTTCATTTATGACTTATTTTTCAAAGGATAGGAAAATATTATTTCCTGATATAAGCTATTCATTTTATGTAGTTTATGCAGAACTTTTTAATTTAGATTATGAACTAGTAAAATTAGATCATAATTTTGATATACCATTAGAGGAATTAAAAAAGCCAAATGGTGGGGTAATAATACCCAATCCTAATGCGCCAACAGGAAAATATATTGCAGTAGAGGAATTAAAGAAATTAGTTGAAGCAAATAAGGATAGTGTTGTCATTATAGATGAAGCGTATGTGGATTTTGGTGGAGAATCAATGGTTAAGTTTATAAAAGACTATGAAAATCTTTTAGTTATTCAAACTTTATCTAAATCAAGATCACTAGCAGGTCTTAGAGTTGGATTTGCGCTTGGGCATAAGGATTTAATTGAAGGATTAAATAGAGTTAAAAATAGTATAAATTCATATACTATTGATAGAGTAGCACTTGCAGGAGCAAAGGCTGCAATTCAAGATGGTGAATATTTTAAAGAAATAACAAAGAGAATAATAAATACGAGAGAAAAAGTAGTGAGAGACTTAGAAGCTCTAGATTTTAGAGTGTTAGAATCAAAATCAAACTTTGTCTTCACTAGTCATAATAGAGTTTCAGGAAAACTTATTTATGAAAAGTTAAAAGATAATGGTGTATTAGTTAGATATTTTAATAAAGAAAGAATTGATAATTTTTTAAGAATTACAATAGGTACTGATGAGGAAATGAATATATTAATTGAAAAGCTTAACTTAATATTAGGTGGTATTAATAATTAGATAATTAATACATTGTTAATTTATTATACAATTAATAAGATTATAATTTAAGTATACAAGTGCATATAAGAATTTTCTTTATAATTTAATAAACATAATGATTAGAATAGTAGTTATATTTCTTATGTGATAAATATAAGATATATAGCTAATTTCTTTATAATAACTGGAAAGGTAGAGAAAAATGAATACTATAGATACAAAAATAAAAAAATTTAAACTTAGGTTTGCAGATGAAAAAGATACTAAATTAATATTAACTTTAATAAAAGAGTTAGCAGATTATGAAAAACTATTAAGTGAAGTTGTAGCTACTGAAGAAATACTTTATGATTCACTTTTTGTAAGAAAAAAGGCAGAAGTCATTATTGGTGAATATAATGGGAAGCCAGTTGGATTCGCACTATTTTTTCATAATTTTTCAACCTTTCTTGGAAAACCAGGAATATATCTTGAAGATTTGTATATAAAGCCTGAAATGAGAGGAGTGGGTATTGGTAAAGCTATGCTAGCATTTCTTGGAAAGCTTGCAGTAGAACGTAATTGTGGTAGACTTGAATGGTGGTGCATAGATTGGAATGAACCATCTATAGAATTTTACAAAAAGATGGGTGCTAAGCCCATGGAGGAATGGACTGTATATAGAGTTGATGAGTTAGCACTTTCCAATCTAGCTAATGAATTTTGATTTTGAAAGAGAGATGTATTTTATGGAATTAAGTATTAATAAAAATTTTGTTTTATCGACAGCTAAAGAAATTTTAGAGATTGATAGTCCAACAGGCTTCTGCTTTGACGTAATTAATAAAATAAAAAATTGTGTAGAGTGTTTTGGATATAATTTTGAGTTAACCAACAAAGGTTGTGGAGTAATTACAATAAAAGGGAAGTCAAATGATAAAACAATAGGATTGTCTGCTCATGTTGATACCTTAGGTGCTATGGTTAGATCAATAACAACAGATGGAAAATTAAAATTTTCTTTATTAGGTGGGCCTATTGTCCCAACTTTAGACGGAGAATATTGTACTATAAGGACTAGGGAAGGAAAAAAGTATACTGGAACATTTTTAAGCACAAGTCCAGCAGCACATGTTTATGAAGATAGTTCTAGTAAAACGAGAGAACCTAAGAATATGGAAATTAGAATAGATGAGAATATATTTTCGAAGGATGACACCATAAAATTAGGTATATGCCCTGGGGATTTTATATTTATTGATCCAAAAACAACACTTACAGAGAGTGGATTTATTAAATCAAGGTTTATTGATGACAAAGGAAGTGTAGCTTGTCTCTTAGGATTGTTAGAAGTATTTAATAGAGAAAAGATTATTCCTAAATATACTACTAAAATCTTCATTTCAACTTATGAAGAAGTAGGTCATGGATCTTCATATATTCCAAGCGATATAAGCGAAATGATTGCAGTTGATATGGGATGCATTGGAGATGATTTAAGCTGTTCTGAATTTGATGTGTCAATTTGTGCCAAAGATTCAGGAGGTCCATATGATTTTAATATGGTAACTAAGTTAGTAAATTTAGCAAAGAAAAATGATTTAAAATACGTAGTTGATATCTACCCAATGTATGGTTCAGATGTTGGTGCAGCTTTAAGAGGCGGGAATGATATAAGAGGAGCATTAATTGGTCCTGGAGTACATGCATCTCATGGAATGGAAAGAACTCATTATAGTGCGTTTGAAAATACAATTAGGCTTTTGTATCTATATCTAAATGAATAATGAAGAAATATATTAAGTATTTTAATTAAGCATATGAAAGTTTAATAAGCAGACGAGAAATGTTTGCAAAAGTGTCAAAAAAGTGAGAAAAAAGATAGAAATAAAATGTATATTTTTGCCATGAGATATACTAAAATAAAAGGGAGCACTATAAAAGAGTTATACTTAAAAGAGGTGGGTAAAAATGTTATATGTATATTTGATATCAGTAAAATTAAGTTACTTATCTTTGGCGCTAATTTTGGTAAGATTATTTATGAATATGAAAAGAATAAACATTGATAACAATAAAGATAAAATTAAATTATTAATAACATTATTAGTCGTATGTATTATACCAATATTAAACATATTTTTTGCAATATCAAGTGCATATGTTTCATTACTTATGAAAAAGGAAAGATTTTTAAAACTTATTAATCAATAGCTTTAGAAAAATCTAGAGCTATTTTTTGTTTACATCAAACAAACAGCAGTAATATTTCTAAAAATATAACTATATTTAATAGCTATTGTTTAATAGACGAACAAATAACTTCGAAATATTATGATAAAATATAATTAAAGAAATCATATAAACACACGAATTATGAAATATTAGAAATTATCAATAAAAAGGAGAATTATTTATGAAAGCAGTTATTTTTGATATGGACGGAGTAATTATTGATAGTGAACCGATACATTTTGAAGTAGATTTGCAAACAATTGGTGAGTTAGGAGGTAATATTTCAAAAGAAGGGTTAGAGAAATATGTTGGAACAACTAATGAATATATGTATACCGATATTAAACAAAAATTTAATATAAGTAAATCGCTTGATGAAATAATATCCTATAAAGTAGAACTTACTAAAAAGAGAATAATTGAATTAGAATTAGAACCAATTGAAGGAATTAGAGAGTTGTTAAAAGAATTAAAAAGAAAAAATATTAATACAGCAATAGCATCTTCATCTCCAAGAGATTTTATAGAATTGGTTGTGTCAAAATTTAAGATTGAAAATTATATTGAATATATTATAAGTGGTGAAGAAGTTGATAATGGAAAACCAGATCCAGCTATTTACATAGAAACCGCTAAAAAATTAAGATTGTCTCCAGAGGAATGTACTGTTATTGAGGACTCTAGAAATGGTGTTTTAGCAGCTAAAGCAGCAGGGATGAGATGCATTGGCTTTCAAAATGTAAATTCAGGAAATCAAGATTTATCTAATGCTGATATTATTGTACATTCAATTACAGAAGTGAAATTTTAGTTTATTAATAAGATATAGGCAGAATTTTTTATGAAAAAAATTTTGCCTTATTATATTGAAGAATAAATACAATTATATGACAGTTGAAAATTTAAATTTTAATTTTATTTTGTAAAGGGCCCTAAAATTGGTAAAATAATTGTATAATTTTATATAAATTTAAATATATAGAGTTGTATAAATAAAGAATATTTTATAATTATTTGAGATTATATATCTTAAATGGTATAATTTATATGTAAAAATGAAAAGGAGACGATTAGATGCGACATAATAGGTTGAAAAAATTAGTGTTATTAGCTGTATTTTTATGTATTAATAGTGTTCCAGTGGTTACTTATGCAAAAGATACAAGAATTAATGGGGAAATAGCCGAACAAAGTAAAGTCAAAATTGAAGAGAATTGGCTGACAAAAGAAGTTGCAAATCAATTAAAAAAGAAAGTCAGTGATCTCACAGAGTTAGATTTTTTGACTATCACTAAAATCAAGTTAAGATACGAAAGAATAGATGATGAGATTCCAAAAGAAATAAAACTTTTAAAGAATTTGGAATACTTGGATTTAAATTATTCAAATGTGGAAGGAAAAATTCCTGAATATTTAGGAGATTTACCTAAGTTAACTTATTTAGATTTAGGAGATAATAAGATTGAAGAATTACCAGATATAGTTAAGCAGAAAATCATTAACGGTAATTATACATATTGTGATGTGGAAGGAAATAAGTTCCGACTTGATCAAGGTTGGTATTTCCTAAAAGGTAAATGGTGCTATTTAGATAGAAATGGCGATAGGATTAAAGGGACAAGCATAAAAATTAATGGGAAATTGTATGAATTCAATGAAGAAGGTAATGTAAGAGAAGGCTGGGAAAGCGATAAAGATAAGAATTGGTATTATTACGATAGAACAAATGGGCTTGTGAAAAACGACTGGAAATTAGTTTCTGGCAAATGGTATTACTTTAACGAAGACGGAATAATGCAAAAAGGATTGCAAACAATAAAAGGAGTAAATTATTACCTAAGTGATGGTGGTACAATGGTTACCGGCTGGCAGAAGATAAGCAATAATAACTATTATTTTTGTAGTACTGGTGGAATGCAATATGGTTGGCTAAATTTAAGTGATAAAATATTTTACTTAGACGAAAGCACAGGTGTCATGGTGACTGGAGATCGAGTTGTTAATGGTAAAAAATATAAGTTTAATAGCGATGGTTCATTGATAAAAAATGTATGGTTGGATAATTACACATATGTACAAGCTAATGGTGAAACAGTAAATACATACTATAATTATTCTCATTCAAATACAAACTATCAATTATTTAAATATATGACTGACGTAAATAACCAGTGGAGTGTTGATAGCAAGGCAATAGCTTTACATGGTGGAATAACTAGTAATAATTGTGTATATTTTAGTTCAGAAGCATTGAGAAGGATAGGTGTTAATATTCCAGTATCAACAGCTAATACATATCAACTAGAAAATATTTTAAAGAGTACAGGTTTTGTATATAGTTATGATTTTTCACAAATAAAACCAGGGGATATTGTTTTTACAAATAATTATTCACATGTGTATATATTTATGTGTTGGGATAAAGATGGATATGCTTATATTGTAGATAATCAAGGGGCAAGCTTTGGTAATTTGGTTCTTCATAGAAGAAAAGTTCTTGAAGATACAGCAACCACTGATAGAGCGACTCACTTCTTCTATTATCCATATTAAGTTTATTGTTAATTAAAAATTAATTTAAATATATATTTCATATAATTTTAAGGAATGGTACTGGATACATTTTAATAATATTATTTAATATATATTAAAGAAACTTAAAATAATAATTTGAGACATTCATGATTAAATAGGTAACTATTAATCGTGGATGTTTTTTTATTAAAAAATATTGTAAAGAATTTTAATCATATATATATAAGTAACATAGTATAAATAAAAATATGAGTATAATTGATGAAATGAAAGGTGAGTTCTTATGAAAATTAATGTTGATATATTTTCAGGTTTTTTAGGAGCCGGAAAAACCATGCTAATTAAGAAATTATTAAGTGAAAAAGCATATGAAAAAAATACAATAATAATTGAAAATGAGTTTGGTGAGGTTGGAATTGATGGAGATATTTTAAAAGAAAGTAATATTGAAATAAAGGAAATAAATTCAGGATGTATATGTTGCCAGGTGTCTGGTAACTTTGGAGAGGCAGTTTTTGAAGTTATAAATAAATATAACCCAGATAACATAATTATCGAGCCATCAGGGGTAGCGAAGTTAAGTGAAGTTTTAAATATTTTACAAGGAATAAAGTTTCAACATATGATAGAAATAAGAAATATTTTTACTTTAATTGATATTAGAAACTATGATTCGTATTTAAAGAATTTTAAAGAGTTTTATGAAAACCAAATAAGGAAAGCAAATAAAATAGTATTAAGTCGAAGTCAATTTGTTGATAGTGAAAAGATAAAGATTACAATTGATTCCTTAAGGAAACTTAATTCAAAAGCCGAGATAGTATATAAGCCATGGGAAAATTTAAAAGCAAAAGATTTTTTCTTGGCAGGGAATTTTGGAAGTAATTTAAATGTTGAATTAACAATGCCTAGTTCAAATAAAGCTTTGAGACGTGAGAAAGAACATGATGCTAAAGAAATTTTTGAGAGTTACCCTATTGAGCTTATCGAAGGTGCGAGCATTAAAGAGCTTGAGAAAAAATTTGAGTTTATTACTAATAATGAAAAGTTTGGCAATATACTGAGGGCTAAAGGAATTATGAAAGGATTAGATGGCCTATACTATCAATTTGACTATGTTCCAAATGAATTTAAAATTAGAAAAATTAGGTGGTCTAATAAGAAAGTTGTTTCAATTATAGGGAGTAAATTAAACAAAAATGAGTTATTACAGCTATTTAAGTAAATAATTTATTGAAGATAGATATAGAATACTTACTAGAATATTAGTTATTTCTGATTTGGTATTTGTGGAATGTTAATGCCATATATAGGTGGGTGATGTAAAAATGAAAATAA
>Ga0209281_1001254_pt1 | contig 16557 bp, 13 predicted proteins | sample MedtruBG_FD_187514 | JGI IMG/M metagenome (GOLD analysis project Ga0209281, IMG submission 187514) | Root nodule microbial communities of legume samples collected from California, USA - Medicago truncatula BG (SPAdes) (version 2) | ecosystem: Host-associated > Plants > Roots > Nodule | place... | reverse complement strand
TCATGAAGAAGATAACGGAAATGCATCCATATTCAAAAATGTTATTAAATACAGATGTTGCAATTGTAGTTTGTGGGGATGAAGAAAAAGAGATATTTAAAGGATATTGGGTACAGGATTGCTCAGCAGCTACAGAAAATATATTATTAGCCGCAGAAGATAAGGGGGTAGGCGCTGTTTGGTTAGGGGTTTACCCATTAGAAGATAGAATAAAAGGTGTAAAGAAATTACTAGGCCTGCCTAGTAATGTAATACCACTATCAATAATACCTATAGGATACCCAGATGAGGATAAAAAAGCAGCAGATAGATTTAATAATGCAAGAATACATTATGATAAATGGTAAATGAACTAATAAGGATTCAAAAAAGTCATGAAAATAAGAAGTTTTAATATACGAATAAAGAATGTGAGGGAATCACGTTCTTTTTATTTATGCAAATTTCTATTTATTCTTTTAAAAAAATGATTTTACCAATGAGACTTTTTATTGTGTTTTGTGACATAATTTGCTAAGCTTTATATATAAATATTAGTTGAAGTTTAATAAACTTGGAAAGATTAGTTGTTTTTATAATGATGTAGCATCAAATAAAGAATTACTGTGTGTTATTATGTAAAAATTTAGGGGGAGATTGCTTGATTAATTTTGAATTGGAAATAAAAAAAGTTCAGCCAATCAATATAAGAGAAATGGAATTAAACAAATATAAAATTGAGGATAATATCAAAAAGTCCATAATTTTATATAATATGGCCATAGGAGACATAAGAAAAGGCAACTTAGAGCTAGCTATAGATGATTTGAAGAAATCTCTGTCTTATAATAAGGGATTTTCGGAAGCATTAAAACTTAAGGGGTTATGCTATGTTAATATGAAAGAATATAAGAAGGGTAAAAAAATATTTAAAAAGCTTTCTAAGGATTTAATATACAATGAATTGGCAAATGAATATATGCAAAGTTTAGTAACCCCAGAATTAATTGTTAAAAATAATATAATAGCCATAGATGAAATTAAATATAGTTCTAATAATGATTTGAAGAAATCTATACCAGCTAAACGTTCAACAGGTAATATTGTAATAGGTTTACTAATTGTAATAACCGTTATAACTGGAGCAGGGGCAAGTCGTTTCAATTCATATAATATTCAAGAAGTCTTAGGAAAAATTCATGGAAGTTTTCAAGATGTTTTAGAAAAAGTTCAGGGCAATAATAAAATAATTGATTATAAGGAAGAAACAGATAAATTATCAAATGAAAATGAGGGTTTATATAAAGAAAATACTGTTGATGAAGAAAACGAAAGTTTGCCACAAGATATAGAGAATTCTAAAGTAGAAGTAGATAATAACAAGAGCAATGAGGAAATTATAAATAAGCTAAATGATACTGAGAAAGCTTTTAAGGATGGTAATTACGAGAAAGCTGCCGGTACTTTAATAAGTATGAAAAATACAAATTTTGATAGTGAAACTAAAATGAAGTTTGATAAGTTGTGGAAAGATTTAAATCCAAATGCATTATGGAATATATATAATCAAGGCAATAAGTTATATAAGCAAAAAAAGTATGGAGAAGCACTTCCAAAGTTAATAATAGCATCAGAAATTGATCCTAATCTTGACCTTATGCCATGGATTACATATCAAATAGGGACATGCTATAAAGAAACAAATGATAAAACCAATGCACTTATTTACTTCAAGAAAGTAAAAGAAAATTATCCAAAATCAAATTACGTTTCAAATGCTGAAATGATGATAAATGAAATAGGGAATTAGAATTATGTTATAAATGAACCGAAAGATAAGGCACTCTGTTACTCGGTTGCTATAGAATAAGATTGCGCCCATTGCTGCGTGTTCCTGAGATAAGCTCAGGACAAGTGGTAATGGAACAACTTTCACTGAAGAAATACCTGCAATCATATTCTAAATGCAACACTACGTAAAAGAGTGCCTTATCTTTCTAGTAAGAATATATTTTCTATAACAAATTCTTGATATGTGCACATCTTTTAATTAATACTGGTAGTTCATTTAAATTATGCCAAACAATAAAGCGGTAGTATATACAACTGATCTTTATTAATCTATTCCTCTAAGATTTTGAGTTGTATTTCTATGATTTCATTTTATAGTTAGATGATTTATACAAAGATGAGGTGAAACACATGTTGGTATTAATATAATTGAGGAGATTAAATTATTAAGATAAGAAATTTAGTTTTTCAAAAAACGTATGCTATAATGAGTAAAAAAGTGAAAGTTTTATCTTGTGAAATTTAAAATAATTAATATTGTAATTTAAATTAATGTTACTGAGATAAAAATATATTGTTAATTTATGTGGAGGGATTAAGTTTGAGTCGTAAATACTTAATTGAAGTTGATTCTGAAATAAAAGAAAAATTAGATAAAATGATAGATGATACAGGTTTATCAGTTAATTCTATAATTAATAAGTTATTTGAAAATAAAAGTCTGTATGAAGAAAAAATAAATATGATAATTGAAGAAAATAGAGAATTGAAACAACCAGAAATGAATATTTTTGAAGTTGGAGATACCATATGTACTGGTATATATTTATCTGATAAAAATGGAATAGTTATTTCCGCTAATAAGAGTTATACAAAGATAACAGGGATACAACATAATGAAATAATTGGTAAGGATATGCAAACGATTTTAAATGAGAAATACTTAAGTGGTGAATATGTAGTGTTACAAAATGAAGAATTGAACGATAAGTTTATTAAAAATACTCAAAATGATAGGGAATCATATGTGACTGAGAAACCATTTGCAATATGTAAGATGGTATTAGATGAAAAAAGAATGGTTTCTGTTGTGGGTACTATTGTTACAAAGGGATATAAAAAAACGGTTCAGTTTGTGGGGAAGCCCTATTTTAACAATCTAGGAGAAGTAAGTCATGTACTAGTAATAATAAAAGAAATGGAGGACTTTGTTAAGTTAAAGAAAAAGCTACATGAGGCGGAGAAAAAGAGCAAGAGATACTATAATGAGTTAATGTATCTAAGAAATAATCAGGTTGAAGACGGAATGATAGTAAAAGATCCCTCAATGGAGAAAGTTACTCAATTAATCAATCATGTAGCGAAAACTGATGCTACAGTACTAATAACTGGAGAAACAGGAGTTGGAAAGGAAGTAATTGCGAGAGAGATTTATAAAAGAAGTAACAGAAATGGACAGGCTTACATAAAAGTAAATTGTGCTGCCATTCCGGAAAGTCTACTTGAATCAGAAATGTTTGGGTATGAAAAAGGAGCTTTTACAGGTGCTAATAAGAAAGAAAAATTAGGTTACTTTGAAATAGCACAAGGAGGAACTTTACTTCTTGATGAGATAGGTGAAATGCCAATAAAACTTCAGTCAAAGCTTTTGAGGGTGCTTCAAGAAAGAGAAATTACAAGAATTGGGGGAACAAAACCTATCAATCTTGATGTGAGGATTATAGCCGCAACTAATCAAAATCTTCAGGAGCAAGTTAAAAATGGAACATTCAGAGAGGATTTATTTTATAGGTTAAATGTAATACCAATCGAAATACCACCATTACGGGAAAGAAAAGCGGATATTCCTGTGTTGGCTCATAAATTCCTTGATAAATTCACAGATAAATATAATAAGAATAAGGAATTCGAAGTTGCTTCAATAGACGCTTTAGAAAATTATGAGTGGCTAGGAAATGTGCGAGAGTTAGAGAATACTATAGAACGTCTTGTAATAATCGGCGATGGACCTTTAATATATGGAAGTGATGTAATTAATATTCTTGGGAAAGAGAAATTTACTTACCATATTATTGATAATGAGAATATTACTTTAAAAGAAGCTACAGATATGGTAGAAAGAAATATAATTGAAAAAGCTTTAAAAAAATATAAAAGTTCACGAAAGGCTGCAAAAGTACTGGGAGTAACTCAACCTACTGTTTTAAGGAAAGCCAAAGCATTGGGGATCAAAGAGTGGTGATAAAAAAATGTTTCTCTATAATATAATTTTGTATTAAATATATTATGTAGCTTATTGCTTAATTTAGTGAAGATAAAAATGAGAATAATTTCAAAAGATAAGGAATCACTGGCGAGTTTAATAGACTTGTTAGTGATTTTTTTTGTTAGTATGGAATTTTATGTTGAATGGTACCTGAGTTTTATTTTGTGTAGCGGGATAAGTATCAATTTATTTCTAGAAGGTGCGAAACAGTTTTGTTTCGCTTAATAAGATTAAAAGTGAAAAATAGGATGATATGAATTATTTTTATAACTTATTTCCCAATAATATTTTATTCTAAAACCTTATAAAAACTATGTGAAAATCTCATAAATACTTGATTCTTTATAAAACATTAAATCATTCACTGATTATAACAACTAACTTTTAAATAATTGGCATATGAATTGCTTTATATATTATGGTGACTAATTAATATGAAGCATATTTGAAAGTGAGGAAGGTGTAAATACTATGGAACAAAAAAAATCAGTAAGAGTGCCTATTAAAGAGGAGGACAAGTTAAAAAGTTATTTTAAGTACTATAATCTTGAAATGACACCAGCACCAAAGGAAAAATACGATTTGGTATTGAAAGGACCTATAGATACGGCAAAGGCTTTAAAAATCCAAGATAGAAATGAGTTATTCGAGGCAGGATATTTAGATTCTGAAATCGGATATTGCATAATGGAAGATGGAACAGGTTATGTGGCCAATTTAACTACAATGCCAGGGGTTACGACAGAAATGTTTGACTGGTGGTTTGCATGGCATGGGCTTGATAATCTTAGATACACTATTTGGGATCCAGAAGATCACTATAGAGCTGAGACTCAACAAAGAGAAAAAGCTAAAGATAAAGATTTATCATATAAAGAGCGTTATTGGGATACAACTCATGATGTATATGAAGATACAGGAATGGGACCAGATAACATATTCATTAACTTTAAGAACCCAGGAGATTTAGGTTTTGATGTAAGCAAAATTGGTACAGAAGCTTGCAGTACAATTGTATGTGCTAAAGGTTTCGGAAAAGGACAACCTCCTTTTTCAGCACCACCAACAATAATGACACATTTTATAAGAGAAATTGAAGGCGGTGTTGAACTTAGAACTCGTTTTTGGATGGGATGGACAATAGTTAATGGAAAAGCTGTAAAGGCACTACCAGATGGAATAAGAATGCCAGAAATGGGGCCTAAAAGCTTATTACTACACAACATAAAGGAATTTACGCACTTAGCTGAAATACTCCCACAGATTTTTGCTGAAGAAAAGGATAACTTTTAAGATTTCTAAAAGAGGAGGAATAAATTATGAATATGAATAATGTTATAAATTTTGATAAAGAAAAATGTGTAGGATGTAAATTATGTTACAAATCATGTTTTATTGATGTAATAAGATGGGATGAGGAAAATAAAAAGCCTATTTTTAAATATATAGAAGATTGTGTTCACTGTAATTATTGTGAAGTCGTATGTACAAAAGGATGCATTAAGGTGGTACCTGATTTTAAAGGTGAACTATTACACCAAACTTTTGACGCATATAAATAAGCCTTAAGTTCTAAAGAAAGGAGAATGGAAATGAAAAATATAAAGTGTGATGAACAAGTATTATCTACAGATATCCTTATTATAGGAGGAGGTATAGCAGGACTTGCAGCTGCCATTACTGCTAAAGAAACAAATCCAGATGCTGAAGTTCTGATAATTGAAAAACAAACTTGTGGTTATAGTGGTAAAGCCAATAGAGGCGGTGGAGTACTACAATATTTTGATTTTGATAAAGTAAAGCCTATTGAATTTGTAGCATATCATGCAAATGCTGTTGGGTGCTTTTTAGGAGATCAAGAGCAAATGCTTAAATACGTAAATATGAATCATCAAATGATAGACAAGCTTAAGGAATGGGGAGTAAAAGTTCCTTATAATGAAGATGGAACTTTAAGATTTTTTCCAACTGGGCCTATGACAGGAATGATAGGTGTTGACCTTGATATTACTATCCAAGTTCGTAGAACTGCTGAAAAGAAAGGAGTTAAGATTATAGACAAGGTAACTATTTCGGACTTATTAACAAGTGAAGGGGGAATTGCTGGTGCAACTGGATATAGCATTTTAGATGGAACTTTTTACGTTGTAAATGCTAAATCAGTGCTATTAGCTACTGGAAGTCAAAATTATCGAGTTATAAATATGTGGGCAAATGGGCGTGGAGATGGTATAGCGGCCGCTTATCGTGCTGGTACAGAAATGAGAAATGCGGAATTTGGAAATTTTGCACAGCTATTTAAAGTAAAAAGTCATCATGAATTAGTATTTAATGAAAATGTTTTATATAATTCCCTAGACGAAAATATCACAAAGAATTTTAGATGGTTTCCAGAAGCTGATATTAGTTCAACAGCTGTAGCTGAATGGTACAATCAAATATCTGCAGGTAGAGGACCTATATACATGCGTCCAGAGGAATGTCCACTTACCCAAGGTGATGAAGTTATGTTTACAACTACTAAAATGTGGAATAGGCCTTATGGGCTTAAATTATGGAGAACAATTTATGAGAAATGTCATAGTGTGGATACAGATAGTGAGGTAGCACCAGGATTCTTAGGTGAATTATCACCAGTAAAAGTTAATCATGATATGGAAACTACTATTCCAAGATTATTTGCAATTGGAGATGTAAGTTACGCAGGGTCAGCTGTAGCAGGAGCAGTTCCAGCCCCTCCAGGAAGAAATAGAGGATCAGGAATTTTAAATGCTGTATTTGCGGGTATTGTTTCAGCAGAAAAAGCTGTGGAATATGCTAAAAATATAGAAACAGTTAATGTGGTTAAAGAGCAAGTTGAAGTTTGCAAGGAAAGAGCTTTTGCTCCACTTTGCAGAGAAAATGGAATTACAGCTAAAGAGATAATTCAGGATGTTCAAGCTATTGTAGCACCAGTAGAAAATAGTATATACATTAGTGAACATAGATTACAAGTAGCCTTAAGAAAGCTAGAAAAAGTAAAAGATAAATTAGAAAAATTAAAAGCAGATGATTATCATGGATTATTATCTTGTCATGAAGCAGAAGCAATGGTAATTTCAGCAGAAATGTTCTTTAAAGCAGCATCGCTTAGAAAAGAATCAAGAGGATGGTTCTTAAGAGAAGATTTCCCTAATACAGATAATGAAAATTGGCTAAAATGGATTACAGTGAAAAATGTAAATGGAGAAATGACCTTTGGTGAAGAAGAGGTTCCAATTGGAAAATATCCTATAAGGCCAAGAGGATAAAATAAAACTTCATAAAATTTATATGGTAAATAAATAGTATTAATATAATGGAAAAATAGCATTAAAGTTACACCTAAAGACTGGGCATATGAAAAAATGTTTGGTTTTTAGGTATTTTTTATAATTTTATGCCTTTTCGTCTTGAGGTAAAAAATTATTCTTAATTTAAAAATTATTGAGAATTTTATAAATATGAATGGGTTTGAAGTAACAAATAGAGAGCAGCATTAATATGAATTAAAAATATTAATACAGGAACGTATCTGGTTGGATAAATTTCTGTATCGGACTAAAGCAAGCATAATGGCTAGAAGAAACTTGTGATTAAATTCATATTCTTATTACTACTGGGTAATAAACCATAAGAGTATTGATTTTATGAAGTTAAAAAGAGTAGTGAAAATACAGTAATATAGCATGTTTATAAATCCAAGTAATAATAAATACCAATAAAAATGAAGTTGGCATAAAAATTGCTTTTGATAATATTAACAGATTATTCAGAAAAATTAGTATTTGAAGAAAGGGGTCTTATATATATGGCAAGTATAACGATAGAAGATGAGTTATATTTAGAAATAAAAAAAATCTTAAATAAGTATGAAAATAATGAAAAGAATCTATTAGCAATGCTTTTAGAAATACAAGGGGTTGTTCCAGAAAAATATATTCCGAAGGAGGTTGCTAAGTACATTGGCGAATATCTTGGGGTAAAGCCTGCTAGAATATAATGATGTTATTACTTTTTATTCAGCTTTATCGGATAAGCCAAGAGGTCAATATGTAATACAAATTTGTGACAGCACTGCGTGTAAGGTAAATAAATATGAGACACTAAAGGATGTTTTAGAACAGCAGCTAGAAGTAAAAGTTGGAGAAACTACTGATGATGGAATGTTTACACTTATGTATACCCCGTGCTTTGGTGCATGTGATGTATCACCAGCTTTCCGCATAGGTGAAAACGTTTATGGAAAATTGAATAAGAATAAAGTTAAAGATATTATTCATAATTATAGACTTCACAACTTAAAAGAAATTTTATAAATATTTTAAGTAATTAAAGATAAGGAGATTTAATATGGAAAAGTCAGTAAAAATAGTATCAAAAAACTTTAATTATAATAATCCAGAGTCATTAGAAGAATACATTAATTCAGGTGGGTTTAAAGCATTAAAAAAAGTAGTACGTATGCAAAAAGAAGAAATATTTTATGTTGTAAATGTATCTAAGTTAAAAGGCAGAGGTGGAGCTGCATATCCAACAGGTAGAAAATTTGAACAAGCTGCAGAAGAAAAAGCAGAATCAAAAGTTATTGTATGCAACGCTGATGAGGGGGAACCATCTACATTTAAAGATCGGGCATTATTAGAGTGGGCTCCATTTAAAGTTTTAGAGGGTATGATTATTTCAGCGTATGCTATAGGCGCTGATCAAGGATATATATATATTAGAGAAGAGTATCTTAAGCTTCAACAAAGAATGAGAAATGCTATTGATCTAGCAACAAAGGCAGGTTTTCTTGGTGAGAATATTTTAGAAAAAGGATTTAACTTAAAAATAAAAGTTGTTTCAGGTGGTGGTGCCTATGTATGTGGCGAAGGGTCTGCTTTGGCTGAATCGATAGAAGGAAAAAGTGGCAGACCAAGAATTAAACCACCATATATTAAGCAAAAAGGTGTATTTGGATTACCTACCTGCATTAATAATGTAGAAACATTATCCATAATACCAACATTATTTTCAAAAGATGCAGATGATTATATAACTAGTGGGACAGTTGAAAGTAAAGGAACAAAATTTATAAGTATTTCAGGAAATGTTAATAAACCAGGAGTGTATGAAATACCATTTGGGTTAACCTTAAGAGAAATAATTTATGATATAGGCGGAGGAATTCCTAATAACAAAAAATTTAAATTTATGCAACTAGGAGGCGCGTCTGGACCTATAGCATCAGAGAAATCCCTTGATGTTAAATATACCTATGAGGATTTGAAAGAAAATGGATTATCTATTGGATCTGGAGCTATTCTTGTAGCGGATGAAACAAACAATATAGTTGAATATATAAAAACTGTTCAAAATTTCTTTGCTCATGAAAGCTGTGGTAAATGTACTCCATGCAGAGAAGGGAATAAACATTTATTAATTATACTTGATAGATTCATTAAGGGAATGGCTAGTGAGGAAGATTATGATTATATTCATAGAATTACAAATGCAATGAGAATAAGTTCTTTCTGTGGTCTGGGTAAATCATGTACTTTACCACTAATATCAGCTTTAAAAAATTTTCAACAGGAATTTGATGAATGTATAGAAGCTCAAGCAAATCCAATTACAGCAAAAGAAAACAAAGTTATAGTATAGTAAAAATCATAGATAAGGAGAACGAATATGAATTACTGCAATGTTATAATTGATAGAAAAAAGGTTAAAGTGCCTGAAGGAACGACTATTTTAAAGGCAGCAGGACAGTTAAGTATAAATATACCAACACTATGTTATTACCCAGATCAAAGTGTAAAGGCTAACTGTAGAATTTGTCTTGTTGAAGTAAAAGACAGAAAAGATTTAGTTACTGCATGTTCCACATTGGTATGGGAAGGAGCCGAGATAATAACTAATTCTAAAAAGGTTCTTGATGCAAGAAAGACAGTTTTAGAGCTGATTCTTGCTAATCATAGACAAGATTGTTTAAATTGTATTAGAAACGGAAATTGTGAACTTCAAGACTTGTCTAAGCAATTTAATATGTCTGAAAGTAAACTTCCTAATATTTCAGAAAAGTTTCCTTTAGATAATTCAAATCCATCAATAGTTAGAGATAAGTCAAAATGTGTTAAATGCAATCGTTGTGTTGAAATGTGTGAAACTGTTCAAGGAGTAGGTGCTCTTTGCTATTCCCATAGATCTAATGAAATTACAATAGGAACTGCATATGGAAAAGAGTTAGAAAATGCTAACTGCACATTTTGTGGACAATGTACAACAGTTTGTCCTGTAGGATCACTATATGAAAAAGATAATACTGAAGATGTTTGGAACGCACTTGATAATCAAGATAAACATGTTATTGTTCAAATTGCTCCATCGATAAGAGTAAGTATAGGGGAAGAATTTAACCTACCAGCAGGAGAAAATGTTACTGGGAAAATGGTAGCTGCTTTAAAGCGTATGGGTTTTGATAATGTATTCGATACTAATTTTACTGCAGACCTTACAATTATGGAAGAAGGCAATGAGCTTGTTCATAGAATAAAGAATAACCGAGTGTTACCTATGATTACTTCGTGTTGTCCAGGGTGGATAAATTACGCAGAAACTTATGCTCCTAATATTATAGAACATTTATCTAGCTGTAAATCTCCCCAACAAATGTTTGGTGCGATTTCAAAGAGCTATTATGCTGATAAAATTGGAATAAATACTGAAGACATAGTTACTGTTTCTATAATGCCATGTACAGCTAAAAAATATGAGGCGGATAGAAAAGAAATGCATGTTGATGGAGTTAAGGAAGTAGATATAGTAATAACAACTCGAGAATTTGCACGTATGATTAATTCTGCAAATATTGATTTTTTAAGTATTGAAGAAGAAGAATTTGATTCTCCTTTTGGAATTGCATCAGGAGCAGGAGCTATTTTTGGTGTAACAGGAGGAGTGATGGAAGCGGCGTTAAGAACTGCATATACTCTTTTGACAAAGGAAGAATTAGAAGAAATTGAATTTGAAGATGTCCGAGGATTAGAAGGAATAAAAGAAGCTTCAGTTGTGATAGATAATAAGCCTATTAAAATTGCTGTTGCTCATGGCATTTCAAATGCAAAAAAAGTTATTGAACAAATTGAAAATGGTGAAAGTGAATATGCATTTGTTGAAATAATGGCTTGTGTTGGAGGTTGCATTGGTGGCGGTGGACAACCGGTAGGAAGTACTTTAAAAGTGAAAAAAGAAAGAATTGGACAAATATATAATATTGATAAAAGCAACAGCATAAGGAAATCACATAAAAATCCTGAAATAATAAAACTATACGAAGAATATTTAGGAGAACCAATGAGCCATTTATCTCACGAACTTCTCCATACAGAGTATTCACCCAAATAAAGGTATTGTGTAACACCTATAGTGAAGCAATGAACAACCGAAATAGAATACATATATGTTCCGCAGGACTGTGAAAAATTTCGCAGGGAATATCTAAATGGAAAGTTGCACCACTTCTGCATGCTCCTGCGACAAGCACAGGACAAGCAAAATGGAACAACTTCCCATTAAGATATTCCAGCAGCTTATTTTTCAATGCCTGACTCCACATATATGTATTCTATTTCTTTGTTTTGCTATAACTTTAAGTATTTCACAGTCATCTACTATTAAGATTAGATGTGTATTGTATTATGAGGATATAAACTGTATCAAGAATTATAAATATACTTCATTAAAGGTATTGATAACCTAAGAAATATAAAAATACTTGCCTAAATTCGATTTACTTTAAATTTACATATATTCCATTTCGATTGCTTAGCAGTAAACTTAAAATCTCATGAAACAGCAAGTATTTTTATATTTGGTAATACGCAATACCTTTATATTGGATATCTAAAATACAAGGAAAATTAATGAGTTTACATTAAAAAATCATAGTATATTATAAAATTTATACTATAATGGTAATATAATGTAAAATATTTATTGAGGAGTTGCTATATTGATGAAAAATAATTTATTTAAAATCGATGAAGCATTAAAAAGTGAGTCTAAAAATTTAAGCGACTTAGATTGCATTGAAGTTAATGATGTGACTTTAGATGTATTAGATTCTTACAAAAGGATATTAAAAAGACAACAGGAGATAATAGACGAGTTTAGAGAGTCAAAAAAGAAAGAGCAAAGTGTATTTGATATAGCAGATGCTATATCAGATGGAATCTGTGTTGTAGATAGAAACGGAATAGTAAAAGCAATAAATAAAGGTTATACAGAAATAACAGGAATAAAAGAGAATGAGGTAATAGATAAGCATATACAGGTTCTTCTTAGTATGGGGCTTTTTAATAACGCAGTATCTATGGAGGTTTTAGAGAAAAGGAAGAAAGTAACCTCTTTAGCTACTATTAATAAGATAAATAAGAGTGTTTTAATAGTAGGAAATCCGTGCTTTGATGAGAATGGAGAAATATATCAGGTTTTAACTGTTATGAGGGACATAACGGAGTTGGTGAAATTGAAAAATAATCTTGAGGAAATGGAACGAAGAAATGAGAATTATTTGAATGAACTTAATTATTTTAGAAACAAATATAAAGAAGATGAAAATATAGTTGGAGAAAGTACAAGCATCAATAAGTTAAAAGAATTAATAGGATATGTTGCTAAAACTGATACAACTGTATTAATAACTGGTGAAACAGGTTGTGGTAAAGAAGTTTTTTCAAGAGAGGTTCATAAAAAGAGTAATAGGTGCAATTCACCATATGTAAAAGTGAATTGTGCAGCGATACCAGATAATTTAATAGAATCAGAATTGTTTGGGTATGAGAAAGGTGCATTTACAGGTGCTTTAAATAAAAATAAGCCTGGAATGTTTGAAATAGCTAATGGAGGAACTATTCTTTTAGATGAAATAGGGGAAATGCCATTGAACTTGCAATCAAAATTGCTTAGAGTACTCCAAGAAAAAGAAGTAATGAGGATAGGTGCAACAAAAAGTATTAAACTTGATGTAAGGGTAATTACAGCAACAAATCAGGATCTATCACATTTAATAAAAATGGGTAAATTCAGAGAAGATTTGTTTTATAGATTGAATGTTGTTCCGATTAAAATCCCTCCACTTAGAGAAAGAAAGGATGATATCTCGCTTTTAGCATATAGATTTTTAGAAGAATTTAATACTAAATATGATAAGGAAAAAAGTTTTGATAATGCAGCAATGCAAGCTCTAGAATCTTATGAATGGCCAGGAAATGTTAGAGAATTAGAAAATGTTATTGAAAGGCTAATAGTAGTAGATGATAAAAGCTTCATTACATATAATGAAATTGCAGCAGTAATTGGAAAAGATATAGTTGAAGCTGCAGTTATAAATAGTAATTTAACATTAAAGGAAGCTGTAGAAAGAGTCGAGAGAGAGATGATTGAAAATGCTTTAAAAAAATTTAAAAGCACTTATAAGGCAGCAAGTGCACTTGGAGTTACCCAGCCCACAGTGTTTAGAAAAGCAAAGGCTTTAGGAGTTAAGATTGCTAATCAATAATTTTATGTTTTTATGTATATGTTTTCAAAAGGGTTGTTGAGGATGTCGTTATTTCGGCATCTTTTTTTGTTATGAAAAGCTATATTCCTCAATAATACATTCTTAAATTATTTTAAAACATAAATGAATTATCTAAGAATGTGAATTATGTTATGATGATACATTTTTAAAGGAAATCTAATTCGAAAATGTATCATAAAAAGAAAGGTTTTATAACAACGTTTTCATTAGATGATATCCAATTAAGTTAATAATTATCAAAATGTAAGTGGAAAGAATTGGCTATTTACAGGTGCTGGGATTTAATTAGTGTATAAAAGTATTTTTTTGTAATTATTTTGGCACAGTAATTGCTCTAGATAATCATGTAAATATTAAATTACTAACAAAAAGAATTTACTTCCAAATCTTTTTGTTAGATTAAAACAGAATATTAGTGAGAGGAATGATCTAAATGAAAAAAGTTGAATTAAAAGATGTAGCAGCATATCTTGCACCTAAGCATTTTGATATGCGATCAATGAAGTTACATGGAACAGAGGAAACAGGTGCAAAACAATTTTGGATGGGAATGTCATATTTCTTACCAGGTGGAGGAGCAGAATATGCATATGAAGATTCTCCAACTGAAAAGATATATTTTGTTTTAGATGGAGAAATAACTGTGAAATCAAAAGATGAGACTTTCGTACTTAAAAAGAATGACTCTATTTTTATTGGACCAAATGAAGGTAGAGAAATGATTAATGAGACAAACCAAGTAGCCACAGTATTGGTAGTTATAAGTTATAAATAAGCTTTCTTTAAATGAAAGATAGGTATAGAAGGGTGAGTATAAAATGGATTCAAAATTTGTGAATAATTTATTTGATGTCAAAGGAAAAGTTGCTGTAATAACAGGTGCAACAGGTGCCTTAGGAAAAGCTCTTGCATTTGGATATGGATTCGCAGGTATGAAGGTTTTTGTTACTGGAAGAGGCGATAATAAATGTAAGGATCTTTGCACTGAATTAGAAGCACAAGGAATTGAAAGTGGATATTCAGTAGGAGACCCAGCTGTTGAATCAGATGTAATTAAGGTTGTTAATGATGCAGTAGCTAAATTTGGCGAAATAAATGTTTTAGTTACAGCAGCAGGATACAATAATCCACAACCGATTATTGAACAGGATTTAACAGAATGGCAAAAAATCATGGATTCTGATGTTCAAGGGACATGGTTATTCTGTAAATATGTTGGGAAACAAATGATTGATCAAGGAAAAGGTGGAAAGGTTATAATGGTATCTTCTGCTAGATCAAAGATGGGAATGGCAAATTATACAGGCTATTGTACAGCAAAAGGTGGAATTGATCTTATGGCTCAATCTCTTGCTTGTGAGTGGACTGCAAAATATAAAATTAATGTTAATACAATAAATCCAACAGTATTTCGTTCAGACTTAACTGAGTGGATGTTTGATCCAGAAAGTGCTGTTTATCAAAACTTCTTGAAACGTCTTCCAATTGGCCGACTTGGTGAACCGGATGATTTCGTAGGACCATGTATTTTCTTAGCATCAAGTGCTAGTGATTTCATGACTGGTGCAAATGTTGCCGTTGAAGGTGGGTATTGGGCAAATTAATCTATTAATACTTAATATTAGCTTGTTTAGGACAAAGGATAGCTAATCATAATGTTGTAGACAAGCTAAATTTTATTTAGGAATAATTGTTAATAAATTATCAAGGAGGACTAGGATGAAGAATTTAAAACTAACAAAATTTAATGTTTTTACGATGCTGTTGATACCATTTGTTTGGATATATGAACTTTCTGTAGTTGCACCTATCTTAGGCTCAGTGGCAGAGGCGTTTCCTAATTCATCGACTTTCCAATTGCAGCTATTAGTAGTTATGCCGTTCTTTACATCGATTCCAATGAGTGTGGTTGCTGGAAAATTAGCTAGAAAATATGATAAAAAAACTTTGATTATTGTAGGACTATTTATATACGGTATCGCAGGTATGTTACCATATTTTTGTGAAACTATGAATCAAATTTTATTTTTTAGATTAATTACTGGTATTGGAGTTGGAATGGTACTTCCATTACCAAACGCTTTGATTGCAGAACATTTTCAAGGAACTCAAAGGCAAAGAATGCTTGGATTAGCAACGGGTGTAGCTAATATTGCAAACGTATTAGATAGTATTGCGGTAGGATTCATTCTACTTCTTGGATGGAGATATCCATTCTTATGTTTTAGTGTTTGTATTCTTATCATGTGTGTTGCAATGGCAGGACTACCAAAATCTCCTCCAAATAATCAAGTTGAGATAGGGGAACATCATCTGCCAAGCAAAGGGACTCCAAAGATTGCATATGCATTAGTTCTTTTTATGACTGTTAACTGGATGTTCTTCGCATTTAATATTAATAATATGGCATTATTTATGACGTCTGAAAAAATTGGATTACCTTGGATGATTGGAATAGCTATTTGTTTACCTGGAGGCGCTAGTATTATATCCGGAGCAGTTTTTCCGAACTTTTATCAGAAAACAAAAAATTATATTGTTGCGGTATCAGTAGGTATTTTTGCGGCTGGATATGCAGTTATGTTTTTTACTCATTCTTTTGAAACTCAAACAGTTGCTAATATCTTGATTGGATTTGGTTCTGGAATGCTTGCTCCTTATATTTTAAATTTAACATCGCAAAAAGTTGAGAAATCTCAAAGGGATGCGGCCTATGGTTTAGTAACTAGTGGTATTCATATAGGGTTTTTATCAAGCCCATTTGTTCAACTTTTAATAGCAACAGTTACCGGAAATGAATCGTTTAGATTCTTGTATGGATTATCGGCTGTTTTACTATTTGTAGCAACATTTATTTCAGGCTTTATAGCAAGGAAAATGCAAAGTAATGTAGTAGAAGAAATAGCAACTGAAGAAGCATAGAAATTCCTATACTTAA
>Ga0209281_1001248_pt1 | contig 16654 bp, 14 predicted proteins | sample MedtruBG_FD_187514 | JGI IMG/M metagenome (GOLD analysis project Ga0209281, IMG submission 187514) | Root nodule microbial communities of legume samples collected from California, USA - Medicago truncatula BG (SPAdes) (version 2) | ecosystem: Host-associated > Plants > Roots > Nodule | place... | reverse complement strand
TTCCGAGCGGCCAGCCGTGGCGCCCTGCCTCCCGGAGCGCGCCTTCAATCTAGATGCAATTCCTGCAGGGTCGATCAGGATAACCAGCATGAAACCGATCGGCGCGAGCATGTATGGGGGAATGCCTGTCGGTACGCTCGCGAAAGCGGCGATCGACACGGCCACGATAATGCAGATCAGGTTCGTCAACGGGTGGGTGATCGTCCTGAAACACGCTTCAGAAACAGTGGTGTTCCGTCCGTAGTCCGACAATGCCATGGGAGAGATCCATCCGGTTGAGTTGTTCCCCTGCCGAGATCACGATGACTTTAGGTCCCGTCGACCCAAAATCATGGAACGTGATCGTGCAAGGAGCCAGAGCGGAATGCCGGCGGCAGACCGCACACACTGTCCGCTCCAGACTCCAGCGGCGCGAATGCTGCAATATGTACCCTGAGGCACAGCTGGCAACGGGCCTAAGACCTTTGCCCTTACGGGGTCGGACCAAGGTCCTATAGATGGGCGCGGATGGCACTCTAGCTTCCTGGCTTCCCACCTATACAAGGACCTAAACCTTTTTAGCGACACTTGAGGCGGGGCCTCGCCGCTTGGCGGGGTCCCGCTTGCGTCGTCAACCGAGGGCCGGCGGGGAATCGCTTTGCAGACATGCGAGTGCCCGCGCAGGGGATGACGCGGGCACTGCAACAGGTTGGGGTCCTGAATGTCGCTGGGGGACAGAAGCGACACCTGTTAATTCTTCAGACGAAAATTTGTTCCGCAGCCGCGGGCGCGAAAAAAGCGACGCCGGCACGCTGCTGTCCACCGCGCAAGCTACCGGGCAGCCGCTACGGCGAAACGGTGCCGATAGTCGCCCGGAGACAGCCCGACGATGCGGTGGAACAGCTTGCGGAAGGCGGCCGCGTCCTCGTAACCGACGGACCAGGCGATCTGTTCGACCGAGCGTTTGGTGAACTCCAGGAGCTCACGCGCCTTGCCGACGCGCAGATGCTGCGCATATTCGATCGGCTTCATTCCTGTCGCCGCCTTGAAACGGCGCAGGAACGTGCGATCCTCCATCGCCACCACTTTGGCCATCTCCGCGACGCTGACGGCGCGGGCCTCGCGCGTCTGCAGCCAATGCTGCACTTTGAGAATCGCCTCGTCGCCATGATTGAGACGCGGCGAAAAGCTGGAATAGTGCCGCTGCTCGCGTCCGGCCGGCTCGATGAGCAGGAAGCGCCCGGTCTCGACCGTTACCGTAGGACCGAACAGGCGGTCCACGAGGCGCATGCCGAGGTCGGTCCACGCCATGAGGCCGCCGGCGGTGATGATGTCGCCGTCCTCGATGACGATCTTGTCCGGATCGAGCCGGACGTCGGGGAAACGGTCGCGGAAGGCGTTGGCGAACAGCCAGTGCGTCGTCGCCGGGCGACCCTTGAGCAGGCCGGTCGCCGCAAGCACGAAGGTGCCGCCGCAAGTCGATGCCAACGTCGCGCCCTTGGCATGCCGGTCAAGCAGCCAGCGCGCATAGGGCGCCGCTTCCTCTGCCTCCATCGGTCCCGTCAGCCGGCCGGGGACAAGCAGGATCTCCGGCGCTTCCCGTGACCCGAGTTCGGGATGGGTGTCGAAACATCGCGCAAGACAGCCGTCGTCCTGAAGCCGCCAGTGAGTGATCCGCGCCACCGGTCCGCCGCGCTCCGCGGAGAACTGACCCGCTATGCCGATGAGATCCGTCATGCCGTGGACCATCGCCATCTGGCAACCCGGATAAAGCATGAGTCCGATCTCGGCCTTCGATGGCAGTGCTCGTCCCTTAGCCATGTCGCACCTCTTTGTCGGTTTCGGCCCGCCTAATGTCCGATCCGCCAATCCCGATCATTTCGCAATCGGCCTAATTCTTCAAGCACGGGGGGCGGCAAGTACAGCACGCCAACCGGCAATCTTTCAACCCGCTGAAAGGATGAAGAAAATGGCTACGATCACCACCAGGGACGGCACCCGCATCTTCTACAAGGACTGGGGCTCGCGCAATGCTCAACCCATCCTCTTCTCCCATGGCTGGCCGCTCACGGCCGACGTATGGGATGCGCAGATGGTCTTCTTTGCAAACAAGGGCTACCGCGTCATCGCTCACGACCGCCGCAGCCACGGCCGCTCGGACCAGGTGTGGGACAGCAACACCATGGATCGGTACGCCGACGACCTTGCCGAATTGATCGAGGCGCTGGACTTGCGGAGCGTGATCCTTGTGGGGCATTCGACAGGCGGCGGCGAGGTTACCCGTTATGTCGGCCGGCACGGCACCGGGCGCGTGGCGAAGGTGGCGCTGATCGGCGCGGTGCCGCCGCTCATGCTCAAAACCGAGGCCAACCCCGGCGGCCTGCCGATCGACGTCTTCGACGGCATTCGCAAAGGCACCTACGACAACCGCTCGCAATTCTTCAGGGATTTGACGATCCCCTTCTACGGCTACAACCGCGAGGGTGCTGCCATCTCCGAGGGGATCCGCGAGAGCTTCTGGCTGCAGGGCATGATGGGCGGCCTCAAGGGCCAGCTCGACAGCATCCGCGCCTTCTCCGAAAGCGACTTCAATGCCGACCTGGCGAAGTTCGACAAGCCGACCCTGGTGCTCCACGGCGACGACGACCAGATCGTGCCGATCGGCGCCTCGGCGCTCTCGACCGTCAAGATCGTCAAGCACGCCGTACTGAAGGTCTACGAGGGGGCCGATCATGGTCTGACGCAGACCTATCAGGACCGCTTCAACGCCGATCTGCTCGAGTTCATCGAAACCTGATCACCGACAGCGCCTCGCACTATCAGTAACCTCCGTCGAGGGTAGCGGCTGTGCCGTCGCCCTCCCCGCTCCTTCCCGGCCCACAGGAGATCACCATGATCCCCGGATCTTCCATCGAGACCCTCCTCGCCCTGCACGTCGTCGTCAGTCTGATCGGCATCGCAAGCGGCCTCGTCGCCCTCCCGGCGCTCGGCGCCGGCCGCTGGCTCGGCCATTGGCACGCAGTCTTTCTCGTCACCACCGCGGCGACTAGCATCACCGGCTTCCTCTTCCCTTTCAGCGGGATCACGCCCGCACTGGTAGTCGGAGCGATTTCCGTCCTCACCCTCGCCATCGCTCTTGCCGCACTCCATGTCTTTGGGCTCCGCGGCCGGGCAGGGCCTGCCTATGCCGTGAGCGCGACTTTCGCGCTCTATCTCAACCTTTTCGTTCTTGTCGTGCAGAGCTTCTTGAAGGTTCCGGCACTGCAATCGATAGCACCGACGCAAACCGAGGCCCCCTTCGTCGTCGCGCAGGCCCTGTTGCTGGCGGCAAGCATGGCGCTCGGCGCAGCCGCGATCATCGGCTCGCGACAGGTTGCCCTGCCACTGCCGGTGCGGGGCTAGAGCACTTCCAGGAAAAGTGTGTAACGGTTCTCCGTCCTAAAGTGCATCGTTGCAAAGGGTTAGAGCGGGATGAGGAAAGTGTGTGCTCCGCCAGGAACGATCAGAAGCGCGCCGTATCGATACGGCGCGCTACCTGCTGTCGGTCAATGCTCGTTGGCCGGCGCTCCGTGTGCGGTGACGATCGCCTGGGCTTCCTTGCCGTAGAGTTCCTCGAAATGATCGAAGTTCTTGGAAAAATAGCCGATTCCCTGGGTGGCGGATCTGAGCGAGCGCGCCAGATCGTCGAGCGCGCTGCCGGGTAGAAGGGCGCGGAAGATGTCCCAGCCTTTCGCGGCTTCGTCCCGATCGAAGCCGAGCACCTGGCCCTTCAACGAGGCAACGATCGGCACGAGACTGCCCGAATAGACCGAGGGGACATGGATTTCGACGCGAAAGACCGGCTGCATCAGGACGGAGGCGGCCTGCGACAGCGCCTGCCGGACGCCAAGCTTGCCGGCCGTGCGGAACGCATATTCCGAGCTGTCGACCGAATGGTGCTGGCCATCGGTGAGCAGCACGCCGACGTCGATGACCTTGAAGCCGAGGGGGCCCTTCTCCATCGCCTCGCGTGCGCCCGCCTCGACCGCAGGAATGTAATTGCGCGGCACCGCACCGCCCTTGACCGTCTCGGCAAAGGAAAATCCGTCGCCTCGCCCGTTCGGATGGACGCTGAGCTTCACATCCGCGAATTGCCCTGCCCCGCCGGTCTGCTTGCGATGGCGGTAATGAACGTCCGAGGATTTCGAAACGGTCTCCCGGTAGATCGGGCTCGGGGGCCGGTCGCTCACCTCGACATGGAAGACGTCCGACAACGTCCTGCAGACTTCGCGCAGATGCACCGGGCCTTGAGCGCAAACGAGCTGCGCCCCTGTCCCCTCCTCCTGCATCACCTTCAGGCCGCGATCGGTCTCGGCGAGTTTCGCAAGGGTCTCGGAGAGCTTGGTCTCGTCGCGTTCGCTCGCCGGCACCAGTATCCGTTCGAGCATGGGGGTCGGCGGGGTCGTCCAGTCGGGCGGAGCGACGGCCGCACCGGCCGTCAACAGCGACGGGACCGGCAGGTGGTCGGATTTCACCGCTCCGAAGAGCTGGCCCGCCTCGGTTACGCCCGAGCCGATGGGCCGGCCGCTTGCGGGATCCTGCAAAGCGCCGAGACTTGCGCCGCCGAGCGTCGCCCCCTGCTTCACTCCGTTCTGGAGAGCGCGGGCAAGAACCGTCTTGCCGACGCTCTGGCGATAATGGGCATGGAAACTGACCGCGAGGAGCGTCGTCTCGTCGACGCCGGCACCCGCGGCTAGGCGCTTTTTCAGCGCTTCGGCGCGCGGCGCCTCGTGCCGGAGCGCCTTCATCAGCCGCATCAGGCCGTTGCCGTGGCTGGCCGAGCCGAGGAGCACCGGAATGATCTTGTTTTCGTTCAGAACCCGTGTCGAGATCGAATAGATCGCGTCGCTCGCCGGCTCGCGGTCCTCGATGAGTTCTTCCAGCAGCCAATCGTCGAATTCCGAAAGATGCTCGAGAAGCTCCGCGCGTGCCTCGTGTTCGCGCTCGAGCGCGCTTTCGGGGATCTCGAAGAGGGAGGAAGGCTGTCCCTCGCGATAGCGCCAGGCTCGCTCCGAAATCAGATCGCAGCTGCCGATGATCCTGTCGCCGTCGCGGATGGGAATCTGCCGCAGGATGAGCGGGCGGCTGCAGAAATCCTGCAGGGCGGCGACGATGTCCCTTATGCGCCCTCGCGGCTCGTCCATGCGGTTGATGAAGAGGATGCAGGGTGTGCCGGACGCCTCGATCATGCGCAAGTAAGGGGCGGCGAGAACCGCCTCGTCCAATATCGGCGAAACACAGAGAACACATGCGTCGCTCGCGAGCAACGCATGCTGCGCATGCGCCAGGGCCTCGTTGTTGCCGGGGACGTCGAGCGCGCACCAGGCCTCGCCGCCGAATTCGAATTCGGTGAGACCCAATCCATATGGCGTAACTGATTTTTTCGGCTCGCCTCCCAGCGAGCCCACCCTCTCCACGAGCGTGGATTTTCCGATCTGCGAAGGACCGAGTACAGTAAAGCAGCGCATCGGCGTTCCTCCCTCTGCCAGGATGACACTGCCGACAGGATGCCCCTCGACGAGCCAAAGCGCCAGAGATTGGTGCTTTTTCTTGCAAAAATTGCGCGTTAGCAGGAGTTGACGCGGCCTATGCGGGCGCGCTCGGCGCGAACTCCGCGACGAGTTCGTGGCGATCTCCGGGATAGGTGAGCAGCACGCTGGTGACCGGTACGCCGCCGCTCCAGGTCCGGCGCTCGATGACGAGACAGGCCGCACCGACCGCAATTTCGAGCGCCTGTGCCGTCGGGCGGCTTGCCGCGACGGCCCTTATGCGATGCTCCGCGGTGCTCCACGGCACCTTGCCGAGCAGCCACGAGCCCGGGGCGGCGGTCTCGAACGTCTCGGTTTCGGCTTCCGGCACCGCCGAAAGATTGATCACCCGCTCCTCGAGGCAAAAAACGCGGCCGCCGGCAAAATGGCGGCAGGTGACATCGAGAAGCCGCGACGATACAGGCAGATCGATGCGCCCCTCATCGCCGGCACGCATCTTGCGCACCGCTCGCTCGCCGAGACGGTAGGCGTAGTCGAGCCCGAGGGACTGTACCTCCCGCTTGACGTCGTGAATCTCCATCACCGCGGATTGGACCTGCGGAAAGCTGACATAGCTTCCGGACTTGCGCCGCCGCTCGATCAGTCCCCGCTTCACGAGTTCGCTCAGGGCCTTGTTCACGGTCATTCGCGAACAGCCGTATTGCTCCGTGAGTTCGTGCTCGAAAGGAATGCGGTACCCCGGCGGCCAGTCGCCGGAAAGAATGTGGCCCTCGACCTCGCTCAGAATTCTCTGATGCAGCGACAGGGGCTGTTCCTGGCGTTTTTCTTCGGTGTAGGCACGATTGCTGGAAATGGCGGGGCCCTCGCTCGTAAACGACCCCGTACCTTACCCATTTCGCGCCAAGACGACAGCCCTCCCGCATGTTTCCTGACGCGTCGCCGCTTCAAGAGAAGGACATGCAGCAGAGGCGCTTCAATAGAAGAGGTGCCACGGCGCCAGGAAGGCACGCGCCCACTCCTGATCCCGTTCGCCGTCGCCCGGGGCGTTCTCCCGGTCGGGACGATCGTTCGCCGGCTCCTTGCTCACCGCAGGTTTGGGGGCCACGCCGGTGCGCGGGGGTGGGACGAGGTAGCCGAGGGTCATTCCGCCGAGATAGAACATGCCTTATCCTTCTCTTATCCGACCTGCGGGGCTCGATCCTGTCACAATCCGGTCCGCTGTCAATAGTCTACTAAAATTATGATCTACTAAGGGTACCGCGTCTGTTGCAACGTCTGGGGGAGATTTGCGCGGCCGCTCGGATGCGGCGCTTCGCCAACGCAAGTGTCGGCCGGATCGGCCCGGCTGGACTGCCGGCGAGTTGTCCGCGGACAACCAATGAACAGCCGGACGACAAAACTGCAGCGCCCCTGCAGCACAACCGAGCTTTTTGTTAAGCGTTTGTAAAATGGCAACGAATCGGCGCATAGTATAACTGCGCAGATCAGCTCCCATTGGTGAATTTTGCGCAGTTTTTGGAGAGTAGGAATGTTGCAGCAGAGAATCCAGAGTCTTGAGGAGCAGGAGCATTTGCCGTCGCTCTTGTCTGCCGACGCTCAGGAACTCGCACACCAGTTGCAGGAGCATCAAAAGAAGATCTTTTCTCCGTCGGCGCAAAAGACGATGCGGCTCTTCAGCCCGGCAGAGGCAGCGGCCTTCATCGGAATCGGCGAAGGCTATCTGCGCCAGATCGCCTCAGAAGGCCATGGTCCGCAGCCGCTGTCAAACGGCCGCCGCATGTATGCGATGGAGGACATCGACCGTATCCGCCGGGTTCTCGACGAAGGCAGCAAGACCGGCAAATATATTCCGCATCGTCGACCGGGCGAAAAGCTGCAAGTCGTCTCCGTCATGAATTTCAAAGGTGGTTCGGGCAAGACGACGACATCCGCTCACCTTGCGCAGTATCTCGCCTTGCGCGGCTATCGGGTGCTGGCGATCGATCTCGATCCGCAGGCCTCGCTCTCCGCCCTCTTCGGTCATCAGCCGGAACTGGACGTCGGCGAAGGGGAAACACTCTATGGCGCCATACGCTACGAGGCCCCCCGGCCGATCGCGGAGGTGGTGCGATCGACCTATACCGCCAATCTTCACCTCATTCCGGGCAATCTCGAGCTCATGGAATTCGAGCACGAGACTCCGAAGGCGATGATCGCGGGCTCCACCGAGACCATGTTCTTCGCGCGGATCGGCGAGGTGCTTTCCGAAATCGAGAGCTTCTACGACATCGTCGTCATCGACTGCCCGCCGCAGCTCGGCTTTCTGACCATGTCGGCGCTTTGCGCCGCGACCTCCGTGCTCATCACCGTGCACCCGCAGATGCTCGACGTCATGTCGATGTCCCAGTTCTTGTCGATGACGAGCGAGCTCATGGCCGTTGTCGAGAATGCCGGCGGGCGCACCAGCTATGACTGGATGCGCTATCTGGTCACGCGCTTCGAGCCCAACGACGGACCGCAGAGCCAAATGACCGGTTTCATGCGCGCGATCTTCGGCAACCGCATGCTGCAGAACGCGATGGTGAAATCGACCGCAATTTCCGACGCCGGCGTCACCAAGCAGACGCTCTATGAAGTGGAGCGCTCGCAATTCATACGCGGTACCTACGACCGGGCGATGGATTCGCTCTCGCTCGTCAATGCGGAGATCGAAGAGATGATCCGCAGGGTCTGGGGGAGGAAGTAACCGATGGCGCGCAAGAACCTGATCGGCATTTCCGAGAGCCCCCTCGCCCCCGAAGACGGGGAGCGCCCGGCCGTCGGTCGTCCGATCGCGGGCCTTGCGCCCGCCCAGCGCTCCACTGGCCTCGTCGGCGGCATCACCAGATCCCTCTCGAACATCACCCAGAAGGTCGAGCGAGCGGAGGAATTGGAGCGCCAGCTTGCCGATGGGCACGCAATCGTCGAACTGGACCCGGAGCTGATCGATTCCTCTTTCATCATCGATAGGCTGGGTGTCGCCCCCGACGTTCAGGCCATGCTGGTTCAGCAGATTCGGGACCACGGACAACAGGTTCCGATCCTCGTGCGGCCGCATCCGGCGGAGAGCGGCCGATATCAGGTCGCCTACGGCCACAGGCGGCTTGCGGCATTGCGCGAGATCGGCATCAAGGTCAAGGCAGTCATCCGGAACTTGAACGACGAGCAACTCGTCATTTCCCAGGGGCAGGAAAACAACGCCCGCACCGACCTCTCCTTCATAGAGCGAGCGTTGTTCGCAACGCGTCTTGAAGATCGCGGCTTCTCGCGGGATACGATCATGTCGGCCCTCGGAGTCGACAAGGCGGCCCTCTCCAAGATGATCGCCGTCGTCCGCCGATTGCCGTTGGACATCATCGAAGCCATCGGTGCCGCGCCGGGTTTCGGCAGGAGACGATGGATGGAACTTGCCGATCTCATCGACCGCGATGACCGGCGTCCGAAGGCATTGCATTTCATCGAGACGGCCGCATTCAAGGCGCTGGAGAGCGATCAGCGTTTCGAAAAGCTGTTTGCCTTGCTGAGCCTAGCCAGGAAGCCCTCAAAGGCGGAAACCTGGATTGCTCCGGACAGGAGCCGCCCCGTGCGTATTCGCGAAACGGATGCGGAAACGACGCTGGCCTTCAGCAAGAAGGCGGCACCGGGCTTTGCAGAATTCGTGAGGCAGAGGCTCGAAGCGCTCTACCTCGAATATCAACGGGAAACAGGAGACTAAACAGAGCAAAAGAAAAAGGCTTCCGAACGACTAGCGCTGCGGAAACCCTTCTCTCGTGTAGCAACTAGAGAATCCCACTTCCGCGAATCAGTGTCAAGCATTTTTGACGTCGTTTCGGCGAACGGATTTCTTTTGCCTTGGAAAAGGTGAAGAAAATGGAACGTGGAAGTGTGACGACGCCCTTTGGGCGGCGGGCGATGACGCTTGGCATGCTCGCAAGTCAGATCGCCGCCGGTAACGTCCCGCCGGACCGGTCGGTGGACAAGTGGAAATTGTTCCGTTCTCTCTGTGAAGCGAAGACGGTGATCGGCGTGTCCGATCGTTCGCTTGCGGTGTTGAACGCCCTTTTGAGCTTTTATCCAGGAGCCGAGCTCTCGGGCGAAAATGGCCTCGTCGTTTTCCCCTCCAATGCGCAGCTCTCGCTCCGTACCCACGGAATGGCGGGCACGACGCTCCGCCGGCATCTTGCATGCCTCGTGGAATCGGGCCTGATCCTGCGGCGCGACAGCCCGAACGGTAAGCGTTACGCCCGAAGGAGCCGTAATGGAGCGGTGGGCGAAGCCTTCGGATTCGACCTCTCCCCGCTCGTCGCCCGGGCCGATGAGTTCAAAGCCGCCGCTGCCGAACTTGCCGCAGCCAAACAGTATCATCGTCTGATGCGCGAAAGACTGAGCCTCTGCCGGCGCGACATCGCCAAGCTGCTCGAGCTCCTTCGTGACTCTGACCTGCCCACCGACTGCGAGCGGCAGCAACGGAGATATGAGGAATTGTCTGCGCCTCTCTCGCGCAAGGCACCGGTCAGCGACGTCGAGACCCTTCATGACGCTATGGCGGAACTTCGTACGGATCTATCCAATCAATTGGAAAAACTGCTTAATTCCAAAAAAATGGGCGCCAATGATCGCCATAATGGGCAGCACATACAGAGTTCACATCCAGACTCTCAATTTGAATCTGAACCTGGCTTGGGAAAAGGGTCGGGGAAATTTTCGGCCGGCGCCCAAAGCTGCAACGCGGACCCTGTGACACCGACGGCGAAGCTCTCGGAGGTTTCGACCCGTATCGATTCGCAGCCGCCGGTCAGCTCGGTGTCCCCATCTCTGCCGATCTCCCGCCTCGCCCGGGAAATTCCTCTGCCCGTCCTCCTATCCGCTTGCCCGCAGATCGCCGATTACGGACCACAGGGCCGTATAACGAACTGGAAGGATCTGCTGACCGCTGCAGTCGTCGTCAGAACCATGCTGAACGTGAGCACCGATGCCTATGACGATGCATGCACGGTTCTCGGCCAGGAAAATGCTGCGACCGTCATCGCTTGCATCCTGGAGAGAGCCGATTGCATAAGTTCGCCAGGCGGCTATCTTCGGGTTCTTACCGCGAGAGCGCGGCGCCAGGCTTTCTCGGTTGCTCCGATGGTCGCTGCACTGAGGCGCGCGCGAGGGGCAAGCATGCCGCTTGCGAGTTGATGTCTCCGCTGAACAGTCTTTGTAAGACAGGAATCTCGGGCGCACTGCAGGAGTTGTCGGTCGCAAGGCACGTCAGGCTTGCGACGCTGACCGCTCGCGGTTGCCTTGACGCTCCAGATAGGGGAAACTCGCTTCGGCTGCGGATTCGCACTTGCTTTGAATTGCCGCCTTGGTGTCTGTTTCTTAACAATTTTGCTTCTATCGTAACGTATTGGCAAAAAAGGCGGTAAGCCGGCAATGCGGAAGTTAAATCGCCATTAAGTTCCGTCACGCGGACGGCCCCAGTTCGAGGCTTGGTGACCGCAACAACAGTTATCAACCGCCTCCCCTATTCTGCAATTGAGTGGAAATCTCGTGCGGTCGGCCACGCAATCCGGGGCAAAGCCGCCGACGATATGCAGATGCCGATCCCTGCAGTCGTTTCCGCAGTTGACAGCTGTCAACAATACGATCTTGCCCCTCATTCGCGCCAGTGTTCCGCAACCCAAGGGCTCGGGAGAATATAGTGCCGGAGGTAGCGGAATGGGCTTTTTTCTCTTCTGTCCGGAGAGAAGAGCCCGCGAATATGATCGCTCGGCGTCGCCACCCGCCCCTTGTAGCCGAACTGCCCGTCTATCGCATGCTGCGGTAGCAGGCCGCGCGGAAAAATAACCACGCGTGCATCCGCCGGCAGCCGTGGCGGCAGGAAGTAGTTCAAGGGGAATGGCCGCCGACAGTCCTGGCGGAAATGCAGAACGAAACGCCGCGGGAAGAATTTCGCTCCTCCAGGGGCGTTGCGCGTGACGAAGCGTTGCTCGAATTCATATTCGTCGGCCACCTTTTGCGGGTCGGCGCGGAACTTCTCCTGCAATGGGACTAACTTGCCGACAGGGAAGCGGAATAGCGACGTCTGCCCGAGACGCTCAAGCGGCGTAGTCTGATTGCGGGTCATCACGATATCGTCGGGACCGCCGATCTCGAAAAACGCGTCGAGCGATCCGACGATCACCAGATCGAGATCGAGAAAGAGCACCGGTCCCTTGAGGCTGCCGAGTACCGGGCCCCACAGGCGCGCCTTAGGCCAAATCCCCTTGGTATTTACCGGCATCGTCTCGACATCGAGCGGCGGGAGGTCCTCGCACCGTATTTCCGGCCGGAGGCCCTCCCTATTGTCGGTAAAACAGGTGAAGGTGAAAGGCGGTGTGATATTGCGAGCAACCATCGCGAAGAGGCGGTTCACGAAAGGTGCGCCGTATTTCGTACCCCAATTTATACAGATTACCTGCTTGACGCCGCCGGAAGCGGCGAGAATATCGGACACCATGGCGCTTGCCTTTTCCTTGTGTTTAACGGCGCATCCGCACGGCTGAGCTTTGCCGAGGGCGATTGCTTCGGCCCGGAACGCTCCCGCGGTGCTGGCAGCCCTTCCCTCGTGGACATCCTGGGAGGCCTGGGAGACCCGAGATCAATGGAGCCCCGTGGTGCCCACCCGGAGTTGACAGCTGTCAACTCCGCGAAGTCGTTCGGTCTTAGGCCGGTCTTAAGATCAACGCCACCGGCGCGCAAGCGTCGTTGTGGACGGCGTGTGGGGAACAGATGTGAGCGAAGCACAATAGGGGTGGAAAACCTTCGAATAGCTGTGCCGGAACGCAGGCGCGTGTTACCTTCTGGTTCGCCGCCAACGCGTTGCTTTCGAAATGAGATATGAGATTCCTGATCCGCTTGACCCGGCGCTGCTGACGGTCCTGATTGCCGCCGAAGACGGGCTCGCCCGGCTCGATGAGCGTGCCGGGCGTCATGCCGTCGCCGAGGGCTTTCGGGAGCGCGGCCAGTTTTTCGATGCGGCGGCGGCCCTTTGGGTCGCCGGTGAACTCGTGCATGTCGAGGATCTGGTTCTACACGACTCGCATATGGACGCGCGTGCTCCGTCGCACGAGCTGACCATCGCGCACGCGGTTCTGCGGGCGCGGCGACGATTGGATCTGGCCGATGCCGACTGGGCCTTGTCGCCGCCTGGGTTGAGCGCGTTGCGCGGCGAAGCGGGGGCGGCCGTCAGGCATGACTCTCTCAACACTTCGGCTCTCCGGGACGATCCGGACGAAACGGATGCGCCCGACGCGGCGGACGGCCCGATCGACAGCTCCCTTTCCGACGCTTTCGCCGAGATCGATGCGGCGATCGCCCGGTCCGCGCGGCTGCTGGACATTCATGCTGGAAGCGCGGTCATGGCAGAACAGCCGGTCATCGAGTCGCAGTCGTCGAGAGTGGAGCCGACGGGCCAACTCGGCCTGCTCTTCGATGACGACTGGGATGAGACCGCCCGGCTCGATGCGTGGCGTGCCGTGCTGCCGGTTGCCGACCAGCTGCCCGCCGCGCTTGGGGCTGCCCTTCTTTTCGATGCGTGGGAACGTATTGAGCCGTTGCGCCGGCAGCACTGGCTCGGCTCGCTTCTTGTCGGCGCCTATCTCCGGTTTCGCGGCAAGGTCGGTTCGCACGTGCTCGCCTATAATACGGGCTTGAAGACGATCCGCCACGAGCGTCGACGCTCAAAGGACCGGCTGACGCGTCTCACCGGTTTCCTGGAGGCGATGTCCGCGGCGGCCGAGCTCGGCATGAAGGAACTCGACCGTCTGTCGCTCGCCAGGACACAGATGGAGATGCGGATCAGAGACCGCCGATCGAACAGCAATCTCCCGGGCCTGATCGATCTCGTCCTGTCGCGGCCGATCGTCTCCGCGCCTTTGATCGCGCGCCATCTCGGGGTCACGCCGCGCGGCGCCCTCAATCTCGTGCGCGAACTCGGGGTGCGTGAAATGACGGGCAGGGGGCGCTACCGCGGCTGGGGCGTGCTCTGAAAGAGCGAGGGGAACGACCGCTTCAGCTCCGCCGCAGATTGAGCTCGCTCGTCACCACGCGCTTTCCTGTCGCCGGATCCACGTCGACAGTACTGAGGCGCATTCCGTTCTCGCCGCGTTTCTGCACGATGAGCGTCGCCTTGCGATCGCCATTAACTTCCCTTGCCCAGGTGACGGTGAGATTGATGGCGTTGCCGCGGCGGCTCCCAGATAAGGCGGACCGCCCGCCTCGCGGGCCGACATAGATGCCGGTATAGCGCGCGCCGTCGGATCTCAGATCCGCGCTGATCGAGCGCGACACCACGAGCAGGCCGCGGCAGGTTCCTCTCATAGCGAGCGCGGTGCCGGTCGCATCCGAGCTGAAATTGCACGAAACATTGATCGGTCCTCGGTCGATGCGAAGCAGCACCGTGCCGCCGCCGGTCCATCGGCCCTCGAGCGAATTGAGAAAGGTGGCCTCGTCGGCAGGGGCAGCGCTCGTCTCTAGGGGAAGTATCCCCCCGACGAGCACGAGCCCCGCAAGCACGAACCGGAATATCTTCCGCCGCATCATTGTCATAGGCCTCCCGTTCTGGAGCGGAATGAGGAAAAGGCACGCGGTCTTCCGCAGACGCTCGTGGCGCGACCGGTCCGAATGAAACGGCGGATCGCTGCGAAGGTTCCAGCTTGCCGTTAGCCCGACAAAATCACCGATCGGTCGCTGCGCGCAGACGCCGGCTGACTTCCGGAACGGTCGCCGGAGGTCAGGCAAATTTTTTCGCGCCGGCGACGCAGGCGACGATGGCGACCGTCGCGGCGAGCATGCTCCAGCTCACATTTTCCCCGAGCAGTGTCGAAGCCAGGGCCAGACCGAAGAAGGGTTGCAGCAATTGCAATTGGCCGACCGCCACTATCCCACCCAGCGCCAGGCCGCGATACCAGAAGATGAAGCCGATAAGCATGCTGAAGACAGAGACGTATCCGAAGCCGAGCCAGGAAGCCGCACTCGGGCCCGCAAGGCTGGAAGGCATGGTGGCCAGCATCAGGGCTGTCATAACCGGAAGGGAGAGGACGAGGGCCCAGCAAATGACCTGCCAGCCGCCAAGCCTTCGCGACAGCTTCGCACCCTCCGCGTAACCTAGCCCGCACGCGACGATGGCCGCGAGCATCAGGAGATCCCCGATCGGCGAGGCGGAAAAGCCCTGCCGTGCCGCGAAGCCGACGACGATCGCGCTGCCGAGGCCCGAGAACACCCAGAAGGTCGGGCGTGGGCGCTCGCCGCCGCGAAGCACGCCGAAAATCGCGGTCGCAAGCGGCAGGAGGCCGATGAAGACGATGGAATGGGCGGAGGTCACGTGACGCAGCGCAAGCGCCGTCATAAGCGGGAAACCGACGACGACCCCGAGTGAGATCACGGCCAGCGATGCGAGATCTCCCCGGGCAGGCCGTCTTTCGCGGAAGGCGAAGAGCAGGCAGAAGGCGAGAATTCCCGCAATCGTTGCCCGTGCAACGGTCAGAAAGATAGGGTCGAAGTCCATCACCGCGACCCGGGTCGCGGGCAACGAGCCGCTAAAGATCACGACGCCGATCAAACCGCTCATCCAGCCGCTCGTTGCCTTGTTCATACCGATGCTCCTTTTTCTCCGGTATCGGGCCGGATCGCTGGCTGTTCCAGAGACAGTAAGGTACAGTTAAGAGGAACTGTCATGGAGAAAGTGCCAGTACGGATGCAGCTGAAAGCGACGAGTGCCGCGGGCGAAAGCCTGATCGCCAAGGTGATGGGCACGGTGAAGCACCGGATAGCCGCGCGGAGTTTGACGCCCGGCGCGAGGCTCCCGTCCATCCGATCCTTCGCTTTGGCCATGAAAGTGTCCAAATCTACGGTGGTAGAGGCCTATGAGCGCCTTCAGGCCGAAGGTGTGATCCGCTCGCGGCCGGGTTCGGGCTTCTTCGTAGCGGCGCCGCTTGCGCCGCTCACGCTTGCCGAGATCGGCCCGCGCGTGGACCGGGCCGTCGATCCCCTGTGGACCTCGCGCCAGGCCCTGGAGCCGGGGGAGGGGGTACTGAGGCCCGGCTGCGGCTGGCTGCCGCCACACTGGATGCCGGAGGAAGGATTGCGGCGGGCGTTGCGAGGCATCGCCCGCGGCGCCGCCGCCACGCTTGTCGACTATGGTGCGCCGCTCGGATTGCTGCCGCTGCGTCAGCTTCTGACACGGCGCGTGGCGCAGCACGGCATCGAGGCGTCGCCCGATCAGATATTGCTCACCGAATCCGGCACCCAGGCGATTGATCTGCTTTGCCGTTTCCTGCTGAAACCGGGGGATGCGGTGCTCGTCGATGATCCGTGCTATTTCAATTTCCACGCACTCCTCAGGGCGCATCAGGCAAGAATCTTCGGTGTTCCCTGTACGCCCAGCGGGCCGGACATCGGCCGCTTCGCCGAAGCGCTCGCAGAGCACAAGCCGCGGCTCTACATTACCAATTCTGCCCTTCACAATCCGACCGGCGCAATGCTGTCGCCGCTTGTCGGCCATCGTCTGCTCAAGCTTGCGGAGCAGGCCGGGCTGACGATCATCGAGGACGATATCTTCGCCGATTTCGAAGAGACGCCGGCGCCGCGCCTTGCGGCTTTCGATGGGCTCGAACGCGTGGTGCACATAGGCAGCTTCTCGAAAACGCTTTCGGCGGCGGTGCGCTGCGGCTTCATCGTGGCTCCTCGCGACTGGGTGGAAGCGTTGACCGACCTCAAGATCGCCACGTGCTTCGGCGCCGCCGGCTTCTCGTCCGAACTGGTGCTGACGCTCCTGAAAAACGGCAGCTATCGCAAGCACATGGAGACGGTGCGCCAGCGGTTGGCAGGGGCCATGGCCGAGACTGCCCAAAGACTCGCGCGGATCGGGATCACGCCCTGGATCGAGCCGCAGGCGGGCATGTTCCTCTGGTGCCGGCTGCCGGATGGCATCGATGCCGCGAGGCTCGCGAGGCAAGCGCTCGCCAGAGGCATCGTGCTCGCGCCGGGAAATGTCTTCAGTCATGCCCAGACGGCCAGCGGCTTCTTGCGCTTCAATGTCGCCCAGTCGGAAGACGAGCGGCTTTTCCGGGAGCTTGCAGCGCTCACGGCCGCTGCCTAGACTA
>Ga0209281_1001247_pt1 | contig 16688 bp, 19 predicted proteins | sample MedtruBG_FD_187514 | JGI IMG/M metagenome (GOLD analysis project Ga0209281, IMG submission 187514) | Root nodule microbial communities of legume samples collected from California, USA - Medicago truncatula BG (SPAdes) (version 2) | ecosystem: Host-associated > Plants > Roots > Nodule | place... | reverse complement strand
GACCGATCTCGTGCTCGGCGAAAAGATCGAATATGCTGCCCTGGACGGTGCGTTCTTGGCGCATTGTCGGCTCCGGCGGTTGCGGGTTTGTCTTTAGAATCAGTGGCTTGATGCTAAAGTGTACCTAAAACCGCCGGGCCTTGCCCGCACAAAAAGCGCGTTTTACGCAATAATTCCAAATACTTGCTGTTTATGGATGGGCACTAGGCTAGTATTTGCGTGGCACCAACTCCGAGCCGGTGTTCGATCAGGTGATGTACGTCTCGAGCGCCTTCATCGCCTCCATCACGGGATCGATCTTTTCGCCCTGGATCGACTTCTCGATGCGCCAGTAACCCGCTCATCAACTCGCGCATCATCATAGAAGCCACCTGATGAGAACGAGGGGCAACTTTTAAAAATAAAGCCAAAACAGTACCATGTCCAGCCATGACGGAGATCGCGACTATGGAGTTGAGCGATGCGTCGAAAGTTGTCATCCGGAAGGAGAGCGGCCATGCAAAGACATACAAAGGAAGCTTCGCAGCTTAAGGAATTGATCCTCGCGGATCTTCATAAGGAACCGGGCTGCGAGCACGTCACCGATTTTGTGATTCAGCGGCTCGAAACCAAGGAGAACGGGGCAAACTGGACTGTCAAATATCTCGATCCTAATCAAGAGAAAGTCTGTGAGACGATTCTGATAAACATTGCGCGAATGTTGCAGCTCAACTTCGACCTTCCTGAACGCGAGCCGTGAGAACGATGCGAGCGGGATCGGCGCGCATCGCGCTTCGCCATAACGATTTGGACCGCCGATAAACGGTGATGCGGCCGATATTGCTGCGCATAGCGGCGTCGCCCATTGGCCCCTCTAGGGCTGTCGCCGCGAGATGATCCCGACCATCCGCCACCGCATCCAGCTTCTCTGCCACGGCCGGTCGAGTACAGTTACATCTAGCAGCCATCGTCTGGTTGGAAATGTCGCGCCGTTGCAGGGCGCGTCGCGAGAGGACTGCAGACTGGACCGGTTTAGCCATCGAGCTTACTCCATGGCGGGCGCCGAGAACGTCTCTCGCCTCCTATTTGTCACGGAAGAGCTCTACCACTCTGCACCGGCGGGATGAGCTAGAAATCAATGTCGAGATTATCCTCATGGTCATGATGGCCGGGAAGCTCAGGCGGCGGCGGGCCGGGCACCTCGGCTAACATCGCTTCCGTCATGATCATGAGGCCGGCCACGGAGGCGGCACCTTGGAGCGCCGTGCGCACGACTTTGGCGGGATCGACAATACCTGCCGCCAAAAGATCGCGAAAGGTTCCAGCCTGCGCGTCGTAACCCCAGCCGTAGTCATCGTTTTGGAGAATTCTAGCGGCCACGACCGAGCCCTCCTCGCCCGCATTGGACGCAATCTGCTTCGCCGGCCACATTACGGCTTCCTTGACGATATTGATGCCGGCCTGCTGGTCGGGGTTCCCGGCCTTCAAAGTTCGGATCGCCTTGCTTGCGCGCAGCAGCGCGACCCCACCGCCCGGCAGGATGCCCTCCTCTACGGCGGCACGGGTGGCGTGCATGGCGTTGCGGATGCGGTCCTTCTTCTCCCTGATCGCCGACTCGGTCGCGCCGCCGACGCGGATCACAGCAATCCCGGCGGAGAGCCGTGCCAGCCGCTCCTGAAGTTTTTCCCGATCAAAGTCGGACGTAGTTGCCTCGAGCTGCGCCCTGATCGCAGCGATCCGCCCAGCGATTTCCACGCTTGACCCGCCTCCTTCCGCGATCGTGGTATTTTGTTTGTCGACTCTAATCTTCCGGGCCCGTCCGAGGCGGTCGAGCGATATGCTCTCGAGCTTAAGACCTAGCTCCTCCGAGATAACCGTTCCGCCGGTGAGCAGCGCTATGTCTTGCAGGATCGCCTTGCGGAGCTCGCCATAGGCCGGCGCCTTGACAGCAGCCACTTTGAGGCCGCCACGGAGCCTGTTGACAACAAGCGCCGCCCTGACTTCAGCCTCGAAGTCCTCGGCGATGATGAGAAGCGGCTTGTCAGCCTCTACGACCTTTTCCAGAAGCGGCAAAATTTGGCTAAGGCTCGACAGCTTCGTCTCGCAAACGAGAATAAGTGCCTCTTCCATTTCCACCCGCATTTTGTCTCGGTTGGTGACGAAATAGGGAGAGATGTAGCTGCGGTCGAACTGGATCCCGGTGATGACTTCGCTTTCAGTTTCGAGCGATCTCCCTTCCTCGATCATGATCACGCCGTTTTTGCCGACCTCAGCCATCGCATCGGCGATGATCTGGCCGATCTCCCCATCTCCGTTGGCCGAAATCGTGGCGACCTGCGCGATCTCGACATTTGAAGCGACAGATCTAGCATTTTGTTTCAACTCCGCGACGACTGCCTCGACGGCACGGTCAACCCCGCGCTTCAGGTCCATCGGGTTCATGCCAGCAGTGACCGCTCGGACACCGCCCCTGAGAATTGCGTCGGCGAGGACCACCGCAGTGGTCGTTCCGTCGCCCGCCTGATACGAGGTTTTGATGGCGACCTGCCTGAGCAACTGAACGCCCATGTCCTCGAACTTGTCCTCGAGTTCGATTTCTCTTGCTACCGTCACGCCGTCCTTAGTTATTTTTGTGCCGAAGGAGCGGTTGATGGCGACGTTCCGACCCCGGGGTCCAAGCGTGACAGCGACGGCGCGTGCAAGCGTCTCGATCCCATGCAGCATGCTGTCGCGCGCCCGGAAAGCGAGCCTGATCTCCTTGGCCGTCATATCTCCCTCCCTATTTTGCGTCGCGCATCTGAGCGGATGACCAAAGGACGCAATAACGCTTTGCAATTGACGCAGTCGTTTTAGGGCTCACGCCGTGCCTCTTATTTCCGCCGCTAGGCGGCACTTTCGCGTGGCAGCCCGAGTTCATCCCAGACCTCGCTGAGCGCGGCCACGAGTCGACTGATCATGATGTCGTCGTGGCACGGAGAGGGCGTGATGCGCAGCCGCTCGGTTCCCCTCGCCACGGTAGGATAGTTGATCGGCTGGATGTAGATACGATGAGCCTCGAGCAGCATATCGCTCGCTGCCTTGCACTTCGCGGGATCACCGACGCGCAGGGGAACAATGTGACTGCCACTGGCCATGACCGGCAGCCTCGCCCCGTTTAGCTCTGCCTTTACCCGCTGAACGCGGTCCTGATGAGCGCATCGCTCAGAGTGAGACACCTTCAGATGGCGGATCGCGGCGGTGGCCGCGGCACAAATTGGTGGCGGTAAAGCCGTGGTGAATATGAACCCCGGCGCGTAGGAGCGAACCGCATCGATGAGCGTGGCGGTTCCCGCTATGTAGCCACCAAGACAGCCGAAGGCCTTGGCAAGCGTTCCTTCGATAACATCGATCCGGTGCATGACACGGTCTCGTTCAGCGATGCCGCCACCGCGCGGGCCGTACATGCCGACGGCATGGACCTCATCGAGGTAAGTCATGGCCCCGTAATATTCGGCAAGATCGCAGATGCGGCGAATCGGAGCGATATCGCCATCCATCGAATAGAGGCTTTCGAATACGATCAACTTCGGCCGCCCCCGCCCCACCGTCCTCAGCAATTCCTCGAGGTGGCGGTGATCATTGTGACGGAAGATCCGCTTTTCGCAGCCCGACTGCCGAATACCCTCGATCATCGAATTATGGTTGAGCGCATCCGAGAGGATGACACAATCGGGGACCAGCTTTGCAATCGTGGAGATGCCTGTCTGGTTTGAGACATATCCTGAGGTGAAAAGCAGCGCCGCTTCCTTGTGATGAAGATCCGCGAGTTCGATCTCCAACTCGAGCAGCGGATGAGTGGTTCCGGATATATTGCGCGTGCCCCCCGCGCCTGTTCCCAGACGCTTCGCGGCTTCAGTCATGGCGGCGATCACGCTGGGGTGCTGCCCCATGCCCAGATAGTCGTTCGAACACCAAATGATAACTTCCTGCGACCCGCTCGGTCCATGCCAGAGTGCGCGGGGAAAATCGCCGGCCATCCGTTCGAGGTCTGCGAACACACGATAGCGCTGCTCGGCATGGATTTGCGCCATAGCGTCGGCGAAGAAGTGATCATATTGCGCCGTCCCGAACCTTTTGGAATGCGACAAATGTTCAGGCATGGCCTTCCCCGTATCCGCACGCACCGTCAGCGTGGCCTTCACTCGCCGTTCTGCCGCATCAGACGCTGCAGCGTGTCGGCCATAGCATCACCGGGCGTGCCGGCCTGCAGGCCGCGAACGAACTTGCCGCTGGGATTCATGATGTAGATGTAAGTACTATGATCGACGACATAGTCGCCGGTGCCCGGATCCGGTGGATGGCGTTCGCTATAAGCGCCATATTTGTGCGACACCGCGGCGATCTGCTGCTTATCGCCAGTCAATCCCAAGATTCGCCGGTCGATGGCGCCAGTATATTGCCCCATTACCTCAGGCGTATCACGTTCGGGATCGACGGTGATGAAGATCGGCTGCACCCTCGCCGCCTCGGGGCCAAGCCTGTCGAGTGCGATAGCGATCTCGCTCAGCGTCGTCGGACAGAGATCGGGACAATAGGTGTAGCCGAAGAAGACCAGCATCCATTTACCGCGAAACCTCGCATCGGTCACCACGGCCCCATCGGGTGCGATGAGATTGAATGGGCCACCAACAGTCGCCGGCGAAGCAGCGAAAGCAGGCATGGTGACGAATACCGCAGCGCAAACGAGGCCATAAAAAAACGCCCGGTGGAAAGTCGAAGCCCGATGCGGATCGTTCCGCCCCTCCATGTCGTGCCTCCTTACCGCGAGCCGACATTGTCGCTGTGCGCGAGCTACAAACCGATGTCTTGCGACGTCGGAGGGCTGGCCTCAGCCTTGCAATGGATACGAGGGAAAGGGTGCGGTCGGATGCTTCCCACTGGCGTGTCTCCAAACTTGCCGCCCAGCCTACCGATATCGCGATTTGACCTTGATATTAGAATCATTCTGAAGGAAAATACAACGTTTCCTTCAAGGGAAGGGAGGTTCGCTGTGGTAAAGCACCGCTTCTTCTCTGAGTTTCTGATAACTGCTGCAGTTATCATGACCGCGCCCCCTGCGCTTTCCTATGAGGTAAGCGCTGTCACCGGAGGCGGGTCCATCGAGGGCACCGTCGTCTTTCGTGACAGTGTCCCGATGAAGAAGATCATCCCGACCAAAGATGTTGAGGTTTGCGGAGATCCGCGGGATGAGCCGCTGATCCGCGTGGGTGCCAATCAAGCGGTCGAGAGTGCGGTCATTTATCTTGTCGAGGTGGCATCCGGAAAAGAATGGCCGACGCCTGGCAAGACCCCTGAACTCGACAACGAGAAATGCCGTTTTGAACCTCAGGTGCAGGTGATCGCCGCAGGACCGCTCGACGTCGTCAACTCGGACCCGGTGCTTCATAACACGCACGGCTATTACGGCAAGCGTACCGCCTTTAACCTGGCCCTTCCAAACGAGGGGCAGCGCATACCGGTCGAATTACCCCGGACGGGTACAGTGCGCATCGACTGCGACGCGCATGGTTGGATGGAGGGATGGATTTTCGTCGTGGATAATCCCTACTACGCGGTTACCGGGCCCGACGGAAAGTACTCGATAACGGATGTTCCTCCCGGACAGTATAAACTCGTTGCGGTGCAGCCCTTCATCGGGCCAACGGAAATGTCCGTCAGCGTTGAAGGCGGAAAAGCCACGACGCTCGATATCGAGCTTAAGAAAAAGTAGTGTGATAAAGTTACGCAACAAAAACAAGAAAAGAACTGACGTGGCCTACGCACCATGTCTGCCTCTGTGGGGCCGAGTTTTTCTTTCGGGCCTCCTGGGAGGAGAACCGTCATGTCTGACGAACTTGACCGCATTCGCCGCGAAATGCATTCCGTGCTGCAACCCGAAGGGGTTCGGCCCGACGACTCATTGAAAATTACCCGCCGCACATTCATTCACGGGTCATTGGTATTTGGCGCAGCAACTGTGGGCCAGGCCTTTGCATGGTGGCCTCTGCTGAACACGCTCGATATCGCGAATGCCGCCGAGGCGCCGTTCAAGTTTGCCTGGATCTCCGACACCCATCTCTATCCCAGATCCCTTAACACACGCTTCGTCGACAAAGTCGTGCGTGCGGCGCAGGAAGTCCAAGCGATGGATCCACCTGCAGATTTCCTGATCTTCGGTGGTGACCTCGCCCAGCTCGGAAAGATCGAAGAGCTTGAACTCGGCGTAGATCTACTCAAGGTGATCACGATCCCGAAACACTACATCCCAGGCGAGCACGACTGGTATCTCGATATGGGCAAGAAATGGGGCGAACTGTTTGGGCAGCCCAACTGGACCTTCGACCACAAGGGCGTGCGCTTCATCGGCCTCGATACCGTCAGCCGCGGACCGGACTACTGGACTGCAAAGAATATGACGCCCGAGGAGCGCATGGGCCACATGGCCACGCTGGACGGTACAGTCGCCGGGCCATGGGCCGGTGTCGGTCGGGACCAGCTCGACTGGATGGAAAAGACATTGGCCGACTGGGATAAGGCAAGACCCGTGGTCATCTTCAGTCACAATCCGCTCTACGAATATTATCCACCGTGGAACTTCTGGGTGCGTGACTGGCGCGAAGTCCATGAGGTGCTGAAACCCTATGCCAAGGTCACGAACATTCATGGTCACGTGCACCAGGTCCTCTACAACGAGATCGGCACATTGCGTTCGATCGGCATGCTAGCCACGTCCTGGCCGTGGCCCTATGCGCCGGAAGGCTTGCCGAAGCTCACCAAGCCGATGATCCGTGTCGACCCCGGCGATCCCTATGATGGAGTCGGCTGGAGCAAGATCGACGTGGCGGCCAACGACCAGTTGGAAACGGAATATATCATGTGGGGGCGCAAGGAAGTCTTCGTGCAGTCCCCCGAAGACCATGACAAGCATGTTTCGGAGGTTATTCGCCCAAGGATCGCCGACAACATGTGGCCATACTAGCGGAGGAAGGGTCATGACAACCCACTCGAAAATCCGCTGTTCACTGCGGCGCTTCAGCCTGGTGGGGGGAATTGCCATTGCCGCCGTTTTCGCGGGGCCGAGCAGCGCCCATAAAGATCCGGTAAAGCCGGAGCAATTGAAGCTCTACCAGGAAGCATTCATGGAGGAGGTAAGAAAAGGAGACCTCCTCTTTCATGGCGACGCCGCAACGGCCGAAGCGATGGGCGTTGCCGACGACCTCTCGAAAACCGGCATGGCTTGCGCGATGTGTCATCCGATGGCATCGGACACCCACCCGCAATCCTTCCCGAAGTTCCAGGCGCAGATGGCCAAGTTCGCGACCCTCCGCGACATGATCAACTGGTGCATCGAGAAGCCGAACCAAGGGGCGAAGATCGATCCCGAATCCGAGGCAATGAAGGCGCTCGAAGCATACATTACCTGGTCCAACAGCGGTTCAGTGCTGCAGCCGGGCAAGTACTAGTACGGCCGCTGTCCCGATTGAGCGGCGACGGCGATCCTTGCGTGAACCCGAGCTGGCACTGGCAGGGGGCGGCATGTTTTAGCAGAGACCGCACTCGTCTTACCGACAGCGGGTTTGGATGTTGCCTTGGACGTCGACGTGGCCCGCGCGGTTCGCCGGACGATCCTCACCAATCTCCTCTGGCGTTCCGCTCCAATCTCGTCGGTTGCCGCCGCAGTGCTATTCCCGCAGCCGATCCTCCCGGCGGCCAACGGCAGCCCCAGGCATTCCATCAGGGGCCACCGCCGAACACGTCTGCAGTGAAGGCGGAATACCAGCCCACGGCGTGAAGGGCGGTGCGGCGGCGGACCTCAGCGCTCTCGCCCACCTTGCTGATGAACATTTTCACGGTTTTTATCCTTCCGCCCTCGGGTGCGAAGGTAAGGGCATTGGTGAAAGCGTCGTCGGGCGCTAGAAACGTGTAGCACGAGTTGAACAGGTGCGGCGGAAACTGAGGCGAACCCGTGAGGGAAGCCGCAATGCCAAAAGCGCATGCTTTGGCCTGGCTGTTGGCAGAAAAGGCAGACTTCGGCATGTCGCCGCCGATAATTGAGTCGCCTACGACATGGATGCCGGGCTGCAACGTCGACTCGAACGTCACTGGATCGACCGGGCACCAGCCGGATGCGTCCGTAAGACCTGCCTTCTCGCCGATGAGGGACGCCTTCTGGGCAGGAATAATATTGGCGACTGCCGCCCTGAACGTCTCGCCTTCTGTGACCACCGATCGCGCCGCGACATTTACGGCTTTGATGGCCCCGGTGAACTGAGAAGGTAGCCATTCAATTATGCCCGGATAGTGACGCGACCACGCATCCTGGAACAGTTCCTGACCCGAAAACTGATCCTTCGCGTCGAGGATGAGTATCTTCGATTTCGGTTTGAACTGTTTGAAATAGTAAGCGACCAGCGAGGCCCGCTCATATGGGGCTGGCGGGCAGCGGAACGGGTTTGGAGGCGCAGCGATAACGAACACACCGCCGTCGTCCATGCTTTCGAGCTGCCGGCGCAGCAGTTCACTCTGGGGTCCGGCAATCCAGGCATGCGGCATGATCTTGGCCGCGTCCTCATCATAGCCCTCGATCTCGCCGAACTTGAAGGCGATCCCCGGGGCGACGACGAGGCGGTCATAGGAGAGCTTTGTGCCGCCGCGAAGCTCGACAGCCCTTCCGGCGGGGTCGATCGCCACGGCGCTGTCGCGGATGATCGTTATGTCGTGGCCTTCGGCCAGCGTCTCCAGGCCGAAAGTCAGGGAGGCGAGCGAGCGAAGACCGGCAAGGTAGTGGCTGCTGAAGAAGCAGGTGACGTGGGTGGAGTTCGGTTCGATCAGTGTGACGTCAATTGACTTCATGTCGCCGAGGTATCGGGCAACCGTTGCGCCGCCGATGCCGCCGCCGATCACTACAACCTTAGCCCGTCCCTGACCGCGAACAGTGTGTGGTGCAGCCACCGCCAGCAGCGCTCCTCCGGCCAGGGCGCCGATCTGGCGACGCGTCCAATCCGTCACGGCTGCCTCCCGGCTTTGGCTCTGTCAGCGAGATAGCGCGCTGTCGCGGCCAGCTCGTCGTCACTGAGCGACAATGCGACCGCATGCATCACATGGCTGGGGCTTTCACTTGCACGAAAGGCGAGCATGGCTTTCACGATAGCCCGTTCGTCCAATGCCGCAATCGGCGGGATGGCCAGCCCGCCGCCAGTCGGGTCGTGACAGGACGCGCAGGTCGCGGCGATCTGCGCGCCTTGGCTCACTTCCGCAGGAGCGGACCTTTCGGGAAACAGGAGGATCGCGCAAAGCGAAATACCGAGCAACCACCGGATTTCGGCTGCGAGGCCCTTCGCACGCGAGACGGTCGCGGCCGCCCGTTCCCGCTTCATGTCAGGTGACCACTATGTCGTGATACAGCGAATAGGTCGCGCCGCCGTCCTCCCGCCAGGAGAACTCAAGAAGACCGTTTCCCGTCGCGAGCAACTGGAACTCAAGGAACGGATTGGCCGAGACGGCTTCGTGCAGATCGGTACGGAAGACCTCGACTCCGCCGTAACGGCAGACGAACTGATTGATGATCTTCCGCGGGATCGTCTTGCCCGTGGAATCGGTGCGCAGCCCCGTCTCCATCTGGTGCTGGATGATGGCCTTGACCGTGAACACTTCGTTTTTTGTCGCCGAGCCCGGAACCATCACACGCGGTATGGGAGTGGTCACGCCTACCTCCTTGCGTAACTTTCAGAGACAGCCATTGGTGGCGACAGCCACCCAGGCCTTCGCCGTCAGCAGGTTACCGTTGCTCATCTCAGCAAGTGCCACCACATGTTGCGGGGCAGCAAGCCGGACGCGCGTCGAGACGCGGGGGAGGCTGCGCCCCGGAACGAAATGGAACTGTGCCACTTCGACGAGCGGGTTCTTCGGAGCGAATACACGGACGGATTTGACGTGGTCGCCCTCGGTCATCGGACTATCTACCGAGATGCTCATGGGCACCGTATACCCGGTCGAGAATTCCGCCGGCATCACGAGGCGAAGCCGATTCGAGGGGGTTGCCTTCCGCCCAGTTATACGGAAGAGAAAGTCCTCAACCTCATCCGTCCCCCGGGTATGCTTCGGCGTCAGCAGGGCAACCGCACATGCCACTGTTCCTATTGTGCTGGCCAGCATATGACGTCGCGTCAGGCTCATCGCTGTATCTCCGGGACGGCTTGCACGCAGTCATAAAGGAATTTCGTGCCTTCTCAAACGTCGCCACCGCGGTTCTGCGAAAGAATACACCTTGTCCCCTGCCCCGTAAATTGCGAACGATCCCAGTGTTTGTCGTCGCATTAAACGGAAGCATGCCTCGCATGCTGGCTATCGACTTGACCAGGCGTCACTAATGAACGGCGGCTTCGTCCCGCCTAGCGGACGCCGGGGGATCTTCTTCTGGACGTCTGTTCACCACCCAAAGCAGTCAGATCCAAGACCGCTCAGTACCCCCGGCGGCTAAATTGCCGGCAGCAAAGCAAGGGCTCACAACCGGCCTGAAGAGCCTGCACCGCTCGGTCCGGCTGATTATCCCGTTAATCGTCTTATCGCACAAACAGAAGGCCTCGGCGCGAACGTGCCACCACGAAAGCACTCCAGCGCGAGGCGTCGAGAGTTCGCCTGCGCGACCTGACGAAGGCGCGCGAGGCAACCTATCCCATCACAAGGGCTCAGCGTCGGCGCCTTCACGCTGCTCCCCAGCCCTCGCGTGAAGCTTCTATGATCCCAAGCAGGCGGTCGCAGGATCTCGCGAGGTGCCTTTGCGGCGCTGTCGCGAGCCCTAAAAGCAAGCCGGATTTTGCGGAATTCGGGGACGCATACCAGACCGAGAGCGGTGCCGGGGCCATCCCGAATGCTAGCGTCTCCCGCGCGATGGCAACGTCCGGCGCGCCGTCTGGCAGGCGCACCAGCACGGCCAAACCGGCGACAACCGCCTCCCCGGCATTCGACGGAAGGCATTTCAGCAAGGCGTCGCGTTGGGCGGAGTAGACGCGCTTCGTGCGCCTCAAATGCCGCATGTAGTGGCCATCGCGTATGAATTCCGCGGTTGCGAGCTGTACCGCCGGCCCAGGAGGCGGCGCAAGACAGGCCGCGACCTCTGCAAAACGCGATACCAGCGCAGGCGGCGCGACGAGAAAGCCGAGCCGCAGCGCCGGGCTGATGGTCTTGCTGAAGGAGCCAATGTGGACAACGCGCCCGGCGCGATCAAGCGAGGCAAGCGCTGGTGCCGCGCGGCCATTGAGCTGCAATTCACTAAGATAGTCGTCCTCGATTACCCAGGCTTGCGTCTGGGCCGCCCAGTCGAGCAGGCGCAGTCTGCGTACCAACGACAGGGTGGGCCCCAGCGGCGCCTGCTGCCCCGCTGTCACGACGACCAGCCCTGCATCCGGGGCATGGTGGAAGCCATGGCTGACATCGATTCCATCGGCGTCGATGGGAATCGGCGCGAGCGACAATCGCGCGAGCTCCAGGCCGCGACGGGTGAACGGGAAGCCGGGATCCTCCATCCAGGCTTTCCGCCCCTCGAGGGCGAGCACGCGCAGTGCCAGTCCAAGTCCGCTGGCGAATCCGCCGGTGATGATGACCTCGGATGGGGAACACTCGATGCCCCGCGCGACGGCAAGATAGCCGGCGATCTCCCGCCGCAGCTCCAATTCGCCGCGCGGGTCGGGATAGATCGCCGGAGCACTCGATTCCGCGCGGACTGCCTGTGAGCGGATCCTGGCAAAGAGTGTCGCAGGAAAGGTTTCCAGCGCCGGCACACCCATCTGAAAGATTGCCGGCCCCGCCGTCATCTCCAAATACCGCTCTAGGAACGAGCCGGGATCGGGTGGCTGCTCGACCCGGGCGATGGCGGCCGGCCGATCCGCAACGCGGGTTCCGCCCGCGCGCGATGCGACGATGAGCTGGCCGGCGGAGAGCTTCTCGTAGGCCGTGCGCACTGTGCCGCGGGCAACGCCGAGCTGGGCCGCGAGGTCCAGCCAGGAGGGTAGCCGCGCGCCCGGAGCGAGCACCCCGCTTTCGATCGCGGTACTGATGCCCTTGCGGATCTGCTCGGTCAGCGGCGTCTTCGCGGACCGGTCGAGTTCCAGTTTCAGCGGCTCGCTCATGCTCTCTTGGTACACGATTTTTGCTGGTTCTTGGTGCTTTTTTTAGAACCAGAAAGCCGTCATTTCTAGGGGGCAAGGAAGAAACGTCATCATGACGACACGCAAAGGAGAACCGTCACATGACCATACGATCTTTGATTAGCGCGACCTGTGCCGCCCTCGCAATCACCAGCGCGATGCCTGCCGCGGCGCATGACCCCGGCGACGTTGTCACGCCCTATTTCGAGCGGGCGATACCCAACATTCCGGGCAAAACGCTAACCGCGCTCATCGTCGATTACCCGCCGGGCGGAACCTCCGCCCCGCACAGGCACGCGGATTCGTCCTTCATCTTCGCCTACGTCCTCTCCGGAGAAATCGAGTCGAAGGTGAATGACGGCCCGACGCAGATCTACCGAGCCGGCGAGAGCTGGTACGAGCCGCCGGCGGCCAACCACCTCATCAGCCGCAACGCGAGCAAGACCAGGCCCGCAAAGCTGCTCGCAGTCTTCGTCGCCGACAGCGACGAAAAGGAACTGACCACCAACATCGAGTGAACCGACGTTCGTCGACAAACAACTTTAAGGAATCAACCAAGTGAGCAAACGTCTCGACTACAACCAGATCGCGCCAGCCGGCGTCAAAGCGCTTGGCGGAGTCTACGGCTACATCATGCAGAGCAGCCTCCCCTCGGAGCTGGTCGATCTGGTCTATCTTCGGATCTCGCAGATCAACAACTGCGCCTACTGCCTCGACATGCACACCCGCGACCTTCTGAAAAAAGGGCAGAAGGTCGAGAAAATCGCGCTGGTGCAGGCATGGGCGGAAGCCGGAAATCTCTTCGATGAGCGTGAGCGGGCAGCCCTCGCCTGGGCCGAAACGGTAACACGCGTGGCCGAGACCAACGTCCCGGACGAAGCTTATAAGGCGGCGCATGCCGTGTTCGAGGAGCGCGAACTGGTCGATCTGACGATCGCGATCGGACTGATGAACACCTACAATCGCCTAGCGATCAGTTTCCGCAAGACGCCACAGGCTGCGCTCGAAAACTAGGACGGGCAAAGCGCCGAAACAGGGAGTCCGCTATGAAGATCTTTATCGCAGGTGCCACTGGCGCTGTCGGCCTGCCGCTTGTACGGGCGCTCACGACGCTTGGCCATCAGGTCATAGGCATGACGCGTCCGGGTCAGGGGCCGAATCGTCTGCGCGAGCTCGGGGCCGAGGTGTCTTTCGCCGATGCCTTCGACCGTGAGGCGGTCCATCGCGCGATCGAGGCGGCAGCGCCGGACGTGGTGATCGATCAGCTCACCTGGCTTCCGGCCAACCCCGCCGACATAATCAAGGCGATGCCCAACGATACGCGCCTTCACCGCGAGGGAGGCACCAATCTCCTCGCCGCGGCAGAAAAGCTGGGAGTCCGCCGCTACATCATGCAGTCTCGCGGCTTCTACCTCGAGGCGCTCGCAGGAGGGCTTGCGGACGAGACCGCGAGGCTGAGATACGACGCTCCCGGCGAGATCGGCGAGAGCACGCGCACGATCGGCGCCTATGAGGACCGGGTGCTCGCCTCGCCTCTCGATGGCGTCGTCCTCCGTTACGGCTTCTTCTACGGTCCCGGCACCTGGTACCGGCCGGACGGCGCCATTGCGGATCAGGCACGCAAGGGCAAATCGGCGATCGTCGGCGACGGTAATGGCGTCTGGTCCTTCGTGCACATCGACGACGCTATCGCCGCTACGGTCGCCTCGGTGACGGCCGAGCCGGGTACCTACAATGTCGTCGATGACAATCCCCTCCCCGTCGCCGAATGGCTGCCGGCCTTCGCCCGGTGGGTCGATGCGCCGGAGCCTCAGCGCGTGAGCGCGGAGGACGCCTTGAGGACGGCGGGAGAGGAAGCGGTCTACTACCACACCCGCCTGACCGGTGCCTCCAATGGCCGGGCGAAGGCTGAACTCGGGTTCGCGCCTCGACCGCTTCTGTGGAAGGATGCTTGATCGCTGACAGGGACAACCGGATGATGTCGCCCCGCGCTTTCTGGCTGTTTCGTCGAAAGCGCGGGCTGCCGCCGCTTCCAAAAAAATGAACTATCATTGGAGGCAGCCAGGCACGGACTTCTGCCACCGAATTTCGGCAAGAATGAAGAGTTACCGGCCGACCGCGCTGGGCATCAAGAATTCCAGGCCGACAGGAAAATGAAGTCAGGATAGGCTGGAGCAGTACGCGAGGCCGTTTGCTGAATGAGCGAGTTTCTCACGAGGATATCGGGCATTGTCCGCGTCGCCGCCGGCTCGGAGATCTGGGCGAGTATGGCTTTGATCGCGGCGCTGGATTGCCGCGCCGTCACGACTATACGGTTGATGTGTGGGCGGACACGCCCGCCGCGCACTTCATTTCTGATTACGTCGACGTAGACGGGCTGAAATACTCGAGTCGCCGTGGCGTGTACGCACTCAAGCCGGATGGCACCCATCGACCGCGATTTTAACGCCGTCACAATCGAACTGTCGGACTATGCGCTGTTCTGAGTCGACGCTGCCGCGATAAGTTCGTTGTCCCCTACGGCTATACTCGAGATCGGTAGCAGCCAATACTCGAGATCGCTCTCAGGGTGAGGCCGGTGAACCTTCGCGGAAGACCGGAGCGGGCCCGGGCCAGACCGGTCGCCCAGGAAGAGATCCGCGTGAGCCGTGCACCATCGGCGACGGCGCGGCGGGTGTTCGGGGATCAAGTTTCACCGTGCATTCGATTACCGCCATCCCCTCCCCGGGTCGGCGGCGTCAACCGTTCTGCCACCGCGAGCAATTGCTGCGCAATACATTTCGCTTGCCGCGTGGGCTCGGCGACGCGGGTGATTTGCGCAACGGCGACCGCCCCCTCGTGTAGGAGGTTAATCTCGGCCGCGATCCGCTTCGGCTCGGCAAACCGCGCCGCATGCGCGAGTTCCTCCAAATAGGCGAGTGCCAAGCGCTTGTGCATCAAGGAAGCGAGAAACACGGGATCGACCGTGTCCTTGTGCTCTCCCGCCGCGCTCATGAACATGCAGCCGCGGAACTGCTTGTCCCGGACCGTGGTTTCGAGGAAATCGAACGTCGCCAGAAGGCGTTCGACGGGGTCGCTCGTACGCTGCTCGACAAAGGCACGCATGGCAAGGCGATCTTCCTCGTCGCGCCTCTCGAGCGCGGCCAGAATCAGGTCTTCCTTGGTCTCAAAGTGCCGGTACAGCGTCGTCTTGGCCACGCCCGCCTCGGCGATGATCAGATCGATGCCCGTCCCTTTATAGCCGTGCTGGTTGAAAAGCCGGAGGGCTGTGTCGAGCAAATGGCCGCGGATTTCTGAACGACGCATCGCATCCTCAAATCATTTGAAACAGATCAGTTTCGATAAATAGCGACACTCAAGACCTGACGCAAGACTGAGGATGCTATGCCGCGATCTCAGCGCACGAGATTGTGAAGAACTCCGGTCACCCGCCTTCAAGAATATTACACTAAAAGAAACAAATTGTTACGAGAACTAGCGAGTCCCCGAAACTTCGCAAATCAGAGACGGCGGCGGAGATTTTCCCGAACGCCATTGAAAAACGATACAGATCTGTATACTTGTTAAAGGAACAAGACCGATCTGTATTGATTTCGGAACAGCACAAAAAGCGCAACATGAGGACGCACCATGTATTTCACCCATATACTTTCGAAAATTCGCGCCCACCAACGCTATCGCCGGACCCTCCGGACGTTTACGCAATTGAACGATCACCTGCTCGAGGATGTCGGCATTTCCCGCAACGAGATCGACGTCATCGCGCGACGGCAGTACGACTAATGAACCAAGCGTCAGCGCGACGGCCGCCTTACGGACCGTGACGCAGAAGGAGAGCGCCTTATGAACACGCATCGCACTAGGGTCCTGATCATTGGGGCCGGACCGGCTGGCTACACGGCCGCCATCTACGCTGCTCGTGCAAACCTAAAGCCGCTCCTCGTAACCGGCCTGCAGGCAGGCGGCCAGCTCACCATCACCACGGATGTCGAGAACTATCCGGGCTTCGCCGAACCCGTTCAGGGACCCTGGCTCATGGAGCAGATGCGACAGCAGGCGGAGAATGTCGGCACCGAGGTGGTGTACGACATCATCACCTCCGTCGACCTCTCCGACCGCCCGTTCCGTCTCGAGGGTGACTCCGCCGACGCGTACATCGCCGATGCGCTCATCATCGCAACGGGAGCCCAGGCCCGCTGGCTTGGCCTTCCCTCGGAACGGACATTCAATGGATTCGGTGTCTCGGCCTGCGCGACCTGTGACGGATTTTTCTATCGCAACAAGGAGGTGGTCGTCGTCGGCGGCGGCAACACAGCGGTACAGGAAGCGCTTTACCTATCGAATCTTGCCTCCAAGGTCACAGTCGTCCATCGCCGTGATCGTTTCCGTGCGGAGCCAATCCTACAGGACCGCCTACTGGCAAAACCGAACGTCGAGGTTATCTGGAACCACGTCATCGACGAGGTTATCGGCGAGCAGGAGCCGAGGAAGTCGGTGACGGGCATTCGGATCCGTGAGGTGAACACAGACGACGTGAAGGAGCTA
>Ga0209281_1001243_pt1 | contig 16710 bp, 22 predicted proteins | sample MedtruBG_FD_187514 | JGI IMG/M metagenome (GOLD analysis project Ga0209281, IMG submission 187514) | Root nodule microbial communities of legume samples collected from California, USA - Medicago truncatula BG (SPAdes) (version 2) | ecosystem: Host-associated > Plants > Roots > Nodule | place... | reverse complement strand
GTGAACCGCATGCTCCGTCTCCTTTTCTGAGTCTCGACAACCAGAAAATAGACGGAAAAACGCCGTCTGACGGGGCATGCGCCTGCGACATTTCGATTCACCCGGAACTTTCCCCGGACAGCCCTGCCGCCTGCGGGGAGAAGGTGCCGGCAGGCGGATGAGGGGCGGGTGACCGCTAGTCCAATGCCAATGTTAGCGCATATGGGTTTGATCCCAAGGACCCATCCGCAAGCCTCGCCACTGCTGGAAATACAGATGCCGCCACTCCGGAGTAAGTCCGCGAAGGGCTGGACAACAAGAGATATGTGCATGCCGTAGCCGCAGGCGGGGAGAAGGGATATGCCGCCCTCTGTACAGCGCCGCGCGTCTTATCAGACGCGCAAAGGTCGCTGTAGCACTTTGATCTGCTGCATGTTTTTGTCCTTTAATCGGATACGATTAAAGGACACATGCAGAAGTCGTCGACGATCCAACGGCCTGCAGAGAGCTATGCGCCGCCTTTCGCATCGGCGCGTGCCTTGACCCAGGCGAGCACATAGACCCGTAAGGCCGACGACAGATTTCCATCCTGGCCGCGACCGTCGTCGATCTCGGCGATGAGCCGCGCGAGCGGCATGTCGCGGTCCCTGGCGATCGATTTCAATTCCAGCCAGAAGGGTTCTTCGAGAGTGAAGCTGGTGCGGTGTCCGTGCAACGTGGCCGAATGCTTGACGACCTTCCCCTTGCTCATAAGCGGATTCAAGCGGCTGCCAATTCGATTCGGGAAACTGCCGCAAGTCCTTGAGTGGGAATCGCTTTTGCGGCGGCGGTCGTCACGGCTTCTCCCGGTCGACTGAAGTCTCGCCGCCCGCTTGATCGAACCTGCCCTGATCAAGCTTCTTTGCTGCCTTTTCGTTCAAGGCCTTGGTCAGGGTTTTCTCGGCCTTGCTGCGGCCGAAGGTGACGCGATTCTGCTCGGCCTGCTTTTCGTGTTCAGTCCGAGCCTGGCGTTTGCGGAACTGACGCAGATTGATCACGTCGCCGGCCATGGTCCGCGCCTCCTGGTGTCGTCAGTTTTTCTTGCGGAAGGAATCGAGCGAGACGACGGAAGCGCCGCCGCCCTTCGGGCCGTCAGGCTTTTCCGTGTTGTCGTCAGTTGCGGTTTCGGTGGCTTCGTCGAGGGGATAAGCGGTTATTTCCGCCGAATCGGCTGCTTCCTCCTCGCCGGCCGCCACGTCGAACTCCAGTTCGAAGTTGACCGAGGGATCATAGAAGCCGCGAATCGCATTGTACGGGATCACAAGCTTTTCCGGTGTGTCCGAGAACGAAAGGCCGATTTCGAAGCCGGTCTCGGTAACCTTCAGATCCCAGAACTGGTGCTGGACGACGATCGTCATCTGTTCCGGATACTTGGCCTTGAGATGTTGCGAGATCCGGACACCGGGCGCACCGGTCAGGAACGTAATGAAGAAGTGGTGATCGCCGGGCAGATGGCCCGTGGCGGAAACTTCGGCCAACACCTTGCGAATGACGCCGCGAAGCGCGTCCTGCGCCAGAATGTCGTAGCGAATATGGTCCTGGCCCATTTGGTCCCCGTTCTCTTCAAGTCACTTGATGCATGATTCCTACGACCGGAACTCCATTCAGGAAATCATGCAGCGATTCAAGGTGCTACGGCCAAACCTGCGCCTTGACTATGTCGGCGCCGTGGCCTGCTCCTTCATTGCCCGTCTGTTTATGACGAGTCAATTATTGAGGCATCTATAGACCATTTCACGACGGGGGAGAAGGTGAAGGCTTCTGTTGCCAGGTGCCTTCGGACCCCGCCTTACGGTGCTACCCGGAAGGACTTGATTTGAAGTGTCGCACCGCCGTTAGGCAGCGAGACGTGCTTCAGCATAGTTGTCGTTTGCAACTATAAGTTTAGCCCGATAACGGTGGTACAATGCCGAGCAAAAAGTCGATCTTTACGCCCTTGTCGATCCTATTTCGCCCCCATCAAAAGCCGGTCTGCACAGGCCGGTTTTTGGTGGAGGCGCCGGGTACCGCCCCCGGGTCCAATGGGTTTATTGCATCGCCCGTTTATTGCCATAGCCGCCCGAAGACGGCACTCGTCATATAGGTCTTTCCGACGCCCAAGAAAAGGGCTTCTCGAGGGAAATGACGGATTTATGTCGGTCTCGCCAACTCCGCACGAAATGCTTGACTTACACGAGCGGCGTGAAAAACTCCGCCTGCTGCACGCGGTTCGCGAGAAGGGCGGCAGCTTTTGAGAGCAAGTGCAAAGTGGAGGCTTCATGACTGATTATCTTGCGGACGTGCAGAAGTATGACAGCAGCGCCGACGAAGCAGTTGTCAACAAGATCGTGCGCCATCTCGGTATCGCCCTTCGCAATAAGGATTCCGCCCTCGTTTCGGCCTCGGATCCAAAGGAACTGGAGCGCGTCAGGGAAAAATGGTGCGAGAAGAAACTCGGCGTCGGCGGGTCAGATGCAGATGCCGCTATTGCCGCGACGGCCAAAGCGATGGCGGATGATCGCAGCAAATCGCGTGTGACCTTCTATTATCTGGTCGCCAAGAATCTGGGCAAGCTCCAGACGCTCTGAACGAGGCTGGTTGGCAATGCGCTTTCCGGTCGGCGACGAGCCGGCGGGCGCAGAGCTGCCTCGGCGGCGCCGCGACCCGGCGCCGATCGTCTTTTATTCGCCCCCTGTTTTCGGCTATTCGCGCGCGCCGACGCTGTCGGGCCACAGCGACTGGATTTCCTTGGGCAAGGTGTCGCGTACCTTTGCAGTCTGGCCAAGGTCGACATGCCGTGCCAGGACCCGAAATACGCTCCTCGCCGCGTCGGCGGGATCGACCGGACGCGTATCCTTCATTCCTTCGGCGATCCGGGCGAGAAATTCGTCGAGCGAACGGGTGCCCTTGTCCGGCGGGTGGTTCGGCCGGTATTGATCGTAATAGGCGCCTCGCACGATCAGCGGAAGCTCCGCGCCGAGATGGGCCGCGATTTCCGGAGGAAGCCGGTCCCGCAGGACCCGCAGCACAACGGTCAGGATGTGCCAGGCGACTTTCCGGTCGGGTCCGTGTTGTTCCATGATTTCGCCGAGCCAAATATGGGTCGTCTGCAGTGTTTTCTCGAAGACGTCGAGACCTGTGGCGCTCATCGTCACCTCCCTTGCTTGTTGGCTGAAGCGCGACCGCATGTCTCTCTGGTGGAGCCTGTCCAGGCACGAACATGCAGAATTTCGCGTCCCGCGAAGAACGCGGCGCTGTCGATTGGCCTAACAGCCATCCGCCGCGATTGTTTCGCCGCTGCCGACAAATACTGCTCCGCCTCGTGCTGCCGAACAGCGTCGCGATGGCGGAACATTCGCGGTTCAGTGCGGTTAAACGAGGGAGTGAACCAGGGGCGCCCCGGAACAAGTCGCAGAGCAGGAGGAAGGCCGATGACATCGTCCAAACATCCGAAGACACGCCGCCCGAGCGACAAGGACCTGAAGCAGGATCCTGGGATCGGACGCACGAAGGGCATTCGCGGACCGTCGGACTACGAAGCCCTGAAACGCGGCAACACCATCGAAGGAGATGTCGCGAACGACACGACCGCGCAAGGCGGCGCGAACCCGGACCAGCGCGGTCGCACCAACAAATAGGAGCAAGGCAATGGTCGGCAGAAAGACGCAAGAGCAGCAGAAGCGCGTGCTGCAGGGCCGCGAGAACACGTCGAACGCGGACAAGGACTTCAATGCCGAAGCGGATCTGCACCGTTCCGACGCCTTGAGAAAGGCGCAACGGAAAGGGCAGGACTTGAGCACCGAGCATGGCGATGCCCGCGAGGCGGACGATCGCAGCATTCTGCGCGGGAAGAATCAGGAGAGCAGGCATCACAAGGGCGCCGGCGACTGACGAAGCTCGGCCGGCGGCCGGCATTTCCGAAAATCGATGAAAGGAGACTGCGATGGCTCACGCCAGCAAGAAGAACATGGGAAAGCCCGACAAGGGCAAGGGCGACGGTAGCGGTGCGCAAACCGAGCTGAAGGAAGGCGTCCTCGGCGAAAACGACGTTCTGTCGAACAGGGACAAGGCGCAGCATTCCGACTCGCGCGGCCTCGACGAGAGGGCGGTAAGGAACGAGCAGTATCAGGACCACGCCGCAAACCGACGCCCGTCGAAATGAACCGGCGGGCGCGTTACCGGAGATCTTGGGCGGGTTGGCCCGACCCAAGGACGGCATGGCGATTCGAAGCGCGGGAAAACACCTTTCCACCATTGGTTCGCGCGGCGGTTCGTTCTATTTTCGCAGCTACGAACGAATCGTCGGCGGAAAAGCATGCGACAATATCTCGATCTCCTCGAACATGTGATCACAACGGGTACCGACCGGGGCGACCGTACGGGTACGGGCACGCGCTCGGTTTTCGGCTACCAGATGCGCTTCGACCTGTCGCAGGGTTTCCCGGTGCTGACCACCAAGAAGCTGCATCTGCGTTCGATCATTCACGAGCTTCTGTGGTTCCTCAGGGGCGACACGAACGTCGCCTATCTCAAGGACAACGGGGTGAGCATCTGGGACGAATGGGCGGACGAAAACGGCGAGCTCGGACCGGTCTACGGCTACCAATGGCGCTCCTGGCCGACGCCCGATGGCCGACATATCGACCAGATCGCGGCGCTGGTCGAAGGCCTGAAGACCAATCCGAATTCCCGCCGCCACATCGTTTCGGCCTGGAACCCGGCGCTTGTGGACGAAATGGCGCTGCCGCCATGCCACTGTCTGTTCCAGTTCTACGTGGCGGACGGGAAGCTCTCCTGCCAGCTCTACCAGCGCTCGGCCGATATCTTTCTCGGCGTACCCTTCAATATCGCTTCCTACGCTCTGCTGACGATGATGGTGGCGCAGGTGACGGGGCTCGAAGCCGGCGATTTCGTTCATACGCTTGGTGACGCGCATATCTACCGCAACCACTTCGAGCAGGCGCAGCTGCAGCTGACGAGAACGCCGAAGCCGCTGCCCAAAATGGAAATAAATCCGGCGGTGAAGGATATATTTTCGTTTAGATTCGAAGACTTTGAGCTCGTCGGCTACGAAGCCGATTCACATATCAAGGCGCCGGTCGCGGTCTAGCTAAAGCACTCGGTGAAAGCCGGTTCTCGCGTTCCCGGTGGTGCTCCAATGGGAGGTTTCCATGCTGACGCTGATCCACGCGCCTTTGTCGCGCTCATCGCGCATCATCTGGCTGCTCGAAGAGCTCGGTGCCGAATACGAGATCCGCTATGTCGATATCCGCCGTTGGGACGGATCGGGCGGCCCGGACGAGAACAATCCGCATCCGCACAAGCAGGTGCCGGCACTCCTCCACGACGGGACATTGATCTGGGAGTCGGTCGCGGTCGTGCAATATCTGACGGATCTCTATCCCGATTGCAGCCTGAGCCGGCCGCCGGGCCATCCCGAGCGCGGCGCCTATCTGTCGTGGCTCGCCTACTATGCCGGTGTCATCGAGCCGACCGCTCTCGCTCATATATCCGGAGTGACGGTGAACAATCCGGGGCTCGCGAGGCTTTACACCGAAATGTGTGCGCATGTGATCGACGCGCTTACGCGGCACACCTATCTCCTTGGTGAATCGATGAGCGCCGCCGATCTGTTGCTTGCAAGCGCATTGCAGTGGATGCGCAAGATCCTGCCGGAAAGCGACGTGATAGATCGCTATATTCGCGTCGTCACGGACCGGGCGGCGCTGGTTCGCGCGCGCGAAATCGACAACAAGCCGAGTGGTTTTCATGACTGAGGCGGAGCAGAAGATGACGACCCGACCGAAGATCGTTTTCGTCGTCGCTGTCGCGGCGAATGGAATAATCGGCCGCGAGGGCGATCTGCCCTGGCGGCTTTCGACCGATCTCAAGCGCTTCAAGGCGCTGACGATCGGCAAGCCGGTCGTCATGGGACGGAAGACCTGGGCCTCGCTCGGGCGGCCCTTGCCCGGCAGGCCGAACATCGTCATCAGCCGCAACCCCGATTTCGAGGCTCCCGGCGCGGAGGTGGCGCCGTCGCTTGAAACGGCGCTCACGATCGCGCGGGAGCGGGCGGCCGCGGTCGGGGCCGACGAGATTTGCATCATTGGCGGCGGCGAGATCTACCGTCAGTCGATCGGCATGGCCGATGTGCTGCACGTGACCGAAGTGCAGGCGGAGGTGGATGGCGATACGCGCTTCCCTTCTATCGACCCGGCGACTTTCGAGAAGGTGATGGAGGAAGATCTTCCGCGCAGCGAGAAAGACAGTCACGCAATGCATTTCGTGACCTGGCGCCGCCGCACGCCGCCGCCGGAAGGTGCGGGAGCCTGAGCGGTCTTCGGCGCTTATCCATGCTCTTGCCTATCGCTGCGGCGCAGCGGTGAACAATTTTAACGCATTTACGGTGAACTCGGCCGTATCGCGTTGAAAGCAATGCACATGATACCTATAACGGGTTCACATCGTGACCGGCCGCAATGCCTGCGGGGCGTTCAGCGACAGAGTTTCTTGGAAGTGAGGATTTGATGCCCTGGAGCAATCAGAATGGCGGCGGCGGCGGCCCGTGGGGCGGCGGCGGCGGCAATCAGGGGCCATGGGGCCAGGGGCCCAACCGGCCGCGCGGCGGGAGAGGTGGTCCGCCGGATCTGGAAGAGATCATCCGGCGCGGCCAGGACCAGTTGAAGAACGTGGTTCCGGGAGGCTTCAACGGCGGGATCTTCGTGATCGTCGGCCTGTTGATCCTCGGCTTCGTCCTGCTGAATTCCATCTATACCGTTCAGCCGGATGAACGCGGCGTCGAGATGCGCTTCGGCAAGCCGAAGGAAGAAATCTCCATGCCGGGCCTGCACTATCACTTCTGGCCGCTCGAAACCGTCGAGATCGTCAAGGTGACGGAGCAGCAGCAGAATATCGGCGGCCGCACGGGCCAGTCGAATGCCGGCCTGATGCTCAGCGGCGATCAGAACATCGTCAACGTGCAGTTCTCGGTGCTGTTCTCGGTTACCGATCCGAAGGCCTATCTCTTCAATGTCGAGAACCCGGCCGACACGCTGCAGCAGGTTGCCGAAAGCGCGATGCGCGAGGTCGTCGGCCGCCGTCCGGCCCAGGACATCTTCCGCGACAACCGCCAGGCCATCGCCGCGGACGTGAAGAACACGATCCAGGCGACGATGGATTCTTACGGCGCCGGCATATCGGTGAATACCGTTGCGATCGAGGATGCCGCACCGCCGCGTGAAGTGGCCGATGCCTTCGACGAAGTGCAGCGCGCCGAACAGGACGAAGACCGCTTCGTCGAGGAGGCGAACCAGTACGCCAACCAGGTGCTCGGCAGGGCCCGCGGCCAGGGCGCCCAGATCCGCGAAGAGGCGGCCGCCTACAAGGACCGCGTCGTCAAGGAAGCTCAGGGTGAGGCTCAGCGCTTCATCTCGGTCTACGACGAATATTCCAAGGCCCCGGAGGTCACGCGCAAGCGGCTTTACATCGAAACGCTGCAAGGCGTTCTCGGCAAGTCCAAGAAGGTCATTCTGGACGAGAAGAACGGCCAGGGCGTGCTGCCCTATCTGCCGCTCAACGAAATCGGCAGGCCCGTTCAGTCGGGAGGAAACCAATGATCAACAATCGCAGTTCAATAATCCTGATCGTCCTCGCCGCCGTCCTGTTCGTCGTCTATTCCTCGGTCTTCGTCGTGAACGAGCGCCAGCAGGCGATCGTCGTTCGCTTCGGTCAGATCCGGGAGGTGAAGAGCGAGCCGGGTCTCTACTTCAAGCTTCCATTCGGCTTCATGGACGCCGACCGCGTCCAGTATGTCGAAGACCAGGCACTCCGTTTCGATCTCGACAATATCCGGGTGCAGGTCTCCGGCGGCAAATTCTACGAAGTGGATGCATTCGTCGTCTACAAGATCGCCGACCCCCGCCGCTTCCGCCAGACGGTTTCCGGAGACCGGGAATCTGCGGAGTCGCGGCTTAGGACGCGCCTCGATGCGTCGCTGCGCAGGGTCTACGGTCTGAGGGGGTTCGAGGCGGCGCTTTCCGACGAGCGCGCATCGATGATGCGTGAGGTCCGGACGGACCTCAGCGCGGATGCCGAGTCGCTTGGCCTCAATATCGAGGACGTGCGCATCCGCCGTACGGACCTGACGCAGGAAGTTTCGCAGCAGACCTACGACCGGATGAAGGCGGAACGTCTGGCCGAAGCCGAACTGATCCGTGCCCGAGGCAACGAGGAAGGCCAGCGACGCCGCGCGATCGCCGATCGTCAAGTGGTCGAGATCGTTGCCGAAGCGCAGCGTGATTCGGAAATCCTGCGCGGTGAGGGCGAAGCGGAGCGGACCCAGATATTTGCCGACGCATTCCAGCGCGATCCGGGCTTCTTCGAGTTCTACCGGTCGATGGCTGCCTATGCGCAGTCGATCGGCAGCCCGGACACAACCATCGTGCTGTCGCCGCATTCGGAATTCTTCCGTTATTTCAACAGTGCGGACGGTGCGGATCAAACGCCACCGAGCCCGGGCCTGGCGGCGCCGACCACCGCAGATTGAGCGGACGATGTCCGACTTTCTGACCGGTCTGGCTTTTTTCCTGATCATCGAGGGGCTGGTGTACGCACTGGCCCCTTTGGTTTTGGTGGAACTGGCGAAGCGATTGCCGTATGTCCCTGAACATCAGCTCCGATTGGCCGGATTGACTTCGGTGGCCGTCGGCGTCGGGCTTGTATGGTTGCTTCGAGGATAATGCGAATGCCACATAAATTGCTCATCCGGCTGGTCGATGCCGAATATGCCATTACCCGTCTGAACGTCGGATCCGCGATTCCCGAGTGGCTGCCGGGTCCGGGGTTCTGGACGGTTTCCAGTTCCCGCGAGGAAATGACGCTCGTCTGTCGCGCCGCCCGTGTTCCATCGAGCGTGCAGAGTTCGCTCGGCTGGCGCTGCTTCCGCATCGAGCAGCACTTCAGTTTCGACGTGCCCGGCGTTTTGTCGTCGGTGCTGCGGCCGCTTTCGGAGGCAGGTGTCGGCGTCTTCGCCAATTCGACCTTCAGCACCGACTACGTCTTCGTCGCGGGGTCCAATCTCGAGCAGGCCGTGGAGGCTCTGAAGGAGCACGGACACGAAATAACCATCTGAGGCGCCGCCGGTTCGCTGCCCGGATCAGGAAATCGTGTTTGGACGCTTCGGAATTCCGCCGTATCTTCAAGAGAAGGTTCGCGTGTTGCGCGTCTCGATCAGGTCGCGCTGCGCTGTAGTTCGTTGCAGCCGAACGATGTTCATGCATCATCCTTGCCGGACGGCCGGGGACCGGCGTTACGTAAGGGAAATGATAGGAGCCTAGCGACTTGTCGAAACGACCCGAATTCTTCCGCGGCCTGGTGCTGGCGGCCGCGACGGCACTCATATTCACCAATGCGACGCTGGCCCAGACGGCCACGTCCCGGCCTCCGGCCGGCCCGCCGTCCGTCGCCGATCTCGCCGAGGGACTGCTCGACGCCGTCGTCAACATATCGATTTCGCAGAACGTCAAGAGCGACGACGACAATGCGCCGATGCCGCAGGTGCCGGAAGGATCGCCGCATCAGGAGTTCTTCGACGAGTTTTTCAGGGGACAGGGCGGCGAGGGCGGCCGGCCGCGCACGGTCAACTCGCTCGGTTCGGGCTTCATCATCGATCCGGCCGGCTACATAGTCACCAACAACCACGTCATTCAGGATGCCGACGATATCGAGATCAACTTCTCCGATGGATCGAAACTGAAGGCGAAGCTTGTCGGCATGGATACGAAAACCGACCTCGCCCTCCTGAAGGTCGAACCGAAGAAGCCGCTCAAGGCCGTCTCCTTCGGCGACTCGCGAAAGATCAGGATCGGCGATTGGGTGATGGTCGTCGGCAATCCGTTCGGCCTTGGCGTATCCGTGTCCGTGGGTGTCGTCTCCGCACGCGGTCGCAATATCAATGCCGGACCCTACGACAGTTTCATCCAGACCGACGCGGCGATCAACCGCGGCAATTCGGGCGGTCCGCTCTTCAACATGCAGGGTGAGGTCGTCGGCATCAATACGGCGATCCTTTCGCAGACCGGCATGTCGGTCGGTATCGGCTTTGCCGTGCCGGCGGAGCTTGCGGTGAACGTCGTCAATCAACTCAAGGAATTCGGCGAAACCCGCCGTGGCTGGCTCGGTGTACGGATCCAGCCCGTCACGGACGATATCGCCGAGAGCCTGAAGATGGAGCTGCCACGCGGCGCGCTCGTTTCGGGCATCATCGAAGGCGGTCCGATCACCAAGGGCGAGATCAAGCCGGGCGACATCATCATCCGCTTCGACGGAACGGATATCGCGGAAATCCGCGACCTCATGCGCACTGTCGGCGAGAGCCCGGTCGGCAAGGCGGTCGATGTGGTCATCATCCGCGACGGCAAGGAACAGACCGTTCGCGTGACGCTCGGTCGGCTGGAGGACGGCGAGCAGCTCGCCAATGCGAAACCGGGGGAAGTGCTGCCGAATGGCGGTGAGGCGAAGCCCGGCGAGCCGCCGGCCGCGCAACTGCCTGCGAGTGACACGGTGCTCGGAATGAAGCTTGCCGAGCTCGACGCCGACAGTCGCCAGAGTTTCGGCATCGCCGAAAGCGTCAAAGGCGTCGTGATCACCGAGGTACAGCCCAATTCGCCCGCGGCCGAGCGTCGGGTAGAGCCGGGCGAGGTGATCGTCGAACTCGGTCAGGAAGCAATGGAAACGCCGGAGGATGTCACCTCACGCGTCACCGAACTGAAGGCCGACGGGCGCCGCAACGCCTTGCTGATGATCGCGAACAAGAGCGGCGAACTGCGCTTCGTGACGGTGCGGATGGAATAGAGCTCGCGCTCCCGACCGTGGCGACGGGGTGCTACCGCTTCGCGGCCGAGCCATCCCGCCGCCATTCTTCCGCGGTTGTTGCGTAAAGCACGTGGCGTCTGAGATGGGGATGCGTGTCCGGGACGCCGGAATGATCGAAGTCGCGCTTGGAATCAGGACGCATGCCGATCCGCGTCATCACGGCGGTGGAGCGAGTGTTGGCCGGAACGGCGATGGCAACGATCTCCCCGAGCTTCCTCTCGCTGAATCCATAATCGAGAAGCGCCCGCGCTGCCTCCGTCACGTAGCCCTTTCCCCAATGGCGGAGAGCCAGGCGCCAGCCGATCTCGACGGTGCCGTCGGGCAGGTGCGGTTCGAGGTCGGTGCGTGCAAGTCCGCAGAAGCCGATCGGCGCGTCGTTCTCACGGAACGCGAGCGCGAAGAAGCCGAAGCCGGTTTCGCGGATGTTGCGGTTGTTGCGGTCGAAAAGCGCGTCGGCCTCCGCGCGGGTGCGGCGGAACGGGAAGAACTCCATGACCGCGGGATCGCTGTTGATCTCGGCAAAGAGTTCGCGATCGGTCTCGATCCAGGCGCGGAGCCTGAGCCGCCCGGTCTCGAGGATGATCACGTCACGAAATCCGTCTTGCGGTATCCCTGGAGATAGAGCAGGGCGGTGAGGTCGCCATGGTCGATACGGATCTTCGCCTGGTCGGCAACGACGGGCTTGGCGTGGAGCGCTACCCCAGTGCCGGCAAGCTGCAGCATTCCGAGATCGTTGGCACCGTCGCCGACGGCGATGACGTCCGCCGGCGTGATGCCGAGCCGTTCCGAAATGTCGATGAGTGCGTCGACCTTGGCCTGCTTGCCGAGGATCGGCCGGGCAACGTCGCCGGTCAGCTTGCCGTTCTCCTCAACGAGAATGTTGGCACGGTTTTCGTCGAATCCGAGCTTCTCTGCGATGGGGCCGGTGAACACGGTGAAGCCGCCGGAGACGAGGGCGCTGTAATGTCCCTTCGCCTTCATGGTGGCGATCAGTTCGCGGCCACCCGGCGTCAATGTGATACGCGTGGCTATGACCTCCGCGACGACGGTAACGGGCAAGCCCTGGAGAAGCGCCACTCTTTCGACGAGTGCCGGCTCGAAAGCGATCTCGCCGTTCATGGCGCGCGCGGTGATTGCCGCGACCTTTTCCTTCAAGCCGACTTCCGCGGCCAGCTCGTCGATGCATTCCTGTCCGATCATGGTGGAGTCCATGTCGGCGATCAGAAATCGCTTGCGGCGGCTTTCGGCATCCTGCACGGCGACGTCGATCGCGGCGCCGGCGACCGCCTGGCGCAGCCGAGCCTCCGCTTCGCCGGCCTCGGCGCCATCCCTCAATACGATGTCGCAGGCAATACCGTCCGCGAGCCAATAGAGCCCGGATGCATCGAGCCTTTCCGCCGCCGCTTCCGCGCGTGCCGGCGTCAGAACGGGATTTGACGGATTAGCGATAAGCGTGGCAACGAGAGCCATGATGCAAAACCTTGCGAGAGACATCGACGCGATCCTGATAACCGGGCCGACCGCCAGCGGCAAGTCCGCGCTCGCGGTGAAGCTCGCGCAAAGGCACGGCGGCGTCGTGATCAATGCGGATAGCATGCAGGTTTACGGGACGCTGAAAGTCCTGACAGCGCGGCCGGATCAAAGCGAGATGGGTGGCGTCGAGCATTTCCTTTACGGTCATATCCCGCCAGGCCGGGCCTATTCCACCGGCGTGTGGCTCCGCGAAGCGGAAGCGCTCGTGGCGCGGCTGGGGAAAGAAGGGCGGCTGCCGGTCTTCGTCGGCGGCACGGGCCTCTATTTCAAAGCGCTGACGGGAGGGCTTTCGGATATGCCCGAGATTCCGCTCGAAACCCGCAAGCGCTTGCGCACCCGACTGACAGAGGAGGGGGCCGAGGCGCTCCACGGTGAACTTTCCGCACGCGATCCGGAGACGGCGGGGCGCGTGCGGCCCAGCGATGGGCAGCGTATCGTGCGCGCGCTGGAGATAATCGAGGCGACGGGAAGGCCGATCGGATCTTACCAGCAGAGCCGTGGGCCGGTGATCATCGACCCGGCGCGAGCGCAGAAGATCGTCGTATTGCCGGAGCGGCCGGTTCTTCATGGCCGTATCGATCGGCGCTTCGAGACGATGCTTGCGAGAGGCGCCGTCGAGGAGGTCCGCGCGCTTCTCGCGCTCCGCCTTCCTCCGGAGATGCCGGTGATGAAGGCGATCGGCGTCCCACAGATCGCAGCGATGCTGAAAGGCGAGATGAGCGAAAAGCAGGTGATCGAGGCCGGCGCGGCTGCGACGCGGCAATATGCCAAGCGCCAGATGACCTGGTTTCGCAACCAGCTTGACGAGACCTGGCAGCGTATCGAGGACCCGGATGCCTTGGGCTAGATCACGATTTAGGTCGGGTCGACCTGTTTGACCTCCTCATCCCTGTCACAAGCACAGAGATGACGGGGGAGAGAGATTGTAGTCCCTATGCTGCGGTCTGAAGCGGCATCAGCAGCATCAGTCGATGCCGTGTTCCTTCAATACCGCCTCTTCGTCGCCGCTGATCCAGCCGAAAATCTTCGGCTCCCCGTCACGCAGCTGAACGAGGTAATGGACCTCGAAATCGATGGTGACATTCGGCTGCTCCTCCGCGTCGAAGACGGAGCGCCAATCGACCTGTACGAGAAAATGCAGCGCATCGATCGGGGTGACAGTGGTTTTGCGGATCTTCAATTCCCTGGTGCCGATCGCGCGATAGCGGGCGTAGCCCTTTTCCATGGAAACCGTCAGGGTTTCGTCGTTTTTCCCCGTCATTACTCCGGCCGGCGAGGCGGCGATAAAGTCCGAGGCGAAGGCGGAGGTCGTATCTCCGACCGGAAGCGTCCCCGCAAGGACCTGATTGGCCATGCTCTCGTAGCGCTCGAAGAAGCGCCTCAAAATCTCTTCCATGATTTTCATCCCAATTCGCTCCGCGCAACGGAGGCGGAGGCTTGCGGTGCTGCAGGTCAATCGACCGGCGTGTGCTGGTGTTGAATGAGCTTCCAGTCTGCTCCGACGCCGTGGTAGGTCGAGGTGCAACAGGCCGCATAAGGCCCGCCTTCCGCGCGTCGCGCCTCCGCAAGATAGCCGAGTACGATAAAGTTCTCGCCGATCCGGCTCATGACCTTCTCGCTGATCGTGAGATGCTCCCACCGCGGAATTCCCTGGAGACTTCGGATTATGACCGATCTTCCGCGCAGCAGACCGACCGGCGCAGGGAATGCCATGATGCAGTCTTCGTCCAGCAATTCGCGATATGGATCGGAACCCTCGAGCCAGAGCCGCCGCTCGTTTCTCCATGCGTCATTGTCGTCCATGGTCGTCTCCTCGCCTTGACGTCACCTCAACGCTTGAGAAGAGCCCCCGGATCCAAAATTGCAATCAGCGCAGGTTCAGCTGCCAGGACACGCCGTACCGTCCGCTTCTGCGTCATTTGCGGATAAGGCTGCCGAGTGGTCGCCTGAGCAGGCTTTCGCGAAGCGACCCCTCGTGACGCGGTGCCGGCTTGCCGAAGCCCGCATCCGATTGGCCGGGCGCCTTGGCGGGTCGGCCCGATATCCTCTCCGCCTCTCCGGACAGGACCTGCTCGCGGATCCGGCTGAAGCGTTCGATCTCCGGGTTTCCCGGCTCGGACGAGCGGGGAAGCATGTCGGGGCTATAGGGCTCGAATGGGGGGTATCGTCGCGAAAGGGAGTCCGCGACCTCGGTTCCGGTGTCTTTCCCGCTCCAGTTGTCGTCCTCGAGCACCGGCGCCTGCTTCGTCTGTGACGCCAGATAGCTCTGTTGGAAACTCGATATGTCGGGACCGTTCACGGCACGCATTCGGCTGACGATCGAACGGAGGTCGGCGAGGGGCGGCGCGTCGTCGTCAACCTTGTCGGTGATGCCGTGGGCGCGGGGCAACCGCGCATCGTCGACGCGGGCAAAGCGCATGCGCATCGGTACTGCGACCGCCTCGCCGAAGGCGATTGCCTCGCCGTTGCCGATCGACGAAATGAAGCTGGTGGTGGAGATCGACGAATTGGCGATCGCCGAGCGGATGATTTCCTGGTCGCGATCATTGGCGAGCCGCATGGCGAAGACGGTCGAGCATTGCGACAGGATCGTCGGATCGAGCTCGCCCGGCCGCTGGGTGATGATGCCGAGCGAGACTCCGTATTTGCGACCCTCCTTGGCGATCCGTGCAATAGCCTGACGTGTCGGCACAAAGCCGAGCGACGGATCGGCCGGCACATAGCGGTGCGCCTCTTCGCAAACGACCAGCATATGGATGGCGCCATTGCCCCAGAGGCCTATCTCGAAGGCCATGCGGCAGAGCACGGAGGCGAGGGAATTGACGACTTCCGAAGGGATCCCGGCAAGCTCGAAGGTGGCGATCGGCTTGCCGTCGCCCGGAATGCGGAAGATCTTTGCAATCGTGTCCTCGATCGTGTCCGTGATCGTGTTCTGCGAGAACATGAAATGGTAGCGCGGATCGTTGACTGCGGAGACGATCCTGACCTTGAGGGAGCGCAGGTACGGCTTGTCGTTGCGCCCCTCCAGCCGGCCGATGCGCTCATCGATCAGCGCCAGGAGGTCGGCGATGCGGTACGGGACGGGCGTATCTGCGGTGATCGAGCTCTTTTCCGTCTGCCGCCGCATCAGGCCGGATTCGCCGCCCTTGAACGCCTTTTTTGCGTCCGCGATGACGTCGCGCAGGATATCGAGCTCGTCCGGCACCGGCGGGCGCCCACGAAAGATGACCTCGGCCAACTCCTCGAGCCGGAAGAACCAGAAGGGGAGGTCGAGCGTATCCGTGTCGATGACCACCGCCTGGTCCGGAAAGGCGGCGGCGAACTCGTTGTGCGGATCGAGGATCAGCACACGCAGCTTCGGGTCGGCGGCGATCGCCTTGTTCAGGAGCAGTGTCACGGCGGTCGACTTGCCGACGCCGGTGGTGCCGACGATCGCAAAGTGCTTGGAAAGCATGGAAGGTACATGGATGGTGGCGTCGAGGCTTTCGTCCTGCGTCAGCTTGCCGATGACGCAACTGTCCGATTGACCGGAGTCGTAGATGCGGGCGAGATCGCTCACGCGGATGCGGTGGGCAATCGCTCCGAGATAGGGATAGCGGCTGATGCCGGCGGAAAACTCTTCCCGCCCATCCGGACCGACATGAACCTCGCCCATCAATTCCACTTCGATGCGGAAAGTGTTGTTGACCTCTTCGCCCCAACCCTCGGAAATGGTCTGCATCGAATAGACGAGGGCGACGACACGGTTGGTGCCGACGGAAATCGAAACCAGTTTGCCGACCGACCAGAGCTCGGTGAGCGAAGTCTCGCCATTTTCGGCGACCGCCGCGATCGTGGCGCGCGAGCCGTTGCAGGCGACGACCCGCCCGAGAAATCGATTGCCGGGCTTCAACGTATCGCGGCGATCCGTCTCGGCGGCGCGAGGCGCCGATTGATTTCCACTTTCGAGCAACGCAGCACCTCGGGCGAAAACGCCAATCACAGCAGGATGCGCACCGAAATCCGGCGCCTGTTTCCTTGCTGGTCCCAGGATAGCGGCTGCGGTTTAATAACTGGTTGCTCACAAGCCTTGCCGATCAGGTCACGCCAAAGCCGTTGACGGATGGGGAATTTCCGTTTAACAAATCGCCCCATGAAAAATTTCGCGGTTATTCTTGTGGTGGGACGGCGCATGGGCAGGGTGGTGTAACCATCCGGCGGTAGCCACCCATGCGCTGAACGAGGCTCCTGACGGGGCCTTTTTTTATGCCTTCAAACACGTTATTCACCCAAACCTGAACGAGGGACGGAAGCAGGCCAATGAGCGGA
>Ga0209281_1001241_pt1 | contig 16735 bp, 25 predicted proteins | sample MedtruBG_FD_187514 | JGI IMG/M metagenome (GOLD analysis project Ga0209281, IMG submission 187514) | Root nodule microbial communities of legume samples collected from California, USA - Medicago truncatula BG (SPAdes) (version 2) | ecosystem: Host-associated > Plants > Roots > Nodule | place... | reverse complement strand
ACCAGATGAACAATTTGCCGGCCAAACTGTCGACCTTGCAGCAGGAGATTTCCGCTCTCACTGAGCAGCTTGCCCCGGCCGGCGCCGACGAAATCGGCCAGTGCATCGAAGGCCTCATGAGCGGCGGCATGCGGATTTCTGAAACGATCACTGCTGCAAACCCCGTCGAGGAATACCGCCTTTCCCTCCGGAACGTTCCGGTCCACGGGCTGCGCCGAGTTTATGTGAAGCTGAAGCGCGGCGAATACGAAAACATCAACAAGGCTTTCATCCCCCTGCCGGCGGAGCTTGCGGCCATGGCCAATGCCGAATGCCGTCTCATCCGCGAGGACCGCATTCGCAAGCAGGAAACGCTTAGGGCGATCGAGGACTCCGTCAGCCGAACGCTGCCCAGCTCTCATGGCCTGCTGGACTTGCGCGTTAGCCAGCGTGAGCGAGCCATCGCACTAGCGGAGAAGGGCTTCGTCAGGGTTGCCGAAGGTGTAGACCATCTGGAATTCGCGCAGCTCGCCAAATCACGAGAACTGCCTGCGGGCTCGGTCCACTTATGGGCTATCGACGAGCTCTGGTCGCCGATCGCCGTCCGCGTCAACCGCAGCAGGATCCAGACCAAGCTGAACGTTCAGCCCCCGCCGGTATCGCCGGAGCGTGCTGACGAGCTCGCCCGCATGCTGGCGCTTCCCGATGCCAGCCAGGTCACCGCCGAGCAGATGGCTTATCGCGGCAAGGTGAAGGCCGACATCGAAGCGGCCGAGCCGGTCGAAGAGGAGCGCGCGGCATGACCATCCAGCACCGCACCGTCGACATCGAAGCAGCGGCGAAGCTCTGGAGAGATGACCTCTCCGCCTCCCAGATCGCCAAGCGCTTTGGCGTCAGCCGGAACGTCATTGTCGGACTGGCCTTCCGCAACCGCAGTCTGTTTCCGTGGCGCGGTGATGCTGGGAAGAAGACCCGCGCACCCGGCCCAGCGAAGACGGCGCGACCTCGCAAGCAGGCGCCGGAACTGAAGCGGGAACCGGAGATCCCGGCGACGGCCTACGACGCTGAGCGGCTTCAATCCGCAAAGCTCCTCCACCACCTCACGGCCGGCGAATGCTGCTGGCCCCTGAACACCGGCGGCCCGTACCTGTTCTGCGCGGCGGAAACAACCGGCCGCTACTGCCGAAACCACCAATCCAGAGCCTATCGCCAACGGGGTACTTCATGACCGTCCACCAAACACAATTCCAGCGCCAGGCGCACCATTACGCCGCCGTCAGAGCGCGGCTTATGGGAGAGCCGAAGCGCGTCATGCTCCGCGTGGAGACGGCCCATGTCGACCGTGCGCCGGTCAAAACGAGCCGGCTGAAGGCAACCACTCGCGACCAGCAGAACGAGTTCATCAAGCACCGCTGCCAGCAGTTGAAGGTTTGCTGCAAGACCATCACGGCGGAGCGGCTGTCGCCTCGCGTCAAAACCATCCGCGACCAGATCCTGATGGAGGTCAAAGAGCGTTGGCCGAATGCGCACGCGAGACGCCTTGGCGAGCTGTTTAACCGGAAGGCGAATTCCATTCGCGATGTCCTGGCGTCGTTGAAGCCCAAATCGCCAGCCCGGCCAATCACGCCTGAGGCGGTCGAGACAATGCGTCGGCTTCGGTCGGAAGGAATGAATTTCGCGAAGATTGGCGAGGCCGTGGGCATCACTCCCAACGCGGTCCGATACCACCTACACAAGAGGGACACAGCATGAGCAGCAATTCGTACGTCACCATTTTCGGCAAATGGACAATTCGCGGATGGAAAGCGGAATTGGCCTTTGCGTTGTTCGCCAACGCACTTCTGCTCGTCGGCATAGTGATCGGATATGTTCTGTGGGGTGCGGCATGAGCAGATGGTATGCAATTCGGACTGCCCCGGGCTATCAGCGCATGGCGGCCGTCGACGAGCGCCTGCCGGAAAGCCGGCGGATGGAATCCATCATCGAGCGGAACTGCCGCAAGGACGGCTTCGACATCTTCATGCCATCGTTCTACACCGAGTTGAAGCATCACCGGACGAAACAGATCCTCCAGAAGCGGTTCCCGTTCCTCGTCGGCTATGCCTTCGTGAACCTGCCGCGGCTCAACTTCGAGGAGCTCCGCCGCGTCGATGGTGTCGTGTGCTTTCTCCGCGGCGCCAACTACGGGCCGCTCGAGTTTCCCGACGCAACGATCGAGGCTCTCTATTTCGCCGAACACGAGCGCCGGCAGGCCTTCCTCTACGAGCAGCATTGCCGGAAGGAGAACGAGCGCCACGAGCAAATCCAGCACCTGCGCGGCCAGCTCCGCAAGATCCTGCCGAAGGGCCGGAAAGCTCGCGTCTCCATGGTCGACCAGGCCGAGAGGGCTATAGATTCTCTAAGTCCGCAGATCAAAGAGCGCGTGCAGAAAATTATCAGTGAATTGCACAGCCTCACGGCTGACGCGGAGGTTGAAAATCTGCGCAAAGCTGTATAGGTTTCCTCAAGTGATTTGCGGTTGTTCAGTTGCGGACCTCATGTAGGGAACACTCGCCGGACCGCTGCCGAGATCTCACACTCGGTGCATAGGAGAAATGCGCCCATTTTCTCGTCAGACTTCACCTTATTCGAGATCGGAGTCGGCACGGCGGTTGCCGTAGTCGTCGGCAGTCTCGTCTATTGGCTGTTGAGCAAGCGCTTTGGCAGCGGCCAGCCGGAAATCTCCGGGGTTGAGCTGCAGTTCCGAAACGTGTTCGCGATTATGGACGAGGACCGCCGGCTATCGCTGATCCGTTTCTACATGGACAAGCACGGCTGCGGACGAGAAGAGGCGATGCGCCACGCCGTGGATCATTGGAGGCGTGACGCAAGGCGTTGGGATTGACCCGACTGGGCAAGCGCGACCACCCGATGACCGCTGTCTATGCGGTAGGGTGGTCGCCTCAAGCTCGGCTCAAATCGACCAATCTCGCAACATGTCGATGATGAGAATGATCATTGCAGTCGGGATATTTAGCGTGGTCGAGAAGCTACGGTACTGAATGCGGATAAGCATAGGTTTCCTTTCGTTTTTCACGGGAGCCCTGATTGGGTATTCCGTATAGGAAGCCTGTTCCGCAGATGGTTGTCGCCACCACTCGCTTTGTCTTTTTCGTCGGCGTAGAGCAGCCCGGTAGCTCGCCAGCCTCATAAGCTGGAGGTCGCAGGTTCGAATCCTGTCGCCGCAACCATAACAAGGCCTGCGCCGCCTCTCATAGAAGCGCACCGTTGCGGGTTACTCATCAGGACGGCGGCATCGCCGAAGACCAACAGATGCGCGTCCGGTATCAAGCCCGGCCCGTCCTGACATTCCCAGCCCTTCTCTGTTCGCAGGGGCGGGTTTTCGCTTGTATCGCGCCGCGAATTTTCCGGAATTTTGTCACGGAGAATCGGAATTTTTGTTTTTCCAAACTGTTGACAAGAATGGTCCGCATTATCCCACCAACGTGATACCCATCATCACCAGCGAAGCGATTAGTTCGAGGATGCCTGCAGTTCGGGTGACGGGTGATTTCTCGATGGCTTCAAGAACTTCCTTGATTCTCAGCTGAAAGCTGATCTTCGCTACTCGATTGAAAAACCGAGCCGCGACGTCTGTATTCGCGCTACTTGGAGCCAGACCAGTCATAGGTCCGTGAGCATCGCTTGTAAGCGCCGCAACGTCACGTCGCCAGTCCTCGGCCAGGTCCTCATCGGAGAGCGCTACCAGCACCGGGAGTGCCTCTTGAATAGTTACCTTCTGTTCATCCGCCAGCTCAGCTAGATCCCGCTCCGTTAGAAGCTTTCTGTTCTGTGCCACCTCCGGGTTCGTGATTCGAATGCCTTTCAAAGCTTCTTCTAAGCTGTTTTGAAGGCCGATATTCTCCTCGCTGTTTGGAAGATCCCCGGTAAAAATTTGGCGGGCGATAGCCGATTGGACATCAGAAAAATCCATTTCAAGCCGTTGGGGGTCACTCGCGTACACGGTCACGGAACGCGTGAGTACTTTATACTCTCTAGAACCCCGATTAATGCCATTTGAAACGTCATCAACCACGTCCGCGAGGGCGTCGCGTACCCGCGAAACAAGCACATCATGAAGATCGGGTTTGCCGACGTCGATCGGCTCTGAATGAAATTGCGCCGTTGACAGCTGAAACGTCAAAGTCTCAGCATAAGGAAGCATTCGAATTAGAGCGCTGGCCGTCGCTTGTTCGATTGCTGCCAACAAGCCTTGTGAGGATTGCCATTCGTCGTCTCTTAAGCGGGCTATGTCCTGCTCTATGCCGTGGTCTATTGGATGACCTAATTGATACCTCTCCCACCATATCCCCCAGAACGGAGTACCCGTCAGGGCGGTGATCTCGGCCGGAAAACGCTTGGCATAAGACCAATATCTAGGGGCATTTAGTTCTGCAGTAAAAAGTGGAGTTTGGAACAGGTCTACCCCCGCTTCGATTGCCCTAACATCTCGATCAATTTGAGCGCTGGCCTGTGAAAATGCATCCACGCCTGAGTTGATTTGGTCGATAACATTCCCGGACAGATGTAGTGCGTGAAGATAGTAGTCGTCCGCCGATAGGCCTCTTGAAGCCGCCAGCCCACTTCGTATCATCGACACGAAGGCAAAAAACTCATCTGAAGACTGTGGGCTAGGCTCGCTCGGCGTTTCGACGGGAAAAGCGATCCGAATGCCGTCTCGCAAATGTGTGACCAATAGTAGGGTGGTTTTAAGCAGAAGTGCGACTTTAGCCTCATCCGTCGGATCGCGCGCACCGATGATACCCGGAAGTGCTCGCAGTAACGACCGGGCGAGCACGTGCAAGGCGCTTCGATCGTCGACGCGTTCCAGCCACTCCGGCATATATTCGGGGTAAGGGCCGCTCATCGACAAATCTCCTGCGAACTTCGGGAGAGGATCGCTCCCGGTATGTGGTGTGGGCTTACTGTCCTGTACCGGAACTCTCAGACGAATCAGCGCTGTTTATGATGGGGTCGACCCGCCGCTGACTGATGGACGTCATCCATTAGAGGTATATCAGGCGTTTCCAGATCGTAAAGCGGGGTCACCATCGTCACTGTAACGCGCCCGGCAATGAACTCCACGCGCCGACGGTGTACCAAAGGTAAGGCGCTTCAATGAGACCACAACCGCCGTCCTCACTTTTCGAGGAGATCAACTCGCCAGCGTTCGTCCCAGCCGAAGAAATGCCGGAATGGATAGAGGAAACGTTCCTCGATTCGGCCTCGATGCTCCACAATCCGGAGCACGCACACCTGGCGCACGCTGAGATCGGCGTCCTCTGGACGGTCGTGGAGAACAGCCGCAAAGGGCGCCGCATCATCGGCCAGTGCGAAGAGGGAAAGCCTCAGGGCGCAATGGGCAAGTGGGCACGCGCCCGTGCAGAGATGCAGGTAAAGCAGTGGTTCGGCTTCGTCCCGGATTTTATCATCACGCTTGACGCAGAATACTGCCGCGCGTGTGGGGATGCCGAATTCATGGCGCTAGTCGAGCACGAGCTCTACCACGCTGCGCAAGAGACGGATGCATTCGGCGCCCCCAAGTTCAGCAGGTCAACCGGCCGGCCGGTCTTCACCATCCGCGGGCATGACGTCGAAGAGTTCGTCGGCGTCGTTCGCCGCTATGGGGCAGACGCAGCTGGTATCCGCGCGATCGTAGATGCCGCTAACCGCCCGCCGGAGATAGCCCGGGCTCAGATCGCTCATGCTTGCGGAACTTGCCAGTTGAGGCTGGCCTAGCCTACCTTGATGGCGCCGGAACGAACGGCCTCTGTGGCGTCCAGGGTCGCTCCTAAGGAGTTTTCCCACCCCGGGATTTCTTTCACATCGTTTGCGGTGAGCTCTAGCTCATACTCGGGGTCGAGTAGCGTTTTCCTTCCCATGATTGGAATGATCAGCTTCTTTTCAACTCCACGGTAACTGCCGGGCGGAACCGACACACCATTTACAACGGTATGGCTGCTGACGATCAACCTGATGGATCGTTTCTGTGCTGACATTTCGTCCCTCGTTTTCTGAGCCGAGCGCTTTAGTGCATGACTGACCGGAGCCTGACAAGTCGATGGCAAAAGGAAACCTGAAAGAAGAGGTGAAAACCTTCATCGTCCAAAGCCTCGCATGCTTCGACACACCTTCGATAGTCGTCGAGGCGGTCAGGAAGGAATTCGGCGCGACGATCACGCGCCAATCGGCGGAAGGCTATGACCCGACCAAGAAGGCCGGCAGCAACCTCGCAGAGAAGTGGCGCCTGCTCTTCGAGGAGACCCGCAAGACCTTCTTAGAGGATACGGCGACCATCGCCATCAGCCACCGGGCGGTCCGGCTGCGCGCTCTCCAGCGCATGGCGGAGAAGGCAGAGACACAGGGCAACATGGTGCTGGCGGCATCGTTGATGAAGCAGGCAGCCGAGGAAGTGGGCAACGCCTACACCAATCGGCGCGAGCTAACGGGAAAGGATGGGAAGGACCTGCCGGTACCCGTATCGCCGGTCACAATCTTCCAGTTACCCGACAATGGCAGGAGCTGAGCAAGGGCAGGGCGCCCAGACGATCATCCGGCCGCAGCCGGGCCCGCAGACAGCATTCCTCGCCTCGCCGGCGGACATCGCGATCTACGGAGGCTCGGCAGGCGGCGGCAAGACATGGGCGCTCCTCATGGAGCCACTGCGCCATATCGCGAACCCGCAGTTCGGCGCCGTTTTCTTCCGCCGGTCCACGGTGCAGGTTAGAAACGAGGGCGGTCTCTGGGATGAGAGCGAGAAGCTCTATCCGGCCATCGGTGCATCGCCCAAGGAGCATGTTCTGCAATGGAGCTTTCCTTCGGGGGCTTCAGTGTCGTTTGCTCACCTCGAGCATGACAAGACCGTCCTGAACTGGCAGGGCTCGCAGATCCCGCTGATCTGCTTCGACGAGCTGACGCATTTCAGCGCCAAGCAGTTCTGGTACATGGTTTCGCGCAACCGCTCCATGAGCGGCGTGCGGCCTTACATCCGAGCAACCTGCAACCCTGATGCGGATAGCTGGGTAGCAGAGTTCATCAGCTGGTGGATCGACCAGGATACCGGACTGCCGGTCCCAGAGCGGGCGGGCGTCCTTCGCTGGTTCGTCCGCATTGGCGATGCGATCATCTGGGCCGACAGCCCGCACGAACTGGCGCACTACACCGCGCCGAACGAAGACGGCATTGAAGCGCCGATCCCGCCGAAATCGGTGACGTTCGTCCCGGCAAAGCTCAGCGACAACCGCGCGCTGATGGCAGCGGACCCGAGCTATCTGGCGAGCCTCATGGCCCTGCCAACGGTAGAGCGGGAGCGGCTCCTCGGCGGCAACTGGAAGATCCGGCCGGCTGCCGGTCTCTACTTCCAGCGCGCCTGGTGCCAGCTGGTTGACGCCGCGCCGCATGACATTCGTTGGATGCGCGGCTGGGACTTGGCAGGCACGCCGAAGACAGAAAGCAATGATCCGGACTGGACTGCTGGAACGCTGATGGGGAAGACTCCGGACGGTCGATACTTCATTGCGGACCACCGGCGCGATCGTTTGTCACCTGCTGGCGTTGAGCGGATGATCAAGAACACGGCGGACGGCGACGGAAGAGCGGTTGCCATCTCATTGCCACAGGATCCGGGGCAGGCAGGCAAGAGCCAGGTGGCCACCCTGACGAAGATGCTGGCCGGTTTCAGCGTTCGCTCATCACCGGAGAGCGGGGACAAGATCACAAGGTTCAGTGGCTTCTCGGCTCAGGCCGAGGCGGGCAATGTCTTCGTGATCCGCGGCCGTTGGAACGAGGACTGGTTCACCGCCTTGGAGAGCTTCCCCGAGGCGACGCATGACGACGATGCGGACAGCACGAGCAGAGCATTCAACGCGCTGATCTCATCGCCCCCCGTGACGACGACCACGACGGTGCAGGGGCTATATTGAGGCTGGGGGCTCTTCACTGTCCGGACAGATGCCGAGCGAGCGTCCAGCCTTCGTACCCCGATACCCGGATCTTCTGCTATCCATGTGTCGAGTAGGGCAGGAACTGGATTTCGCACTGGTTCGGCAGGAGCTCTTTGATGACGCGCGAGTGATCGGATGGATAGGCGCGGACGGGTAACCTCTTCTGTCAGAGATGCCATCGACGCAGTACATCGCTGGCGACACCATAGAGATAAACCGGCGGTTTACCCATCCGCCATTGTGTCCGTCTTCAATCGGGCACCATTGCCCCTTGCAGTTGGCAACCACCATGACGCCGCACCGGCCATAGCGAAGCTTCGACACGACCCTGCTGCTGGCGGAACCCGCAGATCGCATGTTCAGCGCGTCGTCGGGCCTTACGTTAACGACGCAATGCTCTTTCGCCGACGGCAATCTGAGCATTGGCCGGGAAGGCGATGAAGGCCATCGCCGTCATGATGCTGGCCAATATGAGTGGTGCGGGCATTGGATCTCCTCCTTGGTCCAGACAATGCGTCGAGCCGGCTGAACTATGTCTGAATAGGACGACAATATGAGTGATGCCGTCGAGACCAAGCATCCAGCCTATCGCGAGCGCGTCGATGAATGGTCCCTGATGAGGGACACCGCCGGCGGCGAGAAGGAGGTGAAAGGAGCAGGAGTTGCGTATCTACCTCAACCTTCCGGCTTCAAGGCCCAGGCTGACGGCGGCACCGCACTCTATGACGCTTACCAGAAGCGGGCCCAGTTTCCGGAGATCGTCCTGCCGACGATCCACGGCATGGTTGGCATCATCCACAGGACCGAAGCACAGATCGAGCTTCCCGATGCGATGCAGCCGCTCTGGGAGAAGGCAACGAAGGATGGGCTCCCTCTTGAGGCTCTGCATCGCCGGATCACTGCAGAGCTCCTGACCACCGGCCGCTATGCTCTGCTCGCTGATGCTGCCACAGAAGGTTCGGACCTGCCTTGGCTTGCCGGCTACACCGCTGAGGCTCTGATCAACTGGGCCGATGATCGATCTATGTTTGTCCTCGACGAGAGCGGCTTGAAACGAGAAGGCTTTCGCTGGGAACCAGAGCGGCGCTTCCGCGTGCTGGAGATGAAGGACGGCACCTATACCGTCCAGACCTATACCGGCTCGGATCGGGCGCCAGGTGATGAGGTAACTCCATCGGGCAGAGGCAATGCCAAGCTGAATGAGATACCTTTCGTCGTGATTGGCGCGCGCGATCTGTCGTTGGCTCCGGAGCTTCCGCCGCTTCTCGGTGTGGCTCGATCGGCCATTGCTCTCTATCAGCTGTCCGCGGACTATCGCTGGCAGTTGTTCATGACAGGGCAGGAGACGCTGGTTGTCATCAATGGCGATCCTCCGTCGGCTGTCGGCGCTGGCGCCGTCATCGCGATCAAGCAGGGCGACAATGCTGGCGCTCCTGATGTGAAATACGTCGGACCGGCCGGGACAGGCATTGCTGCTCACCGGACTGCGATCCTGGACGAGAGGCAAAACGCGGCACAGTCCGGGGCTCGGTTGTTCAACAGCTCGGAGAGCAAGTCGGCGGAGAGCGGTGACGCCCTGCGGATACGGTTCGCCGCCGAGACGGCTACGCTGACGTCGATTGCTCTTGCGAGCGCGCAGGGCTTGGAGAAGGCGCTCCGGCACATCGCCATCATGATCGGGCAAGGTCCCGAGGCGGTGACAGTGAAGCCGAACCTGTCGTTCGTGGATGCGACGCTGACACCTGAGCAGGCGGCTTCGCTCGTGTCGCTTTGGCAGAATGGCGCGATCGCGTACGAGACGCTCTACGAGAACCTTCAGCGCGGGGAGATCGCAAGCGCTGAGCGGGATCACGAGGCAGAGCTTAGGTTGATCGATGAGGAGCGGTTCGGAAGCGAACAGGAACTCGACGCTGCCACGACCTAATCTCAGCGAAGATGCGCCATTCCATCGCTGCAGGCTGTTAGAACCACCTCAACCAAATCGAGTTGATTGATATACGTAAAGTTAGTGGCTCCCTCTGCATACCTGAACTTCAACTTCCGGTGCTCAGGGCCAATGATCTTCACGAGGTCGGCCATAGCCAATTCCTGAAAGGCGAAACCTTTGGCTAGCGCCGCTTTCATCAAAGCATCAAGATCATGCCCGTACTTCAAGACGTCTCCTCCGGTTGCGTCACGGAGGAATGCCTTCAGGTATAGTTCTACAGCAAAACCAAGATTGAAATAGTAGCCTAGATAAACCGCCGGCTGATCGTCACCTCGCGGCTTCAGATGCGGTGCTGCCAGGCGTGTCATCTCGTGCATAGCGACCGCCGCTCGATAAAGCTCTTTGGCAGTGGAAATCATTGGTGGTTTGGCCAATTCGTCCTCCGTAGGTAAGGCCCTTCGAAATAGTTTGAAGTCAGCTGCTTAGCAACACAAACTCATCTCAGTCACGTTAAGTCAATCGTAGTCGTTCCGCCGCCTCCGGGTGGCTTTTTCGCGTCCGGTAGTATCCGGACTGTACTAAGGAGAAGGCCAGTGGCCATTAAAGCAATCATCGACAGCCTCGATAGTGTCGAGGAGCAGTACCGCTCCCTCTACGAGGAGAAGGACGGCAAGTTCGTCCTCGCAATCGAGGGCATAGAGTCCCATCCTGGCGCCGCAGCGCTCAAGGCCGCTCTCGATCGCGTCCGCGGCGAGAAGCGCACCCTCAGCGACAAACTGACGGCAGCCGAAAGCAGGCTGGAAGGCTTGCCCGAAGATTTCGACCGCGAGGCATACGAGACCCTCCGCCAGCAGGCTGAAGGCAAAGAACCTCCGAAGATCGAAGAACGCCTCGCAGCGCAGAAGACGCAGCTCGAGGCGAAGTTCGCCAAGGACCGCGAGAAGCTCGAAGCCCGGGCAAACAAGCTCGACGGCACCCTCCGCCGTGTGATGGTCGACGACGGCCTGACCAAAGCGCTGCTCGACGCTGGCATCGACAAAAACTACCTGCCGGCCGCGAAGGCGCTCCTGAAGGAGAAGGGTCAGATCAAGCTCGTCGAGGACGACGATGCAATTCAGGTCTTCGCCGATGATGGCGTGAACGATCGGACGCCGCTGAGCGACTACGTCCGCAGCTGGGCGGGTCAGGACGAAGGAAAGGTATTCGTCGCAAAGCCAACTGGCGGCGATGCCAAGGGCGGCGACGGCCGTCAATTCAGTGACAATCCTTGGGACAGCAGCAACGGCAAGAAGCCGAACCTGACAAAGCAACAGCAACTCGTTCAGGAGAATCCGTCGAAGGCTCGCCAGATGGCGCAGGCCGCCGGCGTCACTCCGAACTGGTAACACCGGCGCCAGTGGCGCCACCGCAGACGAGGTCATGCCCAGTGGGGTGACCGAGACCATCCACCCCACATCCTCCAAACGATAGGAGCCTTGCAATGGCAACGACCCGCCTGAGCGACGTCATCTACGGCCCGCTCTTTCTCCCCACGACGATCCAGCGCATCGCGCAGCTTTCGCGCATCCGCAACTCTCCGATCGTTTCCACCGACGGCGAGCTTCAGCGCTTTGCCAACGGCCCCGGTGATCTCGTCCAGATGCCGTTCTGGAACGACCTGACCGGCAATTCCAACGTCTCGACGGACGATCCGGCCCAGACCGCGACGCCCAATAAGCTGACCCAGGGTCAGGACATGGCTCGCAAGATCCGCCGCAACAATGGCTGGCAGTCCGCCAACCTTGTTGCGTCCATGCTTGCCGAAGATCCACTCGACGCCGTTGCCCAGCTCATTGCAGAGTACTGGGTCCGCGAAGAGCAGCGGATCATGGGCCAGCAAATGAAGGGCGTCTTCGCCGCCGCCAGCATGGCGGGCAACGTTCTCGATGTCGCTTCGGAAGACGGTGCCGTTTCGCCCGTCAATCTCGACGCCGAGATCGCAGCAAATGCTTACGCGCTGCTCGGCGAATACGGCACGAGCCTGTCGGCGGTCCTCATGCACTCGCGTGTGTTCTATAACCTCCGCGCGGCGCGTGCGATCGAGAAGTTCAAGGATCCGGCAACCGGCCTCGACTTCGACATGTGGGACGACAAGGTCGTGTATGTCTCCGACCAGTGCCCGCGTGAAGCAGGTGCGACCTCGGGCTTCAAGTACACGTCGTATCTCTTCGGCAATGGTGCGATCGGCTATGCTGAGGCCACGGGCGAGGGCGGACCGAAGAAGCCGGTCGAGATCGACAGCGTTGCGGCCGCCGGCAACGGTGAAGGCGTGGAAACTGTCTGGTACCGCCGCCACTGGGTCATGCACCCACGCGGCGTTGCCTTCTCGGGCACGCCCGCATCTGCCTCCGGCGTGACTGACGCCGAACTCGCCACCGGCACTAACTGGACTCGGGTCTACGATCCGAAGCTCGTCCGCATGGTTGCCGTCGTCACCAACGGCTGAGGTTAGGGGCTTCTGCCCTACCCATATTATCCTCAATCTGGAGAAATATCATGACCGATCATGAGAACGATCCGCTTCTTGCGGAGGCGATCGCACGTCGTGACGAGAGCCGCGCGCAGATCCTGCGTTCCCGCGCCAACCGGCTCGGCGGCTCCGCCGTCGACCGGCTCGCCAATGCATTCGACAAAATGGCCGAACAGGCTGAGAAGGCTGCACGTCAGTCTTCCTCAGCTCTGTCAGACCTCGAGCCGATCAAGCCCGATCCGGAAGGCACCAGCCGCTCCCTCGCGGACAGTGAAGGGAACTTCCCCGCCAATGCTGAAGTCGCTGCGGCTGGCGGTGTAGGTATTAAAGCCAGCAACACCGATGTTTCCACCGGGAAGCCCGCCCAGACCATCGAACAGGCGGGCGTGGCAGTGACGTCCGGCGCTCAGAAGATCGTGGGAGATCAACCGGTTGGCGGCGCTGGTTCGACCGAAGAGCGATCCAAAGTTGAGATTCCGGCTAACTGGCGCGATCTCACCTGGCAGGAACGCCGCTCACTCGCTTCCAAGCTCAGTGACGATCCAATCAGCAATGGTGAAGAAGCCAATGCTGCAATCGACGCCGAGTTGAAGCGCCGCGGCTAAGGGGTGCTGAGAGTGGGAGGATGACCTCCCACTCTCAATCCAGCGGGAAGCGAACGGCCGACGGCGGTACAGCCTTTTGAGGTGCGAGCTCGCCAAGACCTGGTTTATCAACAACAACGTCGTCCGGAGCTGACATGGCTGTGATCTACGGCACCCTCCCTGGCGCGCTCGCCTATCACCAAGCCCGAGGCAATGCTGCTTGGGCGTCAACCGGCGACGACGAGGCAAAACAAGCGGCACTGCTCCGCGGCTCCGTATGGGTCGACAACACCTACCGGTCCCGCTTTTCAGGCAGGAAGACCGGTGGCCGTTCCCAAGAGCGCGAATGGCCCCGGACCGATGCGACCGACGCTGCCGGCGATGACATCGATGCCGACGAGGTGCCATCTGAGATCGAGGAAGCCACCTACGAGGCGGCGCTGCGCGAACTGACGAAGCCAGGCTCGCTCGCTCCGGATTTCAATGGTTCGAAGCTGGTGAAATCCGAGCGGAAGAAGATCGGCCAGATCGAGAAAGAAACTGAATACGTGGAGGCGAGCGCGCGCGCGTCGATACCAGTGTTCGCTCTCATCGACGGCATCCTGGCAAGCCTTTTGGCTCCGGCCAAAGGCAACACATCCACCTCGCTACTCTGCAGGGTCTGATGGCTACGTTCGATTACACTGAGATGCAGGCGACCGCGCACGAGCTCATCGAAGAGTTCGGTCAGGCCGGTACAGTGAAGCGCGTGACGCCTCCGGATCCTGTTTACGGCGGCGTGCCTGTCGTCACGTCTTATCCCGCCACGCTCGTCCCGATGACCTACGAGGCCCGCTATATCGACGGAACCGTCATTCTCAGCGGAGATATGCAGATTTACATCTCCGCGGTTGGTCTGCCGATCGAGCCCACCGTTGGCGACGTCGTGACCGCCAATGGCGCCGATTACGCCATCATCAACGGCGACCCGAACAAATACGACGGCATCACGTCCGTCGTCTTCATCGTCCAAGGAAGGATTGTGGCTTAGTTCTCCTGAACAGAGATCCCGTCCTCGCCTATCTCGATTTCGACGCCTTGCGTCGTCTCCTGCTCGTAGACGTAGATGGCCAGTCCGACGGTAATGACGGCAAGCACGGCGATGATGAGATAGAGGCCATTTCGGTTCATGTAGCGGGATCCTCACATGAATTTCGATCAGTTGCTCAGTGCATACGAGCCAAAGCTTGCGGCGGCCTTGCGCGAGACAATCGACCATCATGCCAAGGACGTTATAGCGGCAGGCGGCGTCGAACATCACCCGTTGCCGCCGACCCGGACATGACGGCATGGCCAGTCGTCTTCATCGTCAAGGGAAGGATTACGTCTTAGCCAGATCGATGGCCGCCTGCTTGAACGCACGCTTCTCATCGTCGGACTTGAAAGAGCAATGGACGTCCGCGGCTCCGGTCTCAGCTGTACTCGGTGGCTGCACCTCAAAGAGACCGTTGTACCTTCGAACCGCTTCAAAGAGATCCGGGAGAAGGGCGTACGGGACGTCCGTAATAATGATCAGCTTCACCCCTCTCTCCAATCCCTCATTTTGTTTCCCGTGGAAGGATAGAACATGAAGATCCGCTTCGTGAAGAATTACAAGGGCCGCGGCGTCGGCGATACGGCTGACATGCCGGAGACCGAGGCGCGGGCTCTGATCGGCATCGGCCTGGCCGAGGAAATGCCGGCAGAGAAGCCCGCCTTAAAGGGCGAGAAGGCTGCCGCAGCTAAGTAATGGCATCCCTTCGCCAGCAGCTCGACGCCCTCATCGAGGAGCTTTCCCCCGCAATGGAGAAGGCCTTCCGAGAGGCGATCGAGGACATCAAATCCGAGATCGTCTTGAATGAGGTCGTCGAGCGGCTTGAACGCCGAGACGTGGAAGGCGCCATTGCGGCGCTTCACATCGACCCGGCAGCCTTCCGGCCGCTCTCCGAGGCGATCCGGACCGCCTTCAATTCCGGCGGCCTCCTGGTCGCCAAGAACATGCCGCGACTTTCGGACCCGGCCGGCGGGCGTGTCGTCTTCAGGTGGGACGTCCAGAACCAGCGCGCCGAGCAGATCATCCGCGAAGCCTCGTCGACTATGATCACGCACGTCACCGAAGACACGAAGCAGATGGCCCGTGAGCGGATCGAAGCAGGCTATGCCAAGGGGCAGGGGCCGAGCACGATTGCGCTCGACATCGCCGGCCGGGTGAACCGGGTCACCGGGCGCCGTGAGGGCGGTTTGCTCGGCATGACGTCCCAGCTTGCCCGCACGGTCGAGAACGCGCGCACGGCGCTGCTCTCGGGCGACGTCGAGGGCATGAAGCACTACCTGACGCTCACGCGCCGGGATAAACGCTTTGATCGGCAGGTTGCCAAGGCCATACGCGAGGGCAAGCCTCTTCCGGCCGACGCCGTGCAGAAGATCACCGGCCGTCTGGCGGACCGCTATGTTCAGCTCCGCGCCCAGACGATCGCGCGCACGGAAACGCAATCATCGGTGCATGCGGCCAAGCACGAAGCCTATCAGCAGGGGCTTGATCGTGCCGGCCGGGATGCCAGCCTCGTCACCCGTCGGTGGCGTTCAGTAGGCGACGGCCGTGTGAGGCACACGCACCAGGTCCTGAATGCACAGGAAGTGACGGGCATGGACTTGCCGTTCCAGTCGCCATCAGGCGCTATGATGCGCTACCCGGGCGATACCAGCCTTGGCGCCGGAGCTGCCGAGGTCATAGGTTGCCGCTGTCATGTGGAATATAACTTCGACTTCGCCGAGGAATACGCCAGATCGCGAGGCCGATAATGGCTGAGAACAATCTGAGCTTCGCCGCACAGGTATCGGAGTGGGTGCAGGCGGAGAAGGAGCGCGAAGCGGTCGTCTTGCGCACTGCGGCGCAGATGGTGGCGAACAACGTTCGGACATCGGTGGCGGAGGGTGGACGCATCCCGGTCGACACCGGCAACCTGAAGAACTCTCTGATGGCATCGACTTCGACAATGCCGCGCGTTGATGAGGGTGAGAGGGAATATCCGGATCAGAGTGGAGAGATCGAACTCATCATCTCCAACCTCGACGTCGGCGAGACGCTCTACCTCGGATTTCAGGCGGCCTATGGTCCGCGCATGAATTACGGCTTCGTCGGGCAGGACAGTCTGGGCCGCGTCTACAATCAGCAGGGGTTCGGCTTTGTCGATGCCGAGGCTCAGACCTGGCCGCAGACGGTCAAGGAAGCTGAGGCGAAGGTTCGCGGTCGCTTTGAAGCGGGTCCGTCCCCTCGGACATGATGATCAAAGCCCTCTGAAGGACATCGAGATCGCGGATCGCGGCGGAAAGAACCTGCCGGCCATTCTCGGTCCGCACTGTCTTGTTTAGCAGCAGCGATTGCGCCTTGTGCAGGAGGTCGTGCACCTCGGTATCTGAGAGCGCTTTGTTTTCGGCCATAGGCCAAGGGGTAGCACGATGGCCGAAACCGTAGAAGAGAAAATCTTCCGCGCGCTGATTGAGCGCGTCCGGATCATGCCTCTGCCTGCTGGTTGGACGCTCGCAACGCATGTAGCCTTCCCGGGCGTCGCATTCACGCCGACGGCTTCCAAGCCGTTCCTCAGCATCGAGGTGCATTTCAACCGCTCGATCGAGACCGACATCTCAATGGAGATGGACCCGATCCGACAGGGCTTCATGCGTGCGAATGTGATGTGGCCGAAGGGGCAGGGCATGTTTCAGGCGATCGACTTCG
>Ga0209281_1001238_pt1 | contig 16804 bp, 15 predicted proteins | sample MedtruBG_FD_187514 | JGI IMG/M metagenome (GOLD analysis project Ga0209281, IMG submission 187514) | Root nodule microbial communities of legume samples collected from California, USA - Medicago truncatula BG (SPAdes) (version 2) | ecosystem: Host-associated > Plants > Roots > Nodule | place... | reverse complement strand
ACGGCACCCTGCAGATGCAGATCTCTCAGCTCGACTACAACAACTACGTTGGCGTAATCGGCATTGGTCGTATCAAGCGCGGTAAAGTTAAGCCTAACCAGCAGGTCACTATCATCGATAGCGAAGGTAAAACCCGTAACGGTAAAGTCGGTAAAGTACTGACTCACCTGGGCCTTGAGCGTATCGAGAGCGACATTGCTGAAGCTGGCGACATCATCGCTATCACCGGTCTGGGTGAGCTGAACATCTCTGACACCATCTGCGACACGCAGGCGGTTGAAGCGCTGCCAGCCCTGTCTGTTGATGAGCCAACCGTATCCATGTTCTTCAACGTCAACACCTCTCCGTTCTGTGGTAAAGAAGGTAAGTTCGTTACCTCTCGTCAGATCCTTGACCGCCTGAACAAAGAGCTGGTGCACAACGTTGCACTGCGCGTTGAAGAGACGCCAGACGCCGATGCATTCCGCGTTTCCGGTCGTGGTGAGCTGCACCTGTCAGTTCTGATCGAAAACATGCGTCGTGAAGGTTTCGAGATGGCGGTTTCCCGTCCGAAAGTTATCTTCCGCGAAATCGATGGCCGTAAACAAGAGCCATTCGAAAACGTAACGCTGGACGTTGAAGAGCAGCACCAGGGTTCTGTAATGCAGGCTCTGGGTGAGCGTAAAGGCGATCTGAAAAACATGAATCCAGATGGCAAAGGCCGCGTACGTCTCGACTACGTGATCCCAAGCCGTGGCCTGATCGGCTTCCGTTCTGAGTTCATGACCATGACCTCTGGTACCGGTCTGCTGTACTCCACCTTCAGCCACTACGACGACGTTCGTCCGGGTGATGTTGGTCAGCGTAACAACGGCGTTCTGATCTCCAACGGTCAGGGTAAAGCGGTTGCGTTCGCACTGTTCAGCCTGCAGGACCGCGGTAAGCTGTTCCTGGGCCACGGTGCAGAAGTTTACGAAGGCCAGATCATCGGTATTCACAGCCGTTCTAACGACCTGACCGTAAACTGCCTGACCGGTAAGAAACTGACCAACATGCGTGCGTCCGGTACTGACGAAGCAACGGTTCTGGTTCCACCGATCAAGATGACTCTGGAGCAGGCTCTGGAATTCATCGATGATGACGAACTGGTTGAAGTGACTCCACAGTCAATTCGTATCCGTAAACGTCACCTGACCGAGAACGACCGTAAACGCGCTATGCGTGGTCCGAAAGAAGACTAATACGGATTAGCGTTTACGCTGTCCTGTATGTAAAAGCCGCTGAGAGATCAGCGGCTTTTTTATTAGAACGAATACCGTAACCCCAACCGAATCCGGTACTGCTCACGGTTGTAATCATTCCATCTGTCCAGCCACTGCAGCTCAAGATACGGCAGCCAGTTTCTGTCGATCTTATAGCTGAACTTATTGGTAATCTCCCAGTGATGATCTTTGCCATTCTTGCTGTGGTAATCGTTCACCCGCTGGAAAAAGTGCGGCTCAAAGGTGTAGAAAAACGCATCCGTCACTTTGAAATTCCAGTAGCTGGCAAACTCGTGGGTATCGTTCTTATCCATCTGCCCGCTGTAGTCCGGCGTATCATAATTGTTATGGTTATAGCGATAGCGGAACGTCAGGTTGAACCCGTCCGTAAATTTATAGTTGGTATCTAAATAAACCGCGCCGCCTGACCCCGCGCTGCTGTCGTTAATCAACCCGCCGGGCTGGAAGGTGAGTTTGTCGGTCGGTTTAAAAAGCGGATACCACCCCTCTATTTCGTTATAGCTGTGCTTGAGCTCATCCCATTTCCCCACGTTATAGGCGTTGGTGAACATCAGTCCCGCGCCCATGTCGAAGTTATATCCCGCGCGCAGGATTACCTCGTGCAGCTCAGATGCCGTGTTGTATGCTTCACGCGTTTCGACATACGCTCCGGCAAATACCGGGCAAGACACAGACGACACGATCAGTACAGTGATGATTCTTTTCATAATTTGTCCATGTATCAGGTGCAGAAAGGCCTCCCTCCTGATTAACAGGAAGGAAATACTGGCCGGATTTATTGTTATAAAGTGACTGCTGGCGCTTTATTGTTGGTGGTTATCTCAGAGGTATGCGTGGGTTGTTTTTTCCGTTTTCCAATCTCCTCAATGATGTAAGCGAAGCGTGCTTCGTTGAGTTTATAAAAAAGTCCCATAGTGATGGCGGCGATAATCGCCAGGCCGCAAGGCCAGAGAAAGATAAGCTGACGCAACCCCAGCAGCGTGCCCGCGCTCTGCACGGCATGCGGGATGTAGCCAATCTGAGTCAACATAATGCCGGGCAGGAAGCCGGCGAGGGCGGCAGAGATTTTGCGCGAGAAGGTGTAGCCGGTATAAACCGATCCTTCGGCGCGAATGCCGGTTTTCCACTCGCCGTAATCAACCGTATCCGGCACCAGCGCCCAGTTGAGGCTGTTGACAAACGCCGTACCGAAGAAGGCCATGCAGGAAAACAGTACGAACAGCAGTGAGCTGGTCCCCCAGAAGAAATTCAGCACGTCGCCCACCGCCCACAGCGTCAGCCCGCCCAGATAGACGGGCTTCTTGCCAAAACGCTTCACCGCGCCGGGCACCAGAAACACGCCAATCAGAATGCAGCCCATGCTGAAAAAGCCCATCCACGACAGCAGGTGCAGATCGTTCAGCACGTACTGGGTGTAATAGACCTGGATCGCCAGCTTGATGTTAAACGCGGCGAGGGTACACAGGTTGGCGATACACAGCACCAGCAGCGGCGGGTTACGAAAGATGGCGCAGAAAGACTTCAGGATGCCGGGCTTATGATGATCGGGCGTTATCTCGACATAGCGCTCTTTCACCCCGCTATAGCACCACCACATGCAGAACAGGCCACCGGTGACGAAGGCCAGCGCGGCCACCAGGTAGCCGAGCGAAGGCTGGCTGAAGAACAGCGCCTGAATGGGCATAAAGCCGACGGTGCAGAGCAAGAGTCCCACCGTTGCGCCGCCCTGACGCCACGCTGCAAGCTGCGCGCGCTCGTTCGGGTTTTTGGTCATTGCCGGAACCATCGCGCCGTAGGAGCAGTTCATCAGGCTATAGCACAGGCCAAACATCATGAAGAGCACGGTGGCCAGGGCCGTTTTCACCGTCAGGCTAAAGTCGTTGGCCATAAATTGCGCCGTGGCGACCAGCGCCACCGGGACGGAGGCGTAAAGAATGAATGGTCTGAACTTCCCCCTCGGGCCGATGTTGCGCCGGGAGTCCAGCAGCACGCCGGTCAGCATGTCTGTAAACGCCGTAAAGAACTTGGCGACGAGAAAAATAATGCCGCCGTAGAACGCGGGCATGCCCAGTTCGTCCGTGTAAAACTTCAGCAGATACAGCGTGCCGATACAAAGCATCAGGTTAGAGCCAAAGTCGCCCATCCCGTAGGCGCACTTCTCGCGCAGGCTCAACTTGAGGGTTAACGGATCAGGTGTGTGTGTCATGGTCGATCCCCTAAGCGCCCCGCAGGGCGCGCTCTTACGTCATTCAGGCCGTGCGTTTGCGCAGCTCAATTTCTTCCACAATGCGCACATACATCTTCTCGTTGAGGTTGTAGAAGCAGCCCATCGCCACGATGGTGATGACCGCCAGCAGGCTCGGGTAGATAAATATCAGCTGCCGCAGCCCTTCAACCGTTCCGGCGGATTGCACCACGTTGGGTACATAGCCGATCTGCGTGAGCATGATCCCAGGGAAGAAGCCCGCCAGCGCCTGCGATACCTTACGGAAGAAGGTAAAGCCGGTATAGACCGTCCCTTCTGAGCGCACGCCGGTGCGCCACTCACCGTATTCCACGGTATCGGACACCAGCGCCCAGTTCAGGCTGTTCACGAAGGCCGAACCAAAGAAAGCGAGGCAGGAGAAAGCGACAAAGCTTACCGAGCCGCCGCCGAAGAAGTAGTTGAGCAGATCGCCCGCCACCCAAATCATCAGCCCGCTGATGTAGACCTTTTTCTTGCCGAAGCGCCGCACCGCGCCGGGCATCATAAATACGCCGATGAAAATGCAGCCCATGCTGAAAAAGCCCATGTACGACAGCAGGATCGGGTCGTTCAGCACGTACTGCGTGTAGTAGACCTGGATGGCGAGCTTGACGTTAAAAGCGCCCAGCGTGCACAGGTTGGCGATGCACAGGATAAACAGCGGCCGGTTCCCGGCGATGGCGCGAAACGACTGCAGCAGGCCCGGCTTTTGCGCCGCGTTTGCAGGCTGTGTCTCGACGTAACGCTCGGTCACGCCCTTATAGCACCACCACATGAAGAACAGCCCGAACAGCGAGAAGAGGGTCGCAGCGAAGATATACCCAAGCTGGTCGTTACCTTCAATCAGGTTCATCACTGGCACAAAGCCCACGGTACAGAGCAGCAGGCCCAGCGTGGCGCCGCCCTGACGCCAGGCGGCCAGCGACGCGCGTTCGTCCGGGTTTTTAGTAATGGCGGGCACCATCGCGCCGTAGGAACAGTTCATCATGCTGAAAAACAGGCCGTAAAGCATGAACAGCACCGTCGCCATCACCGTTTTACCTGTCATCTCAAACGGCGTGCCGACGAAGTTGGCAATCGCCAGCAGCATCACCGGGAAGGCGGCATAGAGCACGAACGGGCGGAATTTCCCTTTCGGGCCGATCTTGCGCCGGGAGTCGAGCATGATCCCGGTGCCCATATCGGTGAAGGCGGTAAAGAACTTCGCAATCAGGAAGATGATCCCCCCATAGGTGCCGGGCAGCCCCAGCACGTCGGTGTAAAACTTCAGCAAATAGAGCGTGCCGATATCCAGCAGGATATTAGAGCCGAGGTCGCCCATCCCGTAGGCGAGTTTTTCTTTAAACGGCAGGCGTAGGGTTGCCGGATCGGAAGTATGTTGACTCATTATTATTCTCCCTCTGCCCGCAGGCTTCCCTGCGGGCGAGCCTTATCAGATATGACGTAAGGTGCTAAACAGATCTGCCCATTCGCTGTGCTGGCGATAGAACACCGGCGGCTTGCCGAGCGGGGCATCAACGGTCACGTCACCGCCCCGGCAGGTTTCCCCGGTCCACGCGTTCACCCAGTTGTCCTGCGGCAGATAGAGCGTCCAGTCGCGGCGCCCCTCTTCATGGACCGGCGCCACCAGCAGGTCGCGGCCAAACAGGTACTGGTATTTCAGCGTGTAGGCGCGCGCATCGTCTTCGTAGTGCAGGAACAGCGGGCGCATCACCGGCAGGCCGCTTTTCGCGTTCTGCGCGACGGCGGCTTTGATGTACGGCTTCAGGGTGGTGAAGACGGTGGTCATGCGCGCGAAGTGCGCGACGGTTTCGTCGTCGCCGTCAAACTGCCAGTTATCGCCTGGGCGGTTACCCTCGTGCGTACGCATCATCGGCGTAAAGGCGCTGAAGTCGCACCAGCGCAGGAGCAGCTCTTTGCTGCGCTTCATCTCGAACAGCGTCGTATAGCCGCCGATGTCGCTATGATGCAGGCCGTGGCCGGTCATCGCCAGCGATAGCGCCGCTGGCACGACGGATGCCAGACCGTCGTCAAGGCTCCAGTCGACGTTCTGATCGCCCGCCCACATCATCACCGAGTGCTTCTGGCTACCGGTGTAGCCCGCGCGCATAAAGAACAGGATCTCTCCGAGCCTGCCGGTCTCCTCCAGCGCCTCGTAGTTACACTTCGCCCACAGGGCAGGCCAGGCGTTATGCATGATTTCCGCGCTAACGCCGTTGTGCAGGAAGGTATCGGTCGGCAGATATTCCCCGAAATCGGCCATCCAGCCGCCGCAGCCCAGCGCGATCAGGTTCTTTTTGATGACCTCTTTGTACCAGCCGTAGGCCTCCGGGTTGGTCAGGTCGATAACGCCCGCGTAGAACTCGCCGAACTCGACGTGGTAGTCCTTGCCGTCGGCGTCTTTGGTCAAATAGCCGCGCGTTGCCGCCTCTTCGCAGAGATCTTTATCGCTGGCGACGTACGGGTTGATATAGGAGAGGAACTGCACGCCTTCTTCTTTCCACTGCGCAATGCGCACGTCAAGCTGCGGATACAGCTCGCTGTTCCACTTCCAGTTCCACATCACGCGTTTGCCGAAGGAGGTCATGCGGATGCCGGACCAGTCTTGGGCCCAGATGCCGTTCACCTTCACGCCACCCTGGCGCATAACGTCGAGCTTTTGCTGGCACACCCCGGTGCCACCCTGAATGCCCAGCGTTACGCCGTCGTAAACCCAGTCCGGCAGTTCAGGCTGACGCCCCAGCAGGCCGGTGAGTTTTTCCAGCAGCTCGACGTAGGTTTCTGCACATTCGAAGCGCAGCGTGGCGTTATCCTCCCAGAACGCCAGCTCGTGGAAGCCCGGCGCGCTGAAGTCGAAGTTCATGTAACAGCTGTTGTCCACGTGGCAGTAGTACTTCTGGGTGCTCACGAAGGTGGGCTGCGGGAAGAAGGTCCAGTAGTAGTCGCCGCCCGCGTTCTCTTTGCAGTCGGCCTGCCAGGTCACGTAGGTCTGCTTATTGCGGCCCACGCCCTGCTCGCTGGTCCACAGCGGGAACGGCTTGCCGCGTAGATCGAAGTACGAGAACTGCTCGCCGCAACCGTATATATGATCTTCAGGCTTAGCCGCCAGCCGCAGCCAGATGCGGTTATGCCCGGGAGCATCATTTTTAAGCTTCAGCTCCAGACGGCCTTCCGCATCCACGCCCACCAGCAGCGTCGCGCTCACCGCATCGCCGCGGGTAAAGCGGATCGCCCAGCCCGCGCGTTGCTGCGTGACGGTCGCGTCCGTGAGGGCAATCTTTTCGTTGAGCTTGTCTTTGATGCTGAAGTTGCCGCGAAACATCTCGATATCGGCCTCGCCGGCGCCGATCCACAGGCAAGGCTCAGCCGGGGTGTGGGATAAAATCAGACGATCCTGCCAGCGCAGGTTGAAACCACTTTCGTTATTTTTCAGGTCAATATTGTGTAGGGTACGCATAAAAACTCCGTCTTTATTATTTGGCCAGGCTATCCAGTAATCCGGCGGCTACGGCAGGCGCTAAGCCAGGCGCCAGCGGCAGGCGGGGGATTACCAGGCAGTGCAGAAGATGGTAAATATCCTGCTTGCCGTCCCAGACTTTGGTGGTCACTTCGTTGTTGGTGTCCAGCTCCTGCCACCATGAGCCGTTTTCGTAATCCATCAGATACTTAATGCAGTAATCCCACCACTTCTGATACCAGGCTTCGTACTGCGCCTCGCCGGTCACGGTGTAGAGCGCCCAGGCCGTGCCCATCGCCTCGACGATCGGCCAGCGCACGCGTTCGCGCACTATGGGCTTGCCGTCCCAGCCCACGGAGTAGACAAACCCGTCGGCCCCGTCGGGTGCCCAGGCGTCGCGAATGGTGGCGTGGAACAGCCCTTTCGCATCTTCCAGCAGCCACGCCGGCGGGGTTTCAAAGCGGGCTTCCAGCGCGGCGCGCAGGTGCAGCATCAGGCGGCCCCACTCGATCCAGTGCCCCGGCGTGCCGCCGTAGGCGCGGAACCGGTGGGCAGGGTTATCGATGTTGTAATCGCGAATTGGGTTCCAGTTCGCATCGAAATGCTCGTTAACGCGATACTCCCCTTTGCGCGCCACGTCGTGAATAATCACCGAGGCGATGCGCAGGGCGCGGTCGAGCCATTTCCGATCGTGGGTCACGTCATAGACGATCAGGAAGGCTTCCACGGCGTGCATGTTGGCGTTGCCGCCGCGATAGTCTTCCGTTTTGCTGAAGGCTTCATCCCAGGACTCCAGGCACATCTGCTCCTGTTCGCTCCAGAAGTAGCGCTCGATCGCCTCGATGGCATCGTCCAACAGCGTGCGCGCCTGAGGGTGGCCGGTGGTGACGGCGCTCGCCGCGCCCAGCAGCACGAAGAAGTGTTGATAGCCCTGCTTGGAAGCATCAATCACGCCTTCGTCGTTCACGCAGGCGTACCAGCCGCCGTGCTGCTTGTCGCGTAGCGGGCCGTTAAGGGCATTAATACCGTGCTCGACCAGCGCATACGCGCCGGGGCGGCCCATGTTCGCCGCCACCGCGTACACGTGCAGCATGCGGGCGGTGATCCACAGATGGGTGCCCATATCGCTGCGGATTTGGCCGTTATTGCCCAGCCAGCCAAAGCCGGTCGGCACGGCGGCGTTTTTGCCGAAATCGAGAATGCGGTCGGTCTCTTGCTCAAGCCAGCGGTTATGGCTCAGGGTGTTAAACCATTTCATGTTCGGGTCCTTTCTCAGCGGCGAGCCATCATTTCGTCGACGATCTCACCCAGACGCTGCAGTTTTGGTACGGAAATATCGCGGAGCATCAGATCGGTGTCCGGCAGGCCGATCACCGATGACCAGACGGCGCGACCGGCTAAGAAGCCCGATGCCCCCGCCTGCATGGCGACGCTGACGGCGCGCGGGAATAGCTTATCGTCCACGCCGGAGGAGAGGATCACCCACGGCATGGCGATGCTCTCGTTCAGCTTCTGCGAGGCCGCCAGCAGCGCCTGCTGCGTGCCTTTGCCAAACAGCGGCATCTCAACCTTGTAGAGGTCGGCGCCGCTGTCGCCCAGCTCTTTGGCTGCATCAATAATTGCCTGTTCGCGGTCAAACGCGGCGCCGCGGCGCGGCGGACGTACAACCGGCTCGATAATGCTCAGCAGCCCGTTGTCGTGGCACAGCGTGTTGAACGCCTTCACCATCTCAAGACGCTGCTGCGGATCTTCATCGCTGCGCCACAGCACCAGCAGCTTCAGCGCCTTGCCGCCATCGCGTTTGACCGCCTTCGCGTCGATGTTCTTGTCAATCGCCACGCTGTCGACCGGGATCCCGTTACCCGGAATAAACTCGTCGGCCGCTACAATCATCGCGCAGCTTTTGGCAACGGCCTGCTGCTCTACAATCTGGCGATAGCAAAACTGCTGATCCACGAGGATCGCAGAGGCGTACGGCGAGAGAATTTTCGCCGCGTTGACCTTAAAATCCGTCAGGTGCTGGTCGGTTACCGGCACCGGCGCGCCTGCCGCAGCAAACATCAGGCGCATCGCTTCGCGCTGGTCCACGGCCAGCATCGCAAAACCGCCGGAAGGTCGGGTGATATCTTTCAGGGTGTACATCGTCATTCCTCAGTCCTTTCGTATCAGTGTGTTTTTTTCAGCCCGGCAGATGCGCGAACCTGTTCAAGAATGGCCGTCCAGTCTTCGCGCCCGCGCCCGGCGGCGCGTGCCTGGTTGTAAACTTCGCGGGAGGCCGCGCCCAGCGGCATCGGAACGTGGAGCTGGTTGGCCACGTCCAGGGCGATCCCCAGATCTTTATGCGCAAGGTCGATCATGAAGGCGGGGGAAAGATCTCCTTTCAGCACCTTGTTCGGCCAGGATGTCGTGAAGTGGCCTTTACCCGCAGGCGTGCCGCTCATCACCCTGAGCGCCACGTCAAAGGAGAGGCCGAGCGCTTCGCACAGCACGGCCGCCTCTGCCGACAGGGCGTTCAGGGCGATGCTCATGTAGTTATTGATAAGCTTCACGCGAATGCCCATCCCCGGCCCGCCGGCGTTAATCAGCTCGTTGCCCATCGCCATTAACACGGGCGTGGCGCGCTCAACCTGCTGCGCCGTGCCGCCTGCCAGAAGGAGCAGCGTGCCGGCGACGGCATGGTCAGAGGTGCGTCCGACGGGCACGTCCATCAGGCTGAAGCCGCGCTCAGCCATCTCGCGGATCAGCGCGTCGGTTTGCAGCGGATGAATGGTGGACATATCGATCGCCAGCGCGTCGCGGGATAACCCCTCGCATACGCCGTGCTCGCCGAACAGCACGCTGCGCACCAGGTCGCCGTTTGGCAGCATGGTAATGACGAATTCGGCCTCCGTTACGGCCTGCGCTGGCGTTCCCGCCGCCCGCGCGCCGTGTTCAACCAGCGCCTGAACCGCCTGCGGGTTCACATCAAAGACGCTAAGCTGGTGGCCTTGCTTCAACAGATTCTTCGCCATTGGCGCGCCCATCTGCCCTAAACCGATAAATGCGATTGCTGACATGCCTCTCTCCTGTCACATCGTGTCAATTTCTGCGCGTTTGTGTTGTCTGTTTTTGATCGTATTTGTAATTTATAGTCAAAAAATTGACACGGGTCACTTTTTAAACATTTGATGAAATTAAAATGAGAGCATCAGAAAACGCAGAAGGAATCACCATGGCTCGCATCGTTTGTGTCGGCATTACCGTGCTGGATCGCATCTGGTATCTCGATGATTTACCGAAAGAAGGTGGGAAGTATGTCGCAAAAGACTATACGGAAGTGGGCGGCGGTCCGGCGGCAACTGCGGCGGTGGCGGCGGCAAAACTGGGCGCGCAAGTGGATTTTATCGGTCGCGTGGGTGACGACGATACCGGCAGACGGCTGCTCGCGGAGCTGGAATCCCTGGGGGTGAATACCCGCTTTACGCGCGTGTTTAGGGGAGCCCGTTCGTCACAGTCGGCGGTGCTGGTGGATGGCCGCGGGGAGCGTGTTATTGCGAACTACCCCAGCCCCGATCTCCCTGCCGCGGCAGACTGGCTGCGTGAAATCGACTTCTCTCAGTGGGATATTGTCCTGGCAGACGTGCGCTGGCACGACGGGGCAAAAGAGGCATTTATCCTTGCCCGCCAGCAGGGCGTGCCGACCTTGCTTGATGCGGACGTCACCCCTCAGGATATCGCGGAGCTGATTGCCTTAAGCGATCACGCCGCCTTTTCCGCGCCGGGGCTGCAGCGTTTAACGCAGCGGGAGGAAACCGAAGACGCGCTGAGAAAAGCACAAACGCTCACAAATGGACATGTTTACGTCACCCAGGGGCGAGACGGCTGCTTCTGGCTGGAAAATGACACGCTGCGCCATCAGCCCGGTTTTGAGGTAAACGTGGTGGATACTACCGGGGCGGGCGACGTTTTCCACGGCGCGCTGGCGGTCAGCCTGGGGCAGCAATCGTCCGCAGCAGACGCCGTGCGTTTTGCCAGCGCCGTCGCAGCCCTGAAATGCACAAAGCCCGGCGGGCGCGCGGGTATACCCGACTGTGATCAAACCCGCTCTTTTTTGTCACTTTTTGTATAAAATGCGGGGCGTGATGGTATTCAGAGGACAGCCCATGAGCCCTACCGAACTAACCGGCAACCCGCGTCACGATCGGCTGCTGACGCTGATAGCCGATCGCGGCTATATGAACATTGATGAACTGGCGCAGCTGCTGGACGTGTCGACGCAGACGGTGCGCCGGGATATCCGCAAGCTCAGCGAGCAGGGGCTTATCACGCGCCATCACGGCGGCGCGGGCAGGGCATCCAGCGTGGTTAATACCGCGTTCGAACAGCGCGAAGTCTCGCTTACCGATGAGAAGCGAGCCATCGCCGAAGCGATTGCCGACTACATTCCCGACGGGTCCACCATTTTTATCACCATCGGCACGACCGTGGAGCACGTTGCCCGGGCGCTGCTTAACCATAATCATCTGCGCATCATCACCAACAGCCTGCGGGTGGCGCACATTCTCTATAAGAACCCGCGCTTTGAGGTCATGGTGCCCGGCGGCACGCTGCGCCCGCACAACGGAGGCATTATCGGGCCTGCGGCAACGGCGTTCGTGTCGGGATTCCGCGCGGATTACCTGGTCACCAGCGTCGGAGCGATAGAGCACGACGGGGCGATGATGGAATTTGACGTCAATGAGGCCAGCGTGGTGAAAACCATGATCGCTCACGCCCGGCACATTTTACTGGCGGCCGATCGTACGAAATATCAGGCGTCTGCGGCGGTCGAAATCGGCAACGTGGCGCAGGCGACGGCGCTCTTCACAGACCAGCTGCCCGGCCCGGCGCTGCAAAATCACCTTAAATCCAGCAAGGTTGAAATTGTTGAAGTAAATTCAACCGACGAGCAGCAGGCAGGTTAACCCTCCTCCTGGCCCGACATTCACGTTCGGGCCATTCGTTTCTTTAAGCTGAATCTCACGCATAGCCAAACCTTATCTTTCCCGCTACAGTTACTTTTCCACGGCGAAAGGAGATAAACATGCTTTATATCTTTGACTTAGGAAATGTAATCGTCGACATCGATTTCAATCGGGTGCTGGGCGCATGGAGCGATTTTAGCCGTGTACCGCTGGCGACGTTAAAGCAGAATTTTAAGATGGGAGAAACCTTCCATCAGCACGAGCGCGGTGAAATCAGCGATGAAGAATTCGCTGAGCGCTTCTGCCATGAAATGGATCTGCCGTTAAGCTACGAACAGTTTTCCCACGGCTGGCAGGCGGTATTTGTGGCGATCCGCCCGGAAGTCACCGACATCATGCATAAACTGCGCGAGCAGGGGCATCGCGTGGTAGTACTGTCGAACACCAACCGCCTGCATACCACCTTCTGGCCGGATGAATACCCTGAAATTCACGCGGCGGCGGATAAAATCTATCTTTCCCAGGAGATGGGCATGCGCAAACCTGAAGCGCGTATTTATCAGGCGGTTCTGCAGGAAGAAGGATTCTCCGCCGCCGATGCGGTCTTTTTCGACGACAATGCCGATAATATAGAAGGAGCTAACCAGTTGGGTATCACGTCAATTCTGGTGACCGGAAAAGAGACGATACCGAACTATTTTGCGAAGCAGCTATGCTAAAAACCGTTCATCAAAAAGCCACGCACCACACGCGTCCCTTCAGGGCGTGGCTGAAACTGCTCTGGCACCGCATTGATGAGGACAATATGACTACGCTGGCGGGGAATCTCGCCTACGTGTCGCTGCTCTCACTGGTGCCGCTGGTGGCGGTCATCTTTGCGCTTTTTTCCGCGTTTCCGATGTTTGCCGACGTCAGCCTCCAGCTTCGCCATTTTGTTTTTGCGAATTTCATTCCCGCCACCGGGGATGTCATTCAGAACTACATTGAGCAGTTTGTTGCCAACTCCAGCAAGATGACGGCGGTAGGGGCCTGCGGGCTTATCGTCACCGCGCTGCTGCTGATGTACTCCATCGACAGCGCGCTCAACACCATCTGGCGCAGCAAAAAAGTCCGGCCAAAGGTTTACTCCTTTGCCGTGTACTGGATGATTTTGACGCTCGGCCCGCTGCTGGCGGGGGCGAGCCTGGCGATCAGCTCGTATCTCCTTTCGCTGCGCTGGGCGAGCGACTTAAACAGCGTGATTGATAACGTGCTGCGCATCTTCCCGCTGATTTTGTCATGGCTCTCGTTCTGGCTGCTTTACAGCGTGGTGCCGACCATTCGTGTTCCCAATCGTGATGCCGTGGTGGGGGCGCTGGTGGCGGCAGTGCTCTTTGAACTGGGCAAGAAAGGATTCGCGCTTTACATCACCATGTTCCCGTCGTATCAGCTGATTTACGGCGTGCTGGCGGTGATCCCCATTTTGTTCGTCTGGGTCTACTGGACCTGGTGCATCGTCTTGCTTGGTGCCGAAATAACTGTCACTCTCGGGGTCTACCGCGAACTAAAAAAAGCAGCGATTGCTGAAAAACAACAAGAAGCAGACCAACCATGATTGCATTAATTCAGCGCGTAACCCGTGCCAGCGTCACCGTGGAGGACAAGGTGACGGGTGAAATTGGCCCAGGACTTTTGGTGTTGTTAGGTGTCGAAAAGGATGACGACGAACAAAAAGCCAACCGCCTGTGCGAGCGCGTGCTGGGCTACCGCATTTTCAGCGATGCGGACGGCAAGATGAACCTGAACGTCCAGCAGGCGGGCGGCAGCGTGCTGGTGGTTTCCCAGTTTACGCTGGCGGCCGATACCGAGCGCGGCATGCGTCCGGGCTTTTCGAAAGGCGCAGCGCCGGACCGAGCAGAAGCACTTTATGAGTACTTTGTTGAGCGCTGCCGCCAGCAGGACATGAACACGCAAACCGGACGATTCGCTGCAGATATGCAGGTATCGCTGGTGAACGATGGCCCCGTCACATTCTGGCTCCAGGTATGAGCCAGCTGGCGGCGCGGCCGCGGGTAACAAGAGAGAGTACAGCTATGTATCACCTTCGAGTACCGCAAACGGAAGAAGAGTTAGAGGTCTACTACCATTTCCGCTGGGAAATGCTGCGCAAGCCACTACATCAGCCGCAAGGGTCTGAACGCGACGCCTGGGACGCCATGGCGCACCATCAGATGGTGGTGGACGAGGAGGGTAATCTCGTCGCCGTTGGACGCCTGTATATCAACGCCGATAACGAAGCCTCTATTCGTTTTATGGCCGTTCACCCTTCCGTGCAGGACAAAGGTCTCGGCACCCTGATGGCGATGACCCTGGAGTCCGTCGCCCGTCAGGAGGGGGTTAAGCGCGTGACCTGTAGCGCCCGCGAAGACGCCGTCGAGTTCTTTGCCAAGCTTGGGTTCGTGAATCAGGGGGAAATCGCCGCCCCGCAAACCACGCCGATTCGCCACTTTTTGATGATCAAACCTATCGCCACCCTGGACGATATTCTGCATCGCGCCGACTGGTGCGGACAGCTGCAGCAGGCGTGGTATGAGCACATTCCCCTCAGTGAGAAAATGGGCGTGCGCATTCAGCAGTACACCGGGCAGAAATTCATCACTACGATGCCGGAAACCGGTAATCAGAACCCGCACCATACCCTGTTTGCCGGCAGCCTCTTCTCGCTGGCTACCCTGACCGGATGGGGGCTGATCTGGCTCATGCTGCGCGAGCGTCATCTGGGCGGTACCATTATTCTGGCCGATGCCCACATTCGCTACAGCGCGCCGATCAGCGGCAAGCCGAGCGCGGTAGCCGACCTTGGCGCACTGGGCGGCGATCTCGACCGCCTGGCGCGCGGCCGTAAAGCGCGCGTGCAGATGCAGGTGGAGCTGTTCGGCGATGAAACGGCGGGCGCGGTGTTTGAGGGAACTTACATCGTCCTTCCTGCGAAGCCGTACGGCGCTTATGAAGAGGGCGGGAACGAGGAGGAGTAGCCTCCCGGTTCTATCGCCGGGCGGCACTGATACGCCAGGCGATATCCCGCATCACGTCCCTCGCTGACTGGCTCACGCCGCCAAGCTGAAAGAAGCCATGTATCACGCCCAGCCACCGTTGGGCCGTGCATGTCACGCCCTGCTCAGACAGATGCTGATACAACATCTCACCCTCATCGCATAGCGGATCATATTCAGCGGTAATAATGTGTACTGGAGGAAGACCGCTAAGATCATCCCGCCACAGCGGGCTGGCTTCTGGATGCTGGCGATCGGCCCCGGCCAGATACATTTCATATCCGCTGAGCAAGGTATCGCGGGTGATAACATAATCCGCGCCGTTGAGCGTGTAACTTTCAAAACTGGCCGTGGCGTCGAGCATAGGATAGATGAGAATCAGCTGTGCCGGTTGCCAGACACCTTTCGCTTTGAGCCGCAGCGAGGTTACCAGCGCCAGATGTGCGCCTGCACTGTCCCCGCAAAGGGTTATCCGGTTTTTATTCACACCCAGCGTGTCGGCATACTGCCAGACCAAATCTGCTCCTTTTTCAGCGTCGTCATGGGCGGCGGGGAAAATATGCTCGGGTGCCAGCCTGTACTGAACGGCAATGATCCGGCAGTTGCCTTTAAACGCCAGCTGGCGAAGCTGAGTATCGTGGGTATCAAAACCGCCGCTGATAAAGCATCCGCCGTGATAGTAGATGGAAGCCGGTAATGTTTCGGGGGCATTAAGAGGCGAATACACCCGGAAGGTCATATCCTCAAGAACAAGCGTTTCAACCTGGACACGCGTTTCTTTTTCCCCGGCCAGAGCTGTGCTGGCGACATACCCGCTTCTCCGGTCATCAATACTCTGCTTTCGCGAGGAAGGTCGTCCTGCGGCAATAAACTCCTGTACCAGCTTATGAATACCCTTCTCCAGAGCCATGGTTACGTCCTTTTACTGTGTGTTTATACAGTTTATAGCCTGGTTTACAGCAGATGAAAACAGAGAAATGTTAAGAGGTGAATATTGTGGAAAGCGGCTCGCAAAATCGATCATTCCCTAAAAAACGTCCTTTCACCCTAAATTGATAAAGAGTATTTTGCCTGAAAATTAACCAAAGATGATATGCTAAGGTGATATATGAGCGTTTTGACGGAACTTGATATGGGCAGAATACTTATCGATTTGTCTGATGACGTGATTCAACGTTTGGATAACCTCAAGCAATTGCGAAATCAGCCACGTGCTGAACTGCTTCGCGAAGCGATAGAGCTGTATCTCGACCAGCAGAGTTCTTCTGTTATCCGAAATGCGCTTGGTCTGTGGGGAGACAGAAAAGAGGACGGGCTTGAGTATGAACTTAAGCTGCGTGAGGAGTGGTGATCATGAAGAATATGGCCGTGTTTGACACCAATATTCTCATTGATCTCTTCAACAACCGTGTTGAAGCTGCGGATGCGATTGAGCATACCGCGTCGCATCGTGCCGTCAGCTTAATTACCTGGATGGAAGTGATGGTGGGTGCTCGCAGGCATGGTCATGAAGCGAAAACGGCAGCCGTGATGGGCGCTTTTGAAATTATTGATGTGTCTCGGGATATCGCGGAAAGAAGCGTTTTACTACGTGAGAAGCATGGAATGAAACTGCCTGATGCTATCATCCTGGCCACAGCGCAGAGCAGAAAATGTCCGTTGATTTCTCGCAACACGAAAGTTTTTGCGGGTATTGACGAGGTCCTTACGCCTTACCACCTGTAGGCCGGGCAAGCTCGCGCCGCCCGGCACTCTCACAGGAGATTACTCCCCTTCACCCGGGAACAGGAACGGGTTAATCGAGCTGCGGGCAAAGCCCTCCTGCTCCATCTTCGCGTCCAGAATCAGCGAGGCGAGATCGTCGG